>ENA-ORSG01001909-ORSG01001909.1-human-gut-metagenome-genome-assembly--contig:-NODE-1909-length-10793-cov-4.060626_pt1 | contig 10793 bp, 9 predicted proteins | sample MGYA00242189_ERZ509156 | MGnify/ENA primary metagenome ERZ509156 (study PRJEB26280, sample SAMEA2338666) | human gut metagenome | biome: human gut; feature: human-associated habitat; material: faeces...
AGGTCACCGGTTCGATCCCGGTAATCTCCACCAGAAAGAAAAGCACTGCACAGGAATGTGCGGTGCTTTTTTGTTGTGTCTGCCCAGCTATGCAGCTGCTAAATTCATGCTGGACATTTGCGGAAAGTTATGGTATAATTCTTTCTGCAATTGCGGGTATAGTACATCGGCTAGTATATCAGCCTTCCAAGCTGAGGAGGTGGGTTCGATTCCCATTACCCGCTCCAAAAGACCTGAACCTTGAACGGTTCGGGTCTTTTCTTTTTGTCCTGCACTGGGCAGTCATCTTGCAAACCGGAGGCGGAAATGCTACAATAGAGCCATAAAAACGCTGAAAGGGGAACGCTACAATGGAATTCCGCGATAAACCGATGGAGAACCTCATGCGCCTGCAGGAGAAGGATATCTGCAAAAATGTTAACGCCCTGCTGCTGGAGGGCGAGCAGATCGTGGGCGCATATAAGACGGTGCGTGATCAGGTGGTGTTCACCAGCCACCGCATCATCATGGTGGATATGCAGGGGGTCACGGGCACGCGGCAGCAGCTTTTTGTGCTGCCTTACCGCAAGGTGCTGCACTATGGCATCCAGACGGCGGGTTTTGGCGATCCGCTGCAGGCGTCCCAGTTGACAGTCTGCTTTGCGGACGGCCACGAGGCCAAGTTTGGCTTTATTGGGCAGAAGGACCTGTTTCAGGTGGCAAACGCTATCAGCGCCCGCATCCTGTAAGAAAAATTATGAACCGAAGCCGCTGCACAAGGGTTTGTGCGGCGGCTTTTTTACGCATTTTTGCGGCTGGTTGTATACAAAACGCATGAAAATTTGAAACAAAACGCAAAACAATGTGCCAAAATAGGCGAAAAACTGAGAAACGCAAAACTTTGTGCCACAAGATAAAAACATGATTGACATTTTGTTTCGTCTCGCGTACAATTCGGGGCACAAGGCAGTCCCGCTGCTGCGGGACAAAAAAGCACGAATACAGGTATATTGTCGCATTGCGGCAAAAAGAATGGGAGGACCTTACCATGTCAACCAAATTTTCCCGTAAAACGTTCCTGAAGGGCAGCGTTGCCGGTCTGGGCATGATGGCGCTCAACGTGTGCACCGCCGGGGCAGCCTCTGCTGCCGAGCCCGCAGCCGCCGCAGCGGAGGATACCAACTCCCTGAACCTCGTCCCTAAAAAGGCGGCCTCGGTCAAGGTGACCAGCCGCGGCAGCGTGAGCGGCGGCTGGCAGGGCGAGCCGGTGTTCCCCAACTGGAAGGGTCTGGACGATACGCTGGCCATGAACCACATGTACACCTTTGTGGGCTACGCAGGGCAGGGAACGCTGTGCGTGGAGCCCGAGGCGGGCGTGACCGGCTTTAACCTGTTCGTCAATAACCGCCAGATCAACACCGCTGCCATGGCGGCAGGCGGCGTGTGGAACGTGGACATTTCCGGCCAGACCATCAACGGCCGCAACACCATTCAGGTGGGCGGCATCCGTCCCCGCGGCAAAAAGGTGACCGTGCGGGTGGGCTACCCCACAGTGCAGGAGGGCAGCCTGCAGGACGTGGGCATCGACCGCGATGCACTGGAGCTGTTGGAGCAGATCATTCAGGCCGACGTGAACAACGGCTTCCCCAGCGCACAGATGGCCATTGTGAAAAACGGCAAACTGGTGTACCAGAACGCATGGGGCAAGGTGAACTCCTATAATCCGGACGGCACCCCCAAGACCGACAGCCCGGCTGTGACCAACGATACCCTGTACGATCTGGCCTCCAACACCAAGATGTACACTGCAAACTACGCATTACAGTACCTCGTCACGCAGGGCAAGGCCAATTTGGACAGCCGTCTGGTAGACCTGCTGGGCAGCGCCTTTGTGGAGGACACCATCGACATTACCTACAACGGCTACGAGAACCCGGGCCTGAAGGTCAACAAGCAGTGGAAAGCAGAACTGACCCTGCGCGATATCCTGCGCCATCAGGCAGGCTTCCCTGCAGACCCCCAGTACCACAACGATTCCTTTGACCAGTGCGCTCAAAAGACCGTTCCCGGTGCCACCAACGTGCTCTTCTCCGGTTGGGACGGCAGCGCTGCAACCCGCGCCGCGACCCTCAAGTCCATCTTCAAGACCCCGCTGATGTATAAGCCGGGCACCAAGACCGTTTACTCCGACGTGGACTATATGCTGCTGGCCTTCGCTATTGAAGCCATCACCGGCAAGGGTTTGGACGCCTTCCTGAAGGAGACCTTCTGGGACCCCATGGGTCTGACGCACACCGCCTACAACCCCTTGCTGAACGGCTTTGCCGCCAACGATTGCGCCGCTACCGAGCTGAACGGCAACACCCGTGATGGTGCCATCTCCTTTACCGGCGTGCGCACCGCCACCATTCAGGGCCAGGTGCACGACGAGAAGTGCTACTACGCAATGGGCGGTATTTCCGGCCATGCAGGCCTGTTCTCCAACGCTACCGAGTTGGCAAAACTGGCCTCTGTCATGCTCACCGGCGGCTACGGCGAGAACCGCTACTTCTCCCGCAACGTGATGGACGCCTTTACCGCACCCAAGAAGGAGGACGCTGCCAACTGGGGTCTGGGCTGGTGGCGTGAGGGCGACAACCAGCGCTGCTGGTATTTCGGTACGCAGGCACCCTCCAATACCATTGGCCATCAGGGCTGGACCGGTACGTTGACCATGATCGACCCCGTGGAGAATCTGGTGGTGGTGTACCTGACCAACAAGATCAACTCCCCGGTCACCGATAAGGCCGCGAACCCCAATAATTTCAATGGTAACTGGTATACGGCTTCTACGCTGGGTTTTGTGGCACAGCTGCTGTATCAGGGTCTGCAGAACCACGGCACCGACCCCAACAACGCTTACAGCGCCCTGCTGGAGGATATGGCGGAAAGCAAGTTTGCGCTGGTGGCCGAGGGCGGCAGCGTGCCTGCTACCCACCCGCTGGTGCGCTCCGGTTATGCCGTGCTGGAGGCTATGGCTGCCCACGCAAACTCCACCCACTCCTACATGGACCGCAACTACTTCAACGATGCCCTCACCCTGCTGGATGATACCCGCGATGCAGAGGAACTGGCAAAGCTGAAAAAGATGCTCAATAAGTTTTGAACGCAGTTCTTTACAAATAACTGAATAAATAGCAAAGGGACTGCCGCACCAAATGAGGTACGGCAGTCCCTTTAACTTTAGCAGGCTGGACCCTTTCAGATGTGCGCCGTTTTGCGCACCAGCTGCCGGTGCATCAGCGCCATCAGCACCAGAAATACCAGCAGGTAGAAGGGGAACAGCGCCGGGGTGATGTTGTTGGCAAGCACGCCGAACAGCGGCGGCATGGCAAGATTGCCCACATAGGCGCTGCTCATCTGGATGCCGATGACGGCCTGAGAATTCTGTACGCCGAAGTGCGCCGGGGTGGAGTGGATGACGCTGGGGTAGATGGGCGCGCAGCCCAGCCCTACCAGCACAAGCCCGGCCAGCGCAAAGACCTGCGCCCCGGGCAGCAGCAGGGCGGCAATGCCCACGCCCAGCACCGCAAACCCCAGACGAATCATCTGGTCGTCGCTCAGCTTTAAGGTCAGAAAGCCGCAGACGCCCCGCCCCACCGTGATGCCGATATAGAACAGGCTGGCAAAGCTGGCAGCCGTCTGGGCGGGTACCTCTGCCGCACAAGGGTCAGGTAGCTGCTTGCCCAGAGCCCGGCGGTGGTCTCCAGCGCGCAGTAGCAGAAGAAGCAAAGCATCACTTCCTTCGCGCCCGGCAGCGCGAACACCTGCGGCAGGGTCAGCGCCTTGGGCACGGTGCCGTCCGGGGTGGCATCGGGGCGTTTATGCCACAGGGGCAGGCTACAAAAAAGAACGGCAGTCAGTGCGATCTGGAACAGGGCGATATACCGGTAACCGCTGTTCCAGCTCAGCCCGCCGGAAAGCGCCACGCCCATCACCACAGGGCCGATGGTGGTGCCCACGCCCCACATACAGTGCAGCCAGCTCATGTGGCGGCTTTCGTAATGCAGGGCAACGTAGTTGTTCAGGGCGGCATCCACGCTGCCCGCGCCCAAGCCGTAGGGGATAGCCCACAGACAGAGCATCCAGAACTGGCCGGAGACCGAGAAACCGAACAGCGCCGCAGCGGTCATGCCCACGCTGAGGGCGGTCACCCTGCCCGTGCCCAGTGCCCGGGTGAGCCGGTCGCTGTTCAGGCTGGAAACGATGGTGCCCAGCGAGATGATCATGGACAGGATGCCCGCGTAGGAGAAGGGAACGCCCAGCTGGGGGTACATGGTGGGCCATGCAGAACCCAGCAGGGAATCTGGCAGACCAAGACTGATAAAGGCTAAGTAAATAATAGGCAGCAAAAGCTGTGTCATAGGAAGGAGCCCTCCAAAAAAGTTCAGTTGTTCTTTTCCAGATACACGGTGGTGGAGGGGAAGGCGAAGTCCACGCCGTTTTTCTGCATCACGTCCATCAGATCGAGATTTAAGTCGTTCTGCATCTGCAAAAAGCGGGTCATGTCGGCGGTGCGCAGGTAGGCAGACACCAGCAGGTCGATGCTGGAAGCCCCGAAGCCGCTCAGCTTGACCAGCACCGAGTCCTCGTAGGTGTAGGGGCTGGCCTTGAGCATGGCAGTCAGGTCGGTCATCAGCTGTTCCAGTTGGGGGCGAGTGGTATCGTAGGTGACCCCGAGGGTGAAGCGGTACAGCCGCTTGTTGCGCAAAGTACCGTTGTTGATGGTGGCAGAGCTGACCGTGCTGTTGGTCAGGATGTACACCGAGTTATCCAACGCGCGGACTTTGGTGGAGCGGAAGTTGATGTCCACCACCTCGCCGGAAACGTCGCCCACGGTGATCCAGTCGCCGATGGAAAAGGGGCGGTCCAGCAGGATGACCAGCCCGCTGAACAGGTTTTTGGCGCTGTCCTGCGCAGCCAGAGAGATGGTCAGACCGACAAGACCCGCACTGGCTACGATGCTGCCCACCGGCAGGCCGCTCTCCTGTGCCATGGTCATAACGCCCAGAACCACGATGAGAACTTTGTACACCTTGTTCAGCAGGGTGGTTAGGGTGCGGTTAGTGCGCACCTCCTCGCCGCAGCTCGCCAGCAAAAGGTCGGTGAGATCGGCGGCGGCGTACAGCCCCTGACACACAAAAAAGGTGGCGGCCAGCTCAAAGACTGTGAGCAGAAATTTATTTACGCCGGCAATTGCCCACGGCAGGCTGGCCGCTGCGGCATAGATGAACGCTGCAAGGGTGAGCCGCTGCAGCGGTACGGCAAAGCTGCGCAGCAGAATGGGCGTACCGGCCAGCCGCCAGTTGCGGCGCAGCAGGGCAGGGAACACCCTGCGGGACAAAAGCTGCCGCGCCAGCCAGCCAAGCGCCAGCAGCAGCGCCGCGCACACCACGCGGGCGGCAAAGGCTGCCCAGCCTTCCAGCAGCAGCGAGCCAAGCTCGAAGCCAAGGTTACGGATCGAGAAAATCATGGAAAACCTCCTGTGTTTTTTCACAACGCATATTATGATAGCATACTCTGCTGCCCGGGGCAAGGAAAGAAAGGTGAAAACGCACTTTGACAAAAAATGTGCAAACTTTTTGGAAAGGGGGCTTGACAGCGCCGCAGTACCGCGCTATACTCTTGGTCAGAAAGTTCGTTTCAGGGCGGGGTGCAATTCCCCACTGGCGGTAAAGTCCGCGACCACCCGCAAGGGTGCTGACCCGGTGCAACTCCGGGACCAACGGTATAGTCCGGATGCAAGAAACGGCAGGCAAATTGCGTCTGTGCGCCCTGTTGCAGTTTTTGGTTGCAGCAGGGCGCTTTTTGGTTTGTCTTTCCGGTTCGATCCAGCGCGAAAAGGGCTTTCCGAACAAATTTGAACGGGGAGTACACCCCGGGGAGGACAACTACCATGAAAAAGAATACCACCCACAATCTGACCGTTGCCGCCATGCTCAGCGCGGTCGCCTTTATCCTGATGTTCATCGAGTTCCCGCTGCCGATGCTCATCCCGTCCTTTGTCAAGATGGACTTCTCCGACCTGCCCGCCCTGCTGGGTGCTTTTGCACTGGGTCCGGTGTACGGCGTGGTCATCAGCTTTATGAAGAACCTGCTGCACATCATCATCAAGGGCACCTCCACCGCCTGCGTGGGTGAGCTGTGCAACTTTATGCTGGGCGCGGTGTTCTCCGCTGTGGCGGGCTTTGTCTACAAGCGCCACAAGAGCCGCAAGACCGCCATTCTGGGTGCCATTGCCGGTGCAGCCGTCATGGCCGTGTTCAGCGTGCCCTCCAACTACTTCATCACCTACCCGGCCTATGTACAGTTCTACCACATGCCGCTGGAAGCCATTCTGGGAATGTATCAGGCCATTCTGCCCTCTGCCGACAGCCTGATCAAGTGCCTTGTGATCTTTAACATGCCCTTCACGCTGGTCAAGGGTCTGCTGGACGCCGTACTGTGCCTGCTGATCTATAAGCCCCTGTCTCCCATCCTGCACGGCCGCAAGTAAGCTGCTGAGATAACAGAGAGCCGGAAAGTCTGCGGACTTTCCGGCTCTTTGAATTTATAAGAAACTTTACGCCAACGCGCCTTTATCCAGCCATTTGCCACGCGCCATGCGCAGCAAAAACAGCGCACCGCGGGTGCAAAGCTCGGCGCACATGGCCACCCATACGCCCACCAGCCCAAAGCAGGGAGCCAGCAGAACTGCCAAGGTCAGCCGCACGCCCCACATACTAACAAGGTTCAGGATAAAGCAGCCGGTGCTGTCGCCTGCGCCCTGCATGGAGCCGCTGGCTACGATGCTTGCCCCGAACATCGGCTCGGCAAAGGCTTCGATACGCAGCACCCGCGCGCCCAGTGCAATGACGGCGGCGTCGGCGGTAAAAATGCCCATCAGCTGCGGGGCAAACACATACAGCCCCACGCCGGTCAGTGCCATGATGCCCATGCCCATGGCGGTGCACAGCCATGCAAAGCGCTTTGCCATGTCCCGGCGGTTCGCGCCCACGGCCTGCCCCACCAGCGCAAGAGCGGCGTCCTGAATGCCGTAGCCCGCCATGTAGCACAGGCTCTCGGCGCTGACCCCCAGACTGTTGGCGGCAATGGCGGTAGTGCCCAGCCCGGACACGATGCGCACCAGCAGCACCTGTGCCGAGGACAGAGCGGCGCGCTCTGCCGCCAGCGGTGCGCCCACCTTCCACACGTTATGCAGGCAGGCGCGGGTAATGTGCCACGAGCCGGGCTTGCGGATGCACAGCGGACCATCCCTCAGCAGCAGAACGCCCAACGCCAGCGTACCGCCCACAGCGTTGGCAAGCGCTGTGCCCAGCGCTGCGCCCGGCACGCCCCATCCCAGACCCCAGACCGTGAGGTTCTGGCCGAATACCGTCATCTCCCGGGTGGGGTTGATGAGGAAAAAGTTGAAGATGATGTCCAGTACGCAGGTAAAGATGCTGATGAGACCCGGGGTAAGCGCATCACCCGTAGAGCGCAGCATGGCGGCGTAGGTGCCCATAGCCATGATAAAAGGCAGGGAAGCCGACCAGATGGCAAAATACGCCGAAGCATTTGCCCGCAGTGCCGCATCTGCGCCCAGCCACCCGGGCAGAAACCGGCTGATGCCCACGCCAAAGGCCGCTGCCGCAAGACCCACCGCCAGATTGAACAGCATGGACTGCCGCAGAACGCCCCGGGCATCCTGCTGGCGGTCTGCGCCCAGATACTGTGCCACCTGAATGGAAAACGCCATGCACAGCCCGGCCAGCATCCCGTGCAGCAACCATGTACTGGAGCTGACGATGCCAATGGAGGCTGTTGCGGCGGCACCGATATGCCCCACCATGGCGGCGTCGATGTACTCCATGGCGGTAACCACGATCTGCTGCAAAATGGAAGGGATACTCAGCGTCAGCGCCACCTGTGCGGTGTGGCGCAGCGGCACCTGCTCGCCCTGCCGCATCCGGGCAGAGAGCTGCTCAAGTGTAATGGACATGGAACCTCCTGCATTGTGGGTGAAAATTACAGACTAATACATTATTATAGAGAGCTGCGGGAGAAAAGTCAATCCAAAGTGAATTTTGCCGCCGGGATTGATTTTTGGTCTAGGGCGTGATACACTCACAACGTACTATACAGAAAGAAAGAGGAATGTTATCTTATGATCCAAATGCTGACCTCTGTCATCGGGCAGCGGGGCGTGGATGCCATGGCATTTTTGCTGGCATTTGCCCTGACCGCCCTGACAGATTCCATTTTCCGCGATAAACTGCCCCACGATCACGGCCGCGCCTTTGCGGTGAACGGCGAGCTTTCCAAGGGCAAGGCGCGAGGCTCCGGATTGATCTTTGTGCTGTGCATCGCACTGGTGTCGCTGGCGTTTTTGCCCTTCAACACAGAGTATGTGGTGTACAATGTGCTGCTGATCGCCTCCATGCTCTCCGGTTATCTGGACGATGCCGCCGAAACCGCCTGGAATGAGTACAAAAAAGGCATCATCGATTTTGTCATCGCGGTGCTGGCGGGCGTCACCTACCTGAACTTCAATGGCTGCGGCGTACACTTTTTGCAGTGGAGCTTCACCCTGCCGTATGCAGTGTACCTGCTGCTCATCGTCATCCTGATCTGGGCAAGCATCAACGTGGTCAACTGCACCGATGGTGTGGACGGCCTTTCCGCCAGTCTGGCAGTGGTTACCATTGGCACCTACCTGCTGGCTTATAAGACCGAACTGGGTGCGTATGCTACGGCTGGTGTGGTGTTCATCGGTGCGCTGCTGGCCTACCTGTGGTTGAATGCCAAGCCCTCCAGCCTGCTGATGGGCGATGCCGGCAGCCGCGCCATGGGCTTTTTCATCGCCATGCTGTCGCTCAAGTGCGGCCACCCCTTCGCCTTCCTGCTGGCGGCTATCGTGTTCATCGCAGATGGCAGTTTGGGCATTCTGAAGATCAGCCTGAAGCGTTTTCTGCACATCTGGATCTTGAAAAACACCCTGACCCCTCTCCACGACCATGTGCGCAAGCGCAAGGGCTGGAGTGATGAGCAGGTCGTGGCCCGCTGGCTCATCCTGCAGGCTGTGGCATCCGCCTGGCTGCTGCTGTTGGTGCGGTAAAACACAAAAAAGAAATGCAGCGCCCGCACAGGAAAGCTCCTGCGCGGGCGTTTTGCTGTTCTGGTCCGGGAGGAAAGTTCCAGCTTCCGGTACAGCGTTTCCAGACAGGCTGGGTCACGAATTTCCTGAATGAGTTCACCTCATTTCTTTTATTTCATTGTGCCATGTGTCACAAACAAATGCAAGCAAAACCTTTATAATAGGGACGAAAGTGGAGGAAAAACCAATGGATTCTATTTTTGATCTCGATCATCTGTACCGCACCTATTTCAAGATGGCGCTGCCCTCGGTGTTCGGCCTGATGGTGAGCGTGGTGTATAACCTTGCCGATACCTTTTTCATTGCGCAGTCCAACGATACGGCGCTGATTGCGGGTGTTTCGCTCTGTGCGCCGGTGTTCACAGCCCTCATGGCCTTTGGCAACATCTACGGCCAGGGCGGCAGCTCACTCATTTCCCGCCTGCTGGGACAGGACGACCGTGAGGGCACCGGCCGGGTCAGCTCGTTCTGCTTCTATGTGGCCTTGACCACGGGCGTGGTGTTGGCAGCCCTGATGATGCTGTTCCGCGTCCCGCTGCTGGGCATTCTGGGTGCAACTGCTGAGACGATGCCGCACGCACATGCCTATTACACCGTGCTGGCCATTGGTGCCCCGGCCACGGTGCTGAACTTTATCCATTCCAACCTCGTCCGCTGCGAGGGCATGGCAACCCAGTCCATGATCGGCAGCATCGGCGGCACGGTCATCAATATCATCCTCGATCCCATCCTCATCACCACAGTGGGCTGGGGCGCAAGGGGTGCGGCCATTGCCACCATTGTGGGCTACCTGTGCAGCGACCTGTACTTCCTGTGGCTGCTCCACAAAAAGAGCCGCTGCCTGTCTGTCAAGCTGTCCCAGTGCCACGTCACGGGCAGGGAACTGCAGCAGATTTTGGGCGTGGGTGTTACTGCCGCGCTGAGCAACCTGATGCAGAGCCTGACTGTCATTGTGATGAACCAGTTTCTCTTGCCCTACGGCAACGATAAAATTGCCGCCATGGGCATTGCCAGCAAGGTGAGCATGATCGCCCAGCTGGTGCTGGTGGGCTTCTCGTTCGGCGGCATCCCACTGTTCGGTTACCTGTACGGCGCAAAAAAGCGGGACGTGATGCGCAAGCTCATCTGCTTCTGTCTGACCTTCCTCGTCTCCATTGCCGTGGTGCTGTCCCTCATCCTCTGCCTGAATTCCGGGGCGCTGATGCGGCTCTTCGTGCAGGATGCCGGGATGATCGCCACTGGTGCGCAGATGCTCCGCTGGCAGGTCTGCACCGCAGCTTTTGGCGGCGTGGTGCTCCTGCTCACGGTGCTGTTCCAGGCAACTGGTAAAATCATACCGTCCTTCCTGCTCTCCATCAGCCGTCAGGGGGTGGTGTTTCTGTTGGCACTGGTGGTCTGCGTACATCTGTTCCAGTATCAGGGCGTGCTGATGGCTCAGGCTGTGGCCGACATCCTGAGCGCTGCGCTGGCCCTTGGCCTGCTGGCGGCCAGCCGCGATATCATCGCAAAACAGTAAACACAAAAACGCCCGGAAGGCCGCTGAAAGCTGCGGTTCTCCGGGCATTTTTAGTATTCGATGCCTTTGCGCGCCTTGATGCCCTTCTGGTAGGGGTGGCGGCAGCATTTCATTTCGGTGGAG
>ENA-ORSG01001913-ORSG01001913.1-human-gut-metagenome-genome-assembly--contig:-NODE-1913-length-10787-cov-2.760157_pt1 | contig 10787 bp, 10 predicted proteins | sample MGYA00242189_ERZ509156 | MGnify/ENA primary metagenome ERZ509156 (study PRJEB26280, sample SAMEA2338666) | human gut metagenome | biome: human gut; feature: human-associated habitat; material: faeces...
AACGGAAGCGTCGGCTACCGCTACGACTTCTAACAAGAAAGAAAACACAAGGAGGGGGGGCCACCCCCCAAAGGCCTTCCTCCTGACCCTCCAGAGCCGTTCCGGATTTATTCCGGAACGGCTTGGTAACGTCAGAGCTCGTCCGGCAGGGAAATGGCGGGATCCTGGCGTCTACTTTTCCAGCAGCCGTCCTCCGTCGTGCCATTCTCCGTACATCCTGTTTTCACGGGTATTCTTCAGAAATTTTTCCAGGCGCTTGCAGAACAGTTCCGGCTGGTTTTTTTTAATTTGAATGGTATCCAGGCGCACATGGCGGTATAGCCGGGGAAACGCCAGGAAATTGGCGTAAATAAGCGGATCCTGTTGAAGGAGCTGTAAAATATACGAGTCAATACGGAACGTTTCCGGGTTCATTTCCGGCAGACATTTTTCGCCGTGGGGCGTCATTAGTCCCAGCCTGGCCAGGCGGCGGACGCGTTCCTTGTTCAGTTCGGACCATTTACTTTTTCTGGATCGGGGAGTGAGACGCTGGGCCAGGAAACCGGAGGCCGTCTTTTTGCGGGTGCTGTCAATCTATCCGAAGCACAGGGCTTCCTCCACGGCATCCAGGTAAAGGAGGGCATGTGGGGAAGGTTTTCTCGTTGTGAGAACCCAGCAGCAGGAGGAAGTGAGGTGGTTGTTTTCCGGCCATATTCTTAATTCCTTCCGTGTAGTGATGGGAAGAAGGTTGTTTATTTCCATGGCGTTTATAGGTCGGTCTTCCGCTGATGTTCTGAGGGCCGATGATACTTCTCCGGAGCCTGCATTTCCAGCACAGACATGGATTCTATCCGGGGACAGCTTCGCGAAGGGCGCCTTTCTCAGGAACCGCTTTTCTTTCCGTCTTCTTTTTCCGCCGTTTTTTCCTTTTCCTTCTTCGGAGAGAACCGGCTGGTTTTCTGCTTGTCAAAACAAAAACCGCCATTATAGATGATTTATGAAGAAGAATGTAGTCCTGTCCTTGCTGGGGCTGGTTCTGCTGGTTTCCGCCGTAGCGGCTTTCAATATGGCATGTGCAGAAAAATCCTCCAACCGTGCGGATATCGCGCGGAAACGGGTAACGCCCGTGCTGAATTCCTTTCTGGAGCCGTGCGGCGCCAGGGTGGGAAGTCCTGTGTTTTTACGGGCCGTAAAGGAAGACTCCGTCCTGGAACTGTGGGTGAAACCGGACAAGGCGGAATGCTACATGCTTGCCAAGCGCTATCCGATTGCCGCATGGTCCGGAAAACTGGGTCCCAAGGAGAAGGAGGGGGACAGGCAAACGACGGAAGGTTTTTATGAAGTGGAACCGTCCGGGCTCAATCCCCGGAGCAATTACCATCTGTCTTTCAACATCGGGTATCCGAATGCCTATGACCGCTCCCTGAACCGGACGGGAAGCTTCATCATGGTGCATGGCCGGGATGTTTCCATCGGCTGTCTGGCGATGACCGATTCCGGAATTGAGGAGATTTATATCATGGTGGAACAGGCTCTGGTTCATGGGCAAAAAAACGTTCCCGTGCAGATTTATCCCTTCGTGCCCACTCCGGCGCGTTTGTCAGAGGAAAAGGATTCTCCCCACGCCGCCTTTTGGGCGGACATGGCCCGAGCGTGGGACTGGACGGAACGGACCCGTACTCCGGCCCGGGTGAAGGTCGTCAATGGCAGGCTGGTCGTTGTGGAGCAATAAAAATCCTCCGGTTGAGGACCGGAGGATAAAGGAAGGCCTGCGGAACAGGGGCGACAGGAGCGCCCCGGGCACCGTGTGTCCGGAATGCTCCGGATTAGACCAGCTGGGCAATCAATTCTTCGCGGTCGCCCGGCAGAAAATCCATCGGGGCAATTTCCGGCAGCGTATAGCAGCCTGCAGCCAGTTTCATGCTGGCGCGGGCGGAAGCCACCATGACCTGGGCGGTCAGAGCCGGATTGTTGATGCGCATTTCAAACGTGAACATCTGGTTCTGCGTGGAGCCGGAAACGCCCTTGCGTTCCATCAGCACACCGTGGCCCATGTCTTTCAGCACGTCGATGTCGGGCACCTGCAGCACGCGGGTGTCGTCATGGCTGAAGTAGGAATCTGATTTAATGGCGAATTCCACGTCGGAGAATTTGGCGCCTTCTTTCAGCACCACATAAACCATGCGGCGGTGTACGCCGGAACCCGTGGGGATGGTGAGGGAGAGAGCGTCCGCCACTCCTTCCTTGGAACGCGCCACGACGCTGTGGCCCATGCTCATGCCGGGGCCGAAGTTGGTGTACGTGATGCCTTTGGGAGCCATAGCCAGCATCAGGGTACGGATGACGGAGTCCGTTCCGGGGTCCCAGCCGGCGGAAATGATGGAGACGGCGTCATGCTTGATTGCCTGGGCTCCCAGGGAACGGCGAAGGGCCACGATGTCCCCGTGAATATCAAAGCTGTCTACTGTGTTGACGCCGCGGGCGAGCAGAGGCAGGGCCGTTTCTTCCACGCTGCGGGTGGGGGTGCAGAGCAGGGCTGCGTCCACATGGCCCAGTTCCTCCACGTCGCTTACGGTCTTGATGCCGTGTACAGCTTCGCTGCCGGGGCGGCGCACGATACCTGCCAGTTCCATATCGGGAGCGGCGCGCAAGGCGTCCACAGCGTATTTCCCGATGTTGCCGTATCCTACAATGGCTACTTTAATCATCTTGGTAGTAAATAGTAATGGTTCCGGGTAATGGGGCGGAATGTCCGCCCGGCATTTTTTCCTTTGGCGCATGTTTTTTAAGTGTTTTGGGAACGCATGGCAAGAACGGAGAATGACAGGGGGCTTTGTGGCATGATTGCCGGTTCTTTGAACGGGGGGCGGAGGAATGGAGTCTGATTACTCGGAACTCTTCCAATAAAACGATGAAAAGCAAATTGATTATTCTGAGTATCGCCACCCTTCTGGGGTGCGTTTCCTGCAATACGATAGGCGGGGTGGGCAAGGATGTGGAAGCGGTCGGCAGCGACATTAATTCCGCCGCCCGTTCCACCAGCCGGGCCATGTAAAAGGTTATGTGGAGACCTTGGACGAAAGCCGCTTCATCCGCCCGGATGAAGCGGCTTTCCGGTAAACAATGTGCTGCCGCCCGCATGCCCTGATTTCCGGATGGCCGCAAAGGTTTGGCGTGTTCCATGCAGGATGGAGCCGGACCATGCCAATTCGTTGGGAACCCCATGGAGATGGCTGCCATTCAGGGCAGAATGGCAGGAAGTAAAGTACTGCCTCTTTTTCATTAAAAGAGGATTCGAAGCAGCGTCCGGCACTTCCCGGGCCTTATTGCATGGACTTGCTGGTGGCCTGGGAGGCGCTGTCAATCTTGCTTCCCATGGCTTCCACGTCTTTTCCTATTCCGCTGATCGTATTGCAGGAGGAGAGAGCAAGGGTTGCGGCGAGCGTCAAAAGGGCGGATTTGATATTCATTATTTGAAGAGAGGTTGAAAGCCGTATCCTAACCTTCTTCCGGTTTCTTGTCAATGAACCTGGCAAGCAGTAGTTTGTTATAGCTTTTTGTTATATTATGCCATAGAATAATTGTATTATCGAATAATAACGCTATTTGCTATAAGAAGCCTGCATTTCATTACAGATTGAAAAATACCATGAAAACATCAGTTGCAGGATATCCCAGAATAGGCTCGTCACGGGAACTCAAAGTTGCCGTGGAACAGTATTTCCGGGGGAAAATGGCACCGGAGGCGTTGTTGGAGACGGGAAGCCGCCTTCGCAGGACGCACTGGCAAAAACAAATGGAGGCGGGCATTGACGGCATCCCTTCCAATGATTTTTCTTTTTACGACCAGATGCTAGATACTGCGGTTTTGTTAAATGCGGTTCCCCAGCGGTACCGGGATTTGGGAATTTCTTCATTGGATACTTATTTCGCGATGGCTCGCGGCTATCAGGGGCCGGCTGGGGATGTCAAGGCTCTAGCCATGAAAAAATGGTTTAATACCAATTACCATTACCTGGTTCCCGAGATAGATTCCGCCCCCCTTCAGATTTCCGGGAGTAAACCCTTTGACGAATTCCTTGAAGCCCGGTCATACGGGATTGAAACGAAGCCCGTCCTGATTGGGCCGTTTACATTCTTAACGCTTTCCTCATTGGCGGGGGGACGCACGCGGGAGAGTGTCGCCGGGGAGTTGGCCCGGGCGTATGCCGCTATTCTGGCCCGTTTCCATGAGCTGGACGCGGCATGGGTGCAGTTGGACGAGCCCGCTCTTGTCCGTGACCTGGACAGGCAGGATATCGACCTGTTTCTCCGCTTGTATGAATCCATGCTGCCTTCAAAGGGGCGGGTGAAGGTCCTTCTTCAAACCTACTTCGGAGATATCCGCGACTGCTATGAACAGGTTGCCGGATTGGATATTGATGCGGTAGGACTGGATTTTGTGGAAGGAAAGCAGTCGCTGTCCCTGGTGAAAGAATATGGTTTCCCGAAAGATAAGCTTCTTCTTGCAGGCGTCGTCAACGGGAAGAATATCTGGCGCAATCATTATTCCCGGACTCTGGCGTTGCTGGCCGATTTGAAAAAAACGGGTGCCCGCATAGGCATAGGGACTTCCTGCTCCCTTCTGCATGTTCCCTATACGGTCGCTCAGGAGACGAAACTGCCGGAATATGCTTTGAAACACTTCTCTTTTGCCGAAGAAAAACTGCAGGAGCTCCGGGACCTTAGCTTTCTTTTTTCGCTGGAGAACGCGGAGCCAGAAAAGATTTATCAAGTCAATGATGCTTTGTTTCAGTCGGACAGGATAGGAAAAAATGCTGCTGTCCAGGCGGAAGTATTCGCCTTGAAGCCTGACGATTTTACGAGATTCCCGTCTTTTGAAGAGCGGGAAAAGCTTCAGAAAACCCGTTTCCGCCTTCCCCTGTTTCCTACGACGACAATAGGTTCCTTCCCCCAGACTGCGGAAGTCCGCTCCAACCGGGCGGCATTCAGGAAGAACCTCATTTGCGGGGAGCAGTACAGGCAATTCAACTTTGACAGGATTAAAGAATGCATTTCCCTGCAGGAAAAGATAGGACTGGATGTTCTCGTTCATGGAGAATTTGAACGCAATGACATGGTGGAATACTTCGGCGAGCACCTGCAGGGCTTCCTTTTTACGGAAAAAGCCTGGGTACAGTCCTACGGAACCAGGTGCGTCAAGCCGCCCATCGTCTGGGAGGACGTTTCCTGGATGCGCCCCATTACCGTGGAGTACGCCGTCTATGCCCAAAGCCTGACAAACAAACCGGTCAAGGGCATGCTGACGGGGCCGGTCACGATCCTGAACTGGTCTTTCCCCAGAGAAGACGTTTCCCTGGAGGAGCAAGCCCTGCAGATTGCTCTGGCTGTCCGCAAGGAGGTGCTGGCATTGGAAGAGCATGGCATAGGCATCATCCAGATAGATGAAGCAGCCCTGAAAGAAAAATTGCCTCTGCGTCGTTCCGACTGGCATGGAGAGTACCTGGACTGGGCCATTCCCTCGTTCCGCCTCGTGCATAGCGGGGTCAGGCCGGAAACGCAAATTCATACGCACATGTGCTATAGCGAATTTGCGGCTATTATCCGGGAAATCGATTCCATGGATGCCGATGTCATCACATTCGAAGCTTCCCGTTCCAATCTGGACATTCTCGATGCCTTGAAAGAATGCGGGTTTAAGACTGAAATCGGCCCCGGAGTTTATGATATCCATTCGCCCCGTATTCCCGGAGAGACGGAAATTATGGAAAATCTCCATCGCATGCTACGGAAGATTTTACCGGAAAAACTGTGGGTCAATCCCGATTGCGGGTTAAAGACGCGCGGCAATGAGGAAACGATAGGCAGCCTCAAAAATATGACGGCGGCGGCCAGAGCCCTGCGTACGGAATTCCAGTCATGAAGCTTTCCGAATTGTTTCCCCAAAAGAGGGTTCTTTCCTTTGAGGTGTTTCCTCCCAAGCGGACTTCCCCGATCGGGACGGTTTACCATGCTCTGAGCGCTTTGCAGGGATTGAACCCGGATTTTATCAGCGTGACCTATGGTGCTTCGGGAGGCGCGGGAACCAGCGATACGCTTAACATCGCCTCCTCCATCAAGAAGGATTATATGGTTGAGAGCGTAGCCCATCTTCCCTGCATCAGCTTGACGAAGGGAAATGTGTTGGAGCTTCTGGAACAGTTCCGCCGGAACGGAATTGAAAATATCCTGGCCCTTCGCGGTGATTTGCCCCCGGACAGAGAACCGTGCCGTGATTTCACCTATGCCAGCGATCTCATTTCCTTTATTAAGGAACAGGGAAATTTTCACATTCTGGCGGCCTGCTATCCGGAAGGCCATCCCGAATCAAAAAGCATAGTCGATGATATTCGCCACCTCAAGACCAAGGTGGAGGCCGGAGCGGACCATCTCATTTCACAGTTGTTCTTTGGCAACGATATTTTTCACGCCTACCGGGAAAAACTGGATCTGGCAGGCATTTCCGTCCCTCTTGAAGCGGGAATCATGCCCGTCGTCAATAAAAAGCAGATAGAGAGGATGGTTTCCCTGTGCCATGTCCATTTGCCGAAGAAATTTATACGTATGATGGAAAGGTTTGAGCATAACCCCATCGCAATGCGGGATGCCGGCATCGCCTACGCCGTCGAGCAGATTATCGATCTCGTAGCGCAAGGAGTAGATGGCATTCACCTGTATACGATGAATAACCCGTATGTCGCCGGCCGTATTTGCGAAGCTACCGCCTCCATCATCCGGAATTAATCGTCAGTCCGGATTACTTCATAGCCGTATTCGGTGATAACCCGTTTCAGCTCTTCTATATATAGAAGGGCTGAACGGCTTGGGCGGGATTGTTCCCTGTCAATCCATCCGACCAGCATGTATTCCTTGGTTTTGAGCGGTATGGAAATAATGTTCGAGCCGTTCAAATCCTCGCTGAGAACTCCGGAACAGATGGTATAGCCGTTCAGCCCTATCAGAAGATTGAACAAGGTCGCCCGGTCGCTGACATGGATTTCCTTCCTGTGAACGATGGTGCTGAGAATTTCTTCTGAAAAATAAAAGGAATTATAGGTTCCCTGCTCAAAACTGAGGCAGGGGTAATCTTCCAGATCTTCCAGTAAAACCTGCCTGCGGCGCGCCAGGGGATGTGCCGAACTGACAAAGACGTGCGGTTCTGCCCGGAAAAGGGGATGGAAACAGAGATCGTTCTTTTTGAGAAGCTTGCTGATAACCTGCCTGTTGAAATCATTCAGATACAGGATACCCAGGTCGCTCCGGGATTGATGGACATCTTCAATGATCTCGAAGGTTCTCGTTTCTCTCAGTGTCCATTCGTACTCCTGGATGTTCAGTTTTTTGATGAGATTGACGAAAGCATTGACGGCGAAAGCGTAGTGCTGAGTCGAGATGGAAAATTGGCGTTTGAGAGGTTTTGTATTCAGGTAACGCTGTTCCAGAAGTTCCGCCTGTTCCACAACTTGGCGCGCGTAGGAAAGGAATTCCGTCCCTTCCAAAGACAGGGAAATGCCCTTGGAAGAACGGCGGAAGATCTCAAAATTCAATTCATTTTCCAGTTCCCGGACCGCTTTGGACAAGCTGGGTTGGGATATGAAAAGCCGTTTGGCAGCCTCATTGATGGAACCGCTGTTGACGATGCCGATGATATATTTTAGCTGCTGCAGGGTCATGGGGAAAAGGCAAAAGCCTGGTAAAATGGAGTTATTTCTTTTTCAGGTAACGTTCCTCTTCGCTGAAGACGCATCCGCAATACTTCTGCATGTACAGCCGGAGTTCCCTGGCCTTTTGCTGACCTTCTCTGAAACCGGGGCGGAAATCACGGTAAATGAAACGGGTTCCAAATTTCTCTGCCGTTTTTTCAGCGGTCTTTCTCAGTAATTCATGATTCTGGTAAGGGCTGACGAACAGGGTTGAAGAAAAGCCGTCGACCCCGTTTTCTGCGGCAAACCGTGCAGTCTCTTCAAAACGTATCCTGTAACACGTTCCGCAACGGTTTTCCAGGGAGGGGTAAATGGCGCGAATGAAGGGCCGCAGTCCATATTCATCCCTCATAATCAATTTCAGACCGATTTTTGCCGCGTATTCGACCAGCGTATCCTTTCTGGCCTGGTATTCCTTATACGGATGAATATTTGGATTAAACCAGAATCCGGTTGGTTCCATTCCTTCTTCCCGCAGCATTTCAATGCAGGAAATGGAACAGGGCGCACAGCAGATATGAAGCAGAACACTCATGCGTGCCCGGATATGTACCATGAGCAGGGAAAATCAACAATACTCAATGACGGATAATGAATCAATATGGCGTTTCGCCATCTGCCCGTTAGGTTTGAAGGCAGGCATTCGGATTCTCTTTTCATGTTTCAAACTCTGTTTACCTTCTGGCGGTAAGTGGGCTTTTCCGCTGCGGCATGCGTCCAGCGTCAATATGAACAAGGCTGTCTAGTGCCTCCCTGTCCTGCGGGTTCACCGGCATGTCCGGCTTATTCTCTATGATCGGAATGCGGTATGCCGCTTGTTTCGACTGTGCGGCTACGGGAGAGGTTGTCAGGCGGCCGCTCCTCCCTGCCATGGGAATTCCCGGAACACCGTTCGGAAGCTTCCCTGGGTGGCGGGGCGGTTGCCGTCAGGAAGGCGGGGATGGAGGGGTTAACTCGGGTTGACGGTGGTTGCGGTATCTGCCGCCGGGGCATCGGCTGCGGGAGCAGGGGAGGAAGCTGCGGTTTTCCCTTCCATGGGTTTGCCCAGAAAAGCGGGCAATTCCAGCCCTACGCTTTTGCCGAGTTCATGAAGGGGCAGCGTATCCGTTACCAGATTCTGGACGAATCCTCCCACAGAGGAGTTCCCTCCATTGCCCATGACGACTACCTTGTCGAATTTCAACCCCTTAATGGCACCGGACTGGAGCTCCACAATCTTGGTAAGCTGTTCCGTCACCAGCAGGTTGGAAGCGGCCTCGGAAGAACCTGCCGCCTGGACGATCTGCTGAAAACCGCGGGCCTTGCCTTCCAGCACGGCTTCAATCGCGGCCGCTTCACCGCGTCCCACCATTTCCATGCCTTCCCCTTCCGCCTTTTTCTTCAGGAGGGTAGCCTGGGCTTCGCCATCCGCCAGTTGGCGGATGGCTTCCGCTTCCGCCCTGCGCTGGATGAGCAGAGCCTGCGCCTTGCCTTCCTGTTCCAGTTTGAGTACTTCCGCCGTGGCCTGGGCCTGCACTTCGCGCTGGCTCTTTTCAATGCGGGCCGTTACCAGGATGTTGGCTTCCTGCGTGGCGCGTTCGCGTTCCGCGCGCTTTAATTCCGCTTCTTTTTCCGCCTGGTAGGCTTCTTCCAGGGTTTTAGCCTCCTGCACCTTCTGGGCCACTTCCGCCAGCTTTTTGGCCTCCGCCTGCTTCACTTGCAGCTTGGCGGCGGATTCCGCAATTTTAATCTGGGCTTCGTTCTGGCCTTCAATGGCGATGGCGCGGGCGTTCGCCACCTGGATGGTCTGGTCCTTTTCCGCTTCCGCTTTGCCGATTTCCCCGCGGCGCGTTTCTTCCGCCACTTTGATGGTGGCGTCATTGATGGCGCGCGCAGCGGCTTCCTTGCCCAGGGCGTTGATGTAGCCGGAAGCGTCCTGGATGTCCGTGATATTGGCGTTGATGAGATGGAGGCCCACTTTGTGCAGTTCCACGTCCACGCCTTCCGTGATGCCCTTGATGAGTTTTTCGCGGTCGGAGTTGATTTCCTCAATGGTCATGGAGGCAATCACCACGCGCATCTGCCCCATGATGATTTCCGCGGCCAGGTTGCGGATTTCTTCCCGGGAACGGCCCAGCAGGCGCGCAGCGGCGTTCTGCATGATTTCAGGAAGGGTGGAGATGCCCACGATGAAGGAGGAGGGTACATCCACGCGTATGTTCTGAGAGGAAAGGGCTCCTTGGAGGGGCACGTCAATATTGATAGGGTTTAGATCCAGGTAGCTATAGGACTGGAGAACCGGAAGCACGAAGGTGGAGCCGCCGTGGTAACATTTGGCCGGCTGGCCTGTGCCTACTTTCCCGAAGACGATGAGGATTTTGTCCGGAGGGCACATGCGGTAGCGGCTGAACAGCCAGGAAGCGGTCAGAATGATGAAGAGAACCAGAATGGCGATGGGGATGATTTTGTCCATAGTCGTCTTGGGGTATGATGATTGGGGTGTTTGTTAATGAAGAGGTTTGACGGTGACGATTCCCGCAGTGACGGCTACCACTTCCACCGGGGTTCCGGAGGGCAGGGGATGTTCCCCTTCCTGAACGGCAGGGAGGTACAGCAGCTGGCTGGGATGGGCGATTGTAACTTGTCCGCCGCGTTGGAGGTTTCCGGGAATGCTGATGTAAACGGAGCCGGTCATTCCCTTGAGGGTTTCATAATTCAGGGTGCCGTCTGATTTAAGGCTCATAATGAAACGCATGGAGATGCCGATGATCAGGAACATCAGCACGCCGGTGAAAAAAGCCGCCGCCAGGGAAGCGGCCATTCCCCAGTCCAGACCCTGGGCGAGCACGCCGCCCCAGCCGAAGCCGGATTTGATGGACAGCAACCCTACGTCCGCTCCGCCGGAATCCGCATCAAAGTCCAGATCATGTTCCCCCAGCCCGAACAGGGACAGGAGAAACAGGAGCGCTCCCACGCCCGTCGCTACTACGGCGATGATAAAGAAAATGGAGTAATCAGTCATAGGGTGGATTGATTATCGGGAGTATCCATGTTTGGAGGCTGCTTGTCTATGGAAAAAGAGCGGCG
>ENA-ORSG01001915-ORSG01001915.1-human-gut-metagenome-genome-assembly--contig:-NODE-1915-length-10766-cov-7.713846_pt1 | contig 10766 bp, 10 predicted proteins | sample MGYA00242189_ERZ509156 | MGnify/ENA primary metagenome ERZ509156 (study PRJEB26280, sample SAMEA2338666) | human gut metagenome | biome: human gut; feature: human-associated habitat; material: faeces...
GAAGCCGGCAAAATATCAGGGGGAAAAAATCCATCGGCGAATACAGGAACAAAGAATATTTCAGTAGGAAATGAAGCAGTAACCACAGAAAAACGCCGCGTCCGTCATCCAAAATACGGCACAGGTTCCGTGGTAAGAGAGGATGACATGATGCTCACTGTTGACTTTGACGATTATGGAGAAAAAGAACTCATGAAAATGTTCAGCGGTCTGGAAGAATTGCCGTGATACTTATATATTGTCAGGTATCGGGCGGCTATGAAAAAGAATTGCGTACTTGTACAAAAAAGAAAACAATTCCTACCTTGACAAGGGGAAATAATGCGTTATAATACTTATATCATATCAAATAACTAGGAAATATCAATTACAAACTAATTTAGAGATAGAAAGAGGTACAAAGATATGAGTAAACTGATTTACTTAGATAATGCAGCAACAACGCAGGTATATCCGGAAGTGTTACAGGAGATGCTTCCATATTTTTCAGAAGTATACAGCAATCCATCTGCAATTTACAGTTTTGCATCTGAGAGCAAAAAGGCGGTTGATAAAGCAAGGACTTCCGTGGCAGAACTGATCAATGCGAAGACAGATGAGATTTATTTTACAGGCGGCGGCAGCGAGTCTGATAACTGGGCATTAAAGGCAACCGCAGACGCTTATGCGTCCAAAGGAAAACACATCATCACAAGCACGATCGAACATCACGCGATCCTTCACACCTGTGCTTATCTGGAGAAAAAAGGTTTTGAGATCACATATGTGAACGTTGACGAAAACGGTAAAGTAAAACTGGACGAGTTAGAGGCAGCAATCCGTCCTGATACAATCCTGATTTCCATTATGACAGCAAATAACGAGATCGGAACCATCCAGCCGGTCAGGGAGATCGGACGTATCGCACATGAACATGGCGTATTATTCCACACGGACGCAGTACAGGCATTTGGACATATTCCGATCGATGTGGATGAGATGAACATTGATATGCTGAGTGCCAGCGGCCACAAGATCAACGGACCAAAGGGAATCGGCGTAATGTATATCAGAAAAGGCGTGAAGATTCTTTCCTTCATCCACGGTGGTGCGCAGGAGAGAAAACGTAGAGCCGGAACTCTGAACGTACCGGGTATCGTAGGTATCGGCAAAGCAGCCGAGATCGCAAAAAATACCATGGCAGAGAGAAGTGCAAAAGAGATCAGCTTAAGAGATCATCTGATCGACCGTATTTTAACAGAAATCCCATATGTGAGATTGAACGGTGACAGACATGACCGTCTGCCAAACAACGTAAACGTATGCTTCCGTTATATCGAGGGTGAATCCATGTTGATCTTATTGGATCAGGCAGGTGTCTGTGCATCCAGTGGTTCTGCATGTACTTCCGGATCATTAGACCCGTCTCACGTATTGCTTGCGATCGGTCTTCCTCATGAGATCGCACACGGTTCTCTTCGTCTGACACTTTCCGAGAAGAATACCGTAGAAGAGATCGATTTTGTTGTAGACGAGTTAAAGAAGATCATTGAACGTTTGAGAAGCATGTCCCCATTATATGAGGATTTCGTAAAAAAACAGAATAAATAAATTTTTCAATCACATGATTTTACAGTGATCAAAATAACAGGTTATTTCAAAGAAAGCAGGATAAAAAGTATGTATAGTGAAAAAGTAATGGATCATTTTAACAACCCAAGAAACGTTGGAGAGATTGAGAATCCAAGCGGTGTCGGTACCGTTGGTAATGCAAAATGCGGCGACATCATGAGAATGTATCTTGACATTGATGATAACGGGATCATCCAGGATGTAAAATTTAAAACATTTGGATGTGGCGCAGCCGTTGCAACAAGCAGTATGGCAACCGAACTTGTAAAGGGAAAAACGGTACAGCAGGCGTTGGAAGTGACAAATAAAGCCGTAATGGAAGCTTTAGACGGACTTCCACCAGTGAAGGTTCACTGCAGCCTGTTGGCAGAGGAAGCAATCCACGCTGCATTATGGGATTACGCAGAGAAAAACCATATCACGATCGAGGGACTGGAGAAACCGGTGAACGATATTTCTGAGAAAGAAGAAGGTGAAGAGGAAGAGTACTAAGAGCTTTTTTCCGGAAAGCACATCAGACTGTCAGGCAGATTTATGAAAAGGTAAACTGCCGGCAGTCTTTTTTGTGCAACAGGAAAATTCTCATATCTATTTCATTCCAGTTATGGTAAAATATAGCTATTGCAAAAAGCAGAATAGCAGATCATAAGGAAAATGAATTGAGGATTAAGAGATAATGGAAGATTTACAGGTAGAAGATTTTAATGATCCAATAGAACATAAAGATGAGCAGACGGCAGACGGTATTAAGACACCGGAAAATCAGGAGAATGATGAGGAACAAACCTCCATTGTCAAAGAGATCATGAGCTGGGTGATCCCATTTGCAATTGCCTTAGTGGCAGCGCTTCTCATCAAAAACTTTCTGATCATCAATGCGGATGTGCCTACCGGGTCAATGGAGAATACAATCCTGCCGGGAGACCGTTTTATCGGAAACCGGCTGGCATATGTTTTTGGTGAGCCAGAGAGAGGGGATATTGTTGTATTCCGGTATCCGGATGATGAGAGCGAGATTTATGTGAAGCGGGTGATCGGACTTCCGGGAGATACCATTGATATTGAGGATGGAAAAATATATATCAATGGATCGGCAGAGCCTTTGCAGGAGGATTATCTGAAAGAGGAATGGACTGTTGCCACAGGCCCATATACATTTGAGGTGCCGGAGGGATCGTACTTCATGATGGGAGATAACAGGAATGATTCCTGGGATGCGAGATATTGGAGTAACACTTATGTGACAAAAGACAAAATTTTAGGAAAGGCACTTTTTACTTACTGGCCTTTTGCACATTTTGGAAAACTGGAATAAAAAAGGAAGAGTGACATGGTAACATTATTAGCAAAAATATTTATCAAAGACTCAGAAGATAAAATAAAACAGCGCGAGGCATACGGAATGCTGTGCGGTGTGATCGGTATATTATTTAATGTACTGCTTTTTATCGGTAAATTTCTCGCAGGAACTTTAAGCAATTCCATTGCGATCACAGCAGATGCCTTTAACAACCTTTCAGATGCAGGTTCTTCGATCGTGACACTGCTTGGCTTCAAGCTTGCAGGGGCAAAACCGGATACGGAGCATCCATTTGGACATGGAAGGATTGAGTATGTTTCAGGTCTGGTTGTGGCTGCGGCAATCCTTTTGATGGGTTACGAACTCGTCCGTGACTCCATCGGAAAAATCATGCATCCGGAGGAAACAGAGTTCACGCTCCTTGTGGCAGTGATCCTGATCGCATCCATTCTTGTAAAACTATATATGGCATATTATAACCGTGCTATTGGAAAAAAACTGGATTCTGCAGCGATGAAAGCGGTTGCCACAGACAGTTTAAGTGATACCGCAGCGACAACGGTTGTGCTTCTGGCATCCGTATTTACCCATTTTACAGGAATCAAAATTGATGGCTACTGCGGTCTGGTTGTGGGCTTATTAGTCGGTTATGCAGGTTTTGACGCTGCCAGAGAGACATTAAATCCATTGCTTGGACAGCCGCCGGCACATGAATTTGTAGAAAAAATAGATGAGATCGTAATGTCACATTCGGAAGTATGCGGAATGCATGATCTGATCGTCCATGATTACGGCCCGGGCAGACAGATGATCTCATTGCATGCAGAAGTTCCGGCAGAGGGAAATATTTTGGAACTGCATGATGTGATAGACAATATTGAGAATGAACTGCGCGAGACACTTGGCTGTGAGGCAACGATCCACATGGATCCGGTCGTGACTTCGGATGAGCATGTGAGTGAGACGAAAGCAGCTATGGTATCTCTGATCAAGGCAATTGATGAAGATTTGTCCATTCACGATTTCAGAATGGTGAGTGGTGGGACACATACGAACCTCATTTTTGACATTCTCGCGCCATTTGGATTCCGTCTGACGGACGAGGAACTGCTCACAGAAGTGCTCCAGTCTGTGCATGAACATTTCGGTGATAACTATTACGTGGTGACGAAAATCGATCATTCTTACATATAAGACAGAAAAAAGCCTGCATCGAAAGGATATTTCCTGAGATGCAGGCTTTTTCTGTATAAAATACTTTACCTCAAATAGATACAATAGAAAATTTTTGAAACCCGGTGGTACGGTCGGATATCTAATATATGAAAGGTGGGTGAAAGATGAAAAAAGAAGAGTATTCTTTAGTTTATAAAGCAATTCATGGGGACAGTCATGCATACGGCGAATTGATTCATCAGTATAACCCATACTTTTATAAAATAGCTTTTTTATATGTAAAAAATGAGGACGCAGCAGTCGAAATTGTTCAGGATAGTGTCTATCAGGGATATCTGAAAATAAAGACACTGAGAAATCCTGAGCTGTTTTCAACATGGATGACCAGAATTATTATGAATAAAGCGGTTCGTTATATAAAACAGAACAAAAAAATTGTGGAATACGAGGAAGCATTTCATGAGGCTTCACATTCTGAACATGTTGAAGAAAAGCTTGATTTAATGAACGCAGTAAACCGGCTGCCGAAAAAATACAAAGACGTCATCATTCAAAAATATTTTCTGGAAATGTCTGTGGAGGAAATTGCAAAAAAGCAGATGATACCGGAGAATACAGTGAAAACCAATTTATCCAGGGCAAGAGCAGCTTTAAAGAAGATGTTAAAGGAGGACTATTTTGAAGATTCATGATGAAATGAGCCAGATACCCGTGCCGGAAGATTTAGATGAAAAAACACATCAATCCATTTTACGCGCTGAAAAAACAGTACAAAAAAATAGATTTCGAAAAAAGTGTACGTGGTCGGTATTATCCTGTCTGGTGATCATTTTTGGAATTATTCATGTTACAAACCCGGCAATGGCAGAAAATATACCGATTATCGGAAGTGTATTTACCTATATTCAGGACGTCATTGATTTTAAAGGAGATTATAAAGAGTATGCCACTGGCACGGATGAGAGAGTGCAGGATCATGGAATTACGATATCCATGACAGAAGCCTATTGCGATGGAGCAAATTTATTTATCTCTTATGTGATTGAGAGCCAGAAGAAGTTTACAGAATACAGTGACAATCAGATTTCCCAGAATCAGATTGGTTATGAGGGAATCACCAAAATAAAATCAGATGACAAAATTTATTCCTTAAATGATTGTGGTGCGGCAGGTTTGACCGGTAAATATGTGGATGAAAATACGTTTGCAGGATCACAGTATTTTGATCTTTCGGGAAAAGAATTTCCAGATCAGTTCCAATTGGAAATCTATATTTATAATGTAACACTGATTTCAGAAAATATGAAAAACCAAAATATTTCCATATGGGGACAATGGAAATTTTCAATCCCGATACAGGTCAACAAAGAAGATGTTACCATGTACGAAGTAAATGAATGGAACGAAGGATATTCCATAGATGAAGTGATTGTAACACCAATTATTACGACGATTAAAACGACTCACCCGGATATATACAGAGACAATTTCAATTATGATGTGCTTGTATATGGGGATGAAAATGGTACAGAAGAACTCACTATGCAGGGATTCTATGATGAAACGAAAGGTGTCTTTAAGGTTTCAACCAAAGATATCACAACGGATTTGTATATTTATGTCATAGATGAAAGCAGGATGAGTAAGAAGAAAACAGACACAGATTTCAGGGAAGAATTGGAGCAGAGAGCGATTGTGCGTAAAGTGATTCATTTACAATAAAAAATACATGGAGGAATAATGATGAAGATAAGAAAAAGAGCAATTTCATTACTGACAATGATTTTAGTTTTATGTAGCAGCTTTTCTGCGTTTGCACAAGACACAGCAAGCATAGAAAGTGCTACTAAAACTGATGAATGGCTGGAACAAAATACAGATAATTCATCTGAGTATTTTAGGTTTTCAGAGAGAATAAGTAGAATGGATGAAAATGGTAATTTTGTATTCTCATATAAAGATCAATTTGGAGGGGATACATTTAAACCGAATGGAAGTTCTATTACAGTATACGCTAGTGCTACTAGTTCAACATCCGATACAATATATTATATATCGTTATATAAAGCGGATAGAACATTGGTAAAAAGTAATGTGAAATATACAGCAGACGGAAGCACTTACAAATATAGCTTTACAGGGTTAAGTAGTTCAACTAGCTATTATTTGTATTTTAGTAAACCACTAAAGAGTAGGGCAACAATAACAGGATCAGGAAGAATCGATTCAATTGCTTCATAAAAATAGAATAACAAAAACCAAATGAATCTCACTTTACGCAAAAAAATCCCGGATGCGGAAATCAATCTCTGCATCCGGGATTTTTACGGAATTATTTATTTTCAAATGTATTTGTGGTTTCAGAGTTTCCAATCTCGGAATTTCCTGTACCGGAAGTTTCTGCTTCAGTAGTTCGGGTTTCAGAGGACTCTGTCTCGTTTACCTCGGTAGGTTCTTCGGTTTCAGTTGTGATCACATCAGGATCTTCATAAACAACTTCATCCGTGCTTGCCCGTAAGATAATGCCCTGGGAACCGGTGATACTTACGGAAATCACATCGCCATCGGAAACATTATCCAGAGAAGTTGTCAGGATTCCGGAGGTAAGGTAAGTGGTAGGAACCTTCTCACCATTTACAAAAATCTTGGCATTCTTTGTAAAGTTGGAACCGTAAACTGCTAAGGTATTATTCAATACATTTTTACGGACGGATGTTACATTGACGTCTTCCACGTCCATGACAAGATCCGTTGCCGGATATAAATCCTCGCCGTTGTAAGCATATCTCTCACCGTAGAGAAGGTCATACTGGAGATTGTCAAGACCATTCTGGTAAGTGGAGGAATCTGCCTGTGTCTGTGTGTAAGTAAACATGGTTCCTTCATGGATACCCATCTGGCCGGTAATGTGTGCTAATAACTGGTAAGCAGTCAGATCAGCGTCCTGTTTTGGAAGACCGAAGTTATTCCAGGTTGCATATTTTGTCTTGAAAATATCACCGGATTTCATATCGGAATCTTCAAGACCCATTGTAGGAAGGTGATCGCCAAACATAACAATAATGGTATCCTCACCGCGGCGGTTGACTGCATCAATGAGGTTTGCAATGAAGTTATCTGTGTTGTGGATCATGTTTACATAATATTCCCACTGATTATTGGAGGCTTCATCGGCAGCTCCGGTTACAGTGATCTCCGGATTCTCAATAATCTTTTCAGTTGGATAATCTCCATGGGAACCAACTGTGATCGTGTATACAAAGTCGGACTGATTTTCTGTTGCATCCATAGCTTTTACAGTCTCATTTACAAGAACTTTATCGGTTGGCCAGCTTCCACTTGGTGTGTACTCGGTAATGTTCATTAACTCTTTACTTGTAAATGTATCAAATCCCATTTTTGAAAACGCATTGTTTCTGCTGTAGAAAGTAGCAGTGTTGTTATGTACGACATGTGTGCCATAACCAATAGAGGAAAGGTCAGATGCAATACTTTCAACGCTTGGGCAGTCAGACTGTTTTAAAATTGTTTTGTAAGGATACTCGCCGGTACCAAAGTACTGCATGCTCATACCGGTTAAAACTTCAAATTCTGTATTGGCAGTTCCGGCTCCGACAACAGGTACGGTAAGATAACCGGTGGTGAAGTTCTGCTCTAAACTGTGGAATGTTGGAATCGGATCTTCTGACATCTGAAGGAAATTCACATCATATGGATCGATAAAGGATTCCAGCAAAATACAGATAATATTTGGCTCTTTGCCAGCAGAAACAGTTGTTTCTTCTTTGGAAGAGTCCACTAAAGTTTCGATAGCGTCAATGGTTTCTTTGGAGTAATCATCCGGTTTATTCATTCCACGGCCGACAACGCTTGTAGAGAAACCATAAACAAATCCGTAATCAGAGTAACCCTGTGCAATATTTGCAAAGTAAGAGGCAATAATATTAGAACTCTGTGCAGCCTGCGTTGTGATCGGAATACCGACAACTAACAGTGCAACGATCGCAAGTGGGGAAAGTACAACGTGGCGTTTTCCCTGATACTTCGGTCCTTTGATAAAGAAGAGAACCAGAAATATAATGAAAGAAGCAACCACAGCTACTACAACGGTAGCCTCTTCCGCAGTAAAATAATTGGTGTTCTGCATTGCGAACAGGTCTGGAAGCATTTTAAAATCGGTGTAGCTGAACGGTGTTACACGGTTGGAAAGGATGATTCCGTTGACTGTGCCGAGGAAAATCCAGAGTCCGGTGATCAGAACACGAAGCTGTGCTCTTGTCTTAAACAGGTAAACAATTGATAAGGAAGCAAATACAATAAAGGCATTGTAAAGGTAAGCCCATGTATGGTTGCCTACGAAGGAAACAGCAGAGAAAAAGTCTCTTCTGGAGATCACTTCTACGGTAAAAGTAATAAAGCATGCTAAAATAAAGTGGAAAATAAGAGAATATCTATTGAAAAATGCAATTCTCTTATAATATTTCTCACTGTGTGGTTTCCTTTTTGGTAATTTGGAAAGAAAAACTTCTGCTTTTTCCTTTACCGGTGCAAATTTCTGGAATAATTTATTCATTTTTTCTTTGACTGACTTGAATTTCTGTTTCATATACCCTCCTTGTTGGCACAGGAAAATACAAAAAATGGATTTTTCCTGTCTGCATCTGAGCTTTTTGCAATTGCTTTTGCAAAAAAAATACAGGTGCGTTACATTTATCAGCAGTTATGGTAATCTGCAATGAAAAAGAGTTTTAAAAGCTCTTTTATTGTTCAAGTAAAACACATGTAAAATTACAGTAAAAAAATTATTTTTGATACTAAAAGAATATATCGCTTATGAGGAAAAAAAACAATTGGAAAGATAAATAAAAAAGAAGGAAGATTTCAGGATTTTCTATAAAATATGAATAAAAAATGAACAAACTATGACTAAATGAGAACATATAGCACCGGAGGCTATTTCACAAACTTGTTAATAGCCTCGTTTAAGTCTTTTAATACCTGCTCATCACCTGTTTCAATCGCATCTACCAGACAGTGATTAATGTGATCTTCCAGAATGATTTTACCGATATTGTTAATTGCTGACCGCACTGCCGCAATCTGGATCAGGACTTCACTGCAGTCCCTTCCGTCCTCGATCATGGTCTTAACGGCTTCCATATGCCCGATTGCACGGTTCATACGGTTTAAAACTGCCTTTGTGTTTTCGTGATGGTGTGGGTGGGAATGTGAGTGACCGTGTTCGTGTACTTCCTCATGCGTGTGTGTATAAACAGTACCGTCCTTGGCGATATGTGTATGTTCCATATGTACTCCTTTGTATTCTATAGTTACCAGTCACTATCCCAGTCTGTTGTTCCGGAATCCCAGCTGTCTCCGGAATCCCAGTCATAACTGCTGTCAGAATCCGAATCGGAAGTATAATGCTCGTCGTAATAATTGCTGTCTTCAAATTCTGTAAAGCTGGAAGTCCATTCGTTATCATCATTGTAGTTGAACTGATAGTCAGTTTTATTTGCTAAGACGTCGTCCGGAATCGAGGATTTGCTGACTTTTTCATAATCGCCACCATAACCGTAGTCTTCGTACTCATACCAGCTATGGCGTGTGTTGGCGTAAATGGTGTCGTTATAGCGATAATAGCTGACATTGTAATAAGCGTGGAGCGGTGCAAATAATAAGCAGAAGGAAATGACATAAATCACAACATAAGTCAGTAAAAATGCGCGACCGGACGACTTTTCCCCAATTACGTTATCATGAAATTTTTGCAGGAGAGGAACACGGTCACCAAATTTACCAGCCAGAATTAAACTTGCGATTGTCAGTCCGATTGCAAGAAAAACGGACCAGAACAGGGAAGCTCCGAATCCCTTGGCAAGCATATCGATAATGGCAATGGAGATCAGCCCCACAAAGCCGGCAAAAAAGATCGCAAAAGTGATGAGTATGTTTTTCCGCTTTTCTTTCTTCTGCTCCCGCGTGAGTGTCTGCTGTTGCTTTCTTGTCTGGTTATTTGCCTTCTGATTTAAAATCTCAGATTTTAATTTCAGATAAAGTTCATTGACAGCATAAGCTTCATCCGTGCCCTGATAGCGGATGGCACGTTCGCCGTTTGCCTTGTTTTTGTATACAATGAACTTGTCGCCATCCTGATAAATACCAAACGCTTTTGGTTTCTTATAATTGATGCCAATAAAAATCTTGTTGTCTCATACGGCGGCAGGTGTCTGTCCTGATACCACTGCTGTAATTCGGCAATTGTTTTTGGTGTTTTGTCGGTGGTTCGTTTGACGGCATTGTTTGTTGCCCCGCAAAATGGACATTTATCTGCAGTTTCTTCAATCATGGAACCACAGTATTCGCATTTTATCTGCATTTTCATTTCCTCCCCGGAAGTGGTGTGTTAGTCAGAATAGATTCTGTTTTACCACTTCTATATTATAAGGTAATGATTTAGTACTTTTATATTATTACAGTATAGATTATATTATGACATTTCTTTTTGACAGAATCAATAGAAAAAAGTGTTACTTCCGGGTGAGCAGTAACGCTTGCATTTCCGGTATAAAGCAGATATAATTTCTACATCAGAATAAAAATGTTTCATCAACAAAAACTATACGATGGGGTATATCAGATTTGGTATACCCTGTTTTTTGCTTCGCAAAACAAGGAG
>ENA-ORSG01001918-ORSG01001918.1-human-gut-metagenome-genome-assembly--contig:-NODE-1918-length-10746-cov-2.472453_pt1 | contig 10746 bp, 9 predicted proteins | sample MGYA00242189_ERZ509156 | MGnify/ENA primary metagenome ERZ509156 (study PRJEB26280, sample SAMEA2338666) | human gut metagenome | biome: human gut; feature: human-associated habitat; material: faeces...
ATTGCATAACGCAGTTACATAAAAGAACTGCTGATTCGGACAACCTGGTGACAGGAAGTCCGGATCAGCGTTTTTTTTTCATAGGAAATTGCGTCCTATGAAATAAAAACCGTTCCGCAAGGATGTGCCAAGGCACATTCTTTTTCATTTCAAGGAATAACTGTTTCCACCCCATACATAAAATAATAATGGTAAAGGGTGTTTGTCTGCCAGAGGGTGTGAATCGGCGGTAGCAAATCGATTTTAAGATAATTTTCACAAATTCACTCTGGAAATATCGGGTGGAATATGGTTAAATAGTCAATAGAGTTTTGCCACCCAAAAGAGTGTAGAAGGAACGGAAAGGAGAAATACCAGGATGGATGAGAATAAAGAGTTGGTAGAGACAATGGAGGACTATGCCGAGGAGCTGGAGGCGTCTTTCAAACGCCTGCATGAGGGCGATATTGTGACCGGCACGGTTGTTGCAGTGACAGACGACCAGGTGCTGGTGGATTTGAAATATTTTGCTCAGGGCGTGATTGACCGTGAGAATCTGAGCAATGATCCAGATTTTAATATGAAGGAAGAGATTCAGCCGGGCGACCTGCTCACGGCAACGGTAATTCAGACCGACGACGGCGAGGGCAATGTCGTTTTATCCCGCAAGGAGGCGAATGACAGGATGACGTGGGAACATTTCCGTCAGCTGCTCGATGAGCGCACACCGCTTGAGGTTACTATTTCCGAGGTCGTAAACGGCGGTGCGGTTGCGATGGTGGAAGGCGTGCGCGGCTTTATACCGGCGTCGAGACTGGATGCAGCGTATGTCGAGGATCTGGACAGCTGGAATGGAAAGAAGATTCCGGTGCTGGTGATTGAGGCGGATGAGGAGAAGAAACGTCTCGTCCTGTCCGGCAGAGAGTTGGCGAGAGAAAAACAGGATGCGGAGAAGAAGAGCCGGATTGCGCGCTGTGAGACCGGCGCGATTATGGAAGGAACGGTCGAGACAATCAAGCCATACGGCGCGTTTGTCCTGCTGGAAAATGGCTTAAGCGGACTGGTACACGTTTCCCAGATGAGCAAAAAGCGCGTGGAGAATCCGGGTGCAGTCGTAAAGGTGGGACAGAAAGTGACGGTGAAAATCCTGTCTACCGCAAATGGCAAACTAAGCCTCAGCATGAAAGAGGTAGAGCCGGACGAAGCGCCGGAAGAGGAAGTATTTAATTATCATGAGTCAGGCGAGGCGACAACCGGATTTGCCGAGCTGTTAAAGGGCTTTAAATTTGACTAAATAGCAGTAAAGGAGAGGGAAAATTGAATATCCCTGAGACGTATAATCAGCTTGACCAGTGGACGACAGTCATGTTTCTGTACAATTCTGCCCTGAAAGCGATTAACACGAAAATTGAAATTCTAAATAACGAGTTTATTCATTTATATAATTACAATCCGATCGAGCACATCAAATCGCGCCTGAAAACACCGGAGAGTATCGTCAAGAAGCTTAAACGCGGTGGACATGAGGTGACGATCCCGAACATGATTGAGCATCTGAGCGATATTGCGGGGATCCGTATTATCTGCTCGTTCAGCCCGGATATTTACCGGATCGCGGAGATGATCGCGCGTCAGTCGGATGTGACGGTGCTGGTGGTGAAGGATTATATCAAGAATCCGAAGCCGAATGGCTACAAGAGTTACCATATGGTTGTGACGATCCCGATTTATCTAAGCGATGGTCCGGTGGATACGAAGGTGGAGATCCAGATACGGACGATTGCGATGGATTTCTGGGCAAGTCTGGAACACAAGATTTATTATAAATTTGAAGGAAATGCGCCGGATTATCTGGAGCAGGAACTGAAAGCCTGCGCGGATATGGCGGATATGCTGGATAATAAGATGTTTTCCCTGAATCAGGCGATCACGAAGATTGCGGAGGAACAGGCGAAGGAGAAGGAAGCTGCGAAAGTGGCGGAGGAAATGAAGAAAGCAGAGCGGGAGGATGTGCCCGCGGGGAACGAGCAGGAGCCGAAAGACGGGAAACGGAGCGGGGAAGCTGCGTCCGGGAACCGGAAAGAAGCCGGAGAGTAAGAGACGAAGAAAATGAAGATACGCAGGCGGATGGGTGAGACAAAGCAGATCGTTCAGGTAAATGGGGGGAATATTCTGCTGTTTGAGCTGGCTTTCCGTTTGCTCACGCTGCCGCTTCTTTTGCAGGCAGTGGCGGCGCTGTTCCGGCTGTCGGTGCGCGCGTCCGGCTACAGTTATGTGACGGTCAGCAATCTGGTTTCCTACCTGCTGCGGCCGGTTACGATCGCGATTCTGGTTTTGATGGCAGCGATCCTGCTGGTGGGAGTTTCCATCGAGGCGGCGGGACTTCTGGCGGCATATCAGGCGGCGGCACTCTCGCGGAAAATGAGCGCTTTTTCGATGTTTGCGGCAGGCATCCGTCTGACGGTATCAGAGATCCGAAAGCGGAATCTGAGGTTGTTTCTGGTGCTGGCGGTTCACGGCCTGGTGCTTCATTCATTTTTGATTTACCGGATGTTATGCCATGTGAAGGCGGTCAAATTTATCCTTCCGGCGCTTCTGGCGGAGAACTGGGGGCGGCTTTTACTGGTTGGCGTGATTGTTGGCGCGGTTGTGATCTCACTTCCGACGATTTTTATCTGTTTTGGCTGTATGCTGGAGCAGCGGTCGTTTCGGGGCGGATTTCTGCGAAGCAGGGAGCTGCTGCGCGGTAATCGGGTACAGGTAGTTGGGACGCTTGTTTTGTGCAATCTGGCAGTTACGGCGGTGACGGTGGTGCTCTATCTGATTGCGGTTGTGATTGTGGCGGTGTTTGCTGTCTGGTTTGCGGACCGGCGTCTGGAATTGATTCTGGTTTTAGAGGCGCGCGACCGGATCGAGATGGTTCTGATGCCGCTCATGAGCATCGCGCTGATGTCGGTCAATTATGGCGCATTGACGGTGTTATATGTGCAGCTGGACCGGAAACGTCAGAACAAAGAGCGCTGGAAGTTTGAAGCTGGCGAACATGCGGGTCTTCCGTGGATGAGCCGCCGCAACCGGATGGCGGCGCTGGCACTTCTGACGGCATTGAGCGCCGGAGCAATGTACGACGCTTTTTACAGGGGCAATGTGCTGGCGGCGGATCAGCTAAGGGAAGTGCAGCTCACGGCACATCGGGGCGCATCGACGAGCGCACCGGAGAACACGATGCCTGCGATGGAGGCAGCGGTTGATCAGATGGCGGATTTTGCAGAGCTGGATGTGCAGGAGACGCGGGATGGTGTGCTGGTATTGTTCCATGACAGCACTCTGGAGCGGATCGACGGGACGCGGCGGACGATCCGATCGCTTTCCTGGGACGAGCTGCAGCAGGTAGATGCCGGTGGCTGGTATTCGGAGCAGTACAGTGGGACACGGATTCCGAAGCTGGAGGACGTTATCGAATATGTCAGGGGACGGATGATGCTGAACATCGAGATCAAATATGCCGGCACTTCGAGCGATCTGCCGGAAAAGGTCGTGGACTGTATCCGGGAGAATGATTTCGTGGAACAGTGCGTCGTGACATCGACGAGTCTTTCTTATTTAAAGCGGGTGAAGGCGGCGGATTCGGATATTTATACGGGCTATATCCTGTCGGCAGCATATGGAAGCTATTACGAGGATGATGCGATCGATTTTATCAGCCTGCTCTCCAGTTCAGCGAACCGGAAGCTGGTCGAGCGCGTCCATGCCTGTGGTAAGGAGGTTCATGTCTGGACGGTCAATAAAAAGAGTGAACTGGAGCGAATGAAGATGATCGGCGTCGATAACATCATCACCGACCGGCCGATCCTGGCGCGGGAGGTCATTCTGGGCGAGGAAAATGCGGAGAATCTGCTGGCGCGGCTGAGGGCGTTGCTGCGGTAAAGAAAGATTACAGGAAAAATAAAAATCAGGAGAAAAACATGAGATTTGTACTACAGAGAGTTAAACACGCGAGTGTAAAGGTAGACGGCGAGCTGATCGGCTCGATCGGCCGTGGATATATGGTACTGATGGGCGTCAGCGACACCGACACGGAGGAAATCACCGACAAAATGGTGGATAAAATGTGCAAGCTGCGTATTTTTGAGGATGAGAACGGCAAGACGAACTGTTCGCTGGCGGATGTGGATGGCGAGATCCTGCTGATCAGCCAGTTTACTTTGTACGCGGACTGCAGCCACGGAAACCGCCCGGGCTTTACGGGTGCGGGAAATCCAGAACTGGCGAACCATCTCTACGAACACGCGCTGGCGCGCTGCGCCGGACAGGTGCGGAAGGTTGAGCACGGTATTTTCGGGGCAGATATGAAGGTCGAGCTTTTAAACGATGGACCATTTACGATTCTGCTGGATAGTGATACGATAGTGAAAAAGAAATGATTCGCAAAAGGAGGAAGGATATGTCAGTAGCGAAAGAACAGAGAGAAAAACTGATCTGGGAATTTCCTAATATTGGAAAGAAAGCCCCGGAGCAGGAGGAAAAGGCATTTGCATATTGCGAGGGATATAAGGAGTTTTTAAATGTGGCAAAGACCGAGCGCGAATTTGTGCGCGAGGCGGTGCTCCGCCTGAAAGAGGCTGGTTATGAGGAGTTCGAAGAAGGAAAAATCTATCAGCCGGGCGACAAGGTATACCAGATCAACCGCAAGAAAGCGCTTCTGATGAGTACGTTCGGAAAACGTCCGCTGGAGGACGGCGTCCGCATTAACGTGGCTCACATCGATTCCCCGCGCCTGGATCTGAAACCGAACCCGCTGTATGAGAAGGCAGAGGCGGCATATTTCAAGACCCATTATTACGGCGGCATCCGCAAATACCAGTGGGCGACGATCCCGCTGGCGATGCACGGCGTTGTGATTTTAAAGGACGGTACCTCGGTGGATATTTGCATCGGCGAAAAAGAGGGCGATCCAGTCTTCTGCGTGACCGATCTGCTTCCGCATCTTGCCGCACAGCAGAATGAGCGGAAACTGAAAGACGGCATCAAGGGCGAAGAATTAAATATCATTGTTGGATCCCTGCCGTACCCGTGCGAGGAAGAAGACTCGATCAAGGAGCCGGTCAAGCTGCTGGCGCTGTCGATCTTAAATGAGCGCTTCGGCATGACGGAGAAGGATTTCCTGCGTGCAGAGATCGAATTTGTGCCGGCAGTAAAAGCAACGGATGTCGGTCTGGACCGCAGCCTGGTCGGCGCTTACGGACAGGATGACAAGGTGTGCGCGTACACGGCACTGACCGCAGAGATGAAAGCCAAGTCCCCGGAATATACGACGGTTACGATTCTGGCAGATAAAGAGGAGATCGGTTCCGTTGGAAATACCGGCTTAAATTCCGATTTTACCCTGCATTATATCGAGGGACTGTGCAAGGCAGGAAATGTGGATGTCCGCAAAGTGCTGAAGCATTCTCTGTGCCTGTCGGCGGATGTCAATGCGGCGTATGACCCGACGTTTGCGAGTGTATTTGAAGAAAAAAACTCCTGCTATCTGAATAAGGGTGTCGTTTTGACGAAATATACGGGTGCGCGTGGCAAATCCGGTAGCAACGACGCGAGCGCGGAGACGATGGCGAAAGTGATCCAGATCATGGATGAGGCAGGCGTATACTGGCAGATCGGTGAGCTGGGCGCAGTAGACGTCGGCGGCGGCGGCACGGTTGCCCTGTTTGTGGCTGGCATGGATGTAGACGTTGTGGATATGGGTGTTCCGATTTTATCCATGCATGCCCCATTTGAGCTGGCATCGAAACTGGATATCTATAACACATATCTGGCATTTGCAGCATTTTGCAGCTAAAAAATAGCCAGAAAATTCCGTCAGGAAAGACAAAACGTTTTTTCCTGGCGGAATTTTTTGTAATAGTAAATTCCGTTACTGGACACGTATGCGTGTACAGTAACAAGATAGAAAATGTAAAATATTGAAAAATCGCTTTTGCGACAGGCTGGTTTGTGGTATGATGATTGGTAAGACATACGTGCAGATATATCATATGTGCGTTTGAAAGCCAGGTGCCGGATGGCGCAGGCAGGAAATTGAGAGATAGAGGACGACTAAATGAAGAGATGGAAAATAGCAGGCATCTGTCTGGCGGTTGCGGTAGCAGCAGCGGTAACCATGTTGCAGGCGCCGGGGCCTACGGAAGAGGTGCAGGCGAAGATGGACTTGCGGCGCATCTGCTTAGCGTAGCCGACAGCAGCGAGAGCCATGCCCTGCTCGTTCTTGCCCTGATAGATCTCCAGGTGCTTGGCCTCCTGGCTCAGCGCCTGACCGAGACCCACCACGTTGCCGTGGCCGGGAATGATGAACACACCCCGGACGAAGCGGTGCTGTGCACCGTCAACCTCCATGTACTGATTTTCCAGAAAACGGACCAAAGCCTGCGCCATGGTCAAACGGACAGTTTTCATGCTTTTGTTACCTCCGATCAATGATTGGGATAGATGTGGTCATTGGCATCAGGCTTCCACAGCCACTCGTGCTCTTTGTCATCAATGCGGGTCTTCAGCCAGGGATCGCCCTCCAGGTGCCGGATACCCCAGGCGTAGCACATGGCATAGCCGGGAGCTACCACCTGAGAGTGGAAGCCGTGGTTGATGACGGCGCAGCCGTTCTGCTCGGTCTTGTAAACATCGCCGTTGGCAAAACCGGCGCCGAAGCCGTGAGGATAGTCGAAACGGTAGAAATAGACCTCCGGCTGGGGATGATGATGAGGAGGATAGGAGGACCACTTGCCGGGACGGTTCAGCACCTCACCCAGCACCATGTTGGAGAAGGGGGCGTTGTCATAGTCGAAGAAGGTCTTGATCTCACGCTCCATAGCACCCATCAGCTCGCCCTTGGAACCGGCGTGCTGGGTCTGGACGGTCTCCGGGGTGTACATGACCGGCTCATAATCCTTCTCGTTCAGGGTGTCCTGCATGTAAAGCTCGCTGTGGCTGTGAGCCGTCAGGGTGATTTTGGTGCCCTTGGGAGCCAGCAGGCAGTAGGCTTCGTGATGGAAGCAGTTGGGGCGGTCGGCCTCAACGGTCTTGCCGGCGTATTCATAGGTGACCTTGCCCTCGAAAAGCAGGATGGCAACCTCGTGGTCGGCGCTTTCGTAGGTGTAGGTGTCGCCGTCCTCCATCACCAGCAGGCCCACGTTCATCAGGGTACCCATGTAGTTGGTGGATTCGTCGATATAGGCGTTGTAGCCCCGCTTGAGTTCCTTGTTCTTATTGAAATAAGTCATTGGAAACATCTCCTGTTTGATGTCAAAAAGTGGTATGGAAACGCGGTGGGGAGGACCGGGGCCCTCCCATCGCGCGATTTACAGACCGGTGTGCTCCCGGATGTAGGTACGGCCCTTGATGGCGTATTCCAGAGGATTGGCCTTGGCGGGATCCTGCTCAGCCTCCACCAGCAGCCAGCCCTGATAGCCGGCATCGGAGAGCACCTTGAACACGGGATCAAAGTCCACGTTGCCGTCACCGGGGACGGTGAACGCGCCGTTGCGGACGGACTGCAGGAAGGACCAGTTGTTCTTGCGGGCTTCCTCCACCACGGGCAGACGCATATCCTTCAGATGGACGTGGCCCACGCGGTCCACATACTTCTTCAGCATGGCCAGGGGGTCCTCGCCGGCGAAGGTGAAGTGGCCGGTATCATAGCAGAGGAACACATACCGGGGATCGGTGTTGGACATCATGCGGTCGGTCTCCTCGCTGGTCTGGACCACGGTGCCCATGTGATGATGGAAGCACAGCTTGAAGCCACGCTCGGAAGCGATCTGGCCCAGACGGTTCAGACCCTTGCAGAAGCGATCCCACTCGGCATCGTTCATGACATGCTTGTGGCCGCCGGTGAGGATGGGCACGTCCACCTTGCCCTGGATGGAGTAGCTCTGCTCGGAGACGTTGATGTGATTTGCGCCGACAGCCTCCAGGAAGTCCAGGTTGGCGATGAAGTCCTTCTCCTCTTCCTCCATGGAACGGGTCAGGATGAAGGAAGAATACCAGCGGCTGGCGATGCGCATGCCGCGCAGGTCCAGGGCCTTCTTCAGCTCGGCAGGATCCTTGGGATACTTGTTGCCGATCTCGCAGCCGGTGAAGCCGGCCAGAGCCATCTCGCTGACGGTCTGCTGGAAGGTGTTCTCGGCACCCAGCTCCGGCATATCGTCATTGCACCAGCCGATGGGAGCAATACCCAGGGAAACAGTTTTCGGATCAAACATAAAACGTCCTCCTTATGAATATTTAGGATCATTATTTGGATAAGCGTACAAATAGAAAATGGTTTGCGGGGAAAAGGTTGGCGAAAGCGCAAACGGATTTTTCTGTGTCCGTTAACAGACATGCGGAAACTACATCCGCAAGAAAACGATTTCGCTTGTTATCAAGATAGCACGGTTCCCGAAAAAAATCAACGCTTTCCCACGGCAAAACCAGATTTTTTCCGAAAGTGCCAAAGGTGGGCTGTTTTTTTTATTGCTTTTAGTGAATGGCGGGGGACCGTGTGCTGTTCCGGCGCATAGAATGGAACGCGCAGACGCGCGAATCTGAGCGATTTTAAGGAGGCTTGTTTTATGCCCACATCCTTTCAGAATATGGCGACCCTCACCTATACCGGCGGCACCGTCAATTCCAACATTGTCACCGGGGAGCTGAGGGAGGTCCTGACCGCCGTGAAAACGGCGGGGCGGGGGAATTACGAGCCGGGCGGGACGGTCACGTATGTGGTCAGCCTTACCAACAGCGGCATCACGCCCCTGACGGGCCTGACCATTTCCGACAATCTGGGCGGCTACACCTTTGGCGGAGCGACCCTGTATCCTCTGGCCTATTTGCCGGGCAGCGTTCGGTACTATGTGAACGGCGCACTGCAAGCCGCTCCGGCCGTTAACGCCGGACCGCCCATGACCGTCACCGGCATCACGGTCCCTGCCGGGGGCAGCGCCCTTGTGATCTACGAGACGGAGGTGACCCGCTACGCGCCGCTGGCGGCGGAGTCCAGTATTGTCAACACCATCACCGTGACCGGCGGCGGGCTGGCCGCACCTGTGACGGCGGAGGAGACAGTTGGCGTGGTGAGCAGCCCGAGACTGTCCATCACCAAGGGGCTGAATCCCACGGTGGTAGCGGAGAACGGCCGGATCACCTCCACCTTTACCATCCAGAACACCGGCAATACCCCCGTCACCGCGACGGACGATGTGATCCTCCGGGATACCTTCGATCCGGTTCTCAACGGTCTCACGGTGACCTACAACGGTGCGCCCTGGACTGCCGGTACGCAGTACACCTATGACGGGACCACAGGTCTGTTCGCTACAACAGCGGGGCAGATCACCGTCCCTGCGGCCACGTATACCCAGGACCCGGTGACCGGGGCGTGGACTGTGACCCCCGGCGTCAGCGAGCTGATCGTCACCGGCACGGTATAAGAGGTAGCCAAGGACAAAAGGGAGGGCGCAGGCCCTCCTTTTTGCACCGTGTTCGACAGGAAAATGATTGACAAGCGCGGACGCACATGGTACGATCAATGCTGATTTGTTAAATCAGGTCTTTTTTGAATACAAAATGAGCAAAGGCGTTCATTTTCAGAGGGTGCACGGCTCCCGTTGGAAGTGGACGCCTTTTTTGTTGCAGCGTGGCCTAAACGGGCAGGCGGTTTGAAAAGGATCGCCGCAGAGCGCAAAACAGGACAGGAGACCAGACCGGCAGCCTCCAATGTGTGAGCATGACGGAGAATAAGTCTCGGAAAACCATGATTTTTTCTGTTTTACATATTGTAAATTCATGAAAAGGTGTGCTATAACAGTTGCATCAAAAAATGAGGGGGCCTGGATCGCCGGGCATGCATACGGAAACCATAACGGAAAGGCGGAGACAATATGCAGTATTCGGTTGAGGAGATCAAGCAGTATGCGGCGGAGGAGGACGTGAAGTTCATCCGCATGGCCTTCTGCGACGCGGCGGGCCGCCAGAAAAATATCGCCATTATGCCGGAGGAACTGGACCGGGCCTTCCAGTACGGTATCGCCATCGACGGCTCCGCCATTCCCGGCTTCGGCGGGGAGGTCCACTCTGATCTGCTGCTGCGCCCGGACCCGTCCACCCTCTGTGTGCTGCCCTGGCGGCCGGAGCATGGACGGGTGGTGCGGATGTTCTGCGCCGTGACCCAGCCAGACGGCACCGTCATCGGCGCGGACGCCCGGAGCCTGTTGAAAAAAACGGTAGAGGACGCCAAAAAGGCCGGATTGACCTTTGCCTTCGGAACGGAGATGGAATTCTATCTGTTCCGGCTGGACGAGGACGGCGAGCCTACCAAAATTCCCTATGACCGTGCCGGTTACATGGACATTGCCCCGGCAGACAAGGGGGAGAATGTCCGCCGGGAGGCCTGCCTGACGCTGGAGCGCATGGGCATCCGGCCGGAAAGCTCTCACCATGAGGAGGGCCCCGGCCAGAACGAAATTGATTTCCGCTATGCAGACCCGGTCACTGCGGCGGATAACGCCGTGACCTTCCGGGCGGCTGTGGATACGGTGGCGGCCCGGAACGGGCTGTATGCCGATTTCGGACCCAAGCCTCTGGCAGACAAGGCGGGCAACGGAATGCACATCAACTTCTCCGCTGTCAGCGAGGATAAGCGGGACGTGATGCCCCAGGTCCTTGCCGGGGTGCTGGCCCATGTGGAGGCCATGACGGCGTTCCTGAACCCCACGGAGGAATCCTACCGCCGCT
>ENA-ORSG01001919-ORSG01001919.1-human-gut-metagenome-genome-assembly--contig:-NODE-1919-length-10738-cov-5.115791_pt1 | contig 10738 bp, 10 predicted proteins | sample MGYA00242189_ERZ509156 | MGnify/ENA primary metagenome ERZ509156 (study PRJEB26280, sample SAMEA2338666) | human gut metagenome | biome: human gut; feature: human-associated habitat; material: faeces...
GCAGGCTGCCGTGGACGGCCTGATCAAGCTGGTGGAGTCCGGCTTTGCAGAGTAAGTCTGTATCACAAGCAACAGAAAGCGGCGGGGGCTCCCTGCCGCTTTTTTGATAAGCTTTTTACCGGGAGCAAAGGGCTTTCCATTGCAGGACGCCCCATCCCACAAATACGGAGGAAGGTGCTGCATGACTAAGGCCGAACTCTATCAAAAAGCCTGTATGCTGCCGCTGCTGCCCGGGGTGTATATCATCCGGGACAAAAGCGACACCATCATCTATATCGGCAAGGCCAAGCGCCTGCGCATCCGGGTAAGCCAGTATTTCCGCGAGGGCGTGCCCCACGATAACAAGGTCAGCCAGATGATCGCCCACGCCTACGCCTTTGACGTCATCGTCTGTCAGAGCGAGTTCGAGGCACTGGTACTGGAAGCCAGCCAGATCAAGGCGCACACGCCCAAGTATAACATCCTGCTCAAGGATGACAAGGGTTATAGCTATATCCGCGTCACCCGGGAGGACTGGCCGCGCCTTTCCTTCACCCTGCAAAAGGAGGAGGACGGGGCGGAGTATATCGGCCCTTACACCTCCAGCTTTGCGGCGCGGCAGATGGCAGAAACGGCCATGGATGCCTTTTTGCTGCCGCGCTGCTCCAAACGCTTCCCGCAGGAGATCGGCAAAGGACGCCCTTGCCTGAACGCCCATATCGGCAAGTGTATGGCAGTGTGCAGCGGAAAGATCAGTTGCGAGACCTACAATCAGGCGGTCAAAAACGCGGTGCACCTGATCCGCTACGGTAAAAAGGATATCCTGAAAACCCTCAATGAGCGGATGCAGGAGGCCTCCGACCGGCTGGAATTTGAGACCGCCGCTCTTCTGCGGGATCAGATCAACGCCATCACCAAGCTGACGGCAGGGCAGAAGGTGGTGGTAGACCCGGACGTGGAGATGGACGTGGTGGCGCTGGCCGGTACGCCGGACAGCGTGTGCGCGGCGGTGCTGCGCTTCCGGGAGGGACGGCTGACTGACAAGCGGGAGTTTTTGTTCCACGATACCTCGGATATCGACGCGGTGCGGGAGGAATTTCTGCCCCGGTACTATCTGGACGATGAACAAATTCCCAAGATCATCGCGGTGGACGCACTGCCGCCGGACGTGGACGCCTTGCAGCAGGCGCTGAACCAGAAACGGGGCAGCGAGGTGCAGCTGTATGTGCCCCAGCGGGGCGATAAAGCGCATCTGGTGGAAATGGCGCACACCAACGCGGTGGAGCGTCTGGCGCGGGAGAGCGGCCGCTACGCCCGGGAAGAAAAGCTGCTGGACGAGCTGGCGCAGGTGCTGGGGCTTTCAAAGTCGCCCCGCGCCATCGAGAGCTACGATATCTCCAACTGGGGCGATGGCAGCAGCGTCTGCGGCATGGTCACCTTCAAGGATGGCAAGCCCTTCAAGGCGGGCTACCGCAAGTTCAAAATGAAAACCGTGGCGGGCACGGACGACTATGCCTCGCTGGCAGAGACCGTTTCCCGCCGGGCGGCAGAGTACGAAAAATACGCTGCACAGGCTGAAAGCGGTCAGTCCAGCGGCAACTGGTTCGGGCAGAAGCCGGACCTTTTGCTGATGGACGGCGGCAGGGGACAGGTGAGCGCCGCAAAGGAGGCGCTTGCCGGTACAGCGCTGGCAGATGTGCCGCTGTACGGCATGGTAAAGGATGACCACCACCGCACCCGCGCCATCGTGGACAGCGACGGGCGGGAAATTGCCATCAACATGAACCGCGGTACCTTTACCTTCATTACTGCCATTCAGGACGAGACCCACCGCTTTGCCAACGCCTACCGCAAGCAGCAGATGAAGCAAAAAAGCTACTCCTCCACCCTGACCGAGGTGCCGGGCGTAGGCCCTAAAACAGCCAAAGCCCTGCTGACGCAGTTCAAGAGCGTGGGCGCGGTGAAGGACGCCACCCCCGACCAGCTGGAAAACACACCTGGTGTGGGCAGGCAGCTGGCACAGACCATCTACGATTATTTTCACAGGGAAGCATAAAAACACCCCCGGCATCCGTTTTCGTTTCGTTCGGATGCCGGGGGTATTCTGCGTTTAGGGGTCAATTCGTATAGGAGATGGAGAGATCGCCGGTGGTGGTACTGAGGGAGATTTTACGAGAGGGATTGGCCTTGCCATCCTGGATGGAAGTGCCCATAAGCCCATTGGTGACGAGGGTATAGTCCGAGGCACTGCCCTCCAGGGTCAAGGCGGCCTTGCCAAGGGTGACCGAGATGTTGACATCCTGAGCACCGGACAGCATACCGATGGTGCAGTCCCCCATGGCAAGTTCGGCATCGAATTCCGGTGCGGACAGATGGTCAATGTGACAGCCGCCCATGGCAAGATCAAAATCTGCATCCTTCACAGTTAGGCTGTCGGCAGAGACGCTCCCCATGGCAAGTTCCAAATCCAGTTCATCCAGAGAGAGGGTGCCAAGGTCAACGTCCCCCATAGCAAGATCAATGTCCACCTCATGCAGGATATTTTCCGGAACGGTAATGGTGAGCAAAGCGCTGTCGGAATCAGGGAGAGCGTTGTATTTGGGAATATGGTAGGAAAACTCTGTGGTCCCAGCTTTTTCGCTGGAATGGGTGAGGTACCGGGTCCTAAAGCCATCAAACTGCAGCGTGATGTCAGAAGCATTTGGGTCAACAACAAATAGAACGGTACCATAATCCAACTTCAGGGATAGCTTATCGTGGACCATCTCAGCAGAGAGGGAGAATGTCAGACCGTCTGAGGCAGAAACGGAATCCACGGCCTGCGGTTGAGTGCTCTCAGCTGACACTTCCGCAGAGGAAGCAGGAATTTCCGAGGCAGAAGAAACGGGCTCCACCGGCTGTACCGGGGTGGCCTTGGAGTGCTGGAAGAAAAAGCAGGCCAGCACCAGCACCGCCAGCCCGCCGCCCAGCACCATGCGCCAGCGGGAATGCGGCTTGCGGGCAGGGGATGCCGGGGCGGCAGAACTGCCTTGCGGGCTTTGCTCGTCCAGAATCTTGCGGGCGACCTCCTCCGGGCTGCCCAGCTCCGCAATGGCGCGGGCTTCGTTTTCCGGCCCGGCGGCATCCAGATAATCCTCGTAATAACTCAAAGCGTCCTTGCGCTCGGCCTCCGGCAGGGGAGCCAGAAGCTGCTCCAGCGCAGCAAGAAATGCAGTACGGGTCATAGATCATTCCACCTCTCTGAAAAATGTGTCAATGGAAGAACGGTAGCGGCTCCACTCCTGCGCGTAGGCGGCAAGCTGCGCCCGCCCGGCGGAGGTGATCTGATAATAGCGGCGGTTGCGGCCATTGAAGGGCGCATCGTAGACCGTGAGCAGCTGGTCTTTCTGCAGCCGGCGCAGCACCGGATACAGGGTGGATTCGCTTAGCTCCAGCGTGTGGGTGACCTGTTGGGTGATCTTGTAGCCGTAGGTACCTTCCGGCTCCTGCGCCACCACGGACAGCACAATGGCGTCCAGCAGCGCGGCACTGATGGGAAAACTCATGTGGGAACAGCCTCCTTTCGATATGGTGTGTTTCTATAATATTATATATCATATAATATTGCATAAGTCAATAGGAAATTTACCCTCTCAGTCTCGCTGCGCTCGCCAGCTCCCCCGAAGGGGGAGCTTTACTGCACGGACTGGCAGATAACAAAAAAGCTCCCCCTTTCGGGGGAGCTGGATGCGAACGAAGTGAGCAGACTGAGAGGGTCGAGCTTCTTAGTTTTCAGAAGAGATATCCTGTCCAAAATACTTCTCGCTCAGGGTCTTTAAGGTGCCGTCGGCGCGCAGCTCCTCAATGGCGGTGTTCAGCGCGTCCAGATAGGCGGTGTCCTCGCTCTTGAGCACCGGGATGGCCACATGAGAAGCCTCGGCAGTCTGTGCCACCAGCTTGAAGTCTGCGTCCGGGTGGACGTTCAGGTAGTCGTAGAAGGAAACGTCCGCGTTCAGGGTGGCATCAATGCGGCCTGCGGTCAGCAGCTGGATGGTCTCCTCCAGCGTGTCGATGCCCTGCACGGTAGCGCCGTAGCTTTCGGCCAGTTCCATGTAGGTGGAAGCCAGACTGTTGGCGGTGGTCTTGCCCTTCAGGTCCTCAAAGGTGTGGATGTCCTCGTTATCCTTGCGCACCGCCAGTGCAGTGTGGATGTAGCCGTAGGGGGTGGTGAAAGCGTAGGTCTTGGCGCGCTCCTCGGTCACCTCCACGCCGTTGCACACCATGTCGTAGCGGCCTGCGTCCAGACCAGCAAACAGGCTGTCCCAGTCGCTCTCCACATACTCCGGCTCTACGCCCAGCTTTTCGGCAATGGCGCGGGATACCTCCACATCGTAGCCCACCAGCGTGTCAGAGGAATCGTGGTAGCTCCACGGCTGCCATGCACCCTCCAGCGCTACCACTAGCTTGCCGCTCTTCTGGATGCTGTCCAGCTTATCCAGCGTTGCGGAACTGGCGGTGCTGGAGGCAGTGTCCTTGGAGGAGCAGCCGGTCAGGCCCAGCACCCCGGCGGCGGCCATAACGCCCATCAGAGAAATAAAGGTTCTGCGTTTCATAAGTAAAAAATCCTTTCTGTCGTGAAAAAATGCAAAAAGAGAAGTGGTTTTATTCCGTGTGGGCGATCCTGCGCAGGAAGGCCCGGGTGCGCTCCTCCTTGGGGGATGCAAAGAACTGCTGAGAGGGTGCCTGCTCCACCACCACGCCGTTTTCCATAAACACGGTCTTGGAGGAAACGTTGCGGGCAAAGCCCATCTCGTGGGTGACCACCAGCATGGTCATGCCCTCCTCGGCCAGCTGCCGCATCACGCTGAGCACCTCGCCGGTCAGCTCCGGGTCAAGGGCGCTGGTGGGCTCGTCAAAGTAAATAATTTCCGGGTCGGCGGCAAGGGCGCGGGCGATGGCCACCCGCTGCTGCTGCCCGCCGGAAAGCTGGCGGGGGTAGTAGTCGGCGCGGTCGGCAAGGCCTACCTTGGCAAGCATCTTCATGCCGATCTCATCCGCCTGCTCCTTGGGCAGCTTACGCGCCACAATCAGCCCCTCGGTCACGTTTTGCAGGGCGGTCTTGTTGCGGAACAGGTTGTAGTTCTGGAACACAAAGGCGGTCTTTTTGCGCAGCCGGGCAATGTCGGTGCGGCTGGCATGGGCAAGGTCGAAGCTTTCGCCGTCAAATACCAGTTGCCCGGCATCGGCAGTCTCCAGAAAGTTTAAACAGCGCAGCAGGGTGGTTTTGCCGGAGCCGGACGGCCCCAGAATGGCCACCACATCGCCTTTTTCCACGGTCAGGTCCACCCCGCGCAGCACGGGCAGCTCACTGATGACCTTCCGTGCACCGGGGCGGTGGAAAAGGCCGGGTTTTGCATAGGTGCGGAAGTTTTTTTGCACATTGCGGATCTCTAACATAGCCATAGGTGTGCACCTCCCTTTTTACTGGAAGCCGCGGGCGTTGAGCTGACGTTCCAGCAGCGCCTGCAACTTGGTGATGACGGTACAGAACAGCAGATACACCACAGCCACCTCACAGTAGATGGGCAGAAAGATGTAGGTGCGGGCGGCTACCCGCTGCCCCGCCATGAACAGCTCTGCCACCGTGATATTGGACGCCAGCGAGGTGTCCTTGATCATACCGATAAGGGAGTTGGACAGCGCGGGCACGGCGGTGCGCAGCGCCTGCGGCAGCACGATGCGGCGCATGATCTGCCACCAGCTCATGCCCACACAGTACCCGGCTTCCAGCTGCCCCTGCGGTACGCTTTCCAGCGCACCACGCATGGTCTCGGCGCAGTAAGCACCCTCGTTGAAGGCAAAGGCGATGATCGCCGCCGGAAAGGCGTCCAGCATGATGCCCACGCTGGGCAGACCGTAAAAGATGATGAACAGCTGCACCAGCAGTGGCGTGCCCCGGATGACCCAGATATAGAACCGGGCGATCTGCCGCAGCACCGGCACGTTGGCGTACTGCACCAGCGCCACCGCCACCGCGATGATCATGGCAAAAAAGAAGGAGAGAAGGGTCAGCGGAATAGTCATGGTCAGGCCTGCCGTCAGGATGCGGGGCAGCGCCTCCACCAGCACGCCGACCGTGCGGTTGGATAAAAGTGCTTCAAACATCGTTTTTTCCTCAAAGCTAAAAAATGCACAAGTCGGCAAAGCTTTTGCCGACTAAGGCAGTATATACCTTAAAGTAGGGTCAAAGTCAAGAGACTGAATCACCAATCCCTACAAAACCTACCAGAATACTATAATAGCATGAAATGCCCTGCAGCGCAAACGGTTTGCACAAAACGTGTGATGTGACCGAAAAATTGCATAAACTTGTTAAATATTTGTGCAATGCGGCAGATGCTTGACGCTGTGGGTGCTTTCGTGTACAATGGTCATAGTAGTGCGCGGCTGCGGGGCAACGGCCCAGCGCGGCGCAAATCCACCGGCAGGGGGCTTTCCCTCTGTTCGGTGCAGACACGGAGGATACGAACGTGAAAAAGTTTAGTATTGGTGTTCTGGGTGCAGGCACCTGGGGCATGGCTCTGGCACGGATGCTGACTGTCAGCGGCAACGATGTGCAGGTGTGGTCGGCCATTGAAGCCGAGGTGGACAACCTTTCCACCACTCGGGTGCACCCCAATCTGCCGGGGATGGTCATCCCGCAGGAGCTGCGTTTTACCAAAAGCATAGAGGAAGTGTGCACCGGCAAGGATGTGCTGCTGTTTGCAGTGCCGTCGGTGTTCGTGCGCTCCACGGCGGCTAAGGCGCGGCCCTATATCCGCTCCGGCCAGATCATCGTGGACGTGGCAAAGGGCATTGAGCCTGATACCTTATATACCATGACCGAGATCCTTGCCGACGAGCTGAGCCACGAGAACGGCCCCCGTGCGGTGCGTCTGGTGGCGCTCAGCGGCCCCACCCACGCCGAGGAGGTGGCGCTGGATCTGCCCACCACCATCGTTTCCGCCAGCCCGGATCTGGAAGCTGCCGAGGTGGTGCAGGAGGTGTTCAGCAACACCTGTATGCGCGTGTACACCAACTCTGATATCAAGGGCGTGGAACTGAGCGGCGCCATGAAGAACGTCATCGCGTTGGGCGTTGGCATCTCCACCGGCCTTGGCTACGGCGATAACGCCCGCGCCGCCCTGATCACCCGCGGCATTGCCGAGATCGCCCGGCTGGGCGTGGCGATGGGCTGCAACATCCAGACCTTTGCGGGTCTGGCCGGTATTGGTGACCTGATCGTTACCGCCACCAGTATGCACAGCCGCAACAACCGCGCCGGTATCCTGATCGGCAAGGGCGAAAGCCCGGAGCAGGCCGTGAAGGAGGTCGGCATGGTGGTGGAGGGCATCAACGCCCTGCCCGCCGCCATGGAGCTGGCCGAGAAGTACCATGTGGAAATGCCCATTGCCCAGACGGTGAACGCCATCGTCAAGGAGGGCATGAGCGCCAGCGACGCACTGCGCAACCTGATGTCCCGCGACCGCAAGAGCGAGATGCCGCAGGGCTATGAGAGTGTGTGAACCTGAATGATTAGAAAGGGACCTCCTGAAATGCCTGCGGGCATTTCAGGAGGTCCCTTTTCTGTTTGGGGGAGCGGCGGGAAGTGCAGCAAAATTATTAAAACTTTTTACAGAAAACAGACACAAAAGGGTAGAAGGTCGGCAAACTTTCTGCTATACTGAAAACGATAGGATTATTGGTCAGTGCAGCCGGAACAGGGCGGCGGGCACTGGCACAGCAAGAAGGAGGAATGAGAGATGCCCTCTACCTACGCACACCGCCGCTTTGGCGCAAATGTGCTGGATCACCTGCCCGCGCCGCTGCGGGAAAAGCTGGAAGCGCACCGGGAGCTGTACGATATCGGCCTGCACGGGCCGGATCTGCTGTTCTATTATCATGCGGAAAAGTCCACCCCGGTCGCCGCGCTGGGCAATGCCATGCACGACGAGCAGGGCAGAACGTTCTTTGACCGTGCACGCCGGGTGGTGCACGAGGAAGCCGACCGCGAGGCTGCGCTGGCCTATGCGCTGGGTTTTGTGTGTCATTTTGCGCTGGACAGCACCTGCCACCCCTTTGTGGAGCAGTTCACCCGAGAGAGCGGTGTGACCCACTGCGAGATCGAGACCGAGTTCGACAATATGCTGATGCGCCGGGACGGCTATGACCCGCTGACCTTCTTTACCGCCAGCCACATTCATCCCAGCGCGGAAAACGCCCGGGTCATTGCGCCGTTTTACAAGGATATCTCGGAGCAGACCGCGCTGGAAGCTCTGAAGGGGATGATCCTGGTGCATAAGGTACTGCAGGCCTCGAACCCGGTCAAGCGCTGGGTGGTGCTGACCGGCATGAAGGTGCTGGGCAAGTATGATGGGATGCACGGCCTTGTGGCAAACCCGCAGCCGAACCCGCAGTGCACCGAGAGCAACCGCAAACTGGATGCGCTGTATGCCAAGGCGCTGCCGCTGGCAGAGCGGCTGATCTTAGAGTATGTGGCAAAGCTGGATACGGACGAGCCGCTGGATGCCGCCTACGACCACACCTTTGGGGAATTTTAAAAAACGCGCCGCCCGGCGGTGCAAAGAGGACAAGGGAAATACGATGAAAACTGAAAAATTCAAGGTGACACCGCTGGAGCGGGCATGGATCCTATACGATGTGGGCAACTCGGCTTTTGTGCTGATGATCGCCACGCTGGTGCCCATCTTCTTCAATGCGCTGGCCGAGGCCGGTGGGGTGAGCAAGGTGGACTATCTGGCCTACTGGGGCTACGCAAGCTCCATCGTTACGGTGGTCACCGCCATTCTGGGCCCCATTCTGGGCACGCTGGCTGACACCAAGGGCTTTAAAAAGCCCATCTTCATGCTCTGCCTCTTTGTGGGCGTCATCGGCTGCTGCGCCATGGGTCTGGCGGGCACTTGGCTGGCCTTTCTGGTCATTTTTATCATTGCCAAGATCGGCTACTCCGGCAGTCTGGTGTTCTACGACTCCATGCTGGGCGATGTGACCACCCCGGAGCGGATGGACATGGTGTCCTCCCGCGGGTACGCATGGGGCTATATCGGCAGCTGCGTGCCCTTTGTGGTCTGTCTGGCGCTGGTGCTGGGCAGCAGTGTGGTGGGGCTCAGCCAGATGACCGCGCTGTCCATCGCGCTGGTCATTACTGCTGTGTGGTGGCTGGCGGTCACCCTGCCGCTGCTGAAAAAGTACCGCCAGATCAACTATGTGGAGGTGGAGCAGCACGCCATCCGCCAGAGCTTTGTGCGCATTGGGCAGACCCTGAAGCATCTGCCGCAGGACAAGCAGGTGTTCTGGTTCCTGCTGGCCTTCTTCTGCTACATCGACGGCGTGTATACCATCATTGATATGGCCACTGCCTACGGCACGGCACTGGGGCTGGATACCACCGGCCTGCTGCTGGCGCTGCTGGTCACTCAGATCGTGGCTTTCCCTTCGGCGCTGATCTTTGGCCGCCTGAGCCAGAAATACGCGTCCAAGACCCTGATCCCGGTGTGCATCGCGGCCTATACCGGCATTGCCGTCTTTGCCTTCTTCCTGAAGAGTCAGTGGCAGTTCTGGGTGCTTGCCGTGGTGGTGGGTATGTTCCAGGGCGGTGTGCAGGCGCTGAGCCGCAGCCACTTTGCCAAGATCATCCCGCAGGAAAAATCTGGCGAATACTTCGGCCTGTTCGACATCTGCGGCAAGGGCGCCTCCTTCCTTGGCACCATGATCGTCAGCGTGGGCAGCCAGCTGACCGGCAGCGCCAACGTGGGTGTGGGCTCCATTGCCATCCTGTTTGTCATCGGCTTTGTGCTGTTCAGCATTTCCACCCGGACAGAAGAGACAAAGCAGGTCTGACCATTTTATGAAAAAACGAAGCCCGGAGCGTCCGCAGACGTTCCGGGCTTCGTTTTTGTTCAGAGGGGTCGCTGTACAAAATGCTGTCGGACGCGGGCGGCACAGGCAAAATTATCATGCAAAAAATACATCCTTGAAAAAAGTGGAATTAACCTATTGACAAACTAGGTAGAACGGGATATAATGCAAACATCCAATCCACCAGTCTTGTAGGGAAATGAAACAGAGGTTCCCCGGCAGGTGGTACATAGAGGAATGGAAAAGTTTTACCGGAAGGAGGGCACAAAGATGAAGCTGATCTGGAAAGAACTGCTGCACGCAAATTATCGCTGTGGGCGAATGCATACCAACCGGGCACCGGCATCGGATGTGTACTGTATGTTGCCCTCGGCTGTGCGAATGTGCACCCGAATGTGACAGCAGCAGCTCCGGTAGACCACACTGCCCGGTGCGCCTTTGAAAACGCATCGGGATTTTTTATACACAATAATAATACTTTTGGTATATAAAGAGAGGTAAATAACAATGTCTGAATATAAATTTGAGACCCTGCAGCTTCATGTCGGTCAGGAGCAGGCCGACCCCGCCACCGATGCCCGTGCGGTGCCCATCTACCAGACCACGTCTTATGTGTTCCGCAACAGCCAGCACGCCGCCGACCGCTTCGGTCTGGCCGATGCAGGCAACATCTACGGCCGTCTGACCAACTCCACGCAGGATGTGTTCGAAAAGCGCATCGCAGCGCTGGAGGGCGGCGTGGCAGCACTGGCTACCGCTTCCGGTGCAGCCGCCATCACCTACACCATTCAGGCACTGGCACAGGCCGGTGACCACATCGTGGCACAAAAGACCATCTACGGCGGCAGCTACAACCTGCTGG
>ENA-ORSG01001920-ORSG01001920.1-human-gut-metagenome-genome-assembly--contig:-NODE-1920-length-10726-cov-2.247025_pt1 | contig 10726 bp, 9 predicted proteins | sample MGYA00242189_ERZ509156 | MGnify/ENA primary metagenome ERZ509156 (study PRJEB26280, sample SAMEA2338666) | human gut metagenome | biome: human gut; feature: human-associated habitat; material: faeces...
CGGGGTCGCGGGTGAACGCAACGCCGGTGCCGCAGTCATCGCCCATGTTGCCGAAGGCCATGGACTGGACGTTGACGGCGGTGCCAAGGTCATCGGAAATGCCGTGCTGCTTGCGATAGATGCAGGCGCGCTCGTTCATCCAGCTGCCAAAGACGGCCTGGATAGCAAGGCGCAGCTGAAGCTCCGGATCGTGCGGGAAGACGGGCTTGCCGTCGACGACTTCTAGCTCGGGATACAGAGCAGCCTCGACGTTGTCGGAGAAAATGCCCTTGAAAGTCTCGACGAGTTCCTGCAGGTCCTCAGCCGAAAGCTCGGAGTCGACGCGGACGCCGGCGACCAGGCGGGCCTGGGTCAGGGCGTTCTCGAACAGGTCGGCATCAACGCCCATGACGACGTTGGAAAACATCTGGATAAAGCGGCGGTAGCTATCCCAAGCAAAGCGCGGGTTTTGCGTCTGAGCAATGAGACCCTGAACGGAGTCGTCGTTGAGACCCAAGTTGAGGACCGTGTCCATCATGCCGGGCATGGAAAACGGAGCGCCCGAGCGAACCGACACGAGCAGCGGATCGGAGGCGTCGCCGAGCTTCTTGCCACAGCGGGCCTCGAGGTCCGCCTCGGCGGCAACGATCTCATCGAGTGCGCCCTCGGGCCACACGTTACCGGCGCCGGAGTACTCGACACAAGTCTGGCAGGTAATGGTAAAGCCACCGGGAACCGGCAGGCCGATACGGCTCATCTCGGCAAGGTTAGCGCCCTTGCCGCCAAGCACGAAGTTCATGGACTTGTCGCCCTCGGTGACACAGGTGCCCTGGATGTCGGTTCCAAAACGGTAAACCCTCTTGCAATCGCTCACGATACTTCCCCTTCCATGCGCTCTCGCGCACGGCCGTGGTAACGAATCGACCCGCCGGATACGGGCCGTGAGGGAACTATACGGCGGGCATTGAGCGGGCTTGCGTAGAGAGCGCGGGGTTTGGTAAACGTGGTAAATGTGGCGGTAAACGGTAGGTAAAGGTGGTTACCTTATGAAGATACCAATGTAAGAGAATTGCGGGTCAAATGCAAGTTCTGTGCTAAATCGCTTTACCAATATCATGCATTATTTTTAGGTAGTCTTTTAGAGACGGTGCATTTTTAGCTACCGAAATGAGTTAACTTTGCTGGGCTCGGCGGGCGGCTCGGCGGGCGGCACGGCGGGCACGGGCTTCCTGGATTTCCTCCAAGTGGCTAATGATCTCGGCAGCGCTTTCCTCGATGGCCTTGCCGTCGGTACGCACCACAAAGCAGCTTAGGCGCTTCATGAGGGCACGAGCTTCCTCAAGCTCGCTGCGCACGCTCTCGGGCTCGGCATAGGAGCCGGCAACGGCACGAACGTAGTCATCGCCCAAGCGGCTATCGCGAATTTCGGAAATCACATCGACGGTCGAAATCAGGCCGAAGAGGCGCATTGGGTCAACCTCGTAAATCGACTTCGGCGGCTCCATGCCGTGCGCCAGAGGGACGTTGGCCACCTTGTAACCCTGATAGGCCAAATACATCGACAGCGGCGTCTTGGACGTACGGGATACGCCCAGCAGCACGATATCGGCATCCGACAGATCGTCGCAACCGCGCCCGTCATCATGCTCGACAAAATACTCCATGGCCTCGATGCGATGAAAGTAACGGTCATCGGTCTTGTGAATCACGCCCGCAACGCCCTTGGGCGGCACGCCAATGAGCGACGACAGCACGGCGAGCGTCGGGCCAATCAGGTCGACTGAACGAATATGCAGCATGCCCAGGTAATCGAGCACACGGGCGCGAAGCGCCGGATCGACAATGGTGTGAAACACGGCAATATCGCGATGGTCGGCATCGACGCGCGGCCCCACAAATGACTTGACCTGCTCCACGGAGGTCACCTTGGGCAGACGTAAAACGCGAAAAGCCCCTTCATCAAATTGCCCGGACGCCGCAAGCACCACCTCACAAGCGGTATCACCGAGCGAGTCGGAGATAACGATAACGGTGGGACGAGCGGTGACCGGGCAATCCATGCGGGGCTCCTTTTGCGCTTATGCGCAAGCTGGCTTATTTTTTGCGGGCAAGCTCACCGATGTTGGCGATGCCGGAGAAAACGGCCTCGAAGCGGTTGAGCAGCTTAAGGCGATTATCGCGGAGCTGCTCGTCCTTGTCCATGACCATAACCTCATCGAAGAAGCGGTCGATGGGGGCACGCAGGGCGGCGAGGGCGGCAAATGCGGCCGGGTAATCCTCGGCAGCAAGGGCGGCATCGACGGCGGTCTGAGCGGCCTCGGAGGCGTCGGCAAGCGCAAGCTCGGCCTCCCCCATCAGGCTGCGGTCGTACTCCGCACCCAGCTCGGGCTTGGAGATATGCGCGGCGCGGGCATAGGCAGTCGCCAGGTTATCAAAGGTCTCGGCATCGTTCTTGCGGGCCTCGTCAAGCGCGGCACAGCGGGCGAAGAAGACGGACGGGGCGATGATGTGCACCGCGGAGACGGCGGCAACCGTATCGGCCGGGATCTTTTCGTCGCGGGCCATGCTCACCAAGCGACCATGGAAGAAGTCGCGAACCTGCTGGGCGACCTCGGCGGCGTCGAACTCAATGCCCTGCTCACTGTAGAGCTCGAGGGCGAAGTCGATGAGCGACGTGGGGTCAATCGGTAGGCGATCGCGCAGGATGTTGATGATGCCGATAGCGGCACGACGCAGCGCGTAGGGGTCCGAAGAGCCGGTCGGGGGCTCGCCGATGGCAAAGATACCGGCGATGGTATCGAGCTTGTCGGCGCAGGCCACGATGCAGCCAGCGGTGCCCTCGGGCAGCTCGTCACCGGCAAAGCGGGGACGATAATGATCACGAATGGCGTGGGCGACCTCGTCGTTCTCCCCCATCGCGGTCGCGTAATAACCGCCCATCACGCCCTGCTGGCTCGTGAACTCGACAACGGCGTTGGATACCAGGTCGGCCTTGCACAGGTGCGCGGCGCGAGCAGCGTCAGCGGCAAGATGAGCGCCCAGATGAGCCTCGCGGGCAATAGCGAGCGCGAGCTGCTCGATGCGCTCGGACTTGGCGAGCACGCTACCGAGCTTCTCCTGGAAGGCAACCTTGGCCAGGCGCTCACGGAACTCGTCGAGGGAGATCTTCAGGTCCTCCTCATAGAAGAACTTTGCGTCGTCCAGACGGGCGCGCACGACGCGCTCGTTGCCGTCGATCACGCGCTCGGCGTTCTCGGGCTTGCTGTTGGAGACGACCACGAACTCACGCGTCAGCTTGCCCTCGCCGTCATAGATCGGGAAGTAGCGCTGGTTGGTGAGCATGGACTCGCAGATAATCTCGTGCGGGACCTTGAGGAACTCCTCATCGAAGGTACCGACGAGCACCGTCGGCCACTCGCAGAGGTTAATGACCTCCTCAAAGACCTTCTTGGGCGTATCGACATGGCAGCCGGGACGGGCAGCCTCGACCTCGGCGATACCGGCGAGGATGGCCTCACGACGACGCTCGGCAGAAAGCACGCCGGCGTCCTCGAGCACCTGCTCGTAGACGGCGGGGCTGGCAACCACATGGTCACCAGGGCCAAGTACGCGATGACCACGCGTGGTGTTGCCACTCGTCACGTCGGCAAACGACACGGGCACAACATCCTCGCCCAAAAGGCAGCAGATCCAACGGACCGGACGCACGAACGTCGCGTGCTCGTGGCCCCAGCGCTGGCTGCGGTAGTTGGGCCACTGCAGGCCGGCGATAGTCTTCTCGCACAGAGCGGTCAGAATCGGCGTAGCCGGTGCGGAGGGAATGTTCTTCTCGGCGAACACATACTCGCGACCGTCAGTGTCCTCGCGACGGACCAGATCCTCGGCAGCCACACCGCATTTGCGGGCAAAGCCCTGGGCGGCCTTGGTAGCGTTGCCGTCGGCATCGAAGGCAATGTTGGCCGCGGGACCGCGCTTGACCTCATGGACCTCATCGGTCGCAGTGGCGACGTTGGCCACGAGCGCAGCCAGACGACGCGGGCTCGAGATCACGCGGACCTCGCCATGGGCCAGACCGGCCTCGTCGAGGCCCTTGGCGATCATGGTGCCAAGCTGCTTGACGGCATTGTTCAGCGGCGCGGAGGGCATCTCCTCCGTACCAATCTCAAACAGGAAATCCTTAGCGTCTGCCATGGCTTACGCCACCTCGCCTTCCTGGTCGGCATTCTCGTTAACTCCGGCGACCTCGGCCATGTAGGCCTCGCAGCACGCCTTGGCGACGGCGCGGACGCGCAGGATGTAGTTGGCACGCTCGACCGCGGACAGCGCGCCGCGGGCATCGAGCAGGTTGAAGGCGTGGCTACACTTCATGACGCAGTCGTACGCCGGCAGCGGCAGCTTACGCTCCAGGCAGGAGTGACACTCGGCCTCGTAGTCGTCAAACTTCTGACGCATCATCTCGACGTTGGCGACCTCAAAGTTGTAGGCGCTAAACTCGCGCTCGTTCTCCAGGAACACGTCGCCATAGGTCATGGGCGTGCCGTCGGGCAGGTAGTTCCACACCAGGTCATAGACGGAGTTGACGCCCTGGGCGTACATGGCGATGCGCTCCAGACCATAGGTGATCTCGACGGGCACGGGGTCGACCTCGATGCCGCCAACCTGCTGGAAGTACGTAAACTGCGTGACCTCCATGCCATTGAGCCAGACCTCCCAGCCAAGGCCCCAGGCGCCCAGGGTCGGGCTCTCCCAGTCGTCCTCGACGAAACGGACGTCATGGTCGTTGGGGTCCAGGCCAATGGCAGCCAGCGAACCCAGGTAGAGCTCCTGGGCGTTGACCGGCGAGGGCTTGATGAGCACCTGGAACTGATAGTAGTGCTGCATGCGGTTGGGGTTCTCGCCGTAGCGGCCGTCGGCGGGACGGCGGCAGGGCTGCGCATAACAGGTGCGCCACTCGGCGGGACCGAGCGAGCGCAGCGTGGTCGCGGTATGGAAGGTACCGGCACCGACCTCGGAGTCATAGGGCTGCATAATGACGCAGCCCTGCTCGCCCCAGTACTGCTGGAGGCGCAGGATGATGTCTTGGAAGGAAAGCGATGAAGCGTTCATGCCTCTAATATCCCCTCGTCGAAACGATTACACGGTTAGGTACTGTACTATAACGGTTTTTAGTCGATAGCGCCGATGCGGTTGAGCGGCCAGTAGCGCACAAGCGCCACAGCGATCAAATCAGAGCGATCAACGGGACCAAAGTAGCGTGAGTCGGCAGAGTTTTCGCGGTTGTCGCCCATCACCCACACGCACCCGTCGGGAACGGTGTAGGGATAGCTCACCTGAGCACCGGGCGCTTGGACCGAAAGCGGCCAGCTCATGCCCGTCGTATAGTCCTCGTCGAGCGCTTGGCCGTCAACGACCACCTTGCCATCCTGCAGGTCGACCGTCTGGCCGGCCGTGGCAATAACACGCTTGACAAGAACATCATGCTCGGAGGTGCCATCAGGGTTGTGAAACACCACGATATCGCCCTGCTTGACGGGCTGACCGAGCTCGAGGCTCACCTTTTGTGCCAGGATCTGGTCGCCAATCTCGATTGTGTCCTCCATAGAGCCGGTGGGCACCACAAAGGGCTCGACCACAAAGGTGCGGATCAGGAAGGTGGCGGCGAGCGCGATGACGACGACCGCAATCCACTCAAAGGCACCCCTCAGGGCAGAATGCTGCGATGGAACCATTCTCACTCCTCGCTCTGCGAATACGAAGCGTCCAGGATCTCCTGCGCGTACGCGCGCTCCTGGGGCGTAAGGCGCGCCGTCTCGATCAGGTCGGGACGCCAGCGACAGGTGCGCTCGATGGCATTCTTGCGACGCCAGGCATCGACCTTAGCGTGATCGCCGCTCACGAGCACCGGGGGCACACCTTCGCCATTGAACTCGGCGGGGCGGGTGTACTGCGCGTACTCGAGCAGGCCACCGTCCTCGGCGGTCGAGAACGACTCGTCAACGTTGCTCATCTCGTCGCCCAGGGCGCCGGGAATGAGGCGTACGACAGCATCGGCAACGACCATGGCGGGTAGCTCGCCACCCGTAAGCACGTAGTCGCCGATCGACAGACGCTCGTCGGCATACGCATACGCGCGCTCGTCGACGCCTTCGTAGCGGCTGCAGACAAACAGAAGACGCTCGCTTTTGAGCAGGCGCTCGGCCACATGCTGCGTAAAGGGCTCGCCACAGGGGGTGAAGAACACCACGGTGGGCTTGGGGCCCTCGGAGCTAATAGCCTCGATGGCCTCGGCAATAGGCTCGACCTTCATGAGCATGCCCTGCCCGCCGCCGTACGGCTCGTCATCGACGGTACGATGGCGGTCGTGCGTCCAGTCGCGCAGGTTATACGCCTTAAAATCAAAAAGGCCGGCCTTGCGGGCACGGCCCAAGATCGACGTGGACATAACGGGCTCAAACATCTCGGGAAAGACCGAAAGGGTCTCGATTAGCATGTTGACCTCCCTACTTGTCCATATCGATCAAGCCGTCCATAACGTGGACGGAAATTGTTCCTGTGTCGGGAAGATCGAGCACAACCTGCTCGATCACGGGAATCAGCACCTCGCCGTACCGATCGCCCTCGACAACCCAAACATCGTTGGCGGGCGTCGACATGATCTCGACAATCGTGCCGAGCGAACCGAAGCGTTCGTCGACCACCTCGCGACCCATCAGGTCGGTATAGGCGGCGTCGAGCGAATCGAGCTCAAAGTCGTCACGATTTGCCAGCACGTAGCATCCGGTGATGCCCTCGGCGGCCGTCAAGTCGTCAATGCCCTCAAACGAGACCAGATCGCCATCGCCCGTATCGGTGACGGACACGACCGTGCAAAAGCGGTCGCGCTTGAGCGCCGGCGGCGTCAGGGCGACGCGCATGCCCGGCTCTAATACAGAAGGAAGCCCCCGCAGCGGCTGCGCGAGGACCTCCCCCTTCCTTCCGTGCGGCTTGACCACACGGGCGATGTTTTTGTACTGGGACCTCAAGGTCCTAGCCCAGAACCTCTACCTCGACAGCAGTGTCGAGGCGAGCGGCCAGTGCACGGGCGAGCGTGCGAATGGCCTTGATGGTACGGCCACGACGGCCGATGACCTTAGCGACGTCATCCTCGGCGACCGAAACCTCAATCGTAGAGGCGTCGTCGCCATCGATGACCTCAAGGCTCACGGAATCCGGGTCGTCGACGATCTGAACAACGAGATATTCGACGAGATCGGCGATGCGATCTGAGAGCATTGCCTCACCCTCGAGCTGTGCAGCGTCAACCTCAGGCACGATTTACTCCTCGGCGCCCTCAGCGGCCTCAGCGGCAGCCTTAGCGGCCTCGGCCTCTTTGGCGAGCTGCTTCTTGGACTTCTTGACGACGGTCTCGGTCTTCTCGCCCTCGTTGGCGGCCTTGACCAGAGCGGCGACGGCGTCGGTGAGCTGAGCGCCCTTGGACTGCCAGTCGGCGATCTTCTCGAGGTCGAGGTTGATGGTCTTGGGGGCGGTCATCGGGTTGTAGCGGCCAACCTCCTCGATGATACGACCGTCACGCGGGGCGCGGGAATCGGCGACGACGACACGGTAGTACGGACGCTTCTTAGCGCCGTGACGAGCAAGGCGAATCTTGACTGCCAAAGGAAACTCCTCCAACCAAGCAGCTTTAGGCTGCAACTACAAACAAACAGTTGAACATAATACGCCATCGACGCGGGCAGGTGAAGTCCGTGAGACCAACTTCTTCGGTGTAGTCGAGGGCAAATCCATATCTTAGACAAGAATTCGGGATTTGCAAGCACATACACGCACCCCACATGAGCTGCGCGGTATACTCATGACATGGAAAGACGCGAACATACATACGGTTATGAGGATGCCATGGGCGTCACGCCGCCTCCCTGGACGGGTCCGGCGGTGGGCCTCATGGACCTCGATGCGTTTTTTGCGAGCGTGGAGATGCTCGACCATCCCGAATGGCGCGGAAAACCGCTCATCGTGGGCGGAGACGCCGATTCGCGTGGCGTCGTGTCCACGTGTTCGTATGAGGCACGTCGCTTTGGCGTGCACTCTGCCATGGCCTCGGCCGAGGCGCGGCGCTTGTGCCCGCAAGCCATTTGGACGCACGGGCACTTTGATCGCTACCGCGAGGTGAGCGCGCACGTTATGGCGATTCTCGCCGACGAGACCCCGCGCGTTGAGCGCGTATCCATCGACGAAGCCTTTATCGATATCACACCGGGTCGCTTTGCGCCCGAAGACCCGTTGCTGGTTGCGCGGCGTATAAGCGACCGCGTGGCAGCGCTGGGAGTAACGTGCTCCATTGGCGTGGGCTGCAACAAGACGGTCGCAAAGATCGCAAGCGAGCGGGATAAGCCGTTTGGGTTGACCATCGTGCGCCCCGGAACCGAGCAGCGCTTTTTGGCCGCACTGCCGGTATCTGCCATGAGCGGCATCGGGCGCTCGGCCGAGGAGCGACTGCGCCGCATGCGCATCTACACCCTCGGCGAGCTATCACGTGCACCGGAATCCACCTTGGCCTCTATTTTTGGCGTCAACGGCGAACGCATGCGCCAGCGTGCGCTGGGACTCGAAATTTCTGAAGTCACGAGTCTCGACGAAGAGCGCGAGGTCAAGTCGGTCAGCAATGAACGCACCTTTGCGAAAGATTTGACTGAGCGTGGGGATATTGAGGCGGCGATTGCACTGTTGGGAGAGTCAGTGGGACGCCGTCTGCGCCGTCAGGGGCTGACGGGTGCCACGGTAACGCTCAAGCTTAAGTATTCGTATGGAAGCGGTCGCTCGGCACAGCGCCGACTGCTTCATCCGACCGACGATGAGAACATCTTCGTGGCGGTTGCGCTCGAACTGCTCGACAACATCTGGCAGGAAGGCATGCATGTTCGCTTAGCAGGCATCGGCATGAGCGATTTCGACCACCAAGGCGGGATCCAAACCGACCTGTTCTGCGAAATCGACGACCGCGGAGCCCAATCCAGCGACCGACGCGACCTCTCCGTCGCTATCGACGCCGTCCGAGACAAATTCGGCGACACCGCCCTTTCCTTCGGCCGCCAATCCCGCTTCAACGATTAACCGCCTTTGGGCAAAAAGAAAGCCGGGCAGGTGCGGAAAACCGCAACTGCCCGGCGATATGCATGAGGGTAGCTAAACCCCGTCTCAAATGAGCTACTAGAGGAGGTCGAGGGGGAGCTGGGGGGCGTCTCCCCAGAGTTTCTCGAGGCGGTAGAAGTCGCGGGCTTCGGGAGTGAAGACGTGGACGACAACCGAACCGTAGTCCATGAGCATCCAGGTCTTCTGCTCGCGACCCTCGATGGAGAACGGGTGCTCGCCGCAAGCCTCGGCGACCTTCTCCTCAATCTCGTCGACGATCGAATCAACCTGGCGGTTGTTGGTGCCGGTAGCAAGGACAAAGTAGTCGCACACATCGGAAAGCTCAGTCAGGTCGAGCACCTGAACGTCCTCGCCTTTCTTGTCGTAGGCGGCCTGCGCGGCGGCGCGGGCGACATCCTCGGCGGCGACACCGCTCGCGGACAGCGAGGCGGCAGTGCGGTCGGACGTGGCGGCGAAGCTCTTGTGCTCCACACGTTCAAGAATCTGTTCGTCGGTCATGGTCTCGTCGGCCATGGAATACCTCTTTCTAGACAGCCCGAGCTAGCGTAGCTGGGCGTAATGGTTGTAAATCGAAATAGCCGTGGGATAAAGATAGCGCCCGGACTGGATCACATAGACCAAACCCTGCGCAAAACAGGAGAAGAACAACTCGTCGAGCGTCGACTCCCCCACCATCTTGCGCAGCGCATGGGCATAGTCGCCGTGGCGGTTGGGCTCAATGGCATCGGCCACAAAGACCACCATATCGAGCGGCGTCATGTCGCAGGCACCCACTGTGTGACGGTCGACAGCCTGGAAAACGGCCGGCGACAGCTCGGGGAAAAGCTGCGGAAGCTCATAGGCGGCAACAGGGCCATGCAAAAGCGGCGTCGCGGCGGAAGGAGAGCCGGCAATCTTAATGCCGTAATGCAGAGCGCGCGTGACCAGCTCGTCGTCGGAGAGCACTTTGTCCCAGTCATGGATCAGGCCGGCGGCAGCGGCATCAAAGCGGTCAACGCCGTAGACCTCGGCCAGATGAAGTGCGGTCTCGGCAACACCCAGCGAATGCACATAGCGCTTGCGCTTATCTTTCATGCGAACATCGAGCAGCTCTTGAATGCGCTTGAGCAGCGCGCGCTCATCGCCCTCAAACTGATCCTCTACCGACAACGTAGACCCCCATCACTCAAAATCTTCTTGACCCAGATCGACATACAAACCGCGCTTGCGAATGTAGCCGAGCACAGACTCGCTCGTAAGATAGCGCACGCTCATGCCGCGGGCAACTCGCTTACGAATGTTCGTCGAGCTAATCGCCAGCGCCGGAATCTGAATATAGCGCACATCGAACGGCAGCCCCGACTCTTTGATTCGGGCACGCGCCGTATCGATATCAAAGCCCGGTCGCGTCGCCGCAATAAAGGTAGCAAGCTCAGCGATTCGTTCGGCATCATGCCAGGTCACAATATCGATAATCGCGTCGGCGCCCGTAATAAAGTAGAGCTTTACCTGCGGCGGGTAAAAGTCGCGAAGGGCATGAAGCGTATCGGCCGTATAGGTTACGCCCGGGCGGTCGATCTCGAACCGGCTCGCCAAAAAGGCCGGGTTCGCGGCGGTG
>ENA-ORSG01001921-ORSG01001921.1-human-gut-metagenome-genome-assembly--contig:-NODE-1921-length-10720-cov-3.328926_pt1 | contig 10720 bp, 10 predicted proteins | sample MGYA00242189_ERZ509156 | MGnify/ENA primary metagenome ERZ509156 (study PRJEB26280, sample SAMEA2338666) | human gut metagenome | biome: human gut; feature: human-associated habitat; material: faeces...
AGATAAATTTCGTATTTTGCGAGCGGGTGCTGTACGTTGGTACTGCCTCCGAGCAAAAGACGGAAAGCGCCAAAAGTGGCTTGAGCACTACGTTCAAGCCACTTTTCTATAAATGTATTTTTGATTTTATTTCGGCAAGAGCAAGCCCTTGCCCTACGTCATCACTTTATGATAATTTTAGCACGGCGTGGTTTAGCCACTTTATCGACAGTCTGAAATCCCGTATCAATTCAGATACGGGATTTTTTAAAATTTACTTATTTTTTTGTTCTCTTTTTTTCTTGGCTTTTTCAGTTTTAAGCTGTTGCTTCATTTCTTTTTGCTTAGCCTCAAGCTCCTTAGCCTTTTGCTCCTCAAGGCGTCTGTTTTCCTCATCACGTGCCTTTGCATCGTCATACATAGCCTTAATATCCTCATAATGCTTGTAATTCTCAGCCTGAACAATGAGCTTGCCTGCGTCAATATACGGCTTTGCAAGACGGTTGTAATACGAATTTTCATCCGTCGCCTTTTTAATTAAAGCCTCAATTTCCTTTCTTTCAGCCTTAAGCTTTGCCTTTTTTGCTTTAAGTCTTGATTCTGTATTCTTATCCTTAGCCTTTTTTGCTTTAGAAATTTCAGTTTCAAGTTCTGCCAAAGCGGCAAGATTGGCGTCCTCTTTTGCAAAAAGCTGTTCAAATACCGCATTATCAAAAGGAACAATTTTTCCTCCTGCTTTTGCAATAGCTTTCTTGCTGTACTTTCTGTTTCTTGCGGTTTCGATTGCAGCGCTTCTTTCCTCTCTGTGCTTCTTGGTATCCTTCGGCATAGCCTTAGCATTTGCCATTGCACGTTCAAGTTCTTCGTCGCTTACATCTGACAAACCGTCAATTCCGTTTGCATAAATTCTTTTTGCCTCTTCAAGCCTAAGCTTCCATTCCTCACGGTCAAACTTTTCAACTTCTTCGTTTACCATTTTTGAAATTTCAATATTTTCGTTATATGCTATTGCATCTTTAAGTGACTTTTTAGCTTGCTTTTTGGCAGCCTTGCCGTTGGCACTTTTAACTGCTTTTTTGAACGAATCAATATCTTTCGGCTCGGCATTTTTCATACTTTGCGCCTCTTCAATAACATCTATTGCATCAACAATATCTTTATCGTTAAGCACGCCGTTGCCATAATCTTCAAACATTGCACGAAGTTTAAGCACCTTAACAATTGCACGCTGGCGAAGCTCCGTCATATCATAGAAGAAATACGGAATAAAGTTGAGCGTTGCGCCAATAACCGATAATACAACAATAACGACAAATGCTTTTTTGAAAATATCGTTAATGTAAAGGACATTATAAGGCGAGTTCATTACTTCGCTGATTGATTTGCCTGTTATTGCCGATATTTCGCTTGCACGAGATGAAAGTGTGTTTTCATTAATACCGACTTTTTCGTATACAGCCGGCACAAGACCGCTTGTCAAAAGAGTAATAACCGTTCCTATAAGACCTACGGTTGAAAACATACCGTCAATTCTTTCTCCGGTCAAATATTGCTGATAATCACGAATATCGGCATTTACTGCGGGAGTCAAAATAACGCCGAATGAGCTCATAAGATAGTTGCCGAAAAGAATAATTGCAATATATATAATCATTTTAGGCGGTTCTGCCTGAACAACGGGATAAAGCAAAAATAGAATTACGGCATTGAGCGCATTGGTGAAAATAAGCACCGCTTTTTTGCCCCACTTTTTAATACAAAACGGAGCGGCAAGCATTCCCCAAAGGTTAGCGTTTGCAACAACCATTGTGATTATTGTATAAAGTCCGGCGCCGACACCGTCTTCTTTTGTGTTATGGTACTGATAGCACCACTGGAGCATATTGCCGTATGTAGATTCAAGAAATCCTATCCAACCTGCAAGAGATATAACCCAGAAAAGCTTATTCTTTGCAACTGCACGAACGGCATCAAGAAATTTGATTTGCACAACGTGGCTTCTTGCCTGAACAATCTTTTCCTGAGTATTTGCAAAAATATATACAGAACAGATTACGCCGAGAATTGCGAAAGGCGGATAAAGAATTCTGTATAATTTCATATCATAAAGGTCATTGTTAGTTGCAACCTTTGCAACAAGCGGCAAAACAGCAGTTGCAATAGACGGAGCCATAGAATAAACAACAGACTTAATTGTTAAAACATTTGCTCTTTCCTGAGTATCCGGTGAAAGCACCATAATAAGGTTTTCATACGATTCATAAAAGAACATATAGAAAAATTGAAAACCGATATTAAACAAAAGAACGATAAGAGCCTTAACGTTTTGGCTTTCAATTTTTTCATACGGCACCATTACCATACCCACAACAAGCAAGCATGCCGGAAGCGCCATTGACAGCAAATAAGGTCGATACTTTCCCTGCTTACTTCGGGCATTATCAATAATATTAGCCCTTATTGCAGTGGCAGGAAAAGAAACAGCAATACTGATTGCATAAATAATATAAACCTTAGTTGGAGAAATACCGATAGCATTACCTATAATTACATTTGTAGTGCTCAACGTTAACTGCTGAACACAATAAATCAGGAAATAAATTCCTATTCCGCCGAAGGAATAAGCGAATATCTCCTTAAACGGCATATATCTGCCGGGCATAGGTCTTTTCCAATATACCTTTGCGTCAGAAAGAGTTTGTTTAATCTTTCCTATTTCCATAAAAATTAACCCCTTTTTCTTTTTGAGCTTTAGAAGTACATACTTTTTTCATTATAAGTATCTTAAATACTTCAAAGCCGTTCCAACTAAATATTATATAACATATTCACTTGTAATTAAATATAAAATACAGTATAATAGATACATATTTCAGAAATGGTGGAATAGAAATGTATCATAATAAATCTTTTTATTTAGGATATCAAAGCGAAAACAATTTATTTTTACCGAATGTAATAAGCGCTTTTAAAATTCTTGTAGATGAAAATTATTTTTATTTTATGGATGACGAGGAACGCAATTTGTATCCCAAAGGCACAGTAGCTTTTATTCGCTGTACGGCAGGCAACGGCAAAATCTATACAAAACACGGTGAATTTGAATTAAGCGAAAACGACTATATCTTTTTGAATTTCCACGATATTATCAAATACAAGGCTATGGGGCAATTTTGGGGATACCGTTTACATATCACGGCTGCAAAGATTTTGTCCTTGGCAAGATAGGCAAAAGTGAGGTCAGCGACGACGAAGAAAAATATTTTGAAAAGCTTATAGGAATAGGTCAAAACGCTGAAATTTCAAACTATGTCAGTTTCATTTTTCTTGCATATTACTTTAACGTTTGCAGAAAAGAAGAAATAAGCGAAATTCTTAATCTTGACACCCCACACCGCAGGCTGATTGACGATATTTGCTCATTTATATCGCAAAAATCATTTACGAAAATAACGGTTGATGCCGTGTCGGCATTTTTCAATATTACCCCTCGCAGACTTCACCAAATCTTTATCAAGGAGCTTAATATTTCACCGAAAAAATACATAACCAAAAAGAAAATGGAGGAGGGTTACAGGCTGCTTGTTCAAACCTCTATGCCGATTAACAAAATAAGCGAATTACTGTGTTTCAGCTCACCGTATCATTTTACAAATGAGTTTAAAAAAATTTTCAACCAAACGCCTACCCAAGTAAGAAATATCGAAAAATAAAGGAATGACTATATAGCATACTATATATTGTATATAATATACAATAAACGACTATTTTAAAAATTTGCTTTACAATTCGTGTGTAATATGCTATAATCTTTTCGCTGTAAACGAATTACACGGTTTCGGGGTTTAACTGCCTTGCAGTATTCACCTGCCCGTTACTGAGTTTTGCGTGATACGGCAAATAATATTAAATGAGGTGAAAATTATGACACAGGCTGAAAAGCAAGCAATTATCAAGGAGTATGCTACTCACGAGGGTGACACAGGTTCACCGGAAGTTCAGGTTGCAGTTCTTACAACAAGAATTAACGAGCTTACAGAGCATCTTAAGGTTCATAAGAAGGACCATCACTCAAGACGTGGTCTTTTAAAGATGGTTGGTCACAGAAGAAACCTTCTCGTATACCTTTACAATAAGGATATCGAAAGATACCGTGCTCTTATCAAAAAGCTTGGCATCCGTGATACACTCGACAGATAATTTGTCACTTAGGCAAGCATGGCTGACGGTCAATGCTTGCCTTGTTTACTTTTTTGTAATTTAAGGAGGCGCAGACAATAGTAGTAAACCGAGTATGTAAATTATAATTTGTATATTGGGTTTATTACTATTGCACCTCCTTGATTAAATAAATAAAATTTAAAGAAATGAGGTACTAAAATGTTTTTCAAGAATTTTAAAGTTTGGGAAACCGAACTTGCAGGCAGAAAGCTTACACTTGAAACAGGCAAAATGGCAGGCCTTGCAAATGCTTCAATTATGGCTCGCTACGGCGAAACAGAAGTTCTTTGCACAGTAACAGCGTCTGCAAAGCCACGTGAGGGCGTTGACTTCTTCCCTCTTTCGGTTGACTATGAGGAAAAAATGTATGCGGTAGGCAAAATTCCGGGTTCATTCCTTCGCAGAGAAGGCAGAGCAGGAGAAAAGGCAATTCTTACATCCCGTTGTATCGACCGTCCTATTCGTCCGCTTTTCCCAAAAGATTTAAGAAACGATTGCTCAGTTGTTGCAACAGTTATGTCAGTTGACCCTGACTGCTCGCCTGAGATTACTGCCGCTATCGGTGTATCTGCCGCTATCGCTATTTCGGATATCCCTTGGGCAGGTCCTATATCTTCGGTAAACGTCGGCATTGTTGACGGCGAAATCGTTATCAACCCAACTCTTGAGCAAAGAGCAAAGACTGACCTTACACTTACAGTTGCATCAACAGCTGACCTTGTTGCTATGATTGAAGCAGGCGGCAACGAAATTGATGATGAAACAATGTTTAATGCTATTATGGCAGGTCACGAAGAAAACAAGAAGATTGTTAAGTTTATTCAAGGCATCGTTGACGAAGTCGGCAAGCCTAAGTTTGAATATGAATCATCCGACCCTGATCCTGAAATTATGAAGGAAATTGAGGACTTCTGTATTGAGGATGTAAAGAAAGCTCTTGACACAGATGACAAGCTTGTTCGTGACGAGGCTCTTCTTCCTATTTATAATGCAGTTCACGAGAAGTTTGACGAAAGATTTGAGGGCAACGAGGGCAAGATTGAAGAAATTATGTATCTTGTTCAAAAGCACGTTGTTCGTGCTTGGCTTAAGGACGAGCACAAGAGAGTTGACGGCAGAGGCATTGACGAAATCCGTCCTCTTAACGCAGAGATTGACCTTCTTTCAAGCACACGGCTCAGGTCTTTTCACAAGAGGTCAAACACAGGTACTTTCAGTTACTACTCTCGGTCCGATGTCAGACGCTCAGCTTCTTGACGGTCTTGATGAGCAGACTGAAAAGAGATATATCCATCACTACAACTTCCCGTCATACTCCGTAGGCGAAACAAAGCCTTCAAGAGGACCGGGCAGACGTGAAATCGGTCACGGTGCACTTGCCGAAAAAGCACTTGTTCCTGTTCTTCCGTCAGTTGATGAATTCCCTTATGCAATCAGAGTTGTATCTGAAGTTCTTTCATCAAACGGCTCAACTTCGCAAGGCTCAATCTGCGGCTCTACTCTTTCACTTATGGCTGCAGGCGTTCCTATCAAGGCTCCCGTTGCAGGTATCAGCTGCGGTCTTATCACAGGCGACGACGGCGTATACGGCGACTTTATGACAATGGTTGACATTCAGGGTCTTGAAGATTTCTACGGCGATATGGACTTCAAGGTTGCAGGTACTAAGAAGGGTATCACTGCAATTCAGATGGACCTTAAGGTTCACGGTCTTACTCCTGAAATCATCAAGGAAGCTTTTGCCAAGACTCATAAGGCAAGAAATTACATTCTTGATGAAATTATGCTTCCATGCATCAGCGAACCGAGAAAAGAGCTTTCAAAGTATGCTCCTAAGATGTATACACTTTCCATCAACCCTGACAAGATTGGCGATGTTATCGGCAAGGGCGGCAAGGTAATTCAGGAAATTCAGGCTGACTACGATGTTAAGATTAACATTGAAGAGGACGGCAGAGTATATATCAGCGGCATTGACGCAGACAAGTGCAAGGGTGCTGTTGAAATTGTTAAGCTTATTGCTACCGACCCTGAGGTTGGTTCATTCTACAACGGTGTTGTAACAAGAATTATGAACTTCGGCGCATTCGTTGAAATTGCACCGGGCAAGGAAGGTCTTGTTCATATCTCTCGCCTTGACGTTAAGAGAACGGAAAAGGTTGAGGACGTTGTAAACGTCGGCGATTCCGTTATCGTTAAATGTATTGAAATTGACGACCAGGGCAGAATCAATCTTTCAAGAAGAGATGCTTTAATCGAACTTGAGGGAATGAAACCTGAAAACGAAATTGACGAAACACCAAGAAAGCCACGCAGAGATAATCACAGACGTGACAATAACAGAAAGTAATTAATCTTTCAATAAACCTGCCGAATTGAGTAATTATACTCGGCAGGTTTTTCTTTTCTTTTTTTGATACAGATTTTGTTATTTTATTGACAAAATTTGTAATAGTGCTATAATTGTATTTGTACGTTTTTAGGAAATTAAATCAAAAAATTACGCTTTGCGTAACGGAGGAAAAATTATGAATATTTTTATGATTGGCGGCACAGGCCTTCTTGGCTGTGAAGCTGCAACCCAGCTTATCAAAATGGGTCACAAAGTAACAAGCGTTGCTTTGCCACCTCTTCCTCAGGGTGCTCCTATTCCTGAAGAAATGAAAATCGTTTTCGGCGATATTAACAAAAAGAGCGACGAAGAAATTGAAGAAATGCTCAAGGGCAACGATGTATTCATCTATGCCGCAGGTGTTGATGAGAGAGTTGAATTCCCTCATCCTGTTATGGATTATTATGACAAGTTCAACAACGCTCCTCTTAGAAGAATCTTCCCTCTTTGCAAAAAGGTCGGCGTTAAGAGAGCAGTAGTTCTCGGCTCATACTTTGCTTATCTTACAAAGAGCAGACCTGATATGGGACTTCAGCAGAGAAACCCGTATTTCAAGGCAAGAATGATGCAAGAGGATATCTGCAAGAATGCTGTTGACGACAACTTCTCAACTTGCGTACTTGAACTTCCTTACATTTTCGGCACACAGCCGGGCAGAAAGCCTGTATGGACTATCCTTATTGAGCAGCTTAAGATGATGGACAAACTTCCGTTCACCCTTTATCCAAAGGGAGGTACTGCAATGCTTACTTGCCGTCAGGTAGGTCAGGCTATCGCAGGTGCTGCTGTTAGAGAAAAGGCAGGCTTTGAAGCAATCCCTGTTGCTATGTATAATATGAAATGGGATAAGTTCCTTAAAATCGTTTACGAAGCAAGAGGTATGGGTCCTGACAGAAAGATTGTCGGCGTTCAGCCTTGGATGATGAAGCTTGGTATGATTGGCATTGCCAAGGATTACAAAAAGAGAGGCATTGAGTCAGGTATGGACCCATTCAACCTTCCTGATATTATGAACCTCGACCTCTTTATTAACAACCAGTATACTAAAGAACTCGGCGTTCAGGAAGACGATATTGAAGCAGCAATCACTGATTCAATCCGTGTTTCTCAGGCATCATACGACGGCAAGGTTAAGCTTCTTGAAATGAAGGGCGAATAATAAAAAATTATTATTACATAACAAAGAGCAAGGATTTTACGTCCTTGCTCTTTTTGCATATTTTTAAATTTTCTTTACAAAAAAATCATATAATGATACAATGAGAGCATATCACGGCGCATTAACATACAAAAGGAGAAATTCAAATGAAAAAAGGTTTATCTTCAATGCTGTCATTAGTAATGATAATTACATCAATTTTTGTGATTCCGACAATGGCGCAAGCGGATGAAAATCCTGTTTTGCCTATATCCGGTACAATTAACAATGTGTGTCCTGCCAACAGTGAAGATTACTACGCAAAAGATGAATTAAGAACACGTTATACATATGTTATTCAAAGCCCCGGCACATTAAGAATAAACGTGAATGCAAGCCTCACCGGATATGACAGCGACGGTCAATTTTCCGTGCAATTCAGAACCGAATTTTCAAAAAAATATTTTATTTCAGATATGAGCAGTGGATATAAAGGCTATGTTAATGACCACGTTGAATATGAAATATTACCCGGCACATATACTTTTGAGTTATGTACTTGGGGAAATGATTCACCTGTAAATTGTGAAATTTCGACCTCATTCACACCAAAAGCTCAAAGCTTTTATGCAGATAACAATACCGTTACAAATGTAATCGCTCACGGAAATGAAATATCACTTGATAAGATGTATTATGGGGTATTTCCTGCCTGCATTCAAGAATCAAGTACGTATAGTGAGCTTACACATGTTCCCACCTCATTTTCATACAAATTTAAATTCACCGGCGGCAATTTGTATGCAGGATTTGACGGAGAAAGAAAAAATAAATTTGCTCCTTTTTGGGCTGCTTACAATTCGTTTCATTTGTATGACGGTGACGGAAAAAGCGTCCAATATTCTACATACAACAACGAAACCTTGCTTTACAAAAATTTAAAAGCAGGCGAATATTTTATTTCGATTGATAATTGGGCAGGCGCATACAGTTTTTATCTTACACAAAACTTCAATAAATTCAACGGCATTTCGGCTACCACCACTAAAAAGACCTCAAAACCTAAAAAGGCAAAAATCAAAAAGGTTAAAGGCTATAAAAAGGCGTTAGAGGTAAGATATGCAAAGGTAAGCGGTGCAAGCAGATATCAAATTCAGGTTGCGACCGACAAGAAATTCAAGAAAAACAAGAAAACCGTTACCGCAAAGAAAAGCAAAACAAAGGTTAAAATCAGCAAATTAAAGAAAAAGAAAAAATATTACGTTCGAGTTCGTGCTTACAAAAGCGTATCAGGCAAAAAGGTTTACGGCGCATGGAGCAAAGTAAAAACCGTTAAAACCAAATAAGCAATAAAGGCAAAAAGGAAGAACAAAATTGTTCTTCCTTTTTTTAGATTTTATACGATATTTATTGATTGTTCGTCGCTTTCTTGCCCGTATTTACGACAAATTGAGCGTGGCAATGAGGGCAGGTCACGTTGATTTTGCCCTTATGGCGAGGGAGGCGAAGCGTTTTTTTACAACCCTTGCACTTAACGAACTTATGAGTTTTGCGTTGCTTGAATTTATCGTTTTGAAATTTGAAAAAGCCCTTAACGCTGTTTTCAAACTTAAGCCACTTTGCATTTTCCGCTCTGCGAGCCTCGATATTTTTTGAAAAAACTCTGAAAATTGCGAAAACAACAAGCACAAAAGCCATAATCTCAATCGCACAATATGTTATTTTTGACACCTTGTAAAAAGCGTTTGCCAAAAGAATTATGACAAAGAAAAAGATTAAAAGCACGCTCCAAAGCTTATCAATGCCGTATCTGCCTATCATAAATTGCTGAAACTTATATGCCTGTTTTCTAAAAAATTCTTTCATGATTTTCACCTTTATTGATTATATGCACCGCCGTTGGGACTGCCGAAATAGTCCGACGCATTTGAACTGTCATTTGAACCGTCGTTTGAACTGTCATTTGAACCGTCGTTTGAACTGTCATTTGAACCGTCGCTCGAATTGCCGAAATCCTGCGACTGAGAGTATGAGTTTCCGTTATTAAAATGCGGTGTATAGTAGTAAGTTCTTGACGCAAACAAGCCGCCGATAAGACTAACAACAATCCTTATTATAATTATAATAAGGATAATTTTTAAAATTCTTGAAACACAACCGCCACGCCTTGCGGTATATGTGCGTGTGTTTTGATTAGGACTGGTATAAGTGTAGGTATGCGCACCGCCCATATCGCCGAAATCGAAAAAGCTTGAAAACGGGTCCTTTTTAAGCGGATTAATGCCGTTTGTAATATCGCTGTATGCCTGATGATACGTCATATTATCAGGCTCCTTTGCATAAGCGGTACGGATATGGTCCTGCGCAACATTCCACTTGCCGACTGCCACATTAGCAAGCGCTGAAAGATAATACCAGCGGGCATTTCTGTCCTCAATAGTATTGAGCAAATTAATTGCCTGGGTGTATTGCCCCGTATTTATAAACTGCGCAACAGATTTTAAATAATCGGGTGCACTGTTTGCGTTCGCTTTAGCCCTCGTGCCGCTAAACGGAGAATAATATTCACTTTGATTAGCCGTGCCGTTTTTAATTTGGTCATAAGCCGCATTGATTTGCGACATTTTCTCCTCGGCTTCTTTATCGTTTGGATTAAGGTCGGGATGATACTTTTTAGCAAGCTTTTTATATGCCTTTGTGCATTCTTCAACGCTTGCCCCGTCCGGCACTCCCAAAACCTTATAAGGATTAGTTATCATATATATTCCTCAATAATTGATTTTATCAAATGTTACCACGCAATTTTTAAGACGTTATTAACAAATAACGTATAAGACATAAACTTTGGACAGACTTTGATAAAGCGGCTAAACCGCGCCAAATAATAGAAAATAAACCGTTTTGCCTCCCTTGCAAAGGGTGCTGGTCTCCGGTGGAGACCTCCCACTTTAGTGCAGAAGCAACAACCGAGCCGGGAGGCGAGACGGTGG
>ENA-ORSG01001937-ORSG01001937.1-human-gut-metagenome-genome-assembly--contig:-NODE-1937-length-10613-cov-7.102860_pt1 | contig 10613 bp, 9 predicted proteins | sample MGYA00242189_ERZ509156 | MGnify/ENA primary metagenome ERZ509156 (study PRJEB26280, sample SAMEA2338666) | human gut metagenome | biome: human gut; feature: human-associated habitat; material: faeces...
ACAAATCCTCTACTGAATATCTCCGGCACTCATCCACCTGCTCCTCTGTGTCCTGCTCATCATCTACGCTCGGTGTTCCGTTGCAATACAAATTGAAAGCCATTCTAACAACCTTTGCGCTTCCGCTGGTCTGCCATCCTTCATGCAAACACTCCGGTTTTACACAGCCAGTCTTAAAGTTATAAATTTTATCCACATTTCTTCGTGTATCCTCGTTCATTCCAAGGCAATAGCAAAGTGCCTTGTGATATACATCTGCTTCTCTAACTTTCTGAATTTTTTCATAGTAGAATTTCTCATGTGCTTCACTGATAAAGTTAATATTTTCTTTTTCTGCTCCTAACGCTGTACTGTTCATACTGACTTCCTCCATTTTCTTATTTTGTTCCGTTGACCATAACAAAAAAGGACATTCCTCTAAAATTTCTTTTAGAAAAATGTCCTTATAGTACAAAATATGAACTTGAACTGACTCGATTTTAATTTAAAATCGTTTGTTTTAACCCTTTAAGATAGGTTATTTTGTCGTACTCCTGTCGTACCATACAAGTTGGAAGTCCGCAAACCCTTGATTTTATTGGTCTTTTTTATCCAATGACTTCATCGTTGGGAACAAAAGTACATCCCTGATAGCTGGTGAATCTGTAAGAAGCATAACAAGTCTGTCGATACCATATCCGATACCACCTGTTGGAGGCATACCTACTGCAAGTGCATTAAGGAAGTCTTCATCTGTGTGCTGTGCTTCCTCATCACCATTCTCTGCATTCTTATCCTGCTGTGCAAAACGCTCTCTCTGGTCGATTGGGTCATTAAGCTCTGAATAAGCATTACACATTTCCCATGTGTTGATGAAAAGCTCAAAACGTTCAACCTTTTCTGGATCAGATGGCTTCTTCTTAGTAAGTGGAGAGATTGCAAGCGGATGATCCATAATAAATGTAGGCTGGATTAACTTCTCTTCGCAGTACTCTTCAAAGAATAAGTTAATGATATCGCCCTTTGTATGACGTTCCTCGAACTCAATTCCTCTTTCCTTAGCAAGAGCCTTAGCTTCTTCATCTGTCTTAATTGTATCAAAGTCAACGCCTGCATATTCCTTGATAGCATCATTCATAGTAAGTCTTCTGAATGGCTTTCCGAGGTCTATCTTAGTACCGTTGTAAGTGATTTCAGTTGTACCGCATACAGTCTGTGCAAGGTGTCTGAACATGCTCTCTGTAAGCTCCATCATACCTTCATAATCTGTGTATGCCTGATACAGCTCCATAAGTGTGAACTCAGGATTATGTCTTGTGTCAACACCTTCATTTCTGTATACACGTCCGATTTCATATACTCTTTCAAGACCACCAACGATAAGTCTCTTAAGGTAAAGCTCTAAAGATATACGAAGCTTAACGTCCTCATCAAGTGCGTTGTAGTGAGTTTCAAAAGGTCTTGCTGCTGCACCACCTGCATTAGAAACAAGTGTTGGAGTCTCAACCTCCATAAAGTCCCTGCCGTCAAGGAATCTTCTGATTTCCTTTATGATCTGTGATCTCTTTACAAATGTATCCTTAACTTCAGGATTCATTATTAAATCAACATATCTCTGACGGTATCTCATATCAGTATCTGTAATTCCATGGAACTTCTCTGGAAGTACCTGTAAGCTCTTAGAAAGAAGTGTTATTTCCTCTGCATGAACTGATATTTCACCTGTCTTAGTTCTGAATATAAAGCCCTTGATACCAAATATATCACCTATATCAGACTTCTTGAAATCTGCATAAGCATCATCACCTATGGCATCTCTTGATATATATGCCTGCATTCTGCCCTTAAGATCTGCTATATTACAGAAAGATGCCTTTCCCATTACTCTCTTGAACATCATTCTTCCTGCAAAGCTTACCTCTATAGGAGAAGCATCCATAATAGCTCTTCTCTCATTATAATCGGCATTAACTGCCTCTCTTGCCTGCTGCTCGTCCATTCCATCAGTATTAACTGCTGGTCTGTCCCCTAGAAGCTCCTTCTCGTGTGCTTCATAGATAGCTCTGATTTCATCTGTATGGTGTGTAACATCATACTTTGTTATCTGAAATGGATCCTTGCCAGCTTCCTGTAATGCAGCGAGCTTGTCCATTCTTACTTTAATCTGTTCATTAACATCTGGCTGTGAATTATTCTTATCTGCCACTTTCTTATCTCCTTTATATATAATTAGTCATTCTGTACTGAGATAATCTTATATTCAATAACTCCTGCTGGTGCTTCAACCTTAACTGTATCTCCAACCTTCTTGCCAAGCATAGCTGCTCCAAGTGGTGATTCATTTGATATCTTGTTATTAAGACTATCTGCTTCTGAAGAACCTACGATTACATATTCAATATCTTCATCATATTCTACATCGTGAAGCTTAACAACGCTTTCCATCTTGATAGCGTCCTTATCTGTATTGTTATCCTGAACAACTTCTGCGTTCTTAAGAATTTCTTCAAGTTCTGCAATCTGTGTTTCAATATCTCTCTGCTCATCTTTAGCTGCATCGTACTCAGCATTTTCTGATAAATCGCCCTGTTCTCTTGCTTCCTTTAACTTCTGGGCAACTTCCTTTCTTCTATCAACCTTTAAGTGCTCAAGTAAAGCTACTCTTTCTTCATATCCTTTTTTTGTAAGTAACTGTTTCTCTGCCATAGCTCGTCACCTTTCCATAAATAATATTTATATAGTATTATTACTATTGCTTAATAAAATGTTCAAGATATTATATCTCAACTAATACTTTATGTCAATCCACGCATCTGCTGTACGAATTCATTGAACTCATCCTGCTTTGTTATATGATTGACTTCATTTCTTAATGCCGCCGCGTGTTTTATTCCTGCTGTATACCACGCAAAATGTTTACGCATCTCGCGCACTGCTGTAAATTTGCCCTTTACATCGCATAACATCTGGCAGTGCCTGATAATCATATCAACTATCTCATCTATTGACGGAGGTGCTGTAATATTTCCTGTTTCAAGATAGTCCTTGACCTGTCTGAATATCCACGGATTACCCTGTGCCCCGCGTCCTATCATAACGGCATCACAGCCTGTCTCCTTAAACATTCTTACTGCATCTTCACCACTTCTTATATCGCCATTGCCTATTACCGGAATATGAACCTTTTCTTTAACACGCCTTATTATATCCCAGTCAGCCTTTCCAGAATAATACTGGCTTCTTGTCCTTCCATGAACCGCAACCGCAGCCCCACCTGACTCCTGTATAATATATGCTATTTCTTCAGCGTTAATGCAGGTTTCGTCAAATCCTGTCCTTATCTTTACGGTGACAGGCTTATCAACTGCATTTGCCATAGCCTCCACTATCTTTCCTACAAGCAGGGGATTTTTAAGCAGTGCCGACCCCTCTCCGTTATTAACCACCTTAGGAACTGGACATCCCATATTGACATCTATTATATCAAAATCTCTTTCCGCAAGCCTTTTGGCGATGTCTGCCATTATCTGCGGTTCTGAACCAAATAACTGTACAGCTATCGGACTTTCTTTCTTATCTGTCTTTAATAATTCTTCTGTATTTTTATTATTATACAATACCGCCTTGGCACTCACCATCTCTGTATACAAAAGTCCACAGCCCTGTTCCTTGCATAAAAGACGAAATGGCAGGTCTGTCACTCCTGCCATCGGTCCTAATGCGACATTTGTTTTAATATCAACATTACCTATTCTCATCTTAACTCCGTTGTTATAATATTTTACTCATCCAAACCTAAGAAGAATACTTTATAGAACATCTCTAACGATTCCAGCAGGTCTCTTTTTTCATACTGATTCTTCTTAACAAGAAGTCCGCACGCTATATCATCATACAGCAGATCTTCTTCATCTGCTGTGGATTTGAATAACAGGTTGCCCTCCTCGTCAAATTCCATATCAAGTATTCCGCCGACTTCCTCTGTAAAAAGAACACACATTATCTTTAATTCGTTCTTTATATCTTCTGGAAGCCTGTCAAAATCCGGGTTAAAATAATATTTCTTCTCATAAGAATTAGATGCACAAAGCACCACATTTTCATCACTATACATATCCATATAATCCTCTCACTGAAACTTCGCCAGCTCTTATTGCAATCTCTTTTCCTGCTTCATCTTTTACAATAAGCTCGCCTTCTTTATTAATTCCAATCGCTGTTGCTATAAGCTCCTCTTTCTCATATATAGCACGGATTGTCCTGTCTTTATTAATAAGAAGTTCATTATACTTATCAACTAGCAGTGACAAATCATTAGTCTTAAGGAATTCGTGATAATATTTATCAAAGCTTCTTGAAAATGCAGCAATTATATTACTTCTCTTAATCTTTCTATGTGTTTCAAGATATAAAGATGTAGCCATATCCCTTATTGCCTCATCAAATTCTGTTGTATTGACATTAATTCCTATGCCTATTACAACATAATGTATAAGATCCATCTCTGCACTCATCTCAGTAAGTATGCCTGTTATCTTCTTACCATTCACAACGATATCATTAGGCCATTTGATATAACAATCTATATCCTTAACCTCTTCCCTTATAGCCTCTACCATTGCTATCGCAAGAACAAGTGTAAGCATTGAAGCACTCTCCGGGCTCATATCTGGACGAAGCAGAAGGCTCATCCATATTCCTGTTCCCGCAGGTGACTCCCAGCTTCTTCCTCTTCGTCCCCTGCCGCCTGTCTGACATTCCGCAACAAATAATGTTCCGTCAGGAGCATTGCTTTCTGCCGCAAGCTTTGCCTGGTTATTAGTCGAATCTGTCTTCTCAAAATATCTGATATGCTGGAATATTCCCTCAAGCTTATTATCATCAGAGCTATTATCTTTAAGCTTGTTATAAGACTCTTTGTCTGTGCTTACATTTCTATCCTTATTGCCAGCTTCCCTGTCCTGTTCTTTATCAGCCCTAGATTTTATTGCACTGTCTTTTATAAGAAGGCTTCTTATCTCTGTATCTGTTATTATATCAGGATATTCTGTAATTCTGTAGCCTTTGTTCTGCACAGAATCTATAACATAGCCTTCCTCTTTTAACTGGTTAATAGCTTTCCATACAGCAGTCCTTGATACGCCAAATGCCTCACACAACTGCTGTCCTGATATGTATCCATCTGCATTTCTTAACAAATGTAATATCTCTGATTTCATATTCGTACCGTCCTATAATTATTACAATACCACAAGTGCAGTAAATACAGTCATTATTCCAAGAAGAACTGCAACAACTGCCACTATAACACCAGATACCTTATTGCCATTTATAAAATGCTTCACAGCCGTAAGTGTATTAACAACTGTTCCAAGAAGAAACTCTATTGGAAAAAGCACTCCGCTTCTGCTTCTTAGGAACATTATTATAATAAATATAACTGTTGCTGCAATTGTAAGAACTATATTAGTGTAATCTATAATCATTTTGGTCTTTTTATAAGAACCACTTGTTGTATAATACATACCAATCCTCATTTCTATGCAATTAATAGTTACGTTACTTATAGGTTTAATATGCTCCAAGTGTAGCTGCCATTACAGCCTTGATTGTGTGCATACGGTTCTCTGCCTCATCAAATACAACTGACTGCTCTGACTCGAATACCTCATCTGTAACTTCCATTTCATCAAGTCCGAACTTATCATGAATTTCCTTGCCTATTGTTGTCTTTAAGTCATGGAAAGCTGGAAGGCAATGCATAAATATAGCGTTCTTATCAGCATTGTCCATTACCTTCTTATTAACCTGATATGGAAGAAGTGCGTTAATTCTCTCTGTCCATACCTCATCAGGCTCACCCATTGATACCCATACATCTGTGTAAAGAACTTCTGCACCCTTAGTGCCTTCTGTAACATCTTCTGTTAATGTTACAGAACCGCCACTTTCTTTAGCCCATTCCCTGCACTGGTTTACAAGATCTTCATTAGGGAAATATTCCTTAGCTGTACAAGCTGTAAAATGTAATCCAAGCTTAGCACATACTATCATAAGTGAATTACCCATATTATATCTTGCATCTCCCATATATACGAACTTAACACCTTTTAATCTTCCAAGCTTTTCTTTTATTGTAAGCATATCAGCAAGCATCTGTGTTGGGTGGTACTCGTTAGTAAGTCCATTCCATACTGGAACTGATGAATACTTTGCAAGGTCTTCTACTATCTCCTGTCCAAAGCCTCTGTATTCAATACCCTCAAACATTGTACAAAGAACTCTTGCTGTATCTGCTATGCTCTCTTTCTTTCCTATCTGCGAACCCTTAGGGTCTAAGTAAGTTACGCCCATACCAAGGTCGTGTGCTGCAACTTCAAATGAACAACGTGTTCTTGTACTTGTCTTTTCAAATATAAGAGCAACATTCTTTCCAAGTAATGGCTGTTCAACAACTCCGTCCTTCTTCATCTTCTTAAGCTTTGCAGCCAATTCTATAAGATATTCTATTTCCTCTGGTGTATAGTCTTTTAATGTTAAAAAATCTCTTCCTTTAAGATTCATAATGTTCCTCCATTCTTTAGCATAAATCATATGTAAACAATCTCTGCTCTAAGGCTATAGCATATTATCCTGCTAATAATACCCGATTTATAAATTTAGATAACATTTTATCGCAAACAGCTCATAAATGCAACTTCTTACATATTCAAATAACACTTACCTGCTTACATCACTGTTTATTAATTATAAAAATACCAGCGTGGTAACATTCATCTATTTTCTAATCATAAAAAATACCAGCACAGTGACTTTTATCTGTTCACTGGCTGGTATTCTTATTTAGTGGAATACGTGTCCACCGATTATTACATAGTCTGACATTGCTGAAAGATTGGTTATTGAAACCATTCTGAATGATGTATATCCGCCGATATTGTTCTTTCCTGACAATGCCTCAAGTGCTGCATCCATACATTCCTGTGTACGGATACCACTGTTAAGTCTGTTCTGGAACTTAGCTGATGGACCGCCTGCTCCATCTGATGCTCCTGAGAACTGTGACTTCTGATATATAACCCCTGTTATTGAATTAGGATAGTTAGAGCTTCTAACTCTGTTTAATACAACATTAGCAACTGCAAGCTTCCCCTCATATGGCTCATAAGCTGCTTCCCAGTCAATAATGCAGGCAAGAAGATATATTTCTTCATTACTTACGCTCATTGTTGAGTTATACGATATATCTGTTCCAGATATTGTTCTTGATATAACTGCCTGTATTCTTTCTTCTTCAGCTATCCTTGCAGCTTCCTGTTCTGCTGCAATTCTTTCTTCTTCGGCAATTCTGGCAGCTTCTTCCTCTGCCTCTTTTGCTTCTGCCTCTTCAATTGTATATCCTGTAAGGATATCTTTTTCATCAAGAGTCTGGGCTATAACCTCTGCCTCCTGATTGAATAATAAAGCGGCTGTCTTAGTATATCCTTCGCAATTACCTGAGCTTATCTTAGTCATATTGCCATTAACTTCCAACACATCTACCACTGTGTTCTTATAAAGTCTGCCATTAACTGATGAATTCTCATCATCGGCTGCATATACATCAAGATAAGGTTCTGTAATCGCAAGCGCTTTATTTTGCATCTGCCCCTGCTGTTCTTCGTAACCTGTTAAGATTATTTCCTCAACATTGGCTGCGTATGATGCAACTCTGACCTCGGTATCAGTAATTGTACTTTCGTGTTGCTCATAGGTAGGTTTGGCGTCTGTTACCTTTGGAAGAACCGGCATCATCATCACTACCAGCGTAGCTCCCAAACAACAAGCAGCTTTGCTACTTCTAAGTTTCATAAAGTTTTTCCCTTTCCGGCACAAGTTGTTAAATGCACCTACAAAATGTTACAGAATTGTTACATTTTGTTACGAAAGTATAATAGCAAAGTTAATCAAATTTGTCAAATTTGTTACAAAAAGCCACGGAACACAGTGTTTCCGTGGCTTTGCGCTTATATTACTGATTTAACATTTATTAAATATTTATGAAAATACACCCTTAAAAAGAGAGCTTCGACACATTTCTGCCTGTTATTACAACCTCTGCCTTACTGCTTCGTATGTAAGAATTGTACACGCAATAGCAGCATTAAGTGACTCAACCTCACCCTGCATTGGAATTCTTACATATTCATCAGCCTTATCTGCTAACTTATCTGTAAGTCCATTGCCCTCATTGCCAATCATAAATGCAGTAGGGTTTGTATAATCTTTCTTATTATAATTATCTGTACCCTTAAGGTGTGCCGCATATACTGTCACGCCCTTAGACTTACATACATCAGCCGCCTCGCATATATCATCTACATATATAACCGGCACACGGTAAAGTGAACCCATAGTCGAGCGGATTGTCTTAGGATTGTATATATCAACTGTGTTACTGCTCATAATAATTCCTGTAACACCTGCACCCTCAGCCATTCTTACAATAGTTCCAAGATTACCGGGATCCTGAAGATTTTCAATAATAAGAAGTAATGGGTTGCGCTTGTCTGAAAGTATACCTTCCAAATCTGTATCTGTCATTCTGACAACTGCCATAATCCCCTGTGGTGTCTGTGTATCTGCCATACGCATAAACACGTTGTCTGTCACAATCTCCAGCACATCTTTTCCTATGCTGTCGTAATTCATTCTTTCAAGGAATTCCTCATTATCAGCCTTAAATGTCTCTGATATATATACCTTTACAAGTCTGTCTGTGGGTGCTTCTGACACCATCTTTATTCCCTCAACAACAAACTGCTTCTCCTCTTTTCTTAACTTTGCTTTTTTCTGCAAATTAACTACATACTTAACCTGCGAACTGCTTGTACTTGTAATCATTTTTCACCATTTCCTGTATAATTAGTTAGAAAGCATAGCACTTATATTAAACTCATAATCACTAATATCCTTAGTCATGGCAAGAGCCTCATCAATATCATAATCAACAAACCTTCCGTCCTTATAAGCTACAAGTCTGTTGCTCTTTCCTGCAACTAAAAGATCAACTGCATAAGAACCCATAATAGAAGCATACATTCTGTCCTTACATGTAGGTGAGCCGCCCCTCTGCATATAACCAAGAATAGTAGCTCTTGTCTCTATTCCTGTAGCAGCTTCTATTCTTCTTGCCATTCCTGTTGAATGTCCGATTCCTTCAGCATTAATTATAAGGTGATGCTTCTTGCCTTTCTTTCTTCCGTCAATAATGTGATTAATTATTGCCTGTTCATCACCATTATATCTCTCTGGAAGAAGAATATCCTCTGCACCATTAGCGATACCACACCAAAGTGCAATATAGCCTGCATTACGTCCCATTACTTCAATAATACTACATCTTTCGTGAGATGTTGATGTATCTCTTATCTTATCAATAGCCTCCATAGCAGTGTTAACCGCTGTATCAAAACCAATTGTATAGTCTGTACAGGCAATATCAAGGTCGATTGTTCCTGGAATACCAATTGTATTTACTCCCAGATTTGCCAGCTTCTGAGCTCCTGCAAAAGATCCGTCTCCGCCGATAACTACCAGTCCGTCGATGCCGTGTTTTCTGCAGACATCTGCAGCACGTTTCTGGCCTTCCGGTGTACGCATCTCTGCGCAGCGGGCGGTATAAAGGATGGTACCTCCGCGCTCGATGGTGTCGGATACATCGCGGGCTGTCATGTCGATGATTTCTTCGTTCATCAGTCCGTCGTAGCCTTTCAGGATACCTTTCATCTGAACGCCCTTCTGCAGACCTCTTCTTACGGCTGCACGGATCGCTGCGTTCATACCTGGTGCATCACCACCGCTGGTAAGCACTCCGATTGTCTTTACCTTGTTAGTCGTTGCCATATGAATTCCTCCATCTCATCACACACATTAATAAACGAGTAGTTTTATTTATTAATCACACACAGTTTTATTTTAAAGCATTCAGGCCCTTTTTTCAATACTCTTTTCTACAACTTTCACGTTTCCGGTACCGAATTTTGCCTGAAGTGACGCCACCAGACGGGCATCTGCCTGCACATTGCGGCTCGGCGGCAGTTTTTTCATCGCTTTGATCGATTTGATGTAAAGAATCACGCTGTCCTTGCCGTCAGATTCATGCAGCATCTGGTACAGATCCGCCACTTCTCTCTCGTACGTTTCCTTGTCCGGGAACTGGATCCAGAGCTCTTTCGGGATGCCTGCAAACGGGAAAATTTTCTCGCAGATCAGCTTGCTCGGCTTATCATCCTCCGCGGAAACACGGCCCTGGATGAAGACACGCGCATCGGTCTGCATCATCGCTGCGTTTTTCTCGTAATCGCGCGGGAATACGACGATTTCCATACTGCCGACGAGGTCCTCGAGTGTGAGAAATGCCATTGTCTTGTTATTCTTTGTATATTTGATTTTTTTATCCGTGATAATGCCGCCGACAATCTCTTTCGCGCCGTCGGTGACGGATGGGAAACCCGTCTCCTCATCCGGCTGGAAGTCTGTCGTTACCGCGGAAATGTTCTTCCGCCAGCACTCCTCCTGCTCCTCGAGCGGATGACCGCTGACGTAGATGCCGAGCACCTCTTTTTCGAGCGCCAAAAGATCACTCTTTTCGT
>ENA-ORSG01001943-ORSG01001943.1-human-gut-metagenome-genome-assembly--contig:-NODE-1943-length-10598-cov-4.333681_pt1 | contig 10598 bp, 10 predicted proteins | sample MGYA00242189_ERZ509156 | MGnify/ENA primary metagenome ERZ509156 (study PRJEB26280, sample SAMEA2338666) | human gut metagenome | biome: human gut; feature: human-associated habitat; material: faeces...
GCATGGCGCAGCACGGGGAAGCCCCCTGCACGGCAGAGGGCCTCGACCTCGGCCGAGCGGGTCACGGCAATGCGCCCGGCAAACACCGGCGCGGCGGCCAGCGCCAGCGCATGGACGGCCAGCGGCCGGCCGTTCAGCTCGGCCATCAGCTTGTTGCCGCCGAACCGCCGCCCCAGCCCCGAGGCCATGACGATGCAGCCCAGCGGCGGCACAGGGCAGTCCAGATCGTACACAAAGGCGTCCGGGTCGGCGCAGAGCGCGCGCAGGAACGGGGTGTCCTGCTTGCGGACGACTGCGAGAACGCGGCAGACTTTCAACATATCCAGCACGCTTTGTTGAAAATCCGCGCAGCCGCTCTCCAGATAGCCAAGCTCGTCCAGCACGGCCCAGCCGCCGGCCACCGCCATCCGCTGCAGGGCGGGCAGCCCCACGGCGGCAAAGCCGGCCGGCACGGGGCGCATCCGGTTTTCACCGGGGGGCAGGGCGGCATCAAACCGGCCAATGCCCGCCGCTGCCCCGGCGGCTGTATCGCGCATCTCGACCCATCTGCCCGGGACGGCAGCGGTGAGAAGCATCGAGGCATCGGGGCAGAGGGATGGCATAAGTGCGCGCAGCAGCGTTGTTTTGCCGCTGCCGCGCCCGCCGGTCAGCAGCAAGTGGCGCTTACCGCTGGCTAGGAAAGAACGCAGAATAGAGCTCGCGGCTGGTCTGTACACAGGCATCACGGTAGGCCTCATACCTTTCTAAAAATTGGCGGGCCTCGGCGGTCAGGGTGCTGCCGCCGCGGCTCTGGCTGCCCTGATAGCCGGGCTGCACGGTGTTGCCGGTGCCGCCGGAAAGGCTGACCCCGTAAATATCCGCGATGGTGTTTGCCACGTTGCGGGCACAGGTGGTCACCGCGCCGTCATAATTCTTTGCGGCGAACTGGTCTTCCATGGTCTGGGCGATGGCGCTGGACTGCTTTGCCAGCGTGGTGTTGCGGAAGCCGTCGCCATAGGTCAGGTAGTAGTCGCCGTCCGCATACTGTGCCGACTCCATCACAAGCAGGATCAGAACACCGTTATTGTTGGAGGACGAACCGATACCCCAGGCGTTGAAAGCCTGTGTGGCGTAATCCTCTGTGGAATCATTGCCTGTGTATTCTACTGTCAGTACACCGATCTGCGCGCCGCTGCAGCTGGATTCCAACTGGGCGTTCAGTTCGGTGATGGTCTGCACGGTGCTGCTGCTCAGCACACCAGCACCATCCACCACGCACTGATCTTTGGGCAGGCTGGGCAGCTGGGCGGCAAAGGCCGCCGGGCACAGCACCGCCGCGCTGAGCACCACGGCCAGCACCAGTGCGCTGATACGTTTTGCAAAGTTTTTCATGCGAAGGGTTCAACCTCCTTCACGCCGGACAAAGCGCCCAGCACACTGGCCGGGAAGCCGCCGACTTCCTTCTGATATTCATACACCGCCGTATTGTACTGCAAAGTACCAATGATGGTGGCTGCGCTGTTGAACTGACCGTACTGCCCCTGCACCGCGCCCATCTTCATGGGGTCGGCGGCCTGCTCCTGCAACTTTGCATACAGCTGGTCGATGGCAGCGCCCAGTGCCTGATCGGCCTGATACAGCGCGTGCATCGCGCTGCCCTGATAATAGGGCAGCGAGGTCAGCGACTGGCTTTTACCGCCGTTCTGCACCGCCTGCAGACAAGCGGAGAAATCGTTCAGCGCCGTCTGTGCAGCCAGCACCTCGGCGCTGTCTGCGCCAAGGGTGTTGGAGGCAGTGGTCAGAATATTCGCCGCCGTATTCTCCCGGGTGGTCAGCTCCTCGCTCAGGTTATAACCGTTGTCGGCGGCGACCCCTGCGGTGAACCACTGACGGGCAGTGTTGTACTTGCCGCGCAGCTTGGCGCTGCCAAAGCCGAAAAAGGCGGCCAGCATCACCACTACGCTCAAGGCCAGCGCCGCCGCCCGGGTGGAAAGCGCAGCGGGCAGCTTTGCTTCCAGTGCGGCCAGCTTCTGCTGGCGCGGGGTCAGCGTTACGGCCTGCTCCGGCTTTGCTTTTTCGCGGTAGCTGCCCGCGTCAAAGCCGCCGGGAGCGGTTTGTTTGTTCTGAGAAAAATCAGCGTTTGCCATTTCAGCTCCGGATCTCCATCATTTTGGTTTTCAGTTCGTCCTCGATGCGGGTCAGCTCCTGCTCGGCGGCGGCGCGCTTTGCGCGGCCCTCGCTCTGGATCTTGTTCAGTTCGTCCAGCGTCTCGATTAGGCTCTTGTTGGTCTGCTGTAGCGTCTCGATATCCACGATGCCGCGCTGGCTCTCCTTGGCAGTCTCAATGGTGCCCAGCTTCAGCGCCTCGGCGTTCTTCTTCAGCAGGTCGTTGGTCATGTTGGTCACGGCGCGCTCGGCCTGCATGGCCTGCTGGCTGTGTGCCAGCCCCAGTGCCAGCACCATCTGGTTCTTCCACAGCGGGATGGTGTTCACGATGGTGGACTGGATCTTTTCCGCCATCATGGTGTTGTTGTTCTGCAGCAGACGGATCTGTGGGCCCATCTGCAAACTGATGTTGCGGGTCAGCTCCAGATCATACAGCTTTTTCTCAAAGCGCTCGCACTGGTCGGCAAGGTCGCGGGCGGCCTGTGCATCCTCCGGCAGACCGGAGACCTTGGCCTTGTCCATAGCCTGCTGCAATTCGTTGGCACGCACATCAGCCAGCTTTTTCTTGCCGGCAAGGATATACATGCTCAGTTCCTTGAAGTAGGCCATGTTCAGCTCGTACATCTTGTCCAGCATAGCGATATCCTTGAGCAGCTGCACCTGATGGGCTTCCAGCATGGACTGGATCTTTTCCACGTTGGTCTCGGTCTTGTCGTACTTGGTCTTGAGGGCATCCAGCTGGCTGGTTTTCTTCTTGAAGAAGCCCATAATGCCCTTCTGCTGCTCCTCGTTGGCATCAAAGCTCTTCAGCTCGCCAATGAGGTTGGTGATCATATCGCCCACCTCGCCCAGATCCTTGGTGGACACCTTGGAGAGGGCTGCTTCGGAGAAATCGCCGATCTTCTTCTGGCAGGCAGAGCCGTACTGCAGCACCTGCTGGCTGTTGGTGATATCGATCTTCTGGGCAAACTGATCCACCATGGCCTGCTCCTCGGGGCTCAGGTTCACCTGTGCCTCCGGGGCAGGGGCAGCGGCGGGCTTTTCCTCCTGCGGCACAGCGGCGGGGGTGGGGTCCAGCGTCAGGGTGGGCACTGCGGGGGCATCCAGATCAAAATTCAGAGTATTGTCAGCCATAAGTGATTCCTTCCTTTCAAAATCCCGAGGGGATATTCTGGTTTTACTTGCTCAGGCCCTGCCCTTTCAGCATATTCTGCAAAACGGTCAGGTCTGCGGACAGGTCCATGCTCTCTGCCGCATACAGGGCATCCAGCTGGTTTTCAAAAGCCGTGGCAATGGAGGCGGCGTTGTGCTCCACCTCGGCGCGGATGGCGGCGGCGTTCTCGCCCCGCACACCCTGCTTTGCAAGCTTTGCATACTGCTGCAGAACGTTTACGGCGTCCGGCAGATAGTAGTTGGCAAACCGGCGCACCTGCTTTGCCTTGGCAGGGTTTGCCTCCACCGCCTCCACGATGGATCGTCCCGCCTTTTCCATACGGGTCATGGCGGCGGACAGCTGCGGGTCGGGCAAAGCCTCGTTCAGTGCGTGCAGGGTGTCCAGCTTCTGCTGGATATCGGTCAGCATCTGGTCCACATCCTCCACACCGGTGTGGAAGGGTACCTCGTGCTCCACCACCCGGGGCGGGCAGGTCTTTTTTGCCACGCCAAAGGCCACGGCGGCACCGCCCAGCGCCACCAGCAGCGCCCATAATTTATACACCGGCAGCACCGCGCACAGCACCACAAACACCAGCGCCATAGCGTAAAAAGGCAGCACGCTGGGCTTTTGGGTGCGGATGATCTTGCTCATGGTCATTTCTCCTTGTCCGGGGCAGTGCGCCCCTTATGATATCCATAATACAACGTCCGCAAAAAAACGCAAGTATCCCGCAAAAGAATTTACAGCCTTGTCATCATTTTACGATCCAGTCCGCCAGCGCAGCGCCCCAAAGCTCCTCCAGCCGGGCGGGGCTGCAGGCGGCGTTGGCGGGGCTTGTACTGGGCAGACGGACAGCCGGGATGCCGGTAAGCGGCTGCTGATATTTTGTGTAGATACGGTAAGCTGTGGCACCGTTGCAGAACACCGCCCGGATGGGTGCTTTGCGCAGCAGCCTGGCGATATCGTTGGGCACCACATCCCGGATGGAGGCATCCGATGCGCCGGTGATGGTGCAGCTTTCCAGCGTATCCCACAGCGCCAGCCCGTGGCGCAAAAGCAGCTGCTTTTTGGCGGCGATATCCTCCCGCACGGGCAGCGGCTCCCCGGTCAACGCCGCCAGCAGCGGCCAGAACCGGTTTTGCGGATGGCCGTAGTAAAAGGCCATCTCCCGGCTTTTGGGGCTGGGCCATGTGCCCAAGATCAGCGCCCGGCTGCGGTCATCGTACACCGGTGCAAAGCTCATAAGCTGCCGCCTGCACTTTCAATATTGCCCCATGCGGAGCCAAAATCTTTGCCGGAGGGCTCCGCGCGGGGGCCGTCGAACCACAGTTCCTCGATCAGCGCCGCCACGCCGTCCTCCCGCACGTCCCCGATGATCCGGTCGGCAGCGGCCTTGGCGTCCGGGGTGCCGTTTGCCATGCAGGCACTCAGGCCCGCGACTTTCAGCATCCCCACATCGTTGGCAGAATCGCCCACAGCCACGGCATCCGCCAGCGTAAGCCCCATCTGTGCACACAGGTCGGCAAGCCCTACGCCCTTATCCATGCCGCCGCGCACGATATCGTAGTAGCAGTAGCCGTCCGCGTTCTGCGCGCCCGTCTGCATCCAGTGCAGGCCAAGGTAGCCGTATTTTTCGTGGAAGCGCTCCACTTCCTGCGGCGGCATGGCGGCAAAGGCGGCGTGGGGCATATCCACCAGATGCCGGTCCTGATCCTCGCCGTCCACGCAGTCCAGCCCGGGGCTGTTCATCATCTGGTAGCCGGTGTGCAGATACTCGTACTCGCAGTAGGCGTAATAGGCATCCCGGAAGTTGAATTGCAGCGGGTAGTTATAATCCTCGCAAAAATCCACCAGCACATACATCTCCTCGCTGGTAAGCGGATGCTCGGCTATTACGTTGCCCTGCCCGTCCACCACGCAGGCACCGTTGCAGGTAATGGCGTAGTCGTACCGGATGCCGCCCAGCTGGTTTTTATCCCGGATGCCCGGGTAGGAGCGGCCGGTGCTGAGCACAAACTTACCCCCGGCGGCTTGCAGCTTTTTTACCGCCTTTACCACCGCCGGGCGGGGCTTTGCTTCGCCAAAGGGCATCAGCGTGTTGTCGTAATCGCTTGCCAGAATCTTATATTGCATGGTCATCTCTCCTGTGTGCATCGTTTTCTCCCAGTATAACACATTTCAAAGTCCAGCGGGAGAGGGGGAAAAGAAAAATGGGACAGCAGAATGTCCGCAGGCATTCCACTGTCCCGAAATCCAAAATATTTTCCTTATCAGGCAAACACCGCCACGACCACCTGCATGGCCACGCCCACAAAGGCACCGGCGGCCCATGTCAGGCCGGTGATGAAGAGGTTCTGCTTCCACGAGGGGTTGGCGCGCCACAGCACAGCCAAGCCCACACCCGCACCGGTGCACAGCCCCGCCACAAGGCTGGAAAAGCGCAGCGCACCTTCCACATACAGCTGTGTCAGCAGCACGCTGGCGGCGCAGTTGGGGATCAGCCCCACCAGAGCCGCCACCACCGGCTGGAAGAAGCCCATGCCGCCCAGCATCTCGGCAAACACGTCCTCGCCCACGCCTTCCACGATCATGCCGAACACCAGACTGAAAGCGAAGATGAACACAAAGATCTCCAGCGTGTGGCGCAGCGCCGCCTGCCAGATGGGCTTTTCGTTGCCCTCGGCATCGCTGTGCTCCTCGTGGCAGTCCACCTCGTCCGCATGGCCGGTGTAGCCGCCCCGCAGCCCCTTGGGCAGCACGCCCCGCAGCACAAAATCCAGCACAAAGCCCACCACGATGGCGTACACCACCTTGATGACCATCAGGACGGCCAGCTTATCCCAGTAGGTCGGCATGGAGACCAGCAGCGGGATCGCTTCGTCGCTGGTGGCAAGGTACACCGCCATCAGCGTGCCCAGCGTGATGACCCGGGAGGCGTAGAAGTTGGACGCAATGGCGGAGAAGCCGCACTGCGGCACACAGCCCAGTACCGCGCCCGGCACAGCGCCCCAGCGCCCGCTGCCCGCCAGCAGCGCCTCGATGCGCTCACCGTGGCGGTGCTCGATATACTCGATCAGCAGGTAGGCCAGAAACAGAAAGGGCAGCATCTTGGCGGTATCCACCAAGGTTTCGCCCAGAACACCCAAAAACAATTCCATAAATAATCGCTCCAAAGACCCGCAGGGGGTCGTCTCTCAACAATTTGCAATCAGTTTGCATTTTCGTGCAGGGAAGATTATACACGATATCCTTTCCAATTGCAATACCAAATTGCAAATTGGTTGCAATTTTATGTTATGGAACATTGCAGCGCGTAAAAAGCGTGAAAAAGAGGTTCTGAAAAGCCCGCGGGCTTTTCAGAACCTCAAAATTTCAAATCATTCTTCCGCTGATGATGCGCAGAGCAACGCGGAGCGCATTCCAAATCGTCCCACGCGGCAAGGAAGCTGCGGTCTGTTTTACCCCTTCAGCGGTACAAAGCCCACAAGGTCCTTGACCACCTCGCCGCCGATGATCAGACCGGCCACTGAGGGCACAAAGGCGTTGGAGCCCGGCACGGTGCGCCGTGCAGTGCACTTGCGCTGAGTGCCCGGGGGACAGATGCAGTGGTCCTTGCAGCTGATGGAGTCATCCTCGATGGGAGTCATGACAGGCTCCTTGGAGTAGACCACCTTCAGGTGCTTGATCTTGCGCTTGCGGCACTCGATACGCATCACCTTGGCAAGCGGGCAGACCGAGGTCTTATAGATGTCAGTCACCTCAAAGCGGGTGGGGTCCATCTTGTTACCTGCGCCCATGGAGCAGATGATGGGGGTGCCCGCCTCCTTGCATTTCATCACCAGCGCCAGCTTGCCGGTAACGGTGTCGATGGCGTCCACCACATAGTCGTACTGGGTAAAGTCGAAGTCGTCCTGCGTCTCCGGGCCAAAGAAGCACCGGTGGGTGGTCACCTTGATGTTGGGGTCGATATCGTGGATGCGCTGTTCTGCCACATCCACCTTATACTGCCCTACCGTGCTGCGGGTGGCGATGATCTGACGGTTGAGATTGGTCAGGCAGACCTTATCGTCATCGATCAGATCCAGTGCGCCCACGCCGCTGCGTGCCAGTGCCTCCACCGTATAGCCGCCCACACCGCCAATGCCAAACACTGCCACCCGGGCGTGGTGCAGCTTTTCCATAGCCTCTGCACCCAGCAGCAGCTGGGTACGGGAATATTGATCCTGCATTTTGTTCTCCTTACTTTTCTACGCGGGTGATGGTGCCGCCGCCCAGCACCACATCACCCTGATACAGCACGGCAGCCTGTCCCGGGGTGGGGGCACGCTGGGGCTGGTCGAATTCCAGCCGGAAGCCGTTTTCTGCGGGGTAAACGGTGGCCTGCTGCTCGGCCTGATGATACCGGGTGCGGGCGGTGACCCGCAGCGGCCCGGTCAGCGCCGGAATGGCGATCCAGTTCACATCCTCTGCGTAAACGATGCTGTCAAACAGTTCGCTTTCCGGCCCGACGGTGACGGTATTGGCCTGCATATCCTTGCCGCAGACGTACACCGGCGCACCCAGTGCGAGGCCAAGCCCCTTGCGCTGCCCCAGCGTGTAGCGCACTGCGCCGCTGTGGGTGCCCACCACCTTGCCGCTCCGATCCAGAAAATCCCCGGCAGGGTAGTGCTTGCCGGTAAACTGCTCCATAAAGCGGGCATAGTCGCCGTCCGGCACAAAGCAGATATCCTGACTGTCGTGCTTTTGGGCGTTGATAAAGCTGTGCTCCTGCGCGATCTCTCGTACCTCAGTCTTGTGCAGCGCACCCAGCGGCAGGCGGATATGTGCCAGCTGCTCCTGCGTAAGGTTATACAGCACATAGCTCTGATCCTTGCCCTCGTCCAAGCCCTTTTTCAGCAGCCAGCGGCCGGTGGCTGCATCCTGCTCCACCCGGGCGTAGTGGCCGGTAACCACATACTCCATGCCGTGTTCTTCCGCCCAGTCCAGCAGGTGGCGGAACTTCATATATTTATTGCAGTCGATGCAGGGGTTGGGGGTACCGCCCGCCTCGTAGACGCGGATAAATTTTTCAATGATCTGCGCCCGGAAATCGGCGGTGAAATCCAGCACCTGATACGGCATATCCAGTGCAAAGGCCACCTCGGCGGCGTCCTCGATATCCTTTTCCGAGCAGCAGGTCTGGTAGCCGGACTGTCCCAGCGTTTCGTTGTGGGTGAGCCGCATGGTGATGCCGGTGCAGTCGTAGCCTGCCTGCTGCATCAGACAGGCCGCCACCGAGCTGTCCACGCCGCCGCTCATGGCAATGAGGGCGCGGGGACGGTTTGCAGGGTTCTGTGTGGTCATAGGTTCTCCTTTTATGGGTTCAACATACTAAAGCAGTAGTATAATACTACCGCAGCTTCTTTCTCTTGTCAAGACGCAGAAAATTTGGCCGCAAAGGCCAGAAGTTCCGCTTTTTCGTTGGGCAGCCGCCCGGTGATGACCTCTTCCAGCAGCGCTTCCAGTGCGCGGCGCAGGCCCGGCCCGGGCGCGACGCCCGCCGCCATCAGATCGCGGCCATTCACGGCCAGCTGGGAGACGCGGCAGCAGGCGCTTTGGGCGGTCAGCGTCCCGGCCTCTTTTTGCAGGGCGGTAAATTCATCTTTTCTTTCCGGTTGAAGAGCGCTCCAAAGGGCAGTCAACTGCTGCACGGTGTGGAGGTCGTATTTGCCAAGAAGTCGTTTGGCTTGAAGCGACAGCGCAGGAGTGCGGAGAGCTTTCTCCTTCACAAGTGTTGATACTCCATCTATCACAGCATTGGAGCATTTCAAGCGTTTCAGCGCCTTTCGTGTTCCATCCTCCCCCAGCGGCAGAAGCAGCGCCGCCCAACGGGTGGTCGCTTCCTCTGCTCCTGCCGGAAGGGCATCTATGATCTCACGGACTTCCGACAGATCGTCGAGCGGCAGTTCCGGCAGGACGAAGGCCAGCACTTCCGGCTCCAGATACGCCCCCGGCTTCGGGGCAGACAGAAGCTTGTTCAGCTCTTCTTCGATGCGCTCCACCGACACGCAGTCGAGGTGGGCGGCCAGCTGCTTCGCCGCCGCTTCGGTGGCCTCGTCGATCACAAAACCGAACCGGGCCGCAAAGCGGTAGAGACGCAGGATGCGCAGAGCGTCTTCTTCAAAGCGGCGCAGCGGCTCACCGACGGCCCGCACCACGCCCCGGGCCAGATCTTCCTGCCCGCCAAAGGGGTCGCACAAGCCCTCTTCGGCGCTGTAGGCCATGGCGTTGATGGTGAAGTCCCGCCGGGCCAGGTCCTCCCGGACGTCGGGTACAAAGGCCACGCTGTCGGGGTGGCGGCCATCGGAATAACTGCCCTCCGTGCGGAAGGTGGTGATCTCGTAGAGCTTGCCGTCCCGCTTCACAGTCACGGTACCATGCTGCAATCCGGTGGGGATGCACTGCTTTTCTCCGAACAGCTCCATCACCTGCTCCGGGCGGGCGGCGGTGCAGAGGTCCCAGTCGTGGGGCGCAAGGCCCAGCAGACTGTCCCGGACACAGCCGCCCACAACGTAGGCCGCAAAACCTGCCCGGTGCAGCGCGTCCAGCAGGGCGGAGGCGTCGGGTTCCAGGACGATGTTCATTCTTCGGCCTCCTCATATTGCAGGGTGATGCTCTTGCCGTCATAGCCGCACTCTGCCGCCGGGAAGAGGCTCTGCGCCTGGGCCAGCTCTTCTTCCGGGTCGGTGATCATGGGCGAATAGTGGACGAGCCAGAGCCGCTTCGCGCCCGCTTTGGCGGCGAGTGCCGCGCTCTGCCCGAAGGTGCTGTGGCCGTACTGTTTGGCCTGCGCGGCCTGCTCCGGCAGAGCATAGGTGGAATCGCAGAGCAGAAGGTCAGCACCCGCTGCGGCCTTTTCCAATGCCGGACAGGGGGCGGTGTCGCCCGAGAAGACAAAGCTCAGCCCCTGCCGGGCCGGGCCGAGGACTGCTTCCGGCTGGATGACACGTCCACCGTCCAGCGTGATACTCTCGCCGTGCTGGAGCGTCTTCCACTGCTTTACCGGTACGCCCAATGCCCGCGCCTGTTCGGGTGAGAACCGTCCGGCCCGGGGCAGATCGAGTCGGTAACCCTGACTGACGACACGGTGGCGGGTCGGCACCGGCGTGAGTTTCGCGCTCTGGGGCCAGCCGCCGAATTTTTCGCAGAGCGCCGCCGGGGCGTCCAGCACCTCAGCATAAACCGGGTACGGCAGAGGCCCCGTCAGCACCCGCAGTGCCGCCCAGACTTCGCCAAGCCCCTTCGGCCCGTACAGCGC
>ENA-ORSG01001947-ORSG01001947.1-human-gut-metagenome-genome-assembly--contig:-NODE-1947-length-10589-cov-2.170211_pt1 | contig 10589 bp, 7 predicted proteins | sample MGYA00242189_ERZ509156 | MGnify/ENA primary metagenome ERZ509156 (study PRJEB26280, sample SAMEA2338666) | human gut metagenome | biome: human gut; feature: human-associated habitat; material: faeces...
AATGGATAAGATCGAAGTTCGGGGCGCCCGCACCCATAATCTCAAAAACATCAACCTCGTTATCCCCCGCGACAAGCTCATTGTCGTGACCGGGCTTTCGGGTTCTGGCAAATCCTCGCTCGCTTTCGACACCTTATATGCCGAAGGGCAGCGCCGTTACGTTGAATCCCTTTCCGCCTACGCGCGGCAGTTTCTGTCACTGATGGAAAAGCCGGACGTCGATCATATTGAGGGGCTTTCTCCTGCCATCTCGATTGAGCAGAAATCGACGTCTCATAACCCGCGTTCTACGGTGGGGACAATCACCGAAATCCACGACTATTTGCGTTTGTTGTTCGCCCGCGTCGGTGAGCCGCGCTGCCCGGACCACGATGTACCGCTGGCGGCGCAAACCGTCAGCCAGATGGTGGATAACGTGCTGTCGCAGCCGGAAGGTAAACGCCTGATGCTGCTCGCGCCAATCATTAAAGAGCGCAAAGGCGAACACACCAAAACGCTGGAAAATCTGGCAAGCCAGGGTTACATCCGTGCTCGTATTGATGGCGAAGTCTGCGATCTTTCCGATCCGCCGAAACTGGAACTGCAAAAGAAACACACTATTGAAGTGGTGGTTGATCGCTTCAAGGTGCGTGACGATCTCACCCAACGTCTGGCAGAGTCGTTTGAAACCGCGCTGGAGCTTTCCGGTGGTACCGCGGTAGTTGCGGATATGGACGACCCGAAAGCGGAAGAGCTGCTATTTTCCGCCAACTTCGCCTGCCCAATTTGCGGCTATAGTATGCGTGAACTGGAACCACGCCTGTTTTCGTTTAACAACCCGGCGGGTGCCTGCCCGACCTGTGACGGCCTTGGCGTACAGCAATATTTCGATCCTGATCGCGTGATCCAGAATCCGGAACTGTCGCTGGCTGGCGGTGCGATCCGTGGCTGGGATCGCCGCAACTTCTATTACTTCCAGATGCTGAAATCGCTGGCAGATCACTATAAGTTCGACGTCGAAGCGCCATGGGGCAGCCTGAGCGCGAACGTGCATAAAGTGGTGTTGTACGGTTCTGGCAAAGAAAACATTGAATTCAAATACATGAACGATCGTGGCGATACCTCCATTCGTCGTCATCCGTTCGAAGGCGTGCTGCACAATATGGAGCGCCGTTATAAAGAGACGGAATCCAGTGCGGTACGTGAAGAATTAGCCAAGTTTATCAGCAATCGTCCGTGCGCCAGCTGCGAAGGGACGCGTCTGCGTCGGGAAGCGCGCCACGTTTATGTCGAGAATACGCCGCTACCTGCTATCTCCGACATGAGCATTGGTCATGCGATGGAATTCTTCAACAATCTCAAACTCGCAGGTCAGCGGGCGAAGATTGCAGAAAAAATCCTTAAAGAGATCGGCGATCGTCTGAAATTCCTCGTTAACGTCGGCCTGAATTACCTGACACTTTCCCGCTCGGCAGAAACGCTTTCTGGCGGTGAAGCACAGCGTATCCGTCTGGCGAGCCAGATTGGTGCGGGCCTGGTTGGCGTTATGTACGTGCTGGACGAGCCGTCTATCGGCCTGCACCAGCGCGATAACGAGCGCCTGTTGGGTACGCTTATCCATCTGCGCGATCTCGGTAATACCGTGATTGTGGTGGAGCACGACGAAGACGCGATTCGCGCCGCTGACCATGTGATCGACATTGGCCCGGGCGCAGGTGTACACGGCGGTGAAGTGGTCGCAGAAGGTCCACTGGAAGCGATTATGGCAGTGCCTGAATCGTTGACCGGGCAGTACATGAGCGGTAAACGCAAGATTGAAGTGCCGAAGAAACGCGTTCCGGCGAATCCGGAAAAAGTGCTGAAGCTGACAGGCGCACGCGGTAATAACCTGAAAGACGTGACGCTGACGCTGCCAGTCGGTCTGTTTACCTGCATCACAGGGGTTTCAGGTTCCGGTAAATCGACGCTGATTAACGACACACTGTTCCCGATTGCCCAACGCCAGTTGAATGGTGCGACCATCGCCGAACCGGCACCGTATCGCGATATTCAGGGGCTGGAGCATTTCGATAAAGTGATCGATATCGACCAAAGCCCAATTGGTCGTACTCCGCGTTCTAACCCGGCGACCTATACCGGCGTGTTTACGCCTGTGCGCGAACTGTTTGCGGGCGTACCGGAATCCCGTGCGCGCGGTTATACGCCAGGACGTTTCAGCTTTAACGTCCGTGGCGGACGCTGCGAAGCCTGTCAGGGCGACGGTGTGATCAAAGTGGAGATGCACTTCCTGCCGGATATCTACGTACCGTGCGACCAGTGCAAAGGCAAACGCTATAACCGTGAAACGCTGGAGATTAAGTACAAAGGCAAAACCATCCACGAAGTGCTGGATATGACCATCGAAGAGGCGCGTGAGTTCTTTGATGCCGTACCTGCACTGGCGCGTAAGCTGCAAACGTTGATGGATGTTGGCCTGACGTACATTCGCTTGGGGCAGTCCGCAACCACCCTTTCCGGCGGTGAAGCCCAGCGCGTGAAGCTGGCGCGTGAGCTGTCAAAACGCGGCACCGGGCAGACACTGTATATTCTTGATGAGCCGACCACCGGTTTGCACTTCGCCGATATTCAGCAACTGCTCGACGTGCTGCATAAACTGCGCGATCAGGGCAACACCATTGTGGTGATTGAACACAATCTCGACGTGATCAAAACCGCTGACTGGATTGTCGACCTGGGACCGGAAGGCGGCAGTGGCGGCGGCGAGATCCTCGTCTCCGGTACGCCAGAAACCGTCGCGGAGTGCGAAGCTTCGCATACGGCACGCTTCCTCAAGCCGATGCTGTAATCGTTAAGGCCGCTTTCTGAGCGGCCTTTTCCTTTCAGAGTTGCACCAGCAATTTACGTTTTTCTTCCGGCAGCAAATTCACCGCCTGCTGATAAGACGCATCCACCAGATAATAGATTTGCGAATCTGGCAGCGAACCGTCGAGATACACGGTGCTCCAGTGCGCTTTATTCAGATGGCGGCTTGGACGCACATCGCTGTGCTGCTGACGTAGCAGCTCCGCCAGCTCCGGGCTGGTTTTCAGCGAAACCGCCGGGCGATTTTCTACTTCTTTCACCATCGCAAACAGTACATCTTCCACTTTGATCTGCGTCGCTTTCCAGTCGTTATGCACGCTCTGTTCTGCGCCTGGTTTTGCCATGCAATATTGTAGCAACTCCGAAATGGTCATTTTTTACTCCCCTTGTAGTGTCGCGATAATGCGACGCGATCCGCCGTGGATGCGATGTTCCCCCAGCCAGATGCCTTGCCAGGTGCCGGTCTGAATACGCCCTTTATGCACCGGCAATACAAGCGATGTTCCCAGCATTGAGGATTTGATATGAGAAGGCATATCGTCTGCTCCCTCATAGTCATGCTCATAATTTCCGTTGTCGGGAACGGTGCGGAGGAAAAAACGCTCCATGTCGTGGCGTACGGTGGGATCGCAGTTCTCATTAAGTGTCAGAGAGGCGGAGGTATGTTGCAGCAACAGATGCAGTAAACCGATGTTAACGCGCGGCATATCAGCCAGCTGATTCAGAATTTCATCCGTTACCAGATGAAACCCACGAGATTTGGCGCTAAGCGTGAGCGTCTTTTGATACCACATGTGCTGCTCCTTGATAAAACTCTCTTAATCAGTTTGCAGCAAGACAGAGAAAGGATAAAGGTGTGATTAAAAAAACAGCATTCGGGAGAGTGTCACGCTCTCCCGCTCTGTCAGTATTCTGAATTGACGATCACCTCTTCACCAAACGCACCCGCTTGTGGCAAGGGTTTGTAGGTAGAGTTGGAGGCGCGCAGAATGCGGATACCACGAGCGCCGACATCGCGTGCGGCGGTAATATCGTTATCGGAATCGCCATAAAAAATTCGGATATTTTTATCCTGCAGCCATTGCGATTTTGTATTTTGCCCTGGTTTATCACCCGCAAAGATCACCGGATTCATGTTGGTGGCAGGAATATGAAAATTATCCGCCAGCGTTTTTGAAACCGTTTCTGTTTTCGTCGGGCTACGACCAGTCACAAAGAAGATCGCGTCACCGCGGCGTACATGCATATCAATCAGCTGGCGAGCGACCTCTTTTGGAATGCTGAATTCATCCCAGCCATTGTTCATTTTTTCCCAGAACACAGGATTTTTCAGATAATCTTCGCTTTCTGGCGAGAAGGTTTTTTTGCCGCGCCAGAAGCCCGGACTGGAAAAAAGTACCGTGTCATCGATATCAAACCCCACCGCCATTGGCGGACGCCCTGCGAGGCTATTTTCAATTTGTGCGACCGAAACCCAATGAATTGGTGCCTGTTCAGCAAGCCTGGCAACGTTAGTACCAGGGTTAAGCGGCGAAGGAGATGAGGCCAGGGCAACAGCGGAACTGTTTAGAGCGAACAATAAGCAAACGGCACTGATTGCCTGTGTGATCTTGCGCATATTTTTCCCTAAATAGTCAGTATGTTGAAACTTTTTATTGTGAGATTTGTTGCAAAAACCATCTGACCATAACGCCAGCAGCAGGGGAAAGGAAGGATTATCTGCGGTTTTTGTGATGAAAAGCAGGATGATTATATTTAACCCAGTAAATACGTTCCTGTCGTTTTTTTGTAAAAAAATGTTTATTCCTCAATGAAGGATACATTAATTTTACGTTTATTATGATGAATCCTCTGCAAATGAGCGAAATTTGATAGAACATTTATCTGCTGTACGATTTAATGAACTTAATGATACAGCATTACAAAAACAATCGAAGTTTATAAAGATGATTTCTGGTTGACCAGAACCCTACCCTACAATGGTGACTAATTTTATTACTCTCGAAGGAGATGATGATATGAATATATCATATGTGAATAGCAACAAAATGACATCTTTATCTGTTGAGCTAGATGCACTAAATAATAAAGATATCTCTTATTCCAAAGATTTTTCTTATGCCAAAGATTTCTTTTTATATATAGAAACACAGTTAAAAATTGCAAAAGATTTTTGTAGACCAGGAGAGGAAGTATCAAGATCTATTGCAAATAAAGTTTTTCATGCATTTATTGATTTAGTTAACAAAATCAGAGGTAAGAAAGATTGTATGTATATTTGCACACTTTGCTGTTTTGCCGAGGAGGTTAAAGGTGATTATTCTCATTACAGGACCTTTTTATTTGATATTGGTAATCAATATAAGGTTAAACTTACACAAAGCGGAAAAAAAGAGTTCTCTTTAACATTAGAATTTAACGATACTATAATTGAATCTCAGAAAGTCACAGGCAATAAGGCAAAGCATATTCTTGAGGATATAGAAATATTCTATCGTAACAAACCCGATACTTATTATTAAATTTAATAATGGTTAGATGTGCAGAAATTATTACTCCACACGGTAAAACAGGGAAAAGTACTCCAGAACATTGGGATAAACTTAACAAGTTAGAACTAACAACGTTTTATTACCTCTCACGTAGAACGATGGCATCAAAAAAATCATCTATAAAGCAAGAGTGAAAGCGACGACAGTTTAATTTCACTGCAGGCTGGATAACTCCAGCCTGCTTTCCTGCATTACATTACCGCAGCAAACGCCTTTGCTACACGTTGTACATTTGCCGTATTTAACCCGGCGACACACATGCGACCGCTGGCGATGAGATAAACACCAAACTCCTCACGTAGTCGGTCAACCTGAGCGGCACTTAAACCGGTATAACTGAACATGCCGCGCTGATTAAGCAGATAATCGAAATTGCGTTCTGGCATCTCTGTGCTCAATACCTTCACCAGTTCCTGACGCATCGCCAGAATGCGAGTACGCATCTCTTCTACTTCCGCCAGCCAGCTGGCTTTCAATGCCTCGTCATTCAGCACTGCAGCCACCACCTGCGCACCAAAATTCGGCGGGCTGGAGTAGTTGCGGCGAACTGTTGCTTTCAATTGCCCCAGTACGCGGCCAGCGGCTTCGGCATCTTCACACAGAACAGAAAGTCCGCCAACGCGCTCGCCGTAAAGGGAGAAAATTTTCGAGAACGAATTGCTCACCAGAGCGGGTAATCCAGCGCTGGCAATGGCACGAATGGCGTAGGCATCCTCTTCCATACCGGCACCAAATCCTTGATAGGCAATATCGAGGAATGGAATAAGCTCGCGGGCTTTGAGAATTTCAATCACCGCATCCCACTGATCATTAGTGAGATCGGCACCCGTTGGGTTGTGGCAACATGGATGCAGCAACACAATACTGCGGGCAGGTAATGTTTTCAGCGTCGCCAACAGGTCATTAAAGCGCACGCCGTTAGTCGCTTCGTCATACCAGGGGTAAGTACTCACTTCGAATCCAGCCCCGGCGAATATTGCTACGTGGTTTTCCCAGGTAGGATCGCTGACCCAGACGCCTGATTCCGGGAAGTAGCGTTTCAGGAAATCTGCGCCCACTTTCAATGCCCCTGAGCCGCCAAGGGTTTGAATGGTTGCTACGCGCTGTTGTTGCAGTACCGGATGGTCCGCACCAAACAGCAGCGGCGCAATGGCATGGCGATAGCTGTTAAGCCCTTCCATCGGTAAATAAAGCGAAGCACCATGAGGCTGCGCATTCAGGCGCGCTTCCGCATCCGCCACGGCTTTCAGTTGTGGAATAATTCCGTCTTCGTTGTAGTACAGACCGATACTTAAATTCACTTTGTCGCTGCGAGGATCTTCTTTAAAACGCTCCATAAGCGTAAGAATCGGGTCGCCAGCGTAGGCGTCAACTTTTTGAAACACGCGATGGTTCTCCAGGTTTACGGGCAGGTGGTTAAAACACAATAAACCGGAAGTAGGCGAAGATCGAGAGGATGTTCAGGGGCGAACGGCAATTAGCAACAGAGTGAGACTCATGACAAACGTACATCCGCCAGAGGCACGGCCTTCATAAGAGCATGAAAGAATATCAACTTATTGAATTGGTAGGATTTTATTGGCCGGATAAGGCATTCACGCCGCATCCGGCACAAACAATCAAATATTACAGAACGATTAATCCACGTATTTCATCGCGACCCTTGAAGTCAGGCGCGTAATAAGTTCGTAAGCGCTCACTTTTGTCATTTCAGCGATACGTTCTACGGGCAAACCTTCGCCCCACAAAATGACCGGGTCCCCGGCTTTATCCTGCGCCTGTGGACCTAAGTCTACGCAGATCATATCCATCGCCACGCGCCCGACAATCGGCACTTCGCGACCGTTTACCAGCACTGGCGTACCGGACGGCGCGGCGCGCGGATAACCATCGCCATAGCCCATCGCGACTACGCCAAGACGGGTATCACGTTCGCTTACCCAGGTTCCACCATAACCAACAGGTTCTCCGGCTTTATGCTCACGCACGGCAATCAGGCTGGAGGTTAGTGACATCACTGGCTGACAGCCAAAATCGGCACCGGTGGAGCGATCTTCCAGCGGAGATACACCGTAAAGAATAATGCCCGGGCGCACCCAGTCAAAATGCGACTGTGGCCAGAGTAAAATGCCACCCGATGCGGCAATGGAACGTTGACCTGGTTTGCCTTCGCAAAAGGTATTAAAGATAGCGAGTTGTTTCTCGGTTGCGTCGCATTTTGGTTCATCCGCGCGCGCAAAATGGCTGACGATATTCACCGGCTGACGAACGTTTTTGCACTGGGTCAGGCGATGATAAAACGCCTCAGCCTGTTCCGGCCTTACGCCCAGACGGTGCATACCGGTATCGAGTTTCATCCAGACGGTAACCTGCTCGTCCAGGCTGGCCTCTTCCAGCGCAGCAAGCTGTTCTTCGTTATGCACGGCGGTATGAAAATGTTGCGCAGAAATCGTCGGTAGATCTCTGGCATCAAAAAAGCCTTCGAGTAACAGTACAGGTTTGGTGATTCCCCCCGCACGCAGTCGCAGAGCTTCTTCGAGACGGGCTACGCCAAAGGCGTCAGCATCGGGGAGCGTTCGCGCGGTCTCAAGAAGACCGTGACCATAAGCGTTCGCTTTCACCACCGCAACCATTTTACTGGCAGGAGCCAGTTCACGAAGACGTTGCAGGTTGTGTCGCAGAGCGCGGCGGTTAATCACAACAGTTGCCGCTTGCATTTGTGTTCCTTGATAAGTGTTTGCTTTAATTACCTAATTCATAAAATAATTATTATTCGTCGTCGTACTGCGGCCCCGCATAGTTGTCGAAGCGCGACCATTGACCGTTAAAGGTCAGGCGTACCGTCCCGATTGGGCCGTTACGTTGTTTACCGATAATAATTTCCGCGATGCCTTTTAAATCACTGTTTTCGTGATACACCTCATCACGATAGATAAACATGATCAAGTCCGCATCCTGCTCGATAGAGCCAGATTCACGCAGGTCGGAGTTGACCGGGCGTTTGTCGGCACGTTGTTCCAGAGAACGGTTCAACTGGGACAGCGCCACCACCGGCACGTTCAATTCTTTCGCCAGTGCTTTCAGCGAGCGGGAGATTTCTGCAATTTCCAGCGTACGGTTATCGGAAAGCGCCGGTACGCGCATCAGTTGCAGGTAGTCGATCATGATAAGCCCGATGCCGCCGTGTTCACGGGCAATACGGCGCGCGCGGGAACGCACTTCCGTTGGCGTCAGGCCGGAGGAGTCATCGATATAGATATTACGTTTTTCGAGCAAAATACCCATGGTGCCGGAAATGCGCGCCCAGTCTTCATCATCGAGCTGCCCGGTACGGATTTTAGTCTGGTCAACGCGCGACAGCGACGCCAGAGTACGCATCATAATCTGTTCTGATGGCATCTCCAGCGAGAAGATAAGTACCGGTTTATCCTGCAACATCGCCGCGTTTTCGACGAGGTTCATCGCAAATGTCGTTTTACCCATCGACGGACGCGCGGCGACGATGATCAAATCCGACGGCTGCAAGCCAGCGGTTTTTTTGTTGAGATCGTCATAACCGGTGTTTACCCCGGTAACGCCATCGTGTGGCTGCTGAAACAACTGCTCAATACGCGCCACGGTTGCGTCGAGCACATCGGCGATGTTCTTCGGGCCTTCGTCTTTGTTTGCACGACTTTCGGCAATTTTAAAGACGCGGGATTCAGCCAGGTCCAGCAGATCTTCGCTGGTGCGCCCCTGCGGATCAAAACCGGCTTCGGCAATCTCATTCGCAACCGAAATCATCTCGCGAACAACGGCACGTTCACGCACGATGTCCGCATAGGCACTGATGTTCGCTGCACTTGGCGTATTTTTTGACAACTCTGCCAGATAAGCAAAACCACCGACGCTATCGAGTTGCCCCTGGCGTTCCAGCGATTCCGCAAGGGTAATCAGATCGATAGGACTACCGCTTTCCTGCAAACGCGCCATTTCAGTAAAGATATGACGGTGTGGGCGGGTGTAAAAATCGTCTGCCACCACACGCTCGGCTACATCGTCCCAACGTTCGTTATCCAGCATTAAACCGCCCAACACCGACTGCTCCGCTTCGATCGAGTGCGGAGGCACTTTCAGCCCGGCAACTTGTGGATCGCGTTCGCGGGGTTCAGCCTGCTGTTTGTTGAAGGGTTTATTTCCTGCCATAGTGAATGGAGTTACCGAGATAAAGAATGGGTCGAAACTTTACCATATGAAGCAGACCCTGACGATACGTTCTGGAGGACACATGGCAACACGAATTGAATTTCACAAGCACGGTGGCCCGGAAGTACTTCAAGCCGTAGAGTTCACTCCTGCCGATCCGGCGGAGAATGAAATCCAGGTCGAAAATAAAGCCATCGGCATCAATTTTATCGACACGTATATCCGCAGCGGCCTTTCCCCGCCGCCATCGCTACCCAGCGGATTAGGTACCGAAGCGGCAGGCATCGTGAGTAAAGTCGGCAGTGGTGTAAAGCATATTAAGGCAGGCGATCGTGTAGTCTATGCGCAGTCGGCGTTAGGCGCTTACAGCTCTGTGCATAACATTAATGCGGATAAAGCGGCGATTCTGCCTGCGGCAATTTCTTTTGAGCAAGCTGCGGCATCCTTCCTGAAAGGCTTAACGGTTTATTATCTGCTGCGCAAAACCTATGAAATTAAACCCGATGAGCAGTTCCTGTTCCACGCAGCGGCTGGCGGCGTTGGCTTAATTGCTTGCCAGTGGGCAAAAGCCCTTGGGGCGAAACTTATCGGCACCGTGGGAACCGCGCAAAAAGCGCAGAGTGCGCTAAAAGCGGGCGCATGGCAGGTTATTAACTATCGCGAAGAGAATCTGGTCGAGCGGTTAAAAGAGATCACCGGTGGCAAGAAAGTGAGCGTGGTGTACGATTCCGTGGGCAGAGACACCTGGGAGCGGTCGCTGGATTGCCTGCAACGCCGCGGCTTAATGGTCAGTTTTGGCAACTCATCAGGTGCGGTTACCGGTGTGAACTTAGGCATTCTCAATCAGAAAGGCTCGTTGTATGTGACACGCCCTTCCCTGCAAGGCTATATCACCACGCGGGAGGAATTAACCGAGGCCAGTAATGAACTGTTCTCTTTGATTGCCAGCGGTGTGATTAAGGTCGATGTCGCCGAGCAGCAGAAATATCCGCTGAAGGATGCGCAGCGTGC
>ENA-ORSG01001956-ORSG01001956.1-human-gut-metagenome-genome-assembly--contig:-NODE-1956-length-10497-cov-15.082072_pt1 | contig 10497 bp, 8 predicted proteins | sample MGYA00242189_ERZ509156 | MGnify/ENA primary metagenome ERZ509156 (study PRJEB26280, sample SAMEA2338666) | human gut metagenome | biome: human gut; feature: human-associated habitat; material: faeces...
GCGTCGCTAGCGCTCCTTCAAAATGTGTTCGCTGTGCACCGCAGAGCGGCAATCCACAACCCTCGGGCCAACGGCCCGTCAAACTTAAGAACCCTTGGGCCGAAGGCCCATCCATCTTAAGAACCCTCACACCGCAGGTGTGTCCAATGAACCCTCGCGCCCATCAGCTCTTCAGGAACTGTCCGATTTCCTTTACCGGAAGGGTATAGAGGAACCCTTTCCCGATTTCCTTAATCAGGGTGATTTGGATCACATCGCCCTTGATTTTCTTGTCATGCTTCACAGCCTCATAGAGGATATCATAGGGCACCGTGGTGCTGACAGGCAGGGACAGGGACTTCAGCACATACTCCAGCCGGGACGTGGTGCCTCGTTTGGTGAGGCCCTCCAGCTCCGAACGGCGGGTAATGAGGTACATACCGATGGCTGTGGCCTCGCCGTGGGTGATTTCCGCATCATTATACCGAAGGCACCGTTCGATGGCACCGCCGATGGTGTGGCCGAAATCGAGGATGCGCCGCTCTCCCTTGGAGAAAGGATCGATTTCCACATAATGAGCCTTGATGGCGCAGCAGCGGCGGATGATTTCCGGAAGCACCCGGTAAATATCCATGTCCGACGACACCTGTTCAAAAAGCTCAAACAGCGCCTTGTCTGCCACGCAGCCCAGTTTCACCGCTTCCCCCAGGCCGTTGTGGAAATAACGGCGGGGCAGGGTTTTTGCCATGCCCGGGTCAACGAATACTGCCTTAGGCTGGTAGAAAGTGCCTACCACATTCTTTCCTGCCGGGATATCCAGATCCAGGGTCACCTTGCCGCCGATGGAACTGCCGATCTGGGACAGCACGGATGTGGGGAACTGGACATAGGAAATCCCGCGGTGGTAAGTGGCTGCCGTAAAGCCGGTGATATCGCCCACCACGCGTCCGCCCAGGGCGATTAAGGTATCGCTGGAACCCAGGCCAAAATCCACCAGAGCCCCGTACACCCGGCGCACCACTTGCAGCGTCCGGGACTTTTCACTGGAAGGCACTACGATCATCTGGGTGCGGACTCCCGCCTCCTCCAGAGACTTCACCAGACTCATGCCGTAAAGCTTATCAATGCCGTCCTCCGTAATAATGGCCGCCTTCTCCGCGCCCGTCAGATCCCGGATAGCAGGCCCCGCCTTGCGGACCAGTCCTGTATCAATGAGGATGTCGTAAGAATCCTTACCAAGGTTAATATGAATTTTATCCATATCCGAAGCACCTCTTTCAAATACTCTTAACTTACCTATATTATACATCATGGAAGAAAGGAGACGATAGGGGGCGAAAGGTCCCCGTTTTCTCGTCGAAACGGGCCGCCTCGCTGCTGCTTCGGTCATGGGCTCATCTTACATGGCACAAACCATACGTGTTATAGTAATAAAAGAAATCGGATAACCGGGAGGCAGAGCATGAAACAGTCAGTGAGCCATTACATGATGCCCCATGACAGGGAAGAAGACATAGAAAAGACCCTGAGGAAACTCCATCTGGATGGCATAGAAAACCTCATATACGGCACGGAGCCCGCACTCCATCCGGCGGACGGGATCACCCTGGGCTGCCATCTGGCCTATTGGCCGGACTGGATGGATTTCTATCTGGGGAAAAAGGATTTCTACGAAAAAGATTTCCCCACGAAGCAGTCCCTGATGGACACCTTCGGCGGCACCACGGTGGAAGCGTGGATAGAGAAAATCCGCAGGAATATCCGCGCCGCCCTGGCGGAAAAACCGGAATACCTGGTATGGCACGTGGCCCACTGCTCCCTGGACGAAATCTGGACCCGCCGCTTCCGCTACAGCAGCCGGGACGTGCTGAAAGCGGCAGCCGAAGTGTATGGCGCCGTGGCGGAAGAAGTGCCGCCGTCGGTGACAGTACTTTTTGAAAACATCTTCTGGCCCGGTCTTTACACCCTGGAGCCGGAAGAGGTGGACTATTTCTTCTCCCTCCTTCCCGGAAAGAACATCGGCATCATGCTGGATACGGGACACCTGATGAATACGAACCCCTGCCTTGCCACAGAAGAAGACGGAGCCCGCTATGTGAAAGACGTAGTGAACCGCCTGGGTTCCATGAAATCCCTCATCCTGGGCATCCACCTCAGCTGCTCCCTCTCCGGCGCCTATCAGAGAAGCCTCCCCGGCACCATCCCCGCCTCGGTGACACCGGATATCATCAGCCGCCACATTATCTCCATAGACCAGCATCGCCCCTTCACCACCAGCGCCGCCAGGGACATCGTGGACTGTGTAGAACCCCGATATGTGACCCACGAACTCTTCGGCAGCGATTTCTCCATACCGGAAGAAAAAGTACGCCTCCAGATGAAAGCGGCCGACCTGTGGAACAGGTCATGAGAGGAACCCGCATCCCTTTGGACTATATGGACAGAGAGGCGAGGGGAGCCCATCCCCGGCCGCCAGATCCCGCCAGCGCGCAACCATGGAAAGCGGGATGACCGGGTATCGGAATGTCCGCTTCTCTACTCAGCCGGCTGAAAAATATAAGAAAATCAATCGAAAAACTTCCTGAAATTTCGGAAAACCAGGTATCCTTCGGTGCCTGCCTGGGACATCTGAAGATTTCAGGAAGTTTTTGTGCGTTCGGGGGCGTTTTACACGAAGCAGAGGAAGATGAAATTTTTTTGTTTCTTCCCTTGGGGATACAGAATGTTTATCCTGTTATTCAGATTAAATTTTTATAAAAATTTAGATTTTTGGAGTGGAGTGACAAGTGATGTCATGCTGATGAGTATAATAAAGATAGAAGGCGTCATATGTGGATGAATCAAAAACGCAGCCTGAGCATACATGATATAATGGTTTTAATGATAAATTGAGTTCATGGGAAATCCTTTTTTATGCATAAAGAAGGGATGATCATAATGATGGCTAGAAAAGCAGAAAGAAAACAGACACGCTTTTTCAGGTTCTGTTATTCATGTCTTTTGAGATATGAAATAACGGGACCTTTTATTGTGGCTCAAATCGGGCAAATAAAAAGAACTCCCGAAGGAGCTCTTTTATCCACACACTGTGGGGTCACCGAAGTGACGATTTGAATAAATTTTTATTTGAACTTGTGTTGTGATCGGATAGTGGTAAGTTATCCTGACATCTACAGGATACTCCATTTCAGGGAGGGTGTCAATGATGAAAGAAATTAAAAAAATTTTTATCGGTCTGGATATGGGAACGACTTCCGTAGGATGGGCAGCAACGGATGAAAATTATGAAGTCATCAAGAAAAATGGTAAGGCTCTTTGGGGCATCCGTCTTTTTGATGAGGCCCAGACTGCGGAGGACCGGAGAATGCATCGCATTGCCCGCAGGAGAATCGAGCGAAGGTCCCGGCGCATCGATCTGCTTCAGGAATTATTTGCCCAGGAAATCTGCAAAAAGGATCCCGGCTTTTATGAACGACTGAATGAAAGCGGGCTGTATGAGGAAGACAAAACGGTGCACCAGACAAACAGCCTTTTTAATGATGTGGATTTTAACGACAAAGCTTATTATAAAAAATATCCTACCATTTATCATCTTCGCCATGCCCTGATGACGGAAAATCATCCCTTTGATGTGCGGCTGGTTTATCTGGCTATCCATCATATCCTGAAACATCGCGGACATTTTTTATTTGAAAATTTCCAGACCGATGAAAAGGGCACCTCCGGGTTTGATGAAAGCTTTGCAGCCTTTGGCAGTGCATTGGATCGGATTAAAGGAAGTTCTCCGGATGTTCGCAAGGCAGACAGCATGAAAGATATCTTAAAAGACAAAAAATTAGGGGTGAAAGAGAAAGCAGCATCCCTGCTGCAGTGTCTGGGACAGGGAAAAGAGAAGGACTTCAAAGCCATGATGACTCTCGCTGTCGGAGGAACGGCTTCACTCAGCGATATATTTAACGATGAAAAGCTTAAGGATTTTGAGAAAAATAAAGTGAACTTTTCCAGTGCCCGGTTTGAAGAAAACGAGCCGGACATTATGGCGGAACTGGGAGACCGCTATGATCTGATTGCAGCCCTTCATGGGCTCTATAACTGGTCCCTCCTGGCGGAACTGATGGGTGAGCACCATTATATTTCGGAAGCAAAGATAGCCGTTTATGATAAACATAAGGCTGATTTAAAAGTGCTGAAACGGGTACTTAAGCAGAGTCCGAAAGCCTATGCAGAGATTTTCAGGGAACCGGGCAGCAGTGCCAATAAAAATTACAGCGCCTATGTAGGAGTATGCAAAGTTAAGGGGAAAAAAGCGGCTATTGAGAAATGCAGCTATGAGGATTTCACAAAAACACTGAAGTCCTGCCTGAAAGACATGCCGGATAGTAACGATAAAGACTATATCAGCCGGGAACTGAATATGGGGACCTTTCTGCCCAAATCCGTGTCCAAGGAGAATGGTGTCATTCCCTACCAGCTGCATCTGCAGGAATTAAAAATCATTCTCTCCAAAGCGGAAGCCTATCTGCCTTTCCTGAAAGTAAAGGATCAATACGGTACCGTGTCCGACAAAATTATCAGCCTCTTTACCTTCCGCATTCCTTACTATGTAGGACCCATCAATGAACATGCAGGCAGCTGCTGGGTAGTGAAAAAAGACAAGCAGGGAAAAGTGTACCCCTGGAACTTTACTGAAAAAATAGATATTGAGAAATCGGCAGAAGGTTTTATCCGCAATCTGACCAATAAATGTACTTATCTCATTGGTGAAGATGTACTGCCGAAAAATTCCCTGCTCTATTCTGAATTTACAGTTCTGAATGAGCTGAACAATGTCAGAATCGGGGAAACTATGCAGAAACTGCCGCTCAGACTGAAAGAGAAGGTGATGGACAATCTTTTCAGCTGCCATAAGCATGTGAGCAGGACAAAATTTATCAAATACCTGGTATCAGAAGGCATAGATAAAAAAGAAGCGGAATCCATTTCCGGACTGGATGGAAATTTCAAGAACAGCCTGTCTTCCCTGATTGACATGAAACATATTCTGGGAAATGATTTTAGCCGTGAAGACGCAGAAAAGATAATTCAAGACATCACCATTTTCGGCGGAGATAAGAAAATGCTGAAAAAACGTCTTCACCGTGAATTTTCCTATCTGACCCCCGAGCAGCTGACATCCCTTACCCGCCTTTCCTATGACGGCTGGGGAAGACTGTCCAGGGAACTCCTGGTCAATCTCTTGCCGGCAGAAGGGGACAGCTGCGAAGTTCTCGTAGATCATACCTCAGGAGAAGTGCTGAATATCATTTCGGCCATGAGGCAGACCTCCTATAATCTTATGGAACTTTTAGGCAGCCGTTTTGGCTATGGACAGGCCATTGAAGAAAGAAACCGGAAAGAAGAAGGACAGGGCAGGATTACCTATAAGGATGTAGAAGATCTCTATATTTCACCGGCCGTCAGGAGACCGCTCTGGCAGGCACTGAAAATTGTGCGGGAAATCGTGAAAATTACGGGGAAGGAACCTTCTAAAATCTTTATCGAAATGGCTCGGGAAAATGGGGAGAAAGGCAGAAGAACGATTTCCAGAAAAGCCAGGCTCCAGGCGCTTTATAAAAAGTGCAGAGATGATACCAGAGACTGGGCCAAAGAACTGGAAGGGAAATCGGAAGAAGATTTCCGAAGCGATAGACTCTACCTTTACTATACCCAGATGGGCCGCTCCATGTATACAGGAAAGCCCATCGATATTAACCGGCTCTTTGACCGCAACGTATATGATATCGACCATATCTATCCCCAGTCCCTTACCGGGGATGACAGCTCAAGAGAAAAGTGACGCCCGATGGTTTGAGAGTGTTGTGATTCTTGATAGTGGTAAAACCTCCTTTATTGTGTACATAACAGTTGTGCCGTTTGAGAGTGTTGTGATTCTTGATAGTGGTAAAACTCCAGATTAAACTTGTGCGCCCGGATAATAGTTTGAGAGTGTTGTGATTCTTGATAGTGGTAAAACAAGTCTGGCATTCTCCTCACGGAGCTTTCTGTTTGAGAGTGTTGTGATTCTTGATAGTGGTAAAACGTTCGGTTTTTGCCGCTTCGTAAATCTTGCGTTTGAGAGTGTTGTGATTCTTGATAGTAGTAAAACAGTTTTGTAGGTCATATTCCTATGGGTTCTGTTTGAGAGTGTTGTGATTCTTGATAGTGGTAAAACTAGCATCAATGACAGTGGCCGTCAATACAAGTTTGAGAGTGTTGTGATTCTTGATAGTGGTAAAACGGATGCTCATGAGAGGGTTCCGAACGTCGAGTTTGAGAGTGTTGTGATTCTTGATAGTGGTAAAACGAAGCTATCCAGCACGTAGCGATGAGAGAAGTTTGAGAGTGTTGTGATTCTTGATAGTGGTAAAACTCATTTCTCCGCCTCCGGGGATCCAAATCAGTTTGAGAGTGTTGTGATTCTTGATAGTGGTAAAACGACATTGAAATCCGGAGCGGCGAACAGGTGGTTTGAGAGTGTTGTGATTCTTGATAGTGGTAAAACAATCAATTCACCTCTGTAGTCAGAATCAATGTTTGAGAGTGTTGTGATTCTTGATAGTGGTAAAACGGTAGCACGCATTAGCTGGCACATCAGGGCGTTTGAGAGTGTTGTGATTCTTGATAGTGGTAAAACACCGCGCTTATGCATAATTCTTTACTGTATGTTTGAGAGTGTTGCGATTCTTGATAGTGGTAAAACCCTTTGTTTCTCTCCTCGTCCGCTTGATGGGTTTGAGAGTGTTGTGATTCTTGATAGTGGTAAAACCTACGGCAACGGAAAGAAAGATAACATTTAGTTTGAGAGTGTTGTGATTCTTGATAGTGGTAAAACCCAAGATAAGCAAGGATGACGCCTGGAAGCGTTTGAGAGTGTTGTGATTCTTGATAGGTTTTAAAAAAGGGGGCAGAACCTTTGGCGGCTTCTGCCTCCTTTTTTCTGCATCCCCAGGGAAGCGTGGATTGAAATTGGCCGCCGGCGCCGTGTGCTATGGCTATTACCGGTCGCTTCCCCCGCGGGAAGCGTGGATTGAAATTTGGCTCTATTGCCGAAGGACTTATTTTTTGCTTATAAAATAAATTTCAATGGAGAAGATTATGTAACAATTTGCAGAGTAAAAGAAAATATAGATACAAATAAATTCTATGTTCATGAAGCATACCCACTAATGGACATGCAAAAAGCAGAGCAGTCCGTATCACGTGACCTGGTTAAAAACCGTCGTTCGTGGGGCCCTGCTCTGCTTTACACCTCTATTATAAGGCATTTTTTGAGCGGCCGCAATATCGAAGAAAATAGTGAATTTCATCAAATGGCCGGCGAACGGGCAAATACTGCCATGATAAGCCGGCTGCAGAAGGCTGAGTCGATGGAAAAAGAGGACACTTCTTCTGAGGAAATCTGGAAGGAAATCGGGTGGATGAGAGGATCGGACCATAAGCGGATTCAAGCTTATACCGAGTATTGAATAACCCTAGGATGAAAGACCTAAAGGAACGACACGATGGTTCCATTTTAGACATCACTGATTTAATTAGAAATTCGATACTCGTAGAAAGCTAACCGAACTTCAGGTCAAATAAAAAAAGCAATACCGCAAGGTATCACAATTTCTATGTTCCAATTAAGGTTGGAAATGACCTGTATGCCGTTAGAATAACGGCAGAAGAAGACAAGTCAAATCTGGGTAAAGCTCCAATGGAACTGGAACTATACGATGTAATTATAAATAAGAAGGCAGACTCGCGAACCTCCCACCGAATGGGAATACTCGCAGACAGCCTGCCTTCCAAAATCACTATATGAGATTTATTAAGAAATGTCAAGGATGCGCATGGGCAACCGTTTATTAATCCGGACGGATCCCTTTCCAAGGGAATCAACTTCTACAGAAATGCAAATGGCTCATACAACCAAATGGCTGGAGAACGGGCAAATACTGCCATGATAAGCCGCCTGCAGAAAGCTGAATCTATGGATGGGGAAGCGGCTTCTTCTGAAGAAATCTGGAAGGAAACCGGGGGGGTGAGGGGACCGGACCATAAGTGGAGATTTGAAATTCCGGACAGCCTAGACAAAATCAATTTCCGGAAAGACGTGAAGCCTCATACTTTGGGAGAAATCTATGATAACCCAGCTCTCTATGAAGCCTACCCGTAACTGGCGCAGAAAACAGTGAGGAAGGAAGATACCAAAACTGTAGAAACTTTATCTAAAGGGAATGCTACCGTCAAAAATCCGCCCGTGACTCCGCACTCATCAAGGGCAAGAACGACGCCCATATCGTAGCAACCTTTGCCCTAAACCAGAGCAACAACGAAGTGGATAGGACGCATGCGTACTGGCTCAATTTCCTCACCAGCGTTTATGGAAAGGATAACAATGATAAAGAAAATCCAACGCTCCGGGATAATTGGTTCCTGGAACAGTTGGAAAAAGGAAATCTCAAGTACATAAATAGAAAGAAGCTCAAAGATTTCTACGGTACAGACGAGCGCCTACTGGCTCGATCCTCCAAAAAAATCTCAGAGCTTCAATCTGCCATTATCATAAAGAACGAAAATGACCTTGTCAAGCTGAAAAAGAAGCACCCGGATCTGTACCAAATGGCTGGAGAACGAGCGAAGACCGCCATGATAAGCCGGCTGCAGAAGGCTGAATCTATGGAAAGGGAAGCGGCTTCCTCTAAAGAAATTTGGAAAGAAACCGGCTGGAAGACGCTATGAAGCAGGATGACTACGCCGGTCGCTTCCTTCGCGGGAAGCGTGGATTGAAATATTGATAATATAAGCCCCCAATAGGGGGATGGGGGTCGCTTCCCTCGCGGGAAGCGAGAGGCAGAATCCTTGGCGGCTTCTGCCTCCTTTCTTCTGCATCCCAAGGCCCCATTGCCTCTTGACAAAAGGGGCTTTGTGAGCCTATACTAAGCTAACTTCTAACGAAAGGAGAGGGAATGATGAGACTGGCTTCCATGAACGCAGGAATGGCATATGATGTCTTTGGCTGGAACTATTATTATAGCTTCGGTTACTTTTGCTGCGCCCGTGATGAGTCCCGTTCCCTTTCCAGATAAGATATTTCCAGAATGAAAGGACAGACTCATCAGAGCCTGTCCTTTTCTTTTATGGAGGATGGAAGGATAGGAGTTAGAAGAGAGGGGACATGGGTCCCGGAGAATTGAAGGTGCCTTGGAGAAGGCAGAGGAGGAATATCATGATTATTGTAATGAAACAGAACGCACCGCTTACAGTGATTGAGCAGCTGGAACAGGAAATGAGGGACCGGGGTTTCCAGGTGGACCGCAGTAAGGGTTCCAGCAAGGTGGTGCTGGGTCTGGTGGGGGATACGTCTGCCCTGGATGAAAGGGATTTCCTCAGCAATCCCTGGGTGGATAAGGTGATGCGGGTGCAGGAGCCTTACAAACGGGCCAGCCGGGCTTTCCATCCGGCCGATACGGTGGTGGATGTGAAGGGCATCAAAATCGGCGGGAAGAAACTGGTGGTCATGGCCGGTCCCTGCTCTATTGAAACGCCTGAGCAGATCGGCGGCATTGCGAAAGCGGTGAAGGCGTCGGGGGCAGCTATCCTTCGCGGCGGCGCTTTCAAGCCAAGGACTTCGCCTTACTCTTTCCAGGGATTGGGGGAGAAGGGTTTGGATCTTCTCATTTCCGCTGCCCATAAGGAAAATATGCCGGTGGTGACGGAGCTGATGAGCGCCGACAAAATCGGTATGTTCCTGGAAAAGGGCGTGGATATCATCCAGATCGGTGCCAGAAATATGCAGAATTTTGACCTTTTGAAGGCGGTGGGCCGTCTGAATGTGCCGGTGCTTCTGAAACGGGGCATGTCTGCCACCATTGAGGAATGGCTCATGAGTGCGGAGTACATTATGTCTGAAGGAAATCACAATGTGATTCTCTGCGAACGGGGCATCCGCACCTTTGAGAAGGCGACTAGAAATACGCTGGATCTGTCGGCAGTGGAAGTGGTGAAGGAAAGAAGCCATCTGCCTATTATCGTAGACCCCAGCCATGCTACGGGCCATCGGGAGATGGTACCGGCCATGGCCATGGCGGCCATTGCTGCCGGGGCTGATGGGATTATGTGTGAAGTTCATAATGATCCGGAACATGCATGGTGTGATGGAGCGGAGTCCATTACGCCAGAGACTTTTGATGACCTCATGGGACGGCTGAAACAGCTGGCTCCTATTGTGGGAAGGGAATTGTAATCAGAAGCCCTGCATGTTCTTTCGGAGTGGAGAAAAAGGCAGGGCTCATGAGGGCTCTGCCTTTTGCGGCATTTGGGGGCGATGATTGTGGCATTGGCGGTGGGAAGCTGTATTCCCGAAGGGGCCTGCGCCTGCGGCGCGGTCGGGATCGGGACCTGGGCGGTGCTTTCCAGTATTCCCGAAGGTTGACACGCCCTATGGACAAGCCCCTTTGGGGCTTGAGGGTTGACGGCCCGCTGGGCCGAAGGTTC
>ENA-ORSG01001958-ORSG01001958.1-human-gut-metagenome-genome-assembly--contig:-NODE-1958-length-10487-cov-6.894747_pt1 | contig 10487 bp, 10 predicted proteins | sample MGYA00242189_ERZ509156 | MGnify/ENA primary metagenome ERZ509156 (study PRJEB26280, sample SAMEA2338666) | human gut metagenome | biome: human gut; feature: human-associated habitat; material: faeces...
ATGAAAGGCGGCCTGCCGGTGATCATCAACATCATGGACAACCAGTACGGCATGGGCGGACAGACCCGCGGAGAGACGATGGGCTTCGATTTCGCAGCCCGCATCGGCGCCGGCGTGAACCCCGAGCAGATGCATGCCGAACGCGTGGACGGCTTCAATCCGCTGGCCGTGATCGACGCTTACCGCCGCAAGAAAGCGATCCTCGAAAAAGAGAAGGCCGGCCCCGTGCTGCTCGACGTGCTGACCTACCGTTACAGCGGCCACTCGCCCTCGGACGCATCGTCGTACCGCACCAAAGAGGAGGTCGAAGCATGGGAGGCACAGGATTGCATCGTATCGTACGGCAAGGAACTGATCGACGCAGGTGTTGCCACACAGGCCGACTTGGACGCAGTCACCAAGGAGATCAAGGAGATCATGTTCGACACTTTCAAGCTCTCGATCGACGACGAGCTCTCGCCGCGCATGGACCTGCACAAAGAGCCGGAACTGCTCGGCACGATGATGTTCTCGAACTCTCTGTCGGACGCCAAACCCGACGTAAACCATCCAATGAGCGAAAACCCGCGCGTGCAGCAGATCGCCAAAAAGGAGCGCTTCGCATTCGACAAGGACGGCAAGCCGTTCTCGAAAATGAAACAGTTCCAACTGCGCGACGGTATCTTCGAAGCGATCATCGACCGTTTCTACAAAGACGCTTCGCTGGTGGCCTACGGGGAGGAAAACCGTGACTGGGGCGGAGCATTCGCCGTGTACCGCGGCCTGACCGAGGCACTACCCTACCACCGCCTGTTCAATGCGCCGATCGCCGAGGCGGCCATCATCGGCACCGCAATCGGATACGCAATGTGCGGCGGACGCGTGATCCCCGAAATTATGTATTGCGACTTCCTCGGCTGCTGCGGCGACGAGGTATTCAACCAACTGCCCAAATGGCAGGCGATGAGCGGCAACATCCTCAAGATGCCCGTGGTCGTACGCGTGTCGGTCGGTTCGAAATACGGTGCGCAGCACTCGCAGGACTGGACTTCGCTGGCGGCACATATCCCTGGCCTGAAGGTCGTGTTCCCCGTTACGCCCTATGATGCGAAGGGGCTGATGAATGCCGCCAAAGGCAACGCACACGTTTTGGTGATCGTGGGCGTTTTTCTTTTGCTCATCCTCATGGTCATGTCGGGCTTCTCGTCCTGCGGTATCCTCTTTTCCGGCGGTACGCAGGTATCCGGGCAGACCATATACTCTGCCGAGGACCGGGACATCCGGGGTGCAGAGCAGGACTACAAGAAGCTGGAAAAGGAGCTGGATAAAAAGATCAAGCGCACCCCCATCGACCACCCCGGCTACAACGAGTACCAGTACCATCTTGATCCCATCGAGCATGACCCGTGGCAGCTCACTTCGTATTTGACCACACTCTACGACGATTACACTCGCAGCGAGGTACAGGGCAAGTTGAAGGAGACCTTCAAAAAGCAGTACAAGCTCACCACATGGGTGGAGGTACAGATACGGTATAAGACGGTCTGGGTTATCAGTCCGGCAGGTATCCCTGTCCCTACCCAAGTGCCGTATGAGTATCGAATCTTCCACACCAAGCTGGAAAACAAGGGGCTGGAAACGGTCATTCGGGAAGAACTGGATGAAGATCAGTGGAAACGCTACAAGATTTTTCAGGAAACATTGGGCGGCAGACCGTACCTGTTCAACGGCGGCTTGCCGTTCGGTGGTTCGGATGGCTCCAGCGAATCCGGCATCGACTATACCGTGCCCGCCGAAGCTCTGACCGACAGCGAATTTGCGGCCATCTATGAGGAAGCAAAGAAATATGTCGGTACGCCCTACGTCTGGGGCGGTTCCACCCCCGAAACCGGCTTTGATTGCAGCGGCTATGTCTGCTGGGTCTACAACCAGAACGGCTACGATGTGGGCAGAACCACCGCCAACGGATTATGGCAGAAAAGCCAGCACATTTCCGAAGCAGAAGCAAAGCCCGGTGATCTGGTGTTCTTCAAGGGAACCTATGACACCCCCGGTATGAGCCATACCGGGATATATCTCGGCAACGGGATGATGGTGTCTGCCGGCGATCCAATCAAGTACGCAAACATTCACTCGTCCTACTGGGAGCAATATCTCGCAGGTTTTGGACGGCTTTCAAAATGAAACGGAGGATTATTTATGGGTGAAAGACTGGAAAGACTCAAGGTGATGCTCAAAAAAGAGCAGGAACGCCGCATCAAGCTGAACAACCGCATTGCGATTCTGGAACGGCGCATTCAGGAGGAATCGGCGGCAGAGGTTGCCGACATGGTGCGCACTGCAAACGTGACCCCGGAACAGCTTGCGATCCTGCTGCGGCAGGCGGCAACTACGCCCCCGACCCCGGCTGCACTGTCCGCAGTCGGCGCAGAATTCGACAAGGAGGATATGGAAAATGATGATTAAGAAATTCGGCGCACTGCTGCTGTCGGCGGTGCTGTGCATTGGCATTGCGGTTTCCGCTTTTGCCTTTGAGGGCGATACTGCCACGGTGGAACAGCCTGTTCTGCCGGAAGTCGTGGAGGAAGATGTTGTCACCATCACGGATGAAACCTCCGGCGCACTGACCCCGGAGGGCAATCTGACGTTGGTGGACGATTACTACACCAATTATTCGGATGGCAGCGGCCAGCAGTTCATCACGCTGGTGTCGAAGTCTGGTGCGACATTTTATCTGGTAATCGACCGAAATAGCAAAGGCGCACAGACCGTACACTTTATGAACCTGGTGGATGAAGCCGACCTTCTGGCTCTGATGGAGGAAGAAGCTGCCGATGCCTACACTGCGGAAAAAGAAGCGGCGGCACAGGCGGAACTGGACAGGCTGAAAGCCGAGGAAGAAGCCAAGAAGGCTGCGGAAGCAGCGGCGTCATCCGGCACGGAACAGCCCAAGGAAAATAAGGTCACAAAAATCGCATCCGGCTTTCTGGGCGTGGTGGTGCTGATTGCGCTGGCGGCAGGCGGCGGCTTCTATTTCTATCGCCAGCAGATGCAGAAGAAAAAAGCCGAAAAAGAAGCCCTTGACCCCGATGCAAACTACACCGAGGACAAGGGCGATTTTGAGATCCCCACCGATGTGCCGGACGAGGACGAAGCCCCGGACGAGCAGGACACTGAACCCATCTGATTTTAAGGCGGCGTTTGCCGCCGTACATAATTACGATTCAAATCGTCCAGATTGGAACGATATAGTTGTCCCGGTCGATCACGCCGACTTTGGGCTTCATGCAGACAATGGCACCTTTTCCGCGCGGAACGGATGCCTTGTCCAGCAGCGAGAACACCTTTGTCAACTCTGTTCCGGGATAGGAGGTCTTTTTGATCTCGATGGGATTCAGGACGCCATCCTGCTCCAGCACGATGTCGATTTCCTTGGCATCCTTATCCCGGTAATAGTACATGAACGGCTCCCTGCCGGTGTTCAGATAGGTTTTGGCGATTTCGGAAACGACATAGTTTTCAAGAATTGCCCCATTCATGGCACCGCATTCCAGAACCTCGGCACTGCTCCACCGGGTCAGGTAGCAGACCAGCCCGGTATCGTAGAAATAGAGTTTCGGAGTTTTTACCAGACGCTTCAGCAGGTTGTTGGAGTAAGGGTGCAGATAGAAAATGATTCCAAGCGTTTCCAGAATGTGCAGCCAGTCTTTAGCCTGTTTCTGGTTGATGTCCGCATCCTGCGCAATGTCCGAAACGTTCAGCATCTGAGAACAGCGGGCTGCAACCGCCGTCATAAAACGCAGGAACTTCAACGCATCAATGGCATCTGAAAGCTCTTTGACATCACGTTCGATATAGGTAGACAGGTAGCTGCTGTAAAAAATCTGACTGTTCGTATTCTTTCCGCTTGCAATGGCCGGCATGGAGCCTTGATAGATCCGCTCAAAAATGCCCTTGGTGTCCACCGACTTGCTTTGTCTCTCCCGCTTCAGCAGGTCATCCAGATCAACCCGGAACGGCTCTGTTTCCGCTCCGTTCAGCTCCGACTGCGAAAGCGAGGTCATGGACAGCACGGCAACACGCCCTGCAAGAGATTCCTGTACTCCGCGCATCAACTTGAACACCTGCGAGCCGGTCAGCCAAAAGGCCCCCGGCTCCTGATGGGTGTCGGCATATACCTTAATATAGGTAAATAGCTCCGGGGCGTACTGTACCTCGTCGATCAGAACCGGTGGCTTATGCAGCTGCAAAAACAGCTCCGGGTCATTTTTTGCCAGTGCCCGATCGTTCAAATCATCCAGTGATACATAGCCACGGGAACTGCCCTCCATAAGCTTTTTCAGCATAGTCGTCTTGCCAACTTGTCGGGGACCCGTCACAAGAACGACCGGGTATTCCTGTGTGACTTGCTCCACAACTTTTTCCAGACTTCTTTGAATATACGCCATCTCATTCACCGCCTTTATGCTTCGGCTGATTTTTCTTGCAATTCCATTTTAGCCGAAACGGTTGTAACTTGCAAGCACATTTTGCAATCCATAGAAACTTATAGAGGAGTTGATGCTTATTGCCTTATCGCTTAGTTGTCAGCGAAAAGCCCTCCGTTGCGATGGCTTACGCAAAAGTCCTTGGTGTAACCAATCGCAAAGACGGCTATCTGGAGGGCGGCGGCTATCTGGTCAGCTGGTGTATTGGTCATCTGGTGGAGCTGGCACCGCCCAACATCTACGATGAAAAGTACGTCAAGTGGAGCATTGCCGATTTGCCCATCCTGCCGCAACAGTGGCAGTATCTTGTGTCTGCATCCACCAAGAAGCAGTTTGGTGTTCTGAAAGACCTGATGAACCGCCCGGATGTTGACAGCATCGTCTGCGCGACAGATGCAGGATAGTGCGGTTGGGTGACTCAAGAGAAAGAAAAAAGAGACCTCATCTCGTCAAAAAACTAAATCATAAAAGCATCAAAGAGGGCATTCAAATGAAACAAAATCGAATTTTTGACCAGAATAGTTCTCAAAAAGCACGTTCTTGGCACTATAATATGGACACCAACCGAGCGGAAGCCCAGTTCGCTGATGGCTCTGCCATTGCCATTGACTGCCTTGCCATCGAGGACGAATACGGCAATACCCCGGCACAGCGAGCTGAACTTGATTGGCTACTATACAACAAGCCCTTGGAGTGCGTCCAGCTTGTGCTGAGTGGTGAGATTGAGCATTATCTCTCACTTGGCTGTGACCATGGCAAACTGAAAGACTAACCTCTAAATAGGCCAAACAACCCGCTACTTGCAGTCGCTGCAAATGGCGGGTTGTTTGCTTATTTTAAGTTTTTCCTTTGCTCATAGTAGTGCAAAATCAATGTAGTGCAAAATCAATGGCCCAACGGTCAAAGAAATCACAAATATCAGGCAAATCTACTGGTTTCTTATAAATGTCATTCTAAAATTCAATGGATTTTGCTATTTCTAGCACTTGTTTTTTCGACACGAAAGTCGATTTAACCCTATATTTTATGTATCTCTCGATGATTTCAAGTTTGCCATTTTGGGGGCTTGATTATTGAGAAAATTCTAAATTCCAAAAAGGTCTATCATTTTCATCAATCGCATCGTTATTGAGAATAAGCACTGCACCACCACTTAACAGAGGAGGCAGCTGTAAATAGCTTATATTATTTATTGAGAAAATGAAACGCTATTGCAACAGTTGAATACTGTATATTTTATCAAATTGATACGGATCTGATAGCAACACCTTACCGTTTGATATCACAAGAATGCTTTCGCCTTCTTTAAGATACGACAACTGAAGATTTCCTTTCAAGTAGTTTGATACGCCATAAATTATATAATTGTCATCCGTATCATATAATTGATTTTTTGCAGTCGCATAAATACAATTGTTCTTCAGGTCAACTTCTTCAATTATAAGTTCCGATTTTTTTCTTCCGAATGTATTCGATTGAAATAGAATGCAGAGAACCACTGCCACAAATGCTATGCCAACCATAATCTTCCGTTTGCATTTCATTTTATCAACCTCTGTATGAAAGGAACAGCGTATAAAGCGATTGTGTTATTCTCAATGCCCCTGTATAAGAAGTTGGATATGAAGAACCATCAATTGTGCTTCCATCTTTATGGATTCCGATAGCTACATACCCAGCTCCAGAAATATATTCTACAAGAGGACCACCACTAAAGCCACCTGTCAAATCCCAATCGCCCTTGAGATATTTTGAAGTCTGACTTCTAATATACCCAGAAGATTTACACATCCGATATCTCGCATCGGCACCATTTATTTGGCTCGGATAGCCATAAGCATACACCAACTGTGATGATGAATAATTGCTAGACTGCCAATGTAACCCAAGCCATCCCGTTTTCGTTCCTAAATTATTCTTGAGCGTAATAATCGCCCAATCCTCCGAACTTGTTCCAGCAAGATAAGAATCACTAACAATCATCGAACTTGCCGATACATTTTCGCTTCCAAAAGGTTTACTATTATCAGATCGAGCAGGTGCGACATTTACCGACTTAACGTAGGCTTTTTCCTTTATACTGTATAGATTATGTGCTGCTGTTGCAAGTGCATTAGGCCCAATCATAAATCCAGAACCATAATTTGTCCCTCCATTATTGGTCGTTATCTGTAGGCATACCGTACTACAATATGGTGTTGCCGTTGGATTATCAACAACAGTGATATCATTGCTTCCGATAATCGCATACAGATCGGATAGATCAATATCCGAAATCTTTCCATTTGGAAAATAGCCTGCAGTTGTCTCTCCATCCGTGAAGGAATTGGTTTCAACTATAATTTCCTCTATAGATTCTTCTTTTGTATCAAAATCGTATCTATGGTATCTCTCGATATGAGATTTGCTTCCATCACTTTGATTATCTGCAAAAGCAGTCAGCCCAGAGTTAAGCTCCATTGAAGAAAGAGCCACAATCCCACTTGCTTTCAAAAAAATTCTACGAGATATTTTTTCACTAGCTATTTTAATTTTCCTTCTTTACTTTTAGAGTATACACAAGATTTCTTATACATCAGTTGCTCTGCATTGGAAACACCTCCGTAAAATTTTTCATACGTTAGAGCCATCCTTATTTTAGATTTCAACTTTTACTTTCGCAAAAAAATAAATACCACTGATTTTTTATCCAATAGCCGTGCTAAGATTTATCTCTATGGGATTCAACACATGCGTCTGCTGGCACAACCAAGCCCAATTGTTCACTGTAGTAGTAAACAAGTCGTCATAGTTGTTGTCATATGCAAAATCAAATGTGTCATGAACGGTAATCAAGTAATACATTATAGAATTACCAATCATGAAGCCTGTTCCAGAGGTGCTTACCCTATGCAATGCATAGAATAAATCTGCATTATCAGACTTTTGAATTGTAAAAGACCAACTTCCTCCACTAAAATCTTTCAAGCCACTATTAAGTACTTTGTTTTTATAATTATTAAAAACTGTTGTCGTGTTTAACTTGTCAAGCAATGGCGTCGAAGAATCCGTCACACTCTCAGAATAGTCAATATTATATACAGAGAATTCAACCATAAGAGCCGCACATTCATATCCCTTATCCCGTGCAATTTGCGCAGCTGCCAACCATGCAAGCTGTGTATTATTTAACAAATTTCCAGATGCACGTGTTTGATCTTCATCTTTCATCTTATCGATAAACTTATTTAATTCATCTATCGACATTCCCGAAAAATCAACATGATACTTATCATTCATGCTTTGAATAACAGGATTGCTAGCTTTACGGCTGCTTATGTTAGCAGCATAAGACACAGTATTTATCGAAAACAAAAAACACACTGAAAGAATTAATGATACGAACCTCTTCATAACGAACCTCCTTAAATTCTGTACTCTACTATATAAATTGTGTGCTTCTCATCATCCCAGACAACGAGACTAAAATTCACATCTTCAGAATGTAAAAGCAATGTATTCATTTCGGCTTCCGAGCGTAGTTCCTTATGCTGACTATTATCATAAAGAAAAAAATTTCCACTTGCAATTTCAGGAATCACAAAATCTAATCCAAAATATGACGACACATTTTTTAATATAGAAGATATGGTTGGAGAATCATTAATTTTCTCCCATGAATCGAGTTGATGAATAATTTTGGCTGCATCCACATCGTAGTATACCGCTAACATTATCCCATCATTTTGCAATCCGCCATAAGCCTCATATATCAACGATTCAGAGTATGTTGCTTTTCCAATTTTGAATTGTTTCAAATAATCTCGTTTTTCATATTTGCTTTTTCTTCCAAGCATAAAGCCCAAAAGCAAGCACAGTGCGACTATAGCTAGGTATCGGATAACTCGCGTTGGTCTCGCCTTTATAATTACCTCACACCTTTCTAACTTGCTGAAATATATAACAAACTCCACTTATCTACTGGTACTTCCGGTAATGGTTTCGCTCCGTCCATCGGAATAGCTAAAGGTCGCAGAATACTCAAGCCTATAAGATTTTCCGGGCTTAGTGTTAAAGCTACTGCTCACCATGCAGGTTGAGGTCGTGCTGCTGTTTGAGCAGCTACTTACTTTTTGCCATGTTCCAATTGTCCCCTTTTCATAGAGAACGCCTGAAACGCTGATTTTCTTTACTCCAGTTCGAGTCTGGGCATCAACCTGATAGTATGTTTGGTAAATAGATCCGTTGACCGTACTATCGCCTACATACCGTTCAGACTTTTCAGCGGCCATTGCGGTGCAGGCAAAGCTCAAGAGAATCACCGCTGAAACAACAATGGACAACAAACGCTTTTTCGACATAGACATACACCTCCGTTTTTTTGCTCCCATCAAGAGCCTTTGTATAATCAACGCAATTCGCATTCGCTTCGTTTCAATTTTCAGGAGAAAATTTTTCAAATTTTCCATCTTTGTAAGTTCAGACAAAAAGAAAGCCAGACATTTGTGAACTCTCACAAGTGTCCAGCTTTCTTAACGGATACCTTCCGCAATTTTCATAATCTCATCGTATGGAATGTTTCCCATAACGGTATGTGTAATCCCCCGATGTTCCCAACTTAGAGTATAAACATTCTTTCCATGTTCATCCGTACTGGTTCCAAGTACACCATCTGCTTATCCGACCTTTACGGTTTCGTACACTGTATGCTCATTATCAAACAGGGACTGCTGCCCTGGCTGGATAATTGAGCAACGGACTGTGTAGCTTTCCTCTGTTTCTTTTGACGAGTAAACATGTAAAAAGTTTTCTGCTCGCTCAAATTTCTGCACATCGTCCATTTCAAAGCCGTTCGGCACATAATGGTCGCTGTATCCATCCGGGAGCCACTCCAGCGGTTCGCCATCCACCTGATAAGTCAGCTGCATCTCAATGGGCAGAAATTTTTGAATCATCGTATAGACTGCCCTGCGGAAATCAGCGCTGACCGCAAGAGCACCAACCGTCAGCATTACGAGTGTCAATGCCGCAATTAGTACTCGTTTCAACACTGGGTGGTGCTTTTTCTTCTTTAAGGCCTCTGTCATTCGTTCGTCCCATTGGGACGTATCTGGGTAGATTTCCTCAAACTGCTTTGGCGTTGGAAGCGAATCCAGTTCTCTTTGCGCATCTGCACGAAGTGCCATCATCAAAGCCGCATCAAATGAAATGTCTGTCCGCTCACTCATGGCTGTTCATCTCCTTCCATAATAGTTTTCGTCCTCGAAAGAGCCGTGTTCGTACCACTTCATCCGTTAATCCCAGCGATTTTGCAATCTCACGGTTTGTATATCCCATTGCCAAAAGGCGTAGCGGATCACGGTACATCGGTTTCATTTGGCCAATCAGTTCTGTTAGACGTTCAATGTTATCGGTGCTAACTGCTGCATCATCCGGCACCGGAGCGGCATCTGGTTCGTTTGGGACATCTTCCAGCAATTCTTCTCGTTGTTTGCGAAGCATATCATATGCACGGCTTCTACTACAACTAACGAGATAAGCAGCGAGTTCGTGACAGTTTTCTCGATGAATTTTAGAAAAATTTTTTGCAACGTACAAAAATACCTCTTGTAGCACATCCTCTGCCAGATACGAATCATCCATGATTTTGTAAGCGGTATGGTAAACCAGCCGTTTGTATGTATTGTACACCTCGGTAAAATCTTCTTCAAAGTTTCGATCATCAAGCACACTTAGATATAACGCAAGCAACGCAGTCACCTCTATTCACATTGATTGTGTGTAGTGTACCACGAACCAATAAAAATGTCGAATACAACCAACTTTTGAAAAGGAGCGTGATGCCATTGACCCAACCGAAAACCGATCTCGCCTATCTCCGCAGCGAGAAAGCCAAAGCAGAACAGCAGCTGCGCTACTACCAGCACCGGGAGAAAATTCTGGAACACCAGATACCGGAGCTGACCCGCAAGGCCCGTGTGCATCGGCTGTGTACCCGTGCCGGAATGCTGGAAAGTTTTCTGATTGCGCCGGAAGAACTCA
>ENA-ORSG01001961-ORSG01001961.1-human-gut-metagenome-genome-assembly--contig:-NODE-1961-length-10452-cov-18.216793_pt1 | contig 10452 bp, 9 predicted proteins | sample MGYA00242189_ERZ509156 | MGnify/ENA primary metagenome ERZ509156 (study PRJEB26280, sample SAMEA2338666) | human gut metagenome | biome: human gut; feature: human-associated habitat; material: faeces...
AATTTTATTCACAGATTTGTGGAGGCGAAAGGCTTATTTAATCAGCGTTTCCCTAAGGACTATGCAGCTAATCATCCTGTGGTGGCAGGCGGCCTTCGTAAGAATGCTGATGCTGTTTTCACGAATGATCTGGTTTTTGATATGGTCTGTGGTATTCTAGGGGCTGAAAATAATGCGTACAATGCAGAATATGATGTAACTTCTGCAAAGTATGGGCTGACATGGGATAAAGCGGTGTCAAAATACGGTGATGTTCGAATAAAAGAAGATCCAGCTCAGAGTAATGATGATTAAAGCTCTGAAATACTGGGTTTTAAAGCGTTTTCAGGCACCGAAAAGGCCATATTCTGATGTATTGGCAGTTTATGATACTATTGATACATTCTCTAATTTGGATAAAGTGGTGGCGCTATGGAAAACACAAGTCGTAATTGTTATTATTTTGTCACGAATCTGGTGGCAGGTTTATCAATTTTCATTTTGAATGTGCGGTTTTCTGTGGCTTATGTTTCATATTTTTGGATTATTTCGTTTTTATATTTGATATATTGTGTTTGGTATGGACGCATAAATAGAATTGCAATCGTACGGATATGTAGAACGGATTGGACGGACTTGAAAATATTAATTGCAGGTATTTTTATATTTTATGGTTTGCTTCTGGTATCCGGCTTATTGTTAGGAGATAAATCAAGTATGAAAACAGCTGTGGAGTGGTTCCTTTATGCTTGCCCTTTCTTTGTGTTTTTTATTTTATCTGGCTCTTACAATATTAATAAGGGAATAGCGGTCGGCATATTTCTGGCTATCATAGCCAATGCTATTCTTGGCGAATCGCAACTGATCGGCGACAATCTTTATAATCCGGGTGGGGTGCGGATACAGGGCTCTTTTAATCATCCAAATTCCTTTGGCTCTGTGCTGGCATGGACAATACCCTTTGTGGGATATTTTTTATATAGGTCGAAAACAACGTCACAAAGGGTCTTTGCTTCATTTATTCTAGTGTTGTCTTTTTTGTGCTTATTCCTTACCGATTCCAGGGGGGCAGCAGTCAGCCTGATTACAGGACTGGTGGTGACAGCATTGATATATGCGTTAGTACATAGAAATCAACTCGGCATCAGACAAAAGCTGGCAGTTGTCTTTTTATGCCTGGTTTTGGCTGTAGGAACAGGAGCTGTATTAAATAGTTCAGTTCATAATACCAGAGGTTTGGGCGAACGGCAGCTGATGTGGTCATCCAGTATGCAGATGTGGGAGGATCACAAGTTATTAGGCGTTGGCATCGGAAGATGGCCTGAAAATTATTATAGCGAACGTTATCACCCGGCAGAGGGTCACGAGATGGGCCACTATTTTCCTCATAATATGCCGATTTATTTCTTGTCCGGGGCCGGTATATTAGGCGGTATAGGATATTTATGCTTAGTGTTATCAATGCTTTATGTTTTGCTGAAGAGAGCAATAGAATCAGATGGAATCACGTCAGCTATACCGATGATGGCGGTTTTTATTGCATTTATCATGGATGGCATGATTGACGCAACTTTAACAAATAAAACAGTGGGCATACCCTTTTATGCATTGCTGGGATATGCTATTGGTACGTTTCATACAGGGAGAGAACATTAAATGAATATCATGATGGTTCATCTTAGAAATATTGGAGGTGTTGCCGGAGGGTTAGAACGCGTCTTGTGCCAATTCGCTAATGAGATGTCAAGACGTGGACATACTGTCTCAATAGTGATTTATGATAACTCCGGGGAAAAACCTTACTATACGGTAGATGATAATGTACAGTTATTCAATATTTATGAGCGGAGGAGAGAACCGGAACAGATCCCTATTTTGACTAAAATTGGAAGAGAATGGGCCAGATGCAGGGGCAGAGTCGAAGCATGGTATGAAAGGTATCGTGATCCCTTTATTATTCCATCTTTGAGAGAGGTATATCATGAGTTTCATCCGGATGTCATACTCAATCAGTATTACACATCCAGCGGATTCGTGTATGCGTCGAAACCTGATTGTCCTGTTATTAACATGCTGCATAATGAGCCACAAAGGATACTTCATAACGCCTCGGAAAGAGAAAGGACGGGAATTGCGAATAGCTCTTTGGTTCAGGTGCTTCTGCCCTGTTTCATGGAGTACATGAAGAAAGAATTGCCGGGAACTCCTTGCGTATGGGTTCCGAATATTGTAAGTCCAGTGTCGCAGTCTGTTGATTTATCTGTTGAACGACAACGGTATACAATACTGCATGTAGGAAGGCTTGCCAAAAGTCATAAAAGGCAGCATTTGTTAATTGAAGCCTTTGCTCGAATTGCTGACAGGTTTCCTCAGTGGGATGTACAATTTTGGGGAGATGGGAATCAGGATTACAAAAAAGAATTGTCCCATTTGATTTCCAAAAATCATTTAGAGAAAAGAGTTTTTCTATGCGGTACAACACATGATGTTCTGCACAAGTACCTGGAAGCGGATTTATTTGCATTTCCCAGTGCGTTTGAAGGATTTGGATTGGCGTTGACAGAAGCAATGAGCGTCGGGCTTCCGGTTGCAGCCTATCGTTCTTGCCCCGCTTGTGCTGATCTTATCCAAGACGAGAGAACGGGTTTGTTAGCTGATGATGGAGTTGACTCTTTGGCACAAGTCCTATCTACCTTGATGAGTGACAGGGCATTACGCATTAGGCTGGGGAAAAATGCTAAAGAGGATATGAAGAAATTTTCTCCAGATAAAATATGGAATCGCTGGGAAAACATCTTGCATTCGACAATATCCAAATAATTGGTTTTGATAAGGTAGGTTATTATGGAAAATTTGATGGCATCTATTATTATTCCTGTATATCAGGCGGAGAAATATATTCGCCGATGTCTGGACAGCGTAATTCATCAAACATATAAAGATTTTGAAGTAGTGATTATTGATGATGGAAGCACGGATAAGTCCGGATCGATTTGTGATGAATATGCATCCAGGGATCATAGGCTCCATGTCTATCATCAGGATAACCAAGGTGTTACTGCAGCTCGTTATGCAGGCATGAAGAATGCAAAGGGGAAATATCTCTTTTGGGTAGATGCAGATGATTATGCGGATGTGCACCTCTTGGAAAGAGCCATGCAGGTTATTGACCGGGAACAGGCGGATATCGTTGTGTGGAGTACGATTACTTATGTCCATGGCAAGGAAACGGAACGCAAAATCTGGAAAGAGCAGCCGCTCTCTGATTGGAAAAGAGATTCAGTCCTCAGTAAATGCAGCGTTTTATGGATGTTCTGTGCACAGAAAAAATTATGGGATAAGGTTAATTATCCTATGGATATGGCTCATGCTGCAGAAGATGGTGATATAGCCATGCAGCTGTTCATGAATGCACAGAAGGTTGGCGTAGTTACTGATCCTATGTATTATTATCAAGATGATACGCCTCATTCAGTGACCCATGGGAAGTCCTCTTTCTGGTATTTTGATAATTATCAGTTGTGGCGAAATCGGCTGAGGGTATGTGAAAGGAATTACCCTGAAAGCATTGACTATTGTGCACAGCGTGCTTTGTCCTGCGCAGTTAAATCCTACTGCCTGGATTTAAAATTGAAGGATTTGAGTGATTCAAATAAAGCAGAACTTATCCGATTTTTAACAAAGGCTAAGGAGCGGCCAATTTCAGGGAGACAGAAGGAGAAGTTCTTAAGCTGGGCTATTCGAAATAAGTTTGATTTCATCTGTGAGTTATATGTAAGACATAAGTTAAAAAATACCAGATAAAAACAGGAGAGTATTTATGAAGGCATCTATTGCAGTTATTTGTCCGGTATATGATGCTGAAAAGTACATCCATCGATGTATTGACAGCGTGATTCATCAGACATTTACAGGATGGAACCTTGTTCTTATTGATGATGGCTCTCCGGACAGATGTGGGGACATCTGTGACGCATATGCGGAAAAAGATAAACGCATCCGAGTTATTCATCAAAAGAATATAGGTGTCAGTGCTACCAGGAATCGAGGACTGGACGAAGTACATACGGAGTATTTTTATTTCTTAGATTCTGATGATTATTTACCGGAATATGCCCTGCAGACGCTCTATACGATGGCCCGGGGAGAAGATGCGGATATCGTAGTGGGTGGACACAGCCGCGTAGAACCGGATGGGTATATCCATTGCGATTCGGATAATTGGCCGGATTTGAAGACAACAGCGGACATACAGCTGGCAATCCTTCGCAATCAGATTCCGAACTTTTCCTGTGCCAAGCTGTTTAAGCTTAAGCTTTGGGATGGTATCCGTTATCCCGTAGGACAGGTGATGGAGGATTTGTATACGGCTCCCCGTGTTTTTTATCAGGCAAAAAAGATTGCGATTACAAAGAATTCGCTTTATTTTTACAGCCATGAAAACAAGGGAAGTATTATGAGTAATGGAGGAGCTAAATATATCCGTCTGAAATATGGGCAGTTTCTGGCATGGAGAGAACATGAAGCTGTTGCGCGGGTATTTAATCCTCTTTATGTAGAAGAATGTGCCCGCAAGGCCTTAAGAGCAGGAATTCGGGCGTATATGCTGAATGTTGGAGAAAATGAACTGAGTCATTATGAACAAGGGGAAATTATCAGTTTTCTACAGGACCATACTGGAACGAAGGGGAAGCAGCTGGTTCAATTCAGCAGATATCTGATTTTACATAATAGCTTGTGGCTGAGGCCTTTGGGGAAGATACAAAGAATCATTGTAGACCGGCAGCAGAAGCGTAGAGCCATGAGACGATAGGGTAAATGAAATGGGGGGAGTAAAAATTGAAAATCCTTGTAGCACACTTAGGGTCCAATTGGGTCAATATGTGTGGAGGTGTTGAACGGGTTACCTGTAATCTGGCCAATGCTCTTGTTGCGCGTGGTCATGAAGTTTCTATTATATACAGAGACTGGTGTGAAGGGGAACCCTATTTCCCTTTGGATCAAAGGGTAAAACAGTATAATATCCTTTTTAAAAACGGAAGTAAGGTTATTTCAGAAAGGCTGCCTAATCATCTTCGAATTCTGCGGGAAGCGGCCAGGCTCTTCAGTCAAAAGGCAGCGCAGGGGATTAATGCTAAATATAAAGGAAGGCAATATGGATCGGCTATACGTTCGTTCTTAGACAGCTGTAAGCCTGATATTATTATTTCCTGCACCGCTCCTACGGCTAAGTATCTGATTGATGATGCGAAAACGAATATCCCCATTATTGAAATGATGCATTCACATCCTGAAAATCAGCTTCCGCTGTTGTCGAAACAGGAATTGAAGGCAGTTTCCAGGTGCAGTGTTTTGCAGATTCTTCTTCCATCGGGTATTCCTGTTGTTAAGAGATTCTGCCCGGGGCTTCCGACATGTGTGATAGGAAATGCAGTTATGCCAGCAGCAGGTTCTGCAAAGCCAGGGATAAAGAAGGAATCATATATCATTTCCTGTGTGGGTACATTAAATGCAAATAAATCACAGAAATTACTGGCAGAGGTATTTGCCTCTTTGGCAGATGAATACCGGAATTGGAACCTTGAACTCTGGGGGAACGATCGCACGTTGTATGCAAGAGAAATGAAAAAATGGGTAAAGAGAAAAGGATTAGAACATCGGATTCTCTTTGGCGGAAATACCCATCATGTGGATGATGTTTATGCCAGAAGTGATATATTCTGTCTGTTGAGCAAGGCAGAGGGGTTTGGGTTAGCGGTTGCTGAGGCAATGGAAGCAGGAATACCGGTTATCGGCTGCGAGAATTGTGCTGGAGTTAATGAAATCATCCAGAATCGGGATACCGGATTTCTTGTGAAAAGAAGTACACCGGCTATTGCAGCAGCATTAAGGAAATTGATGGATAATCCGCAGCTGAGGGAAACCATGGGCCAATGCGGGAAACATTATATTGAAAAAGAATACAATCCTGATAAAATATGGAATCAATGGGAAAAGCTGATAAAAGACACGGCTTATAAGAAAGCAAACTAAGATGAGGTAATTTATGGTACAAAACAGCTCGTTTTCCTATAGACAGCTATGTGGAGATAATGGCCTTATGGTCATTGTTCCCCACGAGGATGATGAAATCAATTTGGCAGGAGCTCTTATCTATGGTGCGCGAAAGGAAGGAGTCCCTGTTAAGTGCGTATTTATAACAAATGGTGACGCAGAATATCCTGCTTCAGTACGATTTCGTGAAGCTATACAGTCATTAGCTATTCTGGGAGTAAAGGAAGAGGATATTATTTTTTTAGGATATCCCGATGGCGGCCGTTATGGGGAACGATCTGTTTTTCTGCACTCCAGAGATGAAATTGTAAAAGCAGGAGCGTATGGACACACATATGGAATTTCTATGCACCCTGATTTTGCAGCTCAGGAAACTGGGAAATCTCATGAATGCACTTGGGATAATCTTCTTGACGATATGGAAGATGTGATAAAGAAGTATGGTCCCTCAGTTATAGCAGCATGCGATTTTGATTATCATCCGGATCATCGCATGTGCTATCTGGCTTTTACAGAAGTCATGAACAGGCTTCTGCATAAGGAAACTCATTATCGGCCTCTTATCCTGATGGGATACTGCTATACCACCGGATTTGATTCTGTTTCTGATTTTTATGGAAGGCATCTGCTGTCTACTGTCGTCAATAGAGGAACATTGAGAAACAAACATTTTGAGACAGAGAATCCTTCCTATGACTGGGGGAGGCGTGTGCGCCTGCCGGTCATGCATGAGTGCCGCACATGGTTGTCGGAAAATGTTCTTTTTCATGCACTCTGCGCCCATCTTTCTCAAAAGGCATTGAGGCGGGCCGTGAAATTGGTCAATGGAGATGAAGTATTCTGGCTCCGAAGGACGGATAACTTAGCCTATGAAGGCATGATGACGGCATCCTCTGGAAATCCTGATTATTTGGATGATTTTCATATGATAAATACCAAAGATATCATTTCAGAAGAACCGGCTCTTGATGATTATCTTTGGATTCCTGAAGAAAATGATAAAGAAAAGTGGTGCCAGTGTACTTTTTCCGTGCCACAGCATGTGGAAGCGATTACTTTATATGGCAATGTCAAAAGCGGACAAAGAATCCTGCGGGGGATAGTTTCATTTAGTAATGGGAATTCCTTTGAGGCAGGACCATTAGCAGAAAATGGAAAGCAAACGTTGATAACCTTTCCGGCACAGGATAATGTGAGCTGGATTCGTTTCCAAATATTGGAAATGGAAGGAGAACATGCAGGGGTATCTGAATGGGAAATCTTCAAAAGCCTGCGCATGGATGCAGAACCTCAGGTTTTGCAAATTACAATGGATGGGAATTTTGCTTACGACTGGCATGCTTATCCAGGGGAAAATCCTCATATTGGTGTATATCGGCATGGAATAAGCGGTGAAATTGAATGGACGCTTAATGGAAAACCTTGCTCGCACGAAGAAATAGAAAAGAAGATTAGAAAGACAGCTAATCCATTTGTGATTAGGGCTTCGATGGCAGGGAATCCAGGTATTTTTTCTGAGATTGAGGTAAAGCCGGCAGAAGTGACAGATAGGCTGCGGCATCTTTTCAATACAGGAAAAGACCAGCTGGCGGTATGGTGGGAAAATCAGAGAGAAAAGTATCCACATCATCAGCTGAGAAAATTCAAGAAATAGTAGGGAGAACATATAATAAATGGCATATCCTTTTTTCGGCTATAAAAATATCTTCCATGGCAATGATGTGATGATATTTATTCCCCATGAAGATGATGAAATCAATATAGCGGGAGCTGCGATTTACGGCCTGAAACAAGAGGGATTTCACGTTACCTGTGTTTTTGCAACCAATGGGGATCGAAGTTATCTGGCAGAAACACGGATACAGGAGGCTGCGGAAGCTTTGAAAATGCTTGGTGTTCCATACGAAGATATCATCATTCTGGGATATCCCGATGGAGACATGGATGCAGGCCGGTCACCTTATGCTCGTGGATTAAACCAAGCTATAACCGTTGATGGGCATAATAGAACCTATGGCATTGCGGATAAAGCAGATTTCTCCATGACTGAATCGGGTGAACACACGCCTTATACACGGAAGGGCTTCCTTGAAGATGTGGAAAATCTGATTCGCAAGTATCGTCCTTCCAATGTTATAGCAGTAGACCTTGACTCTCATCCGGATCATAGGGCATGCTCCATTGCTTTTGAGACAGCGATGGGACATATTCTGAATGAGGAGGGGAATACCTATTTTCCCGTTGTTTTGAAAGCATTTGCTTATAATACAGGGTTTGAGTCGGTTGCAGATTTTAACAGCCTGCACCTTTATTCCACAAGATTTAACAGGAATCGATTGGCTGACGCTTCATTCGAAACGGATAATCCCGTATATCATTGGGAAGAACGGATTCGCCTGCCGGTGCCTGAACCCTGCAGGAAACCGGTCTTATCACAGAACCTGATTTATCAGGCCCTTCGATGCCATGTGTCGCAAAGGGCTTTCCTTAAAGCAAACCAGATCATTAACAGTGACCAGATATACTGGCTTCGCCGCACCGATAATCTGGCTTTTTGCGGTACTACCACGGCGTCATCGGGAAATGCGGAAACAGTTCATGATTTCAAAATGGTTGACGTGAAGAATATTGCAGACCAAAAGCTTGTGTTTGATACATGTTTATGGGAACCTTCTTCCATGGACAAGGAAAGAAGTATTACCATTCACTTCTACAAACCACAACACATTTCCGTAGTCAAGCTCTATGGCAACGTGAATAGGGAAAGCCGTGTTTCAGCAGGACGTTTAGTATTCAGCAACGGGTATTCTGTGGAAACAGGGCCGTTGGAACGTAATGGTCAGGCGACAGATATTCCTATAGAATCGCAGGACGGTATAAAGTGGGTGACTTTCCAGGTACTAAAAACAGAGGGACCGCATTCGGGGCTTACGGAATGGGAAATCTTTGATCATCCTTGCCTTGATATGCACATTTGCAAAATACTTGTGAATGGAGAATTCGCCTATTGCTGGGATATATATCCGGGAGAGACGGCAAAAGTGGGACTCTATACCTGCCCGGGAGATATACCGGCTATATGGGAATTGAACGGCGTGGAAATGACGCTGGATGATGTTAACAAAAAGATTGAATCCGGTATTCCGGTTGCGAAGATTCAGGCAGTTCATGCGAAGACAAGAGAGATTCTGGATGAGGTGTATCTTCATAGAACCGCTGTTTTTGGTAAAATAAAAATCAATTATTGGAGGTCCCCCTGTAATCGACTTCGTATGTGGATAGATAAGCAAAAAATTGCGCGAAAACATCATAAGCTTAGAGCATTGAAACGCAATAGCTTAGGATGATTCTGAATATCTTACGCAATAAAGAGAGGGGCGATTCTCGGTTCGGCAGGCAGTATGATGGGATTATATTTGTGCCTCTTTAAAAAAGTAGAATCATCTGCATATTTATGAAAAGAAAATATAGCGTTTAGAATGATAAAAGTATAACTTTAATAGTGATGATCACGGGTGATATTGCACATTTATGCACTGAGATAATTCACAGGCATGTTGAGAATAAGGAAGCTAAATTGAAATTGGAAGTGGCAAGAATACTAATTCCTAAAATAAGAGAATGCTATGCTTTGAAAGTGTTGGGCGAGTGTTCTGTTGATATATTGAAAGATTGCGAGGACACTATAAAATGCATTGGAAAGCGTCAGTGATTGTTCCTGTCTATAATGTGGAGAAATATATTCATCGATGCGTGGACAGCATCCTTAAACAAAGTTATAGGAACCTTGAACTCATACTGGTAGATGATGGTTCTACCGATCATAGTGGAAGAATCTGTGATGAGTATGAGAAAAGGGATAACCGGGTTCGTGTGATTCATCAGAAAAACACAGGGCTGAGCGGCGCAAGAAATACAGGCATTCGACAAAGTACTGGGGATTTTCTATTTTTTGTAGATTCTGATGATTATGTCAGCCCTCATCTATTTGAAAAGGGGTTAGCTGCTTTTGATAAGTCAGGTGCGGACATGATACAGTTTAATGGACAATCCGTGTACGGGCATAGACAAGGCGGCCTTTTCGGCTACTATATTCCTTACTATATGGATGATACAGACTTTTTACGAAAATGGTTTTTATTAGGAGAAGATTCACATGCATGTAAAAGGGCCTATAGGAGAAGTACTTTCTCACACCTCATGTTTCCTTTAGGAGTGACATTCGAAGATTTGTATATTAATACATCCACCCTGTTACATGCTGGGAAATTATGTGCTATTCCTGACGTACTTTATTATTATGAAAATGAAGAGCATGGAAGCATTACGCAGGTTAAAAGCGTTAAAAATTTACTCGGTTTATCTAGGGAAACGCTGATTAAATAAGCCTTTCGCCTCCACAAATCTGTGAATAAAATT
>ENA-ORSG01001972-ORSG01001972.1-human-gut-metagenome-genome-assembly--contig:-NODE-1972-length-10399-cov-5.997390_pt1 | contig 10399 bp, 10 predicted proteins | sample MGYA00242189_ERZ509156 | MGnify/ENA primary metagenome ERZ509156 (study PRJEB26280, sample SAMEA2338666) | human gut metagenome | biome: human gut; feature: human-associated habitat; material: faeces...
GACTTTCGATGTCCTTTACCAGCGACAAACGTTGTTTCATCCAACTGCCAGATTTCTGCGTATTTCGATGCGGCTTCCTTTAAGTATTCTGGCGAGTATTCCGTATTAATACTAAACTTTATCCCCGTGTATTGAAGCTCAAGATTAATTTCCTGAAACAGGGAAGTGAGCTTCTCAAACAGGCGGTATCTGGATTTTTCAGTCGCTTTCTTCCATACCCAGGAATACTTGTTTGCGTTGGCTTCAAACTTAGAACCGTCAATATATAAATGTTGCAGGTCCGTATGTTCTTTCTCAAAAATTTTTTGATTGATATCACAGAATAGTTTCTCAATAGAATCGCTGAGTATCTCATTGATAAAATATCCAAAAGTCCGATAGGATGGGACTTTATGATCCAGCAGATACATGAACCTTAGATTCACTTTGCAGCTGTCTTCCAGCTCACGAAGAGAGACATATCCATTTGTCATAAATCCGAACAGGATTGTTTTCAGCATACTGACCGGGTTATACCGAAGTCTTCCGCCTCATGTTTCGCGATTTCCTTCAGGTATTTCTCCAAATCGATTTCTCCCATAAATCGATCAAATGTCAGCACCGGATCACAAATGTCCAGATAATCTTGAATTAGTATTGGCAAAACTGCCTGTTTGGGGTTAGAATAAGTGCGTGTTATTTTTTTCATTGCAGATTAATTTTAACACAAAAAGAGGACCTTGGATTCATTATGAATTCTTGGTCCTTCTTTTTTATAGGCTATGTTTTTTCACAGCCCCTTTTTCTTTTATTTACTTGATTACCCCACTCTCCTACTCTCATCTTAATTTTCTATTATTCTTTAATTCCAGTTCGAATCTCTTTAAATTACACAGATATATGTTTGCTATTTATTCAGCAATCAGGCCTTTTGCTATGATAATAATAATTTATTTTTACCTTTTTGTATGTATAGAATATTTATTATTACTAAATATGATAATAATGTTATTACTATATTTGATAATGATAAATATATTTATCATTCATTTTCATTTTAATATAGTAGTGATGATGTTATTATTACTATATTGTTTCTTGAATTGTATTCTTATTATCAAAATTGATAATTCATTTACTATATTTTTCTATGGCGGTTTTCTTCTCATATTTATTATTATCATTTTTATGAATTGATTTATTTTAAATATGATAAATTTCTATTTATCGATCATGAGATACTTCATTCAGGAAGTACATCTTCGAACTTGTTTAATTAGTAAAATTCTCTTTGTGAATTCATCAAATTTATTTTTATGTTTTATCAGCAGTGGGAGAGTAGTAACGCCATCAAAGCGCAATCATTATGCCATTATCACGCAATTATTATGCCATTTACCAAAATCAAGGTTATAGCGCGCCATTTATATGCCATCATCGCGACATTATATCGCCATTTCAGTGCAACTATAGTGCCACTAATACGCAATTCTTGCGCCATTTATTTAGATCAATCCTATTTCAAGAAGATAATAATATTGACATTTCCGTAAATACACAGTATTATAATGGTAACGTCATTATTATTTTTGATAATAATAAATTGGCTTAGTAGTTCTACAGCATCGAAAACATAAGATATAATAATAAAATTGATGTTAATTAAAAAGAAAGGGAAAGCTGCCATCTATGTAATAAAAAGAGAGGGTGAGCAGCAGGAAAAAGAATGGACCAGAAATTATATTTGAGTGTTGACTGCGGATTTGATAAATTTAAGTGCTGTATCGGCGACTATTTACTCGCCTTTTCATCTAAAATGATTGATGTCACCAATTCTATTAATGCTTTATCAGTAGCAGATGGCGACAACACCTACATAGAATACAAGGGATCTGTATACATGTTCGGTGACAGTATCGATCAAATCATCAGTATGAAATCCAATTTAAAAATGTATGCTGAAGAACTTGATAGTAACCGAAACAAACAACGTTTTAAAGACAGAACTTTCCATATTAGTTTACTCGCAGCAATCGGATACTCGATAGTAGCATATGATACCGTCTATAATCCTGAAAAAGATGTTGACAAACATCTTTTTAGAAACCTCAGTAACTTGCAGTATTTTATCGGTATTGGTTTGCCTTATGGCAGCATGAATGAATGGCCACAGATCAAGGAATTTTTGAAGCAGCGCCATCATTTCAAAATCCGCCGTGGTAGCAAATCCTGTACTTTTGATTTTGACCTGGATCTTTCAAACGCGAATTTCTTATGTAACGCACAGGTAATCACAGCTTTTCTTTTCCAAGGTGCATCATCAGACGGTAATTTAACTATTGATAAGAAGGCCTTACCGTGTATCATGATGGATGCTGGATATAAAACAGTTGGATTATTTGAACTGGCAAAGAATCTGTCGATCAATCCAGAAACCGCGTTCAGTGATACAGATCATGCAATGTACAACATTGATAAGTATGTTGAAGAGAAGGTAAAAGATGCTGGAAGAGAGGACTTTAGTTATCTTCAGGTACAGTATCATGCCAGAGGCGAAGGTAATCCAGCAGTTCGTAAGAACACAACCGTGATCAATGTAAAGGATATCTACGAAAAAGTTTTGGCAGAAGAAGCTATCAAACTGTGTAGCCTATTAGAAGGAAAATATTCATTGGATGACGTTGAAAATATGTTCATAACCGGCGGCACCGGAATCGCATATTATCCTCACATAAAAAAATACATGGCTGAACATCATGGACTTACAAAAGTGGTTTTAACAAATCGTGCTGATGATGGATCCGAAATTTCTCCAATGTACGCTATTGTAATCGGACTGCATAAACAGCTCAAAAACAGGTACAAATAATGGCTAGCTACATTCAAATCAACATCAATACAGCTAATGCGCCACATTTCGCTACGTGGTATCATAACCGCAGCGGTCAAGCAATGTCATTCTTGACCGCTGCCGTACTAAATTACGCAATCAAGCGGCAATTTCTCTTAATCGGCTACGCACCGAAAGACATTTCCCTTGAAGAGCTTCCAAAAGTATTTCAGATCCGCATTAAAGGCAATGAATCACTTGTCAAATGGGAAAACGATTTAAAAATGGCAAGCCTCAATAAACGCCGAACGATTGAGTATATATTGGAACAATCCATCAGTACAGATACGCCCATCCGTTATACACAAGCAGAAATGGATATGAAAATAGCCGAGCTTACTTTCGGATTAACAGCCCGAGAAGAGAAGAGTAGTGTGGCACTTTCATATGTACCGGTGGTAAACGAAAATCCTACTGATAATAGTTCCAATGAAGCGATAACGAAATCAACATCTTCCATGAAACAGGATACCTCAAAAGTTGTTTCTGAAAATAAGGATACCGAAACCGCTTCAAGTAGAACTACCGAGGAAAATAATTCCGATAATATATTCATGAACAGTGCATTTGCTGGCCTAGAATAAAAAGGATGATGACCATGCATATAACAAAGAAAAAACGAGATGCAATTGTCAAACTGCACCGTCAGGGCGAGTCGATCGAACTTCTGACCGCCATTAGCGGTCTCAACCGAACCACCATTACATCCATTATCAAAAAAGATGATAGTGAAAAGCTTTTTCGCGAATTCAATATGGTAAGTGAAAAATTATCGTTTGAGCGTTGATAAGTATTTCTGATCAGGTAAGAATTTACAAAGCTCATCTGATGTGATAAAATACCTATTACAAAACCCGCTTTCCGGCATAACATAATCAATCTGCAGAATTGCTGCAGCCGATTATGTTATGCTTTTTTTGTGCCCAAAATTTGAATTTGTGAAAGGATTTTAAGATGATAAAAATGAAATCAGTTCCCATTATTTTCCTCATATTCATGTTCATCATATTGACGATCCCAGCATATGCCGCTGACACCAAAAAGATCACCAGCGTAAACATCCAGAGAATTTATAAAGCAAAGGAGGGCGAAATCAATCCAGATCAAGTATCTTTTAAGCCCGGCCGTTCCGAGTATACCATCACTTATCAGGGAATGTATGATGCCAGCGATTTACCAATCGGTTCTTATATGGACTATAAGATTACCCTTAATGCTAAAAAAGGGTATGATTTCGAATGGTTAAAAGAGCGAAATTGTCTTTCAGATTCCGGGACAATACAGGGACTCTCTATATCTGAAGATTACTCATCCTGCAGTTTTACCCTTCATGCCTATCCGCTTCCAATGGTTTTAAATCAGCCACAGCAACTCCGCTGGAAAGGGACGGACGCAGAATGGGATCCTGTTGAGCATGCCGACTCATATCATGTGACTATATACACCATCGAAAAGGACGGCCGTCTTACCCAACGTGGAAAAGAACTTACATGCAGCACAACCTCTATCAACACCAGAGAAATTCTATATTCAAAACCAGGAGATTATATTTTTAAAGTCGAAGCTGCCAGCGACCAAACGTACCTGTATACCAGTAAAAAAGCAGAGCTGGCTTATAATCATTCAAAATATCTATCTTCTGAAGATATCGGCTATTATACAGGATACTGGCAGAAGAAAAATGGTTCGCAACTCTATAAACTTGCTTCCACCGAACGCGCTGAATATGATAGCGAATACCTTATAAGTGGCCGATACCTCATAAACGGAGACTATTACACTTTTAACGAAAGCGGCGAGCTGCTGACTGGATGGCAATCATTCAATGAACAATGGACATATCACGATGAAAACAGCGGAAGAGCAGTTCGCGGGTGGTATTCAAAAGCAGGCAAAAAATACTTCTTTGATCCCACGTCATCCATTATGACCACCGGCTGGCGGACGATCGATCATCAAAGATATTATTTCGATCAGTCTGGGGCCATGGTCACGGGCTGGCAAAAAATTCACGGAAAGATATATCTGTTCCATAAAAACGGATCTCTAAACCTTAACACGGTAGTGATCCAAGGGAAAACCTATAGTTTTCAATCCGATGGCAGTCTCATTCAGTAACCAGTAACATATTTTCAATGAAAAGGCAGGAATGCATTTATGCTCAGTTTGATTTTAAAAATACTACGCGATAAAGTAGGAGAGTTGTACAATTCCATCAATCGAAAGATGCAGCCCTTACCATTTGGGGATGATCAGGACTATATCCTTGATTCCGACACCGTAACTGTATCCGATTTCTGGAAGGATTTTAAAAAGTATAGCCAGAGCCCTGCTCTGATCGGTGTATTTTATGTATTTTTACTTCTCAACATAATAATAAATTTATTTATTATTATCATGTCCATTTCTAATCTTTCCAATCACTGCTTAAGAAATCATTTATTATCGCTCGTAATGGCACTTTTCTGGCTATTTGTGCCTCCGATTATCTGGATGTATTCTACCAGATACGTTTTTTGGAACTACCATCTGTATAAATATGGTAGTCTCATCCTCCTAGCATTGAATGATCTAATAATCATCCAGAAGTTCATAATGAGCAGCTTTTATCCGTCCTTGATCCATTTTCTCTCAATTATTCCGGTGGGAGAGTACATTGGTAAGGACATGATCATGCAGCTGGGCGTTTTCTTATTTGCCGGACTTCCGCCTCTGATCCCCATCTATATCGGATGCAAGTTATATGGCACATTCTCTTCGGACCTAGTCCTGGATGAAATCGATCGCTTTAAACTCGATCAGTACATAGATTTCCGGAAATCCAAAGAATTTGCTTATGATTTTAAAGCAGTCCGCTATCTTTCAACGGGATCCCAGTTTGTTGTAAAAGAGTTGGACCGATTTTTGCATATGTACTGTGACGGTACAACCGGCACCGCAAAAACATCCAGTGTGCTCACGGTTGCCATTGCGGACGACCTTGATCAGAAAGTATATAACGAGGATTATCAGAAAAAAGCCTGCTACAAAGCCATGAAAGAGGGGAAATTACGGATTTGCGCCCCATTCAATGGAACTGATTTTTCCATCAATTACTTTGAGCCGATACTTTTAGAAAATCCAAACGCAGACAAACAGATTGAAAAAGAAAATGCCAGCAGAAGAGAGTTGTACCGGCATCTCAAGTTTGACTCTCAATCCGCTGGCATCACCGTGGTTGCGCCCAATGCGGCATGGGCGGATCAGTGCTACCATATGGCCAAAAACCGCAAACTGAAGATCCATAGGATTGACCCGATTTTAAAAGACAGAAAACACAAAGAAGGTTTCACCGGCTTCAATCCTTTTAAAATCGATCCCGCACTGACCGGAAAGGAGCTGGCAACCACCATCACGGCCCAGGCCTCCAATTTCGCTACCGTAGTCCAGTCCATTTATGACCAGTCAGGCGTATCCGATCCTTATTTTTCGAGTCTCAACGAAACAGTAACTGTCAGCATAGCAGAACTATTAATGCTGACTTACCATCTGGTGCACCCCGGACAGGTTCCCAAAGCATCCGATGTGCAGAACCTGATCAACGACTGTAGTCGCTGCCGCCCATATCTGGATGCACTTATTAAGCACTATTCCGTTCACAGCGTCAGAGACAGCGGAAATGACCGCACAGAACAGGTTGCTGAAGTTGTGGATGTAGGGCAGTGGCAGCAGGTATACACCACTATCAACAATGACCTTCTGGGCGAAAATAAAGCAAATATGTACGATCGCTGCAATGGTCTGCGAAACCTGATCAACAATTTCCTAAATGATCCTCTGGTCCGCGATGTTTTTGAAGCAGAAGAGACCGTTGATATTGATAAAGCCCTGGAGTACGGTGAGATCATCATATTAAATTATGCCCTTGAGCGAGGCGATTCTGTGGCAACCGGTTTTGGCCTGTTTTTCCTGCTTTCCTATGAAACGGCCGTCCTCAGGCGTCCTGGATCAGAAAATGACCGTATCAAAAATTTTATTTACATCGATGAGCTTCCTGTGCTCCTGCATCCGAAACTGCAAAGTTTCTTCACACTGTTCCGCCAGTACCGGGTTGCTGTCATCTGTGCCATCCAGACACTGGATCAGGTAAAGAAGATACAGCTTGACAGCATCATGCTCGGTAACTGCGCACACCAGATCATATTTGGACGCGTAAGCACCACGGAAATGGATATCTTTTCCAAAATGGCTGGCGAGACCCTGGAACACGTCACACAGGAAACTGTTACGGAAACAGCAATCACCGCAGAGCTACCGGCTTACTCATATTCCAGGCGCTCTACACCTACCTTATCCGAACGTTTTTCTGGCACGGTATTCCGGTATTTGGGCTTTCAGGAAGTTATATTCTTTTCCGTAAACAATTCTTCACCCATTTATCCCTTTAGGGGAAAAGTGAATTTTCTGCCCAAACCGAGAGAGAAGAGCGCCCCAAGACTAAAGATCGAATGGGAGCCATTCATGCCAGGACCGTTGCATCCATCCGTTTTTGAAAAACGATTCAGCGTTGCCCACATATCATCAAACGGGTATTTTTCTTCAGGCAAACCAGGAAATTATTTCCTCGCAGGAAATAAAAAATCCATTCCAGAACCCCAGGTCCAGACGGATCTGACCACAGAAACAACTGAAGCTGTCTCAGATGCAGAAGATCAAACGCCAGTAGAGCCGACCCATATCATAACCCCCACGGAACACACCGATGGCATCTTCTTCGGTGAATGAAAATGAAAGGAACGCGAATACCACCGCATATACCATGTCCTATTCCCCATTTCGATTTGATAGCACCACAACCATTAAATCCATTCAGGTCCCTAGATCATCAGGAGCATGGCAATCCATCACAAAAAATGAATTGTCTGATCTGGAACTGCTCATCCTATCCATAGTCTATGAGCTGCAGTATTGTACCGCATCTCAGGTAAGAGATTTTCTATTGTTTTGTGGGTGTGAAAACAGATTCAAGCGTTTTTCCGACGGAAACGGTAATCCCTATCGAAACCCCATCCATGCTCTGATACGCAAAGGATTGTTGATCCCACTTTCCATATTTCGCGGCGGAACAGCAAGCGGACCGTCTATCCTGCAGTTAAGCTCATTTACAAATACATTAATGGAATTATTATTCCCGCATCCCAGAATTTTTGATCATTTTCCAAACCGTACTGCAAATGATCCATCCACAATTTTAACAGTTCTGGTCCGCAATAGCGCCTGCATCAATATTCTGAGAAGCAATCACCAGATATTCCTTGCGCAGGCCATTGAGAATGCCCCATCTATTCCCCATATCTGCCTTAAGACGCGTTTGCAGGGGCAGATCTTAGTATTTCCCTACCGTTCAAATAAAAAGGCATTAAAAGCGGAACTGGATCGTCAAAATGCCACTTCCTATCAGACATGCATAGTGATCGCCGAAACTTTAGATGATGCAAGGAAATTGAACCACTTTCTGGACACCAGCCATTTTAAAACACCTTTACTCTTTAGCACCGATGCTTCGCTGAAGAACCCAGAAATTCCACTTCTTAAACACTTATACCAATTCACGAATGGGCATATGGAGTGCCTGGCACTTTCTGATACCTAAGAAAGATCGAAGCTTAAATCAGTAACCGTGTGAACCTCACATGACTAAAGTCACGTGCTTCTCAGCTGCTTTAAGCAGCAAGACTAAATATCGGCGGATACGCCTGTAACTTAGAATTTGTGCGGATACGCACTTTTTCCATGCCGGATACGGCTGGTTTCCACATTATAGGTAATCCACTGTATATCTGCCTGTGTTTATACAGCTTTGGAATTGTTTATTTCCACAGAAAGCTTTCTTAAATCTGCATAAACACATGAGGTTCTACGCTTCACAGAAGGAACTTTTGCCTCCAGTGAAGACCTTTCCGTTTCCGGTAAGGGTTTTAGTAATTCCCTGATAAAATATCTGGCACCGATATTATACGAAGCAGATAAATCGCAATGATAGCATTTCCCTGTTGTAAATGTGCAAAGGCTATGATTTCCTGTGCTTCTGTCCACTTTTCCGCTTCCATCATACGCTAACCGGCTTGTGTTGCGGGCAGATACTCGGGAAATATGTATTCCACATCTGTGCGCCTGATGTTCACACAGTTTCTGAATATCCTGCTTTCTCCATAAATGAAGCTTTTGTTTCTTTTTCCCGGATATCTTTCCCTGCATTTCCAGATACTCAAAAACAATTACGTTCGCCTGATTTTCTCTGGCATATTTCGTGATTTCCACAGCTATTTTACGGGACAGTTCCATGTTCAGCCTTTTTGCATAAGCCCATCGGCTTTGAACCTGTCTGGAGCAATGTTCTCGTTGAAAACGACGGATTCTGCCAAGTACATGATACAATTGGTCTTTATCACTGGAGAAATTTATAAATTTCCGCCCCAGGATAGTGCCATCTGCACACATAATACTGCAGACCGCATCCGTATTCATTCCCAAGTCAACGCTGCATACCACTTGTTCTTTTACCACTGTTTTTGATAAGATTGTTTCCTCTGTGTAAGAAAATCGAAGAAAATATTTATGATGTTTCTTTTCCAAAGTAGGCGCAGATGCTTTTTCTCCGCTCCATTTTTTTCGCAGATATTCCATATCTGTATGGAGTAATTTTACTGGGAACCATTTCCAGTCACGCCCATCAAATAACTTTAAATGAGCCACATCTTCTCCGTTTTCTGCTTCCTTGTACATTACATCACGATAAAATACCGGCATCGCATGATTCTCGCAGGTCAGCTTCGGTTTTCCGCTCAAGCCTCCCTTTTCCCACAAACTCAGCCGTGTCTGATAGGAGGATATACTTCCAAGCGCGTGCTGAATGGCCGCTCTTCTCAAATAGGATGGCATTTTGGGAAAATGGCGGTCAAACGCAAATCTGGCACGATTCTTTTTCGTTTCATGTACCAGATGTTCGGCTTCATTAAAGCGCTTCTGTGTATTTCCGATTTTTGAAAGTTCTTCCCAATTCTCTGCATACACCCCAATCAGGTAGGAAACTGCCTTCCGGAAAATATCCAGCGTATGGCGGATTGGTATATTCTGTTTTTTGACCTCTACACCATAGCTGGATACAATCTGCATAAAGCACCTTTACTTTCTTTTTTCCCTTTCTTTTTGCCCCTCAATATACGCCATTACCTGATCTCTGCTTCGATCACTTACAGTAACTGCACAATACGATGGATTCCACAAATGTCCTCCCCACAGTTCCCGTTTTAATTCTGGATGCGAAAGAAACAACTGACGCGCCAGATTTCCTTTCATAATTTTGATCATATCTGATATAAAAAACTGTGGCTTACAGTCCAAAAGTAAATGAATATGATCCGGCATAACCTCCATCGCAAGAATCTGAAATCGGTATTCCTCCGCAAGTTCATATAACATTTTTTTGCATTCTGCATCTAATCCATTTTTCAGAACCTGTTTTCTGTATTTCGTGCACCAGACAAGATG
>ENA-ORSG01001975-ORSG01001975.1-human-gut-metagenome-genome-assembly--contig:-NODE-1975-length-10391-cov-2.407604_pt1 | contig 10391 bp, 9 predicted proteins | sample MGYA00242189_ERZ509156 | MGnify/ENA primary metagenome ERZ509156 (study PRJEB26280, sample SAMEA2338666) | human gut metagenome | biome: human gut; feature: human-associated habitat; material: faeces...
AAAACCCCCCCCGCCGGCCGGAACCAACTGAATCATCGCCAGTATACTTCCTGCCAGCAGAACGGCTATCCATTTTCTGATTCTATCTCCCATCCGGCTGCTCCGGAATCCCTTTTCAGGAGATTATATGAGAATAAACCTGTTTTCTATGACTTTTTCTTTCTATTTTTCCAGCGGCTCATTCAGCTTCTCCGTCCCCGGCAGCGCAAACCGTCCGCCCGCGATGATCTTTACACTCGTTCCATCTGGATGAATCGCCTCGATCGTATCCAGCTCGGAGTACGGGATTGTAATGTCCGTATGGCAGCCAAAATATGCCTCCTGCGGGTTTTCTTTGCGTTTTGCTGAAATCTCATTCTCACGCGCCACCATCTCGCGTCCATCCGGGTTGAAGACCGGGCAGTCCTCCATCCAGCTGTAGCAGGTATCGCCTACCGCAAAGTGCGGTCCCATCTTCTCGGCAATCAGAATCGGGAATTTGTCGAGAATGCCATAGCGCAGCGCTACCTCATACGCAGTTGTGTTGGTGCCAATCGCAAACTCGCCCATCGGCAGCGTCTCATGGTTTTTTAGGATCATCTGTTTCACTAACGCCTTATTTTCCTCTTCCGTCTCAAAGTTTTTGCAGGTATAGGAGACAGCGATACCATTTTCAAACCGGATTTCCAGATCTTTGAACTGAAATTCCCCGATATAGACGCTGCCGACATGCAGAAGCCCGTTTGTCCCAGCAAGCTGCGGGGAGGTAAAGACTTCTCCAACCGGAATATTTACATCCGCCACGCAGTTTTCGAAATTCGACTGTTTCGTCGGCTCAGCAAGCGTGTGAAGCTGTACGGTCAGATCGGTGCGGTTGCCGCCGCGTCCGCTGATGTGGACTTGCGATGCCTGATCCAGTTCGTTGATCATGATCTGCTGGATGTCGCGGTACAGCTCATAGTCCAGCGTATTGATGCGGATCGTCTCCTTGAAAACCGCCTCAAACTCCGCTCCGATCTCCGGAAGCGGGAATGCAATGATTGTGAAGCTCGTCTCCGTTCCCGGAATATACGCGTCCACAATCTGCATCGCCTCATTGCTGTAGGATAACAGCAGTTTCTCCTGTTTTTCACTTAAAGAAAAGGCTGCTGCTGCATTGACCGGCTCAAATCCAGCCTCGCCGAAGGTTTCCACAACTGCCGGACCGGCATATACCGACGCCAGATCCTTGTATGTCTCATATGCCACCTTCAAAATAGACAGTTTCCGCTCACGAAAGGCCTTGTCCAGGTAAACCGCATTGTCGTAGCGGTGATCATACTCGTACTGGCGGTTCGCCGGTGTGCCATAGTAACCGTTCGTGCGCGCCGCCATCCGGTTCACCGTGCCGATGGAGGCGCGGGCAATGATCGGCTCCAGACCGAGTTCGCGGAAATTTTCCACTGCCATCCGGATCATGCGCTCAAATCCGATGTGGTAACGGATCTGCACCGTTTTCTTGCCCTCATAGCTGCGTCCGGTCGCCGCAAATCCCTTACGGTAGCCTTCTGTGTAGGTATCTGCCATCCGGCGTACCGTCTCCTCCGGCAGCTCATTCATAAAACGTGCCGTCGCAAGCTCTGTCTCCGAGATATATTCGCCAAACCGGTACAGATAACGCAGATCGTTTAAATCACTGTCCATGATGATCGATTTTCCAAAATCCAGCGACGGATCCAGCGTCTCACGCACCCTCCACGGAAGCATCCTGTCACAATAATCACTGACAAAATAGTAGAGCGGCTCGCGAAGCTCCGCCACCTCCGGAGTACCGCCCTCAAACAGGTTGTAAACCTCAATAAACAGTTCCTCCAACACCGTCACATCCACCAGACGGCTCTCATAGGCGTAAACGATCGCACTGCGGATCTCCGTATAGAGAAATGACAGCCACGGACCATAGTTCTCTCCCAGCTCTTTTGCCGCATAGTCCGGGTTCGCAAAGCTCTTCCCATACGCCCCTGGAAGTATATCCGCATAAAGCGTCCGGTTAAATTCTGCTGCCTCTTTCTGGCTCATTGCCGCCAGCGTCCCATCCATCTGTTTCTGGAAGGTTTCTTCTATCAGCTCGATAAACTGGACGGTGCGCTCAAAAAATGCCCGGTATGGCTCACCAACCGTCGCTTCTTCTTTCATATGGCCGATGCGCTCCATCGCGAGTTCATGGCGCTCCGCAACCGCCTCATTTTCTTCTTTCAAAAGTTCCCAATATTTCATGTTCAGATATTTCCCTCCTTCTGCCATCGCCAAATTTCACTTTCAAACCACGCCCGCCGCAAAGGCTCTTACCGGCGTTCCATTGGTCCGGCATTCCAGGCAAGCCACGCATAAAAACCATTCATTCTTAGCCCCGGATGCCAATCAAAATCGTCACAATCCACCAGATGACCAGAAGCCCCGACAAAATCGTACCAATTTTCGCGAATATATAATTTTTTTCTTCTTCTTTAAATGATTTCCATCCGTACATCAGCGACGCCACGGAAAATAATATGCTCGAAAAGCACATCGACAGCGCGCCGACCGGCGTATTGCCCTGGCTGCGGACACTGAATGCCATCCCTGCCACGCACAGCAGCAGACCGACTCCCGCCAGTCCCAGGCAGAGATAGCCGTGTTCTGCCATCGGCTTGCGGATATAAGAAATCCGGTTATCTGTTTGACGTCCCATGCAGACACCTCCCAATTGCACGTGTAATCCACTGGCAGAGGTAGCCAGCAATTCCACCTAACGTATTTAAAAACATATCATCCACATCAAAACTTCCCACCTTGAATACGAGCTGAATCGTCTCGATGCTCAAAGTCAGAAGGAAGCTCAGAATCAACATCAGGTACCATTTTCCAAATCTCGAACTGATGATCGGCAGGAAAAATCCAAACGGCATGAAGCACCCCACGTTGCCAGCCGTATTTAACAGGAACGCTTCCGTCCCCACTATATCACGATAAATATAAAACCGTTTGATTTCCTTAAATAAAACGAGATTATAGGCATACTCCACATGCGGCGCGCGCCCGAATCCGTCCGAAAAAAACATAAAATATATAAGAAGCACCAGGTATGCGACAAAGAATATCCAGCACACCTTCTGATGCGTTTTTGTCCGTTTCCACATAATTCCCCACATAAACTGCCAGAAATGAGAAAAACCGTACACCGTCCCCGGTCATACGGTTTTTCTCTTTCGACTGGGCATATCTGCCCTGTTTCAAATCCAATTTTTAGAATGTAATATCTGATTTGCGTTTCAGTAAAAACGCACCGCTGACGATCGCCATCACACCGGCTGCCAGCCCTACCGTGATGATCACACTTCCAATCACGATATTAATCACACCGGTTCCCTGCATCGTTTTGTAGATCTTTTCCATATCGATCCGCTCCTTCTTACACTCCGTCGCATGGCATTTCCCATTTCAAGCATGCCGCTCCGTGAACCAAATCTCTATTTTGCACCGTACTGCTCATAATATGCGTCGATCGCTGCTTTCAGTGTATCATCGATCACGACCTTTCCCTGGCACTCCTTGTTGTACAGGCACTCTACGACATCTGACATCGATACGATCGCTGCGGTCGGGAAGCCGTACAGTTCCTTGATCTCATCCAGCGCACACTTTTCTCCCTTGCCGCGCTCCATACGGTTTAAAGATACCATCAGGCCTTTGATCTCCACATCTGCCTGGGATTTGAGGATCGGGAAGGTCTCCTCGATGGATTTACCGGAAGTGGTTACATCCTCGATGATAACGACGCGGTCGCCATCCTTTAACTTGCTTCCCAGAAGGATGCCGGTATCGCCGTGATCCTTGACCTCTTTCCGGTTGGAGCAGTAACGTACTTCTTTGCCGTACAGCTCACTGATCGCCATCGAGGTGGCAACTGCCAGCGGGATTCCCTTATAAGCCGGTCCAAACAGGACATCGAAATCCAGACCATAGTTGTCATGAATCGCCTTGGCGTAATACTCGCCCAGACGGCGCAGCTGCGTACCGGTTACATATGCACCCGCGTTCATGAAGAACGGAGATTTACGTCCGCTCTTTAAGGTAAATTCGCCAAACTTGAGCACTTCGCTCTCTACCATGAAATTGATAAATTCCTGCTTATACTGTTCCATCATACTCTCCTATCTTACCGAACCGCACCAATCAGTTCATGTATATCTTCAATGCCATATTTTTCCATGTAGGCGTCGATGCCCTTCACGATCTCCTCCGTCGCATACGGATTATGGAAATTCGCCGTACCGACTGCCACCGCGCTTGCGCCTGCCAGAATAAATTCGATCGCATCGTCCGCATTCATGATACCGCCCATGCCGATGATCGGAAGCTTGACCGCCTGCGCCACCTGGTAAACCATGCGGACTGCCACTGGTTTCACTGCCGGGCCGGACAGACCGCCGGTACGGTTGGCTACCGCAAAGGTTCTCCGGTTGATATCGATCTTCATGCCAGTCAGTGTGTTGATCAGGGACAGCACATCCGCACCGCCTGCCTCGGCTGCCTTCGCCATCTCCGTGATGTCGGTAACATTCGGGCTGAGCTTCATGATAATCGGCTGTTTCGCATGGCGTTTTACCTCGCGGGTGATCGTCTCCACTGCTTTCGGATCCTGTCCAAATGCGATGCCGCCCTCCTTGACGTTCGGGCAGGAAATGTTGATCTCCAGCATATCGACCGGCTGGCTCGCCAGTTTTTCCACTACATCGACGTAATCTTCCGTCGTTTTTCCACATACATTGACGATAATCTTCGTATCATACTGACGTAAAAACGGGATATCCCTCGATGCAAATAAATCATACCCCGGATTCTGTAAGCCGATCGCGTTGATCATGCCGCCGTACACCTCCGCAATACGCGGGGTCGGATTGCCTGGCCACGGCACATTTGCCACACCCTTGGTCACAACCGCGCCGAGCTTGTTCAGATCAACCATCTCGCCGTACTCTGCCCCTGAACCAAAGGTTCCGGATGCCGTCATGACCGGGTTTTTAAGCTCTACACCCGCAAGATTGACTGCCATCTGTCTCATAATTCTACCTCCTCGGCTAAAAATACGGGACCATCCTTGCAGATCCGCTTGTTGTGTACATTGCTGTGGTGGTCTACATCCTTCGACTGGCAGACACATGCCAGACAGGCGCCGATTCCACATGCCATCTTCTCCTCCAGGGAAATATAGCACTTGATTCCCTTTTCTGCCGCATACTCCTTGATGGCGCGCAGCATCGGGGTTGGTCCGCAGGCGTAGATCACATCCGCCGTCAGGTTCTGCTCCCGGATCGCGTCCAGGACATTGCCCTTCGTGCCGACGCTTCCGTCCTCGGTCGCCACAAAGACTTCTCCATATGCCTCAAATTCATCCCGGAGGAAGAGATTTTCATCCCGGTATCCTAAAATGATCTGTTTTTCGCAGTTTAACTGTTTCGCCATCTCAAGCATCGGCGGAACACCGATACCGCCGCCGATCAGAAATACATTTTCGCCCTCCTGCGGGAAACCATTTCCCAGAGGTCCCATGATGTCGATCGGGTCTCCGGAAACATATTTGGAAAATTCATCCGTTCCTTTACCGGAAATCCGGTATACGATCCGCAGGCGTCCTTCATCCGGATCTGCCTCGCAGATACTGATCGGGCGCGGAAGAAGTCTGGAACCGTCCTGGCTGTAGACCGAGATAAACTGTCCCGGTCTTGCCTCGTCCGCTATGTCCGTCACGATCCACATACTGAAAATGCCAGGTGCCAGTTCTTCCTGACTATATACAACTGCTGTCTCTTTCTTCTGTGCCATGAGCTCCTCCTTACAGTACACGTCCGATGTCCGCAATCATATCGATGACAGCCTGTCTCGATGCGTCCGCAAAATGCTCCGGACCGAATTTGGCGTATGCGTCTTTCTTGTATGCCGCGATGATACCGCGGGAAGAATTGACGATCGCGCCCAGTCCATCCTCGTTGAAGCAGTATTTTAAGTCTTCTGCCGTACCGCCCTGTGCGCCATAACCCGGAACCAGAAAGTAAGTCTTCGGCATCAGCTTACGCAGAATCTTGCTCATCTCCGGGTAAGTTGCGCCCACAACTGCGCCTACATTACTGTAGTCGCCATCCATGGAAGCCTCCCCCCACTCAACGACCTTCTCCGCTACCAGCTCATAAAGCGGGCGACCGTCCACCAGACGATCCTGGAACTCGCCGCTGGATGGGTTAGAAGTCTTTACCAGTACAAAGATACCGCGGTCGGATGCGTTGCACTCGTCCACAAATGGTTTCACGCCGTCGGTTCCCAGATACGGATTGACCGTCACATACTCGGTATTGAACGCGGAACAGGTCGTATTTCCAACCTTCACGCTGCCGAGATGACCGGTTGCGTAGGCAGCCGATGTGGAACCGATGTCGCCGCGCTTGATGTCTCCAATGACAATTAAGCCCTTCTGCTGGCAGTATTTGACAGTCCGGTCATACGCTTTCAGGCCTTCGATGCCAAACTGCTCATACATCGCAATCTGCGGTTTGACCGCCGGAATCAGATCAGCCGTCGCATCCACGATCGCACAGTTAAACTGCCAGATCGCCTCTGCCGCTCCTTCCAGGGTCTCTCCGAACTCCGCAAATGCTTTTTCCTTCACGTGCTCCGGAATATATCCAAGCATCGGATCCAGTCCTACACAGATCGGTGCCTTTGTCTTCTGAATCTTCTGTATGAGCTGACTGATCATAGTTTCCTCCTCCGATGTAGTTGCGTTTCTACAACACCTTATTCTTTCCAATTTTAGCATATGGTGTTTCCGGTTTCAAGTAGAAATGTGAGGGATGGGAAAATTTCTGCAATTTGAGAAGAATTTGGGAATATTGTGACAGATGGGAAGGAGGCCGATGGAGCTGGTCTCCCCTCTTATACTACTTCCCAATGTCCTTTATGGCTGGTACCGACACGTTTGATAATGTTCTGCTGCCTCATCCTATTTACATGATATTTTACCCTGTTGATTTTCCAACCTAATTTTTCTGCAATCTCTTTCTGAGTCATGTCTGGATCCTGGCTTATTATCTGCAAAATAGTTTTGGCCTCTTGGCTTAGTTTCGTTTGGGTGGTACTTTGGGTGGCTTGGATATTACCTTGGGTGGCTTGGGTGCCACTTTGGATATTTTCTTCCGCACATCTTATCACTGTATCTTCCGTATTCCGATAAAGATTAATACGGAACCCGATCTCTAAATCCTGAAACTCTGGCTCCCGCAGTCCATACTCTTTCATCGCCTCCAACAATTTCGGAATCCCACTGCCCCATGCTTCAATCAGATTCATGTATGAAAAAGCATGTGCCAATGCACGATTTCGAATTTTAGAGTATCCCTCTCTCATTTTATCCAATGTCACACCTGGCATCAAACCGCCCGGAGAGGTGATCTCCAACCGATCATCATAAATCGCCACCTGGATATGTGAACTTTGTAAATAGCTACAGTTCATCACAGCATTAATAATCAACTCACGAATACTGTCCGGCGGTAATTCATAAATATCTTTCCGATAAATTCCCTCAAGTTTTGCGCCTAAATGAATATTTCTCAATACAAACTGGAACGAATCATCGATCTGCTTCCATAATGGACCGCTATACTCACGCTTGTCCACAAATACAGCACGCGTTTTTCCTTTGAACATTCCACATTGGATATGTGACAAGAATTCATCCTTTCCCAACAGGAAAACATATCCATTTGTAGGATGTATACTTCCATCTTCTGCTTCTGCCAGTCGTCCCCAACTGAGCAGTACATTCTTTGTTATATCCTTAACCGCTTCTTTCTGCGTCTTTGACTTTCCATTCGCAATAGCTACTTCTTTCATCTGCCTGCACAGTTCTGCAATCTCTTCATCTGTGACTGTCAAATCTCTGCGAATAACCTTGTCATAGGATCGTCCCTCATCCTCATAATACATTTCAGCTGTTAGGTCACGTCCAGCAGGACGGGATGTCCCCGAAACCCGGATATAAGTGCCATCCTTAATTCCCATGGACTTGATATAATACGGTCTCTGTTTTCCCGGGCTGATCTCAGCAATAATGATCGTCTTATCCTCAATCGTCTGTAAGTAAACATCTGGAATAACGACCGGTTCACAGCTGTCCGATATTGCTGTAGTAATCGCATCAATCTCCGAAAAGACATTTTCCTTAGGAATACCGACTACCTCACGAGTATCATCATCAACACCAAATACAATGCGTCCGCCCTCTCCATTTGAGAAGGCAATAACTGTTTTCATGTATTTTATACTATCCTTCGGTCTCTGGACTTTAAACTCTACATTTTTTGATTCACCTGCTAAGATTTCTTCAATAGTCAATACGCTCACCTCTTTCCTCTTAGTTTTTATTTTAAATAATTAATCAACTAATCTAAGAACAAACTAATCTTATCCAATCTGAAATACCATTTTTCAGTATATGTAAAGTTTCTTTCGAAATTATACTTTGGGTATCTGGTTTAAACTGCAATATCCATTTATAAATATGGTCTTGATTTATTTCTGCCTAAAACCTTTAATTATTTTTTCAACTTCTTTTTCCGCAATATCTTCCTTGTATTTCAATAAAACCCTCTGTCTAATATGTTCGTTTTCCTATCAAATTATCCGCGTAATCAACTAAATTATCATAATGTATGATATCAATATCGTCTGCCTTTTTTCGTTCTCGTTTGATAATATAAGTCTTATCTTTAAAATCTTCTCTTCTTCCCGCAACTACAACATAATGAAAACGAGACATATCCAAAACATAAAATTCTTCTGGTAAATCAAATGCATTATTTTTATATTTTCGCATAATTTCCCCAAAAGAATTATAATTCGCAGGAAGCCATCTTTTCCAATCTTCCAACTGCGATATTCCATCTCTGAATTCTGCTCCCAGTTGTCCATCTTTTAATGTAATGTTTCCATAAGGACTTTCTAATTCAATAAAAATAAACTCAAATCCTCCAGAACTTCTTCCCATAAGAAGGTAATCAGCTTTATATGAACTGCTCAATTGAAATTCCGGAAATAAATATGCTCCATGATGTCCAATATTAATAGACAACCCCCAAATAATAGAACCGATTATGTGATAATATTCTTTTTCTCTTATAAAATTCAATACATCTCTTTCTGTACTTTCCTTGTTATTCAACAAAAAAAGGAACTCTTCATTCGCATGTTTTAAGCGTTCTTGATTTCGTAGTTCAGCAACATCCAGATAATTATTAGGGAAAAGTGATTTACACATCCTAGCAGCTTTTGGATATGCCATAAAATTATTAACCATACCAAATCCACTTACTCTTTTTTCCAAAAATTTTCGCCCCGTTATTTTTTCGTACTGCTGTTCTTCTGCTTCAGTTAATCCTATGCGATAATCTCGATCATATAACATATGTTCATGCTTCCTAATTCTATTTTATTCGTTTAAAATATTTCGATAGCTGACTTTTATGGTCATCAGCTATTCTCTTATCATAAGTCAACATTGTTCCTTCTTTATTAGACATAATTTCTGTTTCATTGTTAAAATCCCAAAATGAATGATTTGCTTGTTTATGTAGCAAAACTCTACTCCCACAAAATTCTATCGCTGATGGATGACAATTAAAAATTGTATAATTAGAACCTCTTGGGGTTAAAAAACTTTTATATTTAATTCCATCTATTCCTGTTTTTCGTAAGTAATCAGCTATTACTTGCGTGGCTCGATAAGCGTTCTCTCCTCTTACAGGTTGTGAAAAACGCAACATTAACTGTGAAAAGAACACTCCCATACTCATTCCATAACATTCAGTAGTTTCTCTTGGAAAAGTTTTATCAGACTCAAAATCAAAAACATATAATGGCTTTACCACTTTAAACTTTGCAAGAGAAATAAGACTACCTAATTGTGATTTTATCTCCATACAGGCTGTTTCTGGATCAGACGCAACATATAAATATGAGGCTCCAGCAATACTGTTTCTTCCTTCGCTTCCTATACCCAAAATAGGTTCTCTCGAATTTATATCATTATACCCTAAAAACTTATTATCCTGAGTCTTTCCAATTCCCTTTTCTAAATTGGTATCATCCTCTGGATTAATAATTCTTGCACGATAGCACTCCGTTCCTACTTTTAGGCATTTTTTAAATTGATTCGCTTCTTTATCAAGTACGATATTGTCAATAATTTTTTGAATATTTTGAATCTGTTCACTTAATCCCTGTTCTGTTTCTACTGCATTTAAAAATTTATTAAAACTAATTCTTGCATTTGCGGACCAGCCCCAAGCATTCAATGAATCTACAATTCTTTGTAACTCATCATTCATATATTTTCCATC
>ENA-ORSG01001981-ORSG01001981.1-human-gut-metagenome-genome-assembly--contig:-NODE-1981-length-10376-cov-2.766689_pt1 | contig 10376 bp, 10 predicted proteins | sample MGYA00242189_ERZ509156 | MGnify/ENA primary metagenome ERZ509156 (study PRJEB26280, sample SAMEA2338666) | human gut metagenome | biome: human gut; feature: human-associated habitat; material: faeces...
GGCCGCCATGAACGACCACGCCGCCGAGCTGGATGAGATCATCACCGCCCACCTGAAGGGCTGGACGCTTTCCCGCGTGCCCCGCGTGAGCCTGGTTGCCCTGCGCCTGGCCCTGGCCGAGATGCTGTACGGCGACGAGCAGAAGCCCGGCGTCGCCATCAACGAGGCTGTCGAGCTGGTCAAGAAATACGGTGCCGAGGACGACTACCAGTTCGTCAACGGCCTGTTGGGTGCCGTTGCGCGTGAGCGCGGCGAGACCCCCGAACCCCAATGCTGACGCTGGGCATCGACACCAGCAATTACGCAACCTCTCTGGCAGTGTTTGACACAGACGCCGGAGAGGTTGTTTGCGATTGCAAAAAGTTTTTGCCCGTCAAGGAAGGGCAGCTCGGTCTGCGGCAGAGCGACGCGCTGTTCCACCACACGGCAGCCCTGCCCGCCATGCTGGCGGAGCTGGGCGCAAGGGCCGACCTGACGCAGGTCAGGGCCGTTGGCGTGTCCGCCAGGCCGCGCCCCGTGGAGGGATCGTATATGCCGTGCTTTCTGGCCGGTGTCAGCGCCGCGACGGCGTTCAGCCTGTCCCGCGCGCTGCCGCTCATCGAGCTGACCCACCAGCAGGGGCATATTGCCGCGGCGCTGTACGCGGTGGGGGATTTCACGCTGTTTGAGCGGGAGTCACTTGTATTTCATGTCTCCGGCGGCACCACCGACCTTCTTTTGTGCCATGGGGCCGAGCGCATCACGCCGCTGGGCACAAGCAGCGATCTGTACGCCGGACAGGCTGTGGACCGGCTCGGCGTTAAGCTGGGCTTTCCGTTCCCGGCGGGCGTCTATGTCAGCGAGCAGGCCGCTTTGTGTAAAGAAAAAGTCCATCCCAAGGTCAGTGTACACGGGCTGACGTGCAGTCTGTCCGGCCTTGAGAACCAGTGCGCAAAGCTGCTGGCCGACGGGCATGACGCGCCCTATGTCTGCAAATACTGTCTGCTCTGCGTGGGCGAAACGCTTGTGCGGATGGCAAACAACGCCCTGGCCGAGCATCCGGGTCTGCCCGTGGTTTTTGCGGGCGGCGTTATGAGCAGCGATCTGATCCGCACCTATGTGACGAACCGCGTGCCGAACGCACATTTTGTACCGGGAAAATTTGCCAGTGACAATGCCATTGGCATCTCGATCCTGGCGGCGAGGGAGTGTGGCGCATGGCCGACTACATCAATGTAACCAGCCTGAACCGGCTGGCAAAGCGCGTATTGGAGCAATGCGACCCGCTGAACGATCTGATCGTCTGCGGGGAGATTTCCGGCTTTACGCGGCATTACAAGAGCGGGCATCTGTATTTCACGCTCAAGGATGAAAACGCCTCCATCAAGACTGTCATGTTCCGCTCCCAGGCACAGCTTTTGAACTTCGAACCGCAGAACGGTATGCTGGTGCTCGTCTACGGACGCGCCACGATCTATGAGCGGGACGGCGCGTTCCAGCTCTACGCTGACTATATGAAGCCCTTCGGCGCGGGTGCCGCGCAGATGGCGTTTGACGCGCTGTACAAAAAGCTGGAGGCCGAGGGGTTGTTTGCGCCCGAGCGCAAGCGCCCGCTGCCCGCCGTACCGAGGTGTATCGGCGTTGTCACGAGCAAGACCGGCGCAGCGTGGCAGGACGTGCAGAACGTCATTGGCCGTCGCTGGCCGATGGTGAAATTGCTGCTGGCCCCCGTCAGCGTGCAGGGCATCGAGGCTGAAAAGAGTATCGTGGACGGCATCCGCAGGCTGGACCGCGACCCGCGGCCCGACCTGATCCTGGTCACCCGCGGCGGCGGCAGCAAAGAGGATCTGTGGGTGTTCAACTCCGAGCGTATCGCCCGCGCGGCAGCCGCCTGCCGCAGGCCGGTGGTTTCGGCGGTAGGGCATGAGATCGACACTTCGATTCTGGACTATGTTGCCGACCTGCGCGCGCCGACACCGTCCGCCGCGGCGGAGCTCTGCGTGCCCGATCAGGGGGATGTACGGCAGAAAATATTCATTTTGCAGCAAAATATTCAAAAAAATATACAGAATCGCTGCAATCTATGCTATAATAGGTTTAACCAGCTGGCCACGGCGCAGCTTTTGCAGCGTCAGCACCAGCAGTTAGACCGCCGCGGGCAGGAGCTTGCCATTGCGCAGGCCGCTGTCCGGCAGGCCGCACAGCGCCATGTGCAGGATGCCCGGCGCAGCCTGCAAAGCGCCGCTGCGGTGGCGGAATCTTTAAGCCCTTATGCCGTACTGGCCCGCGGCTACGCGCTGCCGGAGCAAAACGGCACGCCCTGCGCCGTCGAAACACTGCGTCCCGGCGAGGCCGTGACGCTGCGCGGCGCCAGAGCCGCCGCCGAATGCCGCGTGGAAGCGGTACACACTTTGGAACAAAAAACAGGGGAGTGATACCCGATGAAGCAGCCCAAATCCTTCGAGGAAGGCATGGACCGCCTGCAGGGACTTCTGGCCCAGCTGCAGGATGAAACCACACCGCTGGCTGATTCCGTCAAGCTGTACGCCGAGGCAGCCGGGCTGATCCATTACTGTAATACAGCGCTGGACAAGGCCCGGCTGCAGGTCGAGGAGATCGACGCCAGCCTTGCCCCGGATGTGGAGGTGCCCCATGACGCATGAGGAATATAAGCAGCAGCTTGCCGCCTGGGCCGGTCTGACCGAAAAACGCCTGGCCGCGCTGTGCGATGAATACCTGCCGCAGCAGTCTGAGCTGGGGCAGGCCGCGCGCTACAGCCTTCTGGGCGGCGGCAAGCGGGTGCGCGCCGTGCTGACGCTGGCCGCCTGCCAGCTGGCCGGTGCCGACGCTGCCGATGCGCTGGACTATGCCTGTGCGCTGGAAATGCTGCACTGCTACTCGCTCATTCACGATGATATGCCCTGCATGGACAACGATGATTTCCGCCGCGGACGCCCGAGCTGCCACAAGCAGTTTGGCGAGGCTACGGCCCTGCTGGCCGCGGACGCACTGGTCACGGCAGCGTTTGAGGTCCTTGCTCATGCAAAGTGCTCTGCCGAGAGCCGCATTGAGGCCGTACAGCTGCTGGCCAGAGGCGGCGGGGACCGCGGCATGCTCTACGGCCAGGAGCTGGACAAGCATTTTGAAACTGTGCGCGCCGGTGAGGCCGAGCTTTTAAACCTGCACGCCCACAAAACCGGTGCGCTCATCATTGCCGCCGTCGAGCTGGGCTGTGCCGCCGCGGGTGTGCGCCCCGACACGGGCACCCGCAAGGCGCTGGTGCGCTACGCTGCCGAGCTTGGCCTGGTTTTCCAGATCGTCGATGACATTCTGGACGTCACCTCTACGACGGAGGAGCTTGGCAAACCCGTGGGCAGCGACGCCGACAACGACAAAACCACCTTTATCACGCTGTACGGTTTACAGGGCGCACATGAGGAAGCCGAGCGCCACAATGCCGCAGCGCTGGCCGCGCTGGATGCGCTTGGCCCCGGGGCAGATTTTCTGCGCCTGATGGCAGCGGAGCTGCTGGAACGTAAGAAATAAGGATGTGATCCCATGCCACTGCTGCGCGCTGCGCTGAGTTGGAATTTTGTGCTGGCTACGGCGATCTGTGCATCGCTGCTGGCCCAGCTTATTAAGGTTATTCTGAATCTGTTTATCTTCCACCGCTTTATTGCCGAGCGTATGTGGGGTGCGGGCGGCATGCCCAGCTCCCACTCGGCCACGGTCTGTGCCATGGTCGTTGCCACGGGGCGGTACTGCGGCGTCAATTCCCCGCTCTTCGCCATTGCGGCGGTGCTGTCCATCATTGTCATGTATGACGCCATGGGCGTGCGCTACGAGACCGGCGAGCAGGCCAAGGTGCTGAACCGGATGTTCACCGAATGGATGGATCAGGGCTTTGGGCAGTTCCAGCTGCCCCACGGCAAAAAGCTGAAGGAAATGGTCGGCCATACGCCGATCGAAGTTGTGACCGGTGCGGCGCTCGGCATTGTGCTGGGCTTTGCCATGCCGATGGTGTAAAAACGAGGTGCGTATATGAGCTATCCCTTGCTGGAGCGCATCAATGCGCCCGGAGAAATAAAAAATCTGCCCGCGTCCGATATGCCCGCCCTGTGTGAGGAGATCCGGCAGTTTTTGATTAAGAGCGTTTCCGAGACCGGCGGCCATCTGTCGTCGAACCTCGGCGTTGTGGAGCTGACGGTGGCCCTGCACCGCGTGCTGGACTTCCCGCAGGACAAGCTGCTGTTTGACGTCGGCCATCAGTGCTACACTCACAAGCTGCTGACCGGGCGGCGCGAGGGCTTCGCCCAGCTGCGCCGCAAAAACGGCATTTCCGGCTTTCCCAGCCCGCGGGAGAGCGATTGTGACGCCTTTATTGCCGGCCACGGCAGTGCGGCGCTGTCAACAGCCATCGGCATTGCCCGCGCCAAAAAGCTCAAGAACGAGCCGGGCAAGGTCGTGGTCATCGTTGGCGACGGTGCGTTTACCGGCGGCATGGTCTACGAGGGCATGAACAATGTCAGCAAGCTGAACAATCTGATCGTCATCCTGAACGACAACAAGATGTCGATTTCCAAAAATGTCGGCCAGATGGCGAATTATCTGACCAAGCTGCGCACCGACCCGAAATACTCCCACGTCAAGGCCCACATGGAGACGACGCTCGAGCGCATCCCCGTGGCAGGTGACGCGCTGGTCAGGGTCTTGCAGGGCGGCAAGCAGCTGATTCGCCGCGGCATCTACAAGTCCACGATGTTTGAGGAGATGGGCTTCCAGTATATCGGGCCCATCGACGGCCATGATGTGGGCATGCTGACCCACACGCTGACGAACCTGCGCGGCGAGCAGTATGCGCCGGTTTTCCTGCACGTCGTCACCAAAAAGGGCAGGGGCCTGAAGCCCGCCGAGGAGAACCCCGGCGAGTTCCACGCCGTATCGTCCATCGATTTGAACCATCTGACTGACCCCGAGCTGTCACCGAAGGATTCCTTCTCGTCTACGTTCGGCTGTGCGCTGGCAGATTTGGGCGACGACGAGCCGCGGCTGTGCGGCATCACCGCCGCCATGAAGTACGGCACCGGCCTGAACTTCTTCAAGCACCGCCATCCCGGGCGTTTCTTTGATGTCGGCATGGCGGAGGAACACGCTGTCACGTTTGCGGCGGGCCTGGCCAGCCAGGGGCTGCTGCCCGTGGTTGCCATCTATTCAACATTTTTCCAGCGTGCCTACGACCAGATCATCCATGATGTCAATCTGATGCAGCTGGATGTGCTGTTCGCTGTGGACCGTGCGGGGCTGGTGCCCGGCGACGGTGCCACACACCAGGGCATTTACGATGTTGCGTTCTTCTCGAATGTGAACATCCCGATTTTTGCCCCCGCCAACTATGCGGAGCTGCGCTACTGGCTGACCTATCTTGTGCGCGAGGCACACGGCCCGCGGATGATCCGCTATGCCCGCGGCGGCGAGAACCCCGCACTGGCGGCGCTGCCCTGCACAGGCGCACGCTACGATGTGCTGGACCCTGTCGATGACGCACGGGTCGCGCTTGTCAGCTACGGTGCCGAGACCGAGGAGATCATTGCCGCCAAGGATCTGCTGGCCCAGCATGGCGTGCAGGCGGACTGCGTCAAGCTGACGCAGCTTTACCCGCTGCCGGACGGTGTGTGCGATACACTGAAGCACTACGACACGATTTTGTTTGCCGAGGATACGGTACGCACCGGCGGCATCGGCGAGCAGTTGGGCTTTGCCATGCAGCAATGCGGCTGGCAGGGCGAATTCCTGCTGCATGCCGTGGACAACAGCCATCTGCTGCACGCCAATGTTCCCGAACTGCGCAAGGATCAGCAGCTTGACGCCGCGGCCCTCTGCACAGATATTTTGAACGCTTTAAAGGAGAAACAGGCATGAGCAAGATTCGCCTGGATCAATACCTGTGCCAGAACGGACTGGTACAGAGCCGTGAGCGCGCCAAGGCGCTTATCATGTCCGGCATCGTCTTTGTCAACGAGCAGAAGGTCGACAAGGCCGGTGAGATGATCGCACCCGACGCCAAGGTCGAGGTGCGCGGGCATGACATCGGCTATGTCAGCCGCGGCGGCCTCAAGCTGGAAAAGGCCATGCAAGTCTTTCCGATGCGCCCGGACGGCAAGGTCTGCATGGACATTGGCGCGTCCACGGGCGGCTTTACCGACTGTATGCTGCAAAATGGCGCGGTCAAGGTCTACGCCGTCGATGTGGGTTACGGCCAGCTGGCGTGGAGCCTGCGCACCGATGCGCGCGTCATCAATATGGAAAGAACGAACATCCGCAATGTAAAGCCTGAGGACCTGACAGAGCCGGTTGCGTTCTTCAGCGTGGACGTTTCGTTCATCTCGCTCAAGCATATCTTCCCGGTGGCAGACGCCATCTGCACGCCGGACGCTGTCGGCGTCTGCCTGGTCAAGCCGCAGTTTGAGGCTGGTCGCGAGAAGGTCGGCAAAAAGGGCGTCGTGCGCGACCCGGCTACCCACCGCGAGGTACTGGAAATGGCCGAGGGGTATGCCATGGCGAACCACTTTACCCCCGCGGGCCTGGACTTTTCGCCCATTAAGGGACCCGAGGGCAACATTGAATACCTGATGTATGTCCAGCACTGCGATACCCCGCAGCCGCTGCCGGAGGGCCTGATTGAAAAGGTCGTCGCAGCCTCCCACGATACGCTGGACAAAGCGCCCAATCTGCACTGAGAAAGGACCCTGACACAATGTCGGTTTTGCTGATTCCCAACCCGACCGGGCTTGCCGTTACGCGGCAGGCTGCCACTGTGCTGGCCGGGCTGGGCGTGCCGGTCTTGATGCCGCAGCCCTTTGCGAACGAATTTGGTTCTGCCGGGCTGACGGGTGTGCATTTTCTGCCCGAGGCAGATGCCTACCGCACCGCCGACCAGGTCGTGACCATCGGCGGTGATGGCACGCTGCTGCGCGCCGGGCTTTCCTGCATGAAGCACGGCAAGCCCGTTCTGGGTGTCAACCTTGGCCGCACCGGCTTTCTGGCGACCTGCGAGGTCGGTGAGCTTACGGCCAAGCTCAAACGGCTGGCCGCGGGGGAGTTCACCCTTGCCAGCCGCCGTCTGCTCCACGCCGAGGCCCCGGCCCACGGCTGGCAGGCTGACGCCATCAATGACCTTGTGGTGTTTGGTCAGACCCGGCTGCACCCGATGGATTATAAGGTGTACTGCGACGGCGCATTGGTGGGCAGTTACCGCAGCGACGGCATGATTCTGGCAACGCCGACGGGCTCCACCGCGTACTCGTTCTCGGCGGGCGGGCCGATCCTGGACGCCGCCGCGGACGTATTGGTCCTGACGCCGGTCTGTGCGCACAATGTACACGCCGCGCCGCTTGTGTTTGCGGCTGACCGCCATCTGAAAATTATCGCTGATGCCGAAAACCGCGACGGCAGCTTTGCCTGTGCGGACAGCAGCGCCCAGTGCGACCTGCTGCCGGGTGAAAGCCTGCTGGTGACCGGCTGCGGGCAGCGCCTGCGGTTGATTGCCTTCGACGACGCGGAACAGTTCCATGCGATTGAAAACAAATTGATGAGGAGATGATCCCTGTGAAAAGTGCACGTCATCAGGCAATTCTTGACCTGATCGAACAGCACCCTATTGACCGGCAGGAGGACCTGCTGGCCCACCTGCGGGAGGAAGGCTTTGACGTGACGCAGGCCACGGTATCCCGCGATATTCGTGAGCTGCAGCTGGTCAAAACAGCCACCGCTGACGGGCGTTACCGCTACGTGCCGGCGTCTGCGTCCGGCAAGGTAACGCATTCACCAAGCCGGTTTGAGATGATTTTCCGCGAGTCGGTGCTCAAGGTGGATTACGCCGGGCACATGGTACTGGTCAAGTGTTTTTCCGGCATGGCCAACGCTGCGTGCGAGGTGTTCGACGCCAAGCAGTGGGACAATGTCGTCGGCACTCTTTCCGGCGATGACACGTTCTTTATCTTGATGCGCAGCGAGGATGACGCAGCCGCCATCTGCAAGCAGCTGCAGCAGTACACCCGCCGCGGGTAATTTTAACGACAGGGAGGAGCTGCCCCATGCTGGCAAGCCTGAAAATTGAAAATGTAGCCGTTATTGAAAAAGCCGAGGTGAATTTTACCCCCGGCTTTAACGTGCTGACAGGTGAGACCGGTGCCGGTAAATCCATCCTGATCGACTCCATCAATGCGATTTTAGGCAACCGCACCTCGCGTGAGCTGGTGCGAAGCGGCGCACAGAAGGCGTGCATCTGGGCAACGTTTGAGAGTATCCCGGCCTCCGTCAAAAAGCAGCTGGAAAAATGCGGCTACGAGGTCACCGACGACCTGCTTTTGTACCGCGAGATCAACGCCGAGGGCAAGGGCAGCTGCCGCGTCAACGGCATGCCCGCCACGGCGGCGGTGGTGCGGGACATTTCGTCGGGGCTGCTCTCCATCCACGGCCAGCACGACAGCCAGAGCCTGACAAACCCGGCACTGCATCTGGGGCTGCTGGATCAGTATGCCCAGAACCGCGATTTGTTCGCCGAGTATTACCGCCGCTACCGCGAGCTGGTCACGGTCAAGCGGCAGCTGGATGCCCTGAACGCAAGCGAATCCGACAAACAGCGCCGCATTGAGGCGCTGACCGCCGAGATCGACACCATCGACGCCGCGGCCCTGCAGCCCGGCGAGGAAAAGACGCTGCAGGAGCGCAAGAACGTCATCACCCACGCCCAGAGCATTCTGGCGGGCATCACCGCCGCCCATCTGGCACTGGCCGGTGACGAGGACGGTGAGCAGGCGGGCGCGGCAGACCTCTTGGGCGGGGCCGTTGACGGGCTGCAGAACAGTGCGCGGCTCGACGAGTCGCTGACGGCCATGTCCGAGCGGCTGAACGACCTGTACTACAGCGCGCGCGAGCTGGCTACCGACCTGGCAGACCGGCTGGATGCCTACGGCTTTGACGCCGGGGAGCTGGACCAGATCGAAACGCGGCTTGATACGATCTACCGCATCAAGCAGAAGTTCGGCATGGAGGTCGACGAGCTGCTGGCACGGCGCGAGGCCGCCGCTGCAGAGCTGGAGACATTCCAGTCGTCGGGGCAGAAGATCGCCGAGCTGAAAGCGCAGATGCAGACGCTGTATGCCGCCGCCAAGGAGGCTGCCGAGAAGCTGACCCAGAGCCGCCTGAAAGGCTTTGCTGCCATGAACAAGGAGATGAAGGCGGCGCTTGAATTTCTGAACATGCCTGGCATCCGCTTTGCGCTCAAGCATACGCGGGGGCCGCTGTCCTCCCACGGGCAGGATACCGTGGAATTTTTGATTTCGACGAACCCCGGCGAGGAGCCGAAGCCGCTGGCAAAGATCGCGTCCGGCGGTGAGCTTTCCCGCATTATGCTGGCGTTCAAGAGCGCGCTGGCGGACCGTGACGCACTGCCGACGGTCATCTACGATGAGATCGACACCGGCGTTTCCGGCCTGGCCGCGGGGCGCATCGGGCAGCTGCTGCACCAGACGGCCAGGGGGCATCAGGTGCTTTGCATCACCCACACGCCGCAGGTCGCTGCGTTTGCGGACAACCAGCTGCTGATCCAGAAGAATGTCCGCAAGGACCGCACGTTCACCGAGATCCACACGCTTGACATGGATGGCCGCGTGGAGGTGCTGGCACGGATGATTTCCGGCGACAAGGTCAGCGAGTTGAGCCTGGCCAGTGCGCGGGAATTGATTGAGAAATCCAAATAGCCCTCGCGCCGGCTGCGGGCGCATTCTATATGCACCGCCCCTTGACAACCTGTGTTGGATATGATACAGTATCTTTTGTTAAATGCAGTGATGGGAGCCAGTACCCGTCTGCTATGCTTCAGAGAAGCCCCGGTTGGTGCAAGGGGTCGGCAGTGCAGGCGGCGGAATACAGCCCGGAGCAGCAGGCTGAACGCGAAAGCCAGTAGGCTGTGCCGTGTGCGCACGTTACAGCGCTTGGGGTGTACGCAGCCCTTTGTCTGCCGCACCCGCGAAGGCCCGCCGCCGTGAGGGACGGGCAAACAGAGGTGGTACCGCGAACTTTCGCCCTCTGCCAAATTCACATTTGGCAGGGGCTTTTATTTTTGCCCTTGCCGCAACAAACGGAGGTAAAACTCATGACGATTTATGACGAACTGAAGGCCCGCGGCCTGATTGCCCAGGTCACCGACGAGGAGGAGATCAAGGAGGTCATCAACAACGGCAAGGCCACGTTCTACATTGGCTTTGACTGCACGGCGGACAGCCTGACTGCCGGTCACTTTATGGCCCTGACCCTGATGAAGCGCCTGCAGCAGGCCGGCAACCGCCCCATTGCGCTGATCGGCGGCGGCACGACGATGATCGGTGACCCGTCTG
>ENA-ORSG01001983-ORSG01001983.1-human-gut-metagenome-genome-assembly--contig:-NODE-1983-length-10358-cov-12.966612_pt1 | contig 10358 bp, 8 predicted proteins | sample MGYA00242189_ERZ509156 | MGnify/ENA primary metagenome ERZ509156 (study PRJEB26280, sample SAMEA2338666) | human gut metagenome | biome: human gut; feature: human-associated habitat; material: faeces...
GAGATAGTAATTATCGACAGTCAAATGAATTACCGAGGAAAACTTGACACTTACCAGGCCATATGTTACTCTTTACAAAATCCCATTCTTTTTGTAAAATAAAACTAATGCGTTTGTAGCTCAGCTGGATAGAGCAGCGGTTTCCTAAACCGTGTGTCGGGAGTTCGAATCTCCCCAAGCGCACCACGATAAAATCAGCACCTTTGAGAAATCTCAAAGGTGCTTTTTTGCTGCAGCTGTCACTATGAAATACATTTTATTGTTTTTATCAGCTGTTTCCTATACTTATTACAAGAAACGAATTGACGCAGGCATTCTCTCCGTTTCCCTGCCATATAGACGAAAGTGCTGAGGAGCGGAGAAATCTCACTTCAAAGGGAGGAGGCCCCCCTTGCGGCAGGCGTTGTGGGTGCAGAGGAAGGCAATGACCGGTTTATGATTCATGGGAAAACCATCCTTTCGTATGGTTGGCGATTCTGACCAGGGTGAGCATGACCGGCACTTCCGTAAGGACGCCTACGGTGGTGGCCAGGGCGGCAGGGCTGGAGGCACCGAAGAGGGCTACAGCCACGGCTACGGAAAGTTCAAAGAAATTGGAAGCGCCAATCATGCCGGCAGGAGCGGCAATATCAAAGGGGAGCTTCAGCATATGGGCAGCTCCATAGGCCAGGAAGAAGATAAGGAAGGTCTGAATAGTTAAGGGCACTGCGATGAGAAGGATGTGCAGGGGATTGGAAAGGATCATGTCCGCCTGGGAGCTGAAGATGATGACTAGGGTGAGAAGAAGGCCTGCCGTGGTTACATGGTCGAATTTGTGGACGAAAACCTTATCCAGATAGGCTTCGCCCCGGTTCTTCACCACCAGACGGCGGGTCAGTACGCCGCCGGCAAGAGGAATGACTACAAAAAGGAAGACACTGACAAAGAGAATGTCATAGGGAACGGAAACCTGGGAAACGCCCAGAAGGAATTTCACAATCGGCACGAAGGCCACCAGGATGATCAGGTCGTTGGTGGCCACCTGTACCACTGTGTACGCCGGATTTCCATGGGTGAGAGTGCTCCACACAAAGACCATGGCCGTGCAGGGCGCGGCGCCCAGAAGGACGGCACCGGCCAGATACTGTCTGGCCAGCTCCGGATCCATGAAGGCGCCAAACAGGTGGAAGAGGAAAAAGGCGGCAATGCCGTACATGGTGAAGGGCTTAATGAGCCAGTTCGTCACCCAGGTCACCAGAAGGCCCTTTCCATTTCTTCCGGCCTGTTTGATACTCTGGAAATCGACTTTAATCATCATGGGGTAAATCATGATCCAGATGAGCACTGCCATGGGAAGAGAAATGCCATCTATCTGCAGGCGTCCCAGAAAGCGGGGCAGGGCGGGAAGGGCGTGGCCCAGGGCCACGCCCAGCACCATGCACAGCAGCACCCACAGGGTGAGATAGCGCTGGAAAAAGCTCATATTTTTTTCTGTATCAGCAGCATGCATGATGGTCATCTCCTGTGTCTGTCACTTGAAACAGCTCCTCGATGAACCGGGCGAGCTCCCGGCCTTTGGTCTGGTTCAGGGAGTAGTACACCCATCTGCCTTCTTTTCGGCTGTTAACCAGACCGGCCTCACAGAGTACTTTCATGTGGTGGGACAGAGTGGGCTGGGAAAAATGGAGATTTTCCAGAAGCACGCAGGCGCATTGTTCGCCCTGCTCAAGCAGTTTGATAATGCGAAGGCGGCTTTCATCGGTGATGGCCTTCAGCATGATGATTTGTTCTTTTGGCATAGGTTTAGGGACCTCCTCGTATTTACCGACATCAATATATTGAAGAGCATAGCACATAGATTGACCTGCGTCAATATGTAGGACAGGGGACAGGGAGGGCTGATGCTGCGGAGCCGCTGGCTCGGGAGAGGGTCAAAGGGTTTAAAAAAGCGCGCCCAAAGGGCACGCTTTCGGTGTGAGGGGGCGGCTTACTTCTGGGCGCCAAAGGCGTCTGAGCCTTACTGCCTGTGGAAATACGGTTTCCCCGCAAATCTGCAAAGCGCATGGATGACGGCGGGCAGAGTCTTTTGGCGGATGGGCCCTTATTTCCTTGCCACTGCCGCCACGGCCAGGATGATGAGGGCCATGCCGAGGAGCTCCCAGAAGCCGAAGGTGAGGCGGAAGATGAGAAAGGAAAAAAGAATGGAGGACAGCGGCTCGATGGCAGAAATAATGCTGGCTTCCGTGGGGAGGATATAGGCCACGCTGCTGAGGTAGAGAACAAAGGAGCAGACCGTGCCGAAAATGACCACATAAGCGAAGGCAAGGAGCACGGACGTATCCACGGTGCCGGTGAAAGGCGTGAGGGCTGTCACCGGCAGGAGAAAGAAGGAGGCCGTGAACATGCCCCAGCCTACCACTAGGGGCGCTCCGTATTTCTTAATGATGCGCACCGGTTCCACCGTATAGAGGGCACAGGCCAGAGCCGACAGAAGGCCCCAGAAAAGGGCTTTTTCAGAAATGGCGAGACTTTTGAAGTCACCGCCCGTGGCAATGAGGGCCGTGCCGGCTATAGCGAAGAAGGCGCAGAAAAGCTCCCTCATCCGGGGCTGCCTCTTTTCTGACAGGCAGTACCAGAAAATGATGAGGATAGGCATGAGGTATTCCAGAATGGTGGCAGTAGGCGCATTGCTGTATTGGATGGAGGCAAAGTAGCCGTACTGGGTGCCCAGCATGCCGAAGGCACTGAAAATGAGGAGGTCCCGGCGATCCTTCCGGTCCTTCCATAGGGCGAATAGATTTCCTTTGAAGAAATGGGTCAGAAGAAGTAAAAGAAATCCGGCGGTCAGGAGCCGGAAAAAGGTAAGCCATGCAGGGGCTATATGTTCATTAATTAGAAGGAACTGGCCTGCAATGCCGCTGCTGCCCCAGAAGACGGAGCCGGCAGAGGCAGAGAGGAGCCCTTTTTTCCTATCAGCAGTCATCGAATCATCCTTTCAGTCTGTTTTACGAGCATATCATAACAAATGGAAATAAGGGCCGCAAGGAAGGGCGCTCTTTCCTGAAAGGTCCGGCAGGAGGGGCGGAGGGAATGACAGATGTTTCCTGGCGGCGCAGGGGAAAGTGCTTCGGCAGTGAATTTTGAAAAGAACCGGCACAGGGGAAATGGAAAAGCAGGGGAGAGTTTTTTTATTTCCTTTTTTTTGAGACTGGCCATTCCATCACCGGACTATGTACACAGAGAAACGGAGAGAGCGGAGCCGGCCCGGGCGGTAGGCTTTCTGCGGTTCTCCTGGAGATTTCATTTAGAAAGGAAGGATACCCATGAAAAATCTGGCACTCGTATTCAAAACCAACAGTAAATCCACCATGACCATTACCCTGGCCAATCCCAGGGATAATGTGACTCTGGACGAAGTCAAAGCGGCAGCAGCGAAAATGATTCCAGTCCTCGTCACCAGCGCAGGGGCAGATGTGACGGGCCTGGAAAAAGCCACTGTAATCACCACCTCTGAAGAAGAGCTGGCCTGACTTGTTGTAAAGGTAGAAAGGAAGTCATACTATGGCAGTGAAAAAGGAAGCATACGACGTAAAGGTTCAGATCGAGAATGGTATTGACAGCTACGGCAAAACCGCCGTGAAGACCATGTCTCTGGGACAGATCAAACTGGGCGCCACCGACCAGGAGCTCCTGGATGCAGGGACCGCCCTGGCAGGTCTCTCCTCCATGCCTCTGGCAGGGATTCGGAGAATCGATACCGGTGACCTCGTAGAAGGCTGAGGTATAAACGGCAAAGGCCGCGGAGAAATCCGCGGCCTTTTGCGTGAAAGAATTTGAAATGTGAAAAAGAAGCCATGGGAGGTTTCGCGTCCTCTTGCCTCTGACTCCGAAGGCAGCGAAGGCCTTCCGATTTCCACTTACTGCGGGCAACATTCCCGCTGCGCCCGGTGGCAGGAATGGGTTCAGTCTTTTTCGGCGAGGGCGGGGCCCGTGGTTTCTGCTTCTTCTACGAACCAGAGAGGGTGGGCCTTTTGGAGCTCCCGGCGGAGGGGCGCTCCTTCGCCTTTATTTTCCAATATCATGAAGAAGGCGGAGCCGGAGCCTGTCATCAGGACGGGGCGGGAAAGGGCGTGAAGGGCGCAGGCCGTTTCCTGAAGGATGGGGTCCAGTGGGAAAAGGGCCGGTTCAAAATCATTGGCCAGGGAGGAAAGGAGAAGGGTAAGGTTTCTTGTTTGAAGGGCTTTGATGCAGCTGCCGGTATTGTCTTTCAGGCGCTTTGGAAGGGCGTCGATGGCGGCGTAGGCTCTGGCGGTGGATTCAGAGGTCTGGGGACGGATGATGAGAAGAGGAAGCCCTTCCCAGGGAGGCAGGGCGGTGAGCTTATCGCCGATGCCTTCGCAGCGGGCGGCGCCGCCGGCGACGCAGAAGGGAATGTCGGCGCCCAGGGAAGCACCCATGGCGGCCAGGTCGGAAGGGGAGTCGCCGGTTTCATACAGGGCAGCGAGGCCGCGGAGCACAGCGGCCGCATCGGAGGAGCCGCCGCCCATGCCGGCCTGGGAGGGAATTTCCTTGGCAAGGGTCATGGAAACGCCGGGCAGCCGTTTTTCTCGGAGAAAAAGCTCCGCTGCCTTCACCATGAGATTGTCCCTGCCCTCCGGGGCGCTGCCTTTGACGACGGTCAAGGTGGTGGTGTCCGCCTTTTCCAGGGTAATGGTGTCGGAAAGGGAGATAGAGTGCATGACGGAATCAATGTCATGGTATCCGTCCGTCCTTTTTTGACCTACAGACAGGGTGAGGTTGATTTTGGCATAGGCTGTTTCCTGTATCATTTCGTGCTCCTTAGGGAATAGATTTCCTTTATTATATCCTATGGAAGGGGATAGGGGGAGTGGGGGCTGCTATCCGCTGTCACCCTCAGCGGCGGAGACGCTGCCCTCCCTGAGCGAAGCCGCGCCTCTTTTTTTAATATGACGGTAGGGTGACACAGCTCTTTCGTCATCTCGAGCGGGAGTACGTGCCGCTATGGGAGACAGACAGGAAGCGCTCCCATGATGCTCTGAGTCGAGAGATCTCCCGCCTCAATGCTTCCTGGACTATTGAGGAGTGAGATTTCTCCACTCCGCTCCGCTGCGGTCGAAATGACGGAGGGCGTGGGCCGTTTTTTATAATCTGCGCCCGAAGGGCGCCACCACCACCCTCTGAACCCTTTGAATCTTCTGAACCCTCACACTGGAGGTGTGTCCAAAGGCGCAGCCGGAAAGAGGGAGGCGAACACAGCGAGCCAATCAGCAGAGTGCTTATCATGTCATATGACACTGAAAGTAAATCCCGTAACGCTGACTTCATACTCATCACCCGTAAGGGCGATACCACAACCCTCGGCCCAAAGGGCCGTCAAACTTAAGAACCTTTAGAACCTTCGGGACGAAGTCCCGTCAACCTTCACACCGCAGGTGTGTCCAATGAGCCCTCGCGCCGCAGGCTGCGATTTCCCTATTTACCTCACTTTACCATAGTGCTATAATACAAAATACAACTTAAGTTTTCCGATGCCGGACGAAGCAGCTTTTCAGCTGCCTGTCCGGTTTTTTGTTTCTACGGGAGGCGCGGAGTATGGGAGATGTATGGAGAGATTTACCGAAGCCCCAGGGGCTGTATGATCCGAGGAATGAGCATGATGCCTGCGGTATCGGTTTTGTGGCAAATATCAAGGGAAAGCGTTCCTATGGCATTGTGGATGATGCCTTGAAGATTCTGGAGAACCTGAAGCACCGGGGCGGCGAGGGAGCGGACCAGAAGAGCGGTGACGGCGCCGGGATACTGACCCAGATTCCCCATGAGTTTTTCCAGCGGGAGTGCGAGGTGCTGGGATTCCGCCTGCCTCCGGAGGGGCAGTACGGGGTGGGCATGATTTTTGCTCACCGCTATCATGATTTCCGGGAGGAGCAGAAGCGGATTTTTGAGGATATCGTGAAGGACGAGGGACAGACGGTGCTGGGCTGGCGGGAGGTGCCCATCGATGAAAGTCTCATCGGCGAGGAGGCCAAGCGCATACGGCCCCATTTCCTGCAGGTGTTCATCGGAAGAAATCCGGACTTGGCAGAGTCCATGGATTTCGAGCGGAAGCTGTACATTATCCGGCGGCGGGCGGAGAAGAAAATCATTCCCCTCTCCGAGGGCATGGGTACGGATTTCTATATTGCCAGCCTGTCTTCCAAAACCATTGTGTACAAAGGCATGCTTACCAGCGACCAGATGCGCCATTTCTATTTGGACCTGTCGGATCTGGATTTCAAGACCGCCATGGCCATGGTTCATTCCCGCTTCAGCACTAATACCTTCCCCAGCTGGGCCAGGGCTCATCCGAACCGCTACATTGTGCATAACGGGGAAATCAATACCATCCGCGGCAATATCAACTGGCTCAATGCCCGGGAGAGCAAGTCCCGGCCCTCGGATTATCCGGAGCTCACAAGGGCTTTCCCGGTGGTGGACGATACAGGCAGTGATTCCGCCATGTTTGATAACTGCCTGGAGTATCTCCATATGGCAGGCCATTCCCTGGCCCATGCCATGATGGTTATGATTCCGGAACCCTGGGAGAAGGATTCCTCCATGAGCCGGGAAAAGAAGGATTTTTACCGGTACCACAATTTCATGATGGAACCCTGGGACGGACCGGCGGCCATCTGTTTCTGTGACGGCGTGTCCATCGGCGGCATGCTGGACCGGAACGGCCTGCGCCCGGCCCGGTACTATGTGATGAAAGATGACCGGGTCATTCTGTCCTCCGAGGTAGGCGCCGTACCGGTGGACCAGAAAGAGGTGCTCTACAAGGGCCGTCTGGAGCCGGGAAAGATTTTTCTCATCGACACCTCTCAGCAGCGCATTGTAAGTGATGAGGAAATCAAGCATACCATGGCCAGAGCCCATCCTTACGGCACCTGGTGCAGGGAGCATATCCTGGACCTGAAAGACCTGCCGAAGAAAGAAAGAAAGGCACCGTCGCATCTGGAGGAAGAGCAGCGGGCCTTCGGCTATACCCAGGAAGATATGCGGGATATGATTATCCCCATGGCCCAGACCGGCAAGGACCCGGTGGGAGCCATGGGCATGGATTCGCCGCTGGCGGTGCTGTCGGAAAAGCCCCGGCTGCTCTACGATTATTTCCAGCAGAACTTTGCCCAGGTCACCAATCCGCCCATCGACGCCATCCGGGAGTCCATTGTCACCTCTTCCACCGTCTATGTGGGCAATATGGCCAACATTATGGACCCCGACGAAAAGGGCACTGCCGCCCTGGCCATGGACCGGCCCCTTCTGACCAATGAGGAAATGGAAGCGGTGAAAGAGCTGCAGGACGACCGTCTTCGTCCGGTGGTGCTGTCCCTTCTCTACACCGACGGGAAAGGGGAAATGGAGAAAGCCCTGCATGCTCTCTTTGATAAAGCCCTGGAAGCGGTGAAGTCGGGCCACAATATCCTTATCCTGTCGGACCGGGGCGTGGACAAAGACCATCTGGCCCTCCCTGCCCTTCTGGCATCGGCGGGACTCCACAATTTCCTGATCCGTGAAAAAGTGCGGCCCGATGTGGGCATTATCCTGGAGTCCGGAGAACCCAGGGAAGTGCACCATTTCTGCACCCTCATTGGCTATGGCGCCACTGCCATCAATCCCTACCTGGCTCTGGACACGGCAGCGGACCTGGCGGAAAAAGGAAAACTGGGACCGGTGACGGTGGAGGAAGCCCTCAGGAACTACATGGACGCTTCGGTGAAAGGCATCCTGGCAGTCATGTCGAAAATGGGGATTTCCACAGTGAAGAGCTACCACGGCGCCCAGATTTTTGAAGCCCTGGGCATTGGGAAGGAAGTGGCAGACACCTGCTTTGGAGAAACCACCTCCCCCGTAGGCGGCCTGGGCTTTATGGACATAGAAGAAGAAAACCGGAAACGCCATGAAGAGGCCTATGAAAGGAAAAGAGGCCTTCCGGCCGGCGATGTGTTCAAATACCGCAGAAACGGCGACGAACCCCATATCCTCTCGGCCGAAACCATCCGCCTCCTGCAGCAGGCCTGCCGCACCGGAAGCTATGAAATCTACAAACTCTATGCCAAAAAGGTGAACGAGCCCCTGATCCGGCTCAGAGACCTCCTGGATTTCACCTATCCTGCCGGCTGCAGCATTCCCATCGAAGAAGTAGAAAGCGCGGACTCCCTGATTTCCCATTTCCGCACCGGCGCCATGAGCTACGGCGCTCTCAGCAAAGAAGCCCATGAATGCATTGCCAAAGCCATGAACCATCTTCACAGCCGCAGCAACACCGGCGAAGGCGGCGAGGATCCCGAGCGCTTTGCGCCCCTGCCCGACGGCAGCAGCCTGAACGATGAAATCAAGCAGGTCTCCACCGCCCGCTTCGGCGTCACCGGCAATTACCTGGTGCATAGCTCGGAAATCCAGATCAAGTGCGCCCAGGGAGCCAAGCCCGGCGAAGGGGGCCACCTTCCCGGCAGCAAAGTGGACCCTGCCATTGCCCGCACCCGCCGCTCCACCCCCCGGCGTATCCCTGATTTCCCCGCCGCCCCATCATGATGTGTACTCCATCGAAGATCTGGCAGAGCTGATTTTTGACCTGAAGAATGCCAATCCGAAGGCGGAAATCAATGTGAAACTCACTGCCGGCAGCGGCGTAGGCACCATTGCTGCCGGCGTGGTAAAAGCCAAGGCCGACGGCATCACCATCAGCGGCTATGACGGCGGCACCGGTGCCTCCCCCAGAACCAGCATGCGCCATGCCGGCCTTCCCTGGGAAATCGGACTGGCCGAAGTGCAGCAGGTGCTCCTGCTGAACCAGCTCCGGGACCGGGTAAAGCTGGAAACGGACGGCAAGCTTCTCACCGGCCGGGACGTGGCCATGGCGGCCCTTCTGGGCGCAGAGCGCTTCAGCTTCTGCACTGGCCCCCTCATCGCCCTGGGCTGCCAGATGTACCGGGTCTGCAACAGGAATACCTGCCCCGTAGGCATCTGTACCCAGAATGAAAAACTGCGGAAACGGTTTGCAGGGAAACCGGAATATGTGGAAAACTTCATGCGCTTCGTGGCCGAAGACCTTCGGGAAATCATGGCCCGCCTGGGCTTCCATACCCTGGAAGACATGGTAGGAAGAAACGACCGGCTGAAGCAGAAAGGCCTCACCGGCAATGCCAAGGCCGACACCCTCCACCTGGACGCCCTCCTCTTCCGGCCCTATACCGATATTTCCGTGGGCCACCATTTCACAACCCCCCAGGACCACCAGATGGAAAAGACACTGGACATGGCCAAACTGGTACGCATGTGCCGGCCGGCCCTGGAAGAAGGCAAACCGGTACGGGCCAAACTTTTCATCAAAAATACCAACCGCGTCACCGGCACCCTGGTGGGCAGTGAAATTTCAAGACGGTACGGCGAAGAAGGACTGCCGGAAGACACCATCCATCTCTCCTTTGTCGGCTCTGCCGGACAGAGCTTCGGCGCCTTCATTCCCCGGGGCCTTACCCTCACCCTGGAAGGGGATGCCAACGACTACGCAGGGAAAGGCCTCTCCGGCGGCAAAATCATCATCTATCCGCCCCGGGAAGCCGCCTTCAAAGCAGAAGACAATGTGATCATCGGAAACGTAGCCTTCTTCGGTGCCACCGGCGGCAAAGCCTTCGTCTCCGGCCGGGCCGGCGAACGGTTCTGCGTGAGAAACAGCGGCGCCACGGTGGTGGTGGAAGGCGTGGGCAACCACGGCCTGGAATACATGACCGGCGGCCGGGTGGTCATTCTGGGAAGCACAGGCCTCAACCTGGCAGCCGGCATGTCCGGCGGTGTGGCCTACGTGGTGGACCTGGACGAAAGGAAACTGAACCACGAAATGGTGCACGCCGGACCACTTGATCATGAAGAAGAAGCGGAAGAAGTGAGGAAACTCATCGAAGAACACTACATTTCCACCAGAAGCGAAAGGGCAGAAGAAATCCTGGCCCAGTGGAACCGCTTCCTCCCCAGAATCAGCCGCATCATCCCCAGAGACTATGAAGCCATGGAAAAAGAAATCCGCCGCTTCATGAAAGAAGGAAAAACCAGAGAAGAAGCGGAAAAAGAAGCCTTCGAAGAGAAATTCGGGAAGTGATACAAAGGCGCTGACCGCTGGCGGTGAGATGCCGGGCGCTGTTCCTGAAAGAGGGTTCAGGCGCCTGAGGCGCGGTCGAGATCGGGACCGGGACCTGGGCGGTGCTTTCCAGTATTCCCGAAGGTTGACGCGGCTTCGCCGCGAGGGTTGATGGCGCCGCCGGGCCTCTGGCCCTGGGCGCCAAGGGTTCTGTCCGGGACCGGCTGACGCCTCCCGGACGGGT
>ENA-ORSG01001987-ORSG01001987.1-human-gut-metagenome-genome-assembly--contig:-NODE-1987-length-10343-cov-2.375486_pt1 | contig 10343 bp, 5 predicted proteins | sample MGYA00242189_ERZ509156 | MGnify/ENA primary metagenome ERZ509156 (study PRJEB26280, sample SAMEA2338666) | human gut metagenome | biome: human gut; feature: human-associated habitat; material: faeces...
CATTTTCAAGAGGGATATCCGAAGCTCCTGTTGTCCTGTGCCTCGATGGGGGCAGAGCGGTATGAGGAGGCGCTGGAGGTGCTGAAAGAGGTAGTGTATAAGAAAGAAAAATAGAAGATAGATATAGAAGTTAAAATGTCCGCATAAACCACAGCCAGTACCCGGAACCATCCGGGCAGTTGTGGGTATGCGGACATTTTATGCGACATTCTTACCCGTTTTTCTCCTCATGCGGCAGCCGGTTCCGGAGCAGCCGCTTTTTTAATTCACTCCAGTGAAATGGAATTAGCGGGTAAATATAACTTTTTCCGGCGATTGTCCGGTTAAAGACAAGGCAGCCGACGGCAATGAGTGTTCCGGCGATGAAGCCCCAGAGATTGAGGAAAAAGGTCAGAATCAGGAGCAGGACGCGCATGAATTTGAGTGCGTAGCCGAGTTCGAAGCTCGTCATCGAGTAGTTGGCGATCGTGACGAACGCCATATAGAGCATCGTCTCGCTGTTGAACCAGCCGGATTTGACCGAGTATTCTCCAAGCACGATACCGGCGATGACACTGAGCGGTGTCGTCAGCATGCTGGGGGTGTTGACTGCCGCGAGCCGCAGACCATCGATGGCAAATTCCAGGATCAGGAGCTGATAGATCAGCGCCACATGGATCTCGTCGGTGACACGGATAAAAGCGAGCCATTCCGGGATCCAGCCGGGATTCTGCATAAAAAGCAGCCACAGCGGTGTCAGAAATAAGGTCAGGAAAAAGATGACCGTGCGCGACAGGCGCAGATAGGTGCCGGTCAGCGGTGGAAAATAGTAGTCGTCGGCTTCCTCGATGATATCGAAAACAGAGGATGGCAGAATCATTGCGGATGGCGAATTGTCCACCAGAATGATGATATTTCCTTCCAGAATCGAGGCAGCGGAGGTATCCGGACGCTCTGAAAAACGAAATTTTGGGAACGGATTGAACCATTTGTGCGGATAAATACATTCGGCAAGGCTTTCCTGGTTCATCGAGAGGGCATCGACATGCACTTTTTGAATCCGGGTGCGGATGCGGTTTAAAAGTTCGGTGTCCACCCGGTTTTCCATGTAGCAGATGGCGATATCGGTGTGCGAACTTTCCCCAATATTCATGATTTCCATCCGCAGCTTCGGATCGCGGATGCGCCGCCGGATCAGAGCCGTATTGAACACAAGCGTTTCGACAAAACCATCGCGCGAGCCGCGCAATACCTTATCCTTTTCAGGTTCGCTGACTCCGTGGGCGGGATAGGTGCGGCAGTCTATTGTGAGTGCCTGTGCATACCCGTCGATCAGAAGAAAAGGAACACCGGAGAGAAGCTGGATAATCAGCGCGTCCGAATCCGTTTCCAGCCCGATTTCGCCGTAGGCGAGGTAGAGGGCGGCAAAATCGTTTGCATTGTCAGGCATCTGGGCGGTTTCAATGCTGCTCATCGCCTGCAGCACTTTTAAAAGCGTATCGTCCTTGGTAAAACCATCAATACAGTAGAGGCAGGCATCGCGCCCGCCGATCATCAGGTTCCGATCTACGACATCAAAACTGATGTCCGGTCGGAGCTTTTTTTGAAAAAAAGTCCGGTTATTTTCAATGGATGAAGAAATCTGCATCGTGTAAATCTCCTATAAGAGAAGCCAATATCAGTGACCGCGAAGGGACTGGAATGGGACAAAATGTTTACAGATGGAGTATGTGCGAAAAGGATAAAAATATACGAAATGAAGCAAACAGAAAAAAATTCTCAAAATATGTTTTTTTAAAATTCATGGCAAGCGAGGCAATATCAGGGAAACAGGCGGAAAAAATCGCTGCAAAATGAGACTTAACATGTGCTGAATGGAAAAAGAAATTTGCATGTTAGTTTTAGCAACTAAAAAAGTAATGCTTTATTGAGAATAAAATTCAATTAAAAATAGATAAAAATTCTCATTTTTAAATAGATTTAAATAATTGACAGATTTTATTAGATTAGTTTATACTAACCTCCTCGGCTGCCTGAGTTAGGGATGCCTAATCTGGTGCGGAGAGTAAGATACTACAAAAGATTATATGGAGGAATATGCATGAAAGGTAAGGGAAGATCCCGGCAGGCAATTCTGGCAGCGGTGACCGTGTTAGCGGCGGCGCAGGCAGGTACTGCTTATGCTTCAACTGGACCGGCATCGGAGTCCGGAGTACAGACCGGCGCCTGGATTCAGGAAGGACAGGACTGGAAATATCAGGGAACGGACGGAACGCTTAAGACTGGATGGGTCAAGACCGAGAGCGGCTGGTATTATCTGGATCCGCAGACCGGACGGATGATGACTGGATGGATCACCGTCGATGGACGCCGGTACTATATGAACACAACAGCCGATGGCGTGGAAGGACAGATGCGCCGCGGCTGGTGGAAGGACAATGCAGGAAAATGGTATTTCTTCAGCACTGCATCCGATGGAACGGAAGGTATGACCGTGACCGGATGGCAGTGGATTGATGGAAAATGCTATTATTTTGATAACTTGAGTGCAGAAAACTATGGTCAGATGCACACTGAAGGTCGGACGCCGGACGGCTACAGCGTCAATGCGGATGGACAGTGGGTCAATGAAAATGGAGAGGTCCAGACCCGTGCGGATAGAGGTTACGCGAGCAGCCCGGCAGCAGACGGCAACGGAAGCAGCGTATCAGGAGGCGGTTCAGGGAATTCCGGCAGTTCCGGCGGCAGCCATTCGGGGGGCTCTGGAAGCAACAGTAATTCTGGAAATAACAGTAATTCCGGAAATAACAGTAATTCTGGAAATAACGGTAATTCCGGGAATGACGGAAATCAGAATGGCGGAAATGCCGGAGATAACGGAAACACTGAAAATCCAGACAAGCCGCAGATGGTTTCGCTGGTAGATGAGACGAAGACAAAGCTTACCGAAGTAAATTCTCTGGGCTGGTGGCTTCCGATCGCATTTGATGAGGGATACAATGCAGGCAATACGGTCGTTAAGGTCGATGGAAAAGATGTAACCAATCTTTTAACTCCGATCACAGATGACGGACGTATGGCAAAACTGGCGCTTCTTGGCACACCGGGCAAAGTAACCGTCAGCAGCAAAGAAGATGCGGCAAAGGAAGAGACGGTGGTTCTGAGCAATGAGAGCCAGGAAGATGCTGTATATGAGGAAAACGACGGCTATCTGTCTGAGAAGATTCTGACGCATGAGTCAGTTGCTTACTGGGACTATTATCTGACCAATTACGATGAAAACGGAAATGCCCGCATTTCTCCGAAAAAGACTACTTATAACTTGAATGAGGAGAAGCAGACTCATCCGAGCTATTCGCCGGATGCGGTTCTTCCAAAAAATGGAAAAGCAGCCGTTACCATTTTGTTTAACTATAATACAGACGAGGAAAAAGAGTGGTTTGACGGCATCCGCAAACTGGAGCTGGTTGAATACGATGAGCAGAAGAACACAATCAATTCAAGCCTCGTATTTGACAGTGAAAAGAATGTGGCGCACGGACAGGGACGCGTTGGACAGCTGACTATCCAGACAGGACAGAGCAATTTCTTTAATAATGGACGTTATTATGTGCGGGTTGTATCGTCGGCAGGCGGTTCCGCGCTCGTCCCGATTCATGTCGTCAATGAGACAGTACCGACGCTGGAGCTTAAGGAAACACCGCAGTCCGGTAAGAATCTCCATTTTGCAGTCAGCGATCTGGTATATGCAATTGAGACACCGATCGAGCGTGTGACCCTGGAAGATCCGAACGGAACAGTAAGCGACCTTAAGATGATCGATGACTGGTATCTCTACAGCCAGGATTTATTTGTTCTGTACAATGATAATACAGACCATCTGCCATACAAGGGCAATTACAAGATCACGGTATATGCAAATGGTTTCCGGTCATTCTCCAAGAGCTTCAAGGTGACAACGGGCGCAGAGCCGGTAAAAGAGAAGGAACAGACCAATGGCCAGAAAATGGCGGCATACGGATTCGACGGTATCAGCACCGCATCGACTGGTTTCAGCGGAAGTGGAAGCTCCAGCGGCAGCAGCTCAGGAAGCTCTGCAATCTCTGCAAACCTGATTTTTGATTCAGATCTGCTTGTAAATGCACATCTCCTTGAACAGACCAAGATGGAAAATGATGCGTCCAAGGCAGTGATGGAGTGGTGGTACAATGCGATTCCGGATGCAGTCTTTGATACTGGAGATGATGATTTCTTCAGATGGACAGACTACGTAAATAAGAGCGAGAATCAGAAATACGAAGAGAACAGAATGCTTCCATTTGCAGATTACCGTGAAAATGGAGCACTGGATCCGAACCATCCGGCAACGGCAAAAGAAGTTCTCGAAGATGGTCTGCTCGGCGATATCCAGTACAATGGAAACTTCTCCCGTCAGGATGCACCGGCGATTACAGTTGTACAGAAAAAAGGGGGGGAGCCGGTAGTCCTGCAGACAGAGGATACAGAGTATATCGAGGCGGTTCAGAGTATCGTTGTCAACGGAAACTGGCAGGCACTCAGCAAGGACAAATATTCCATCGATAAAGAAGCAGGCACCATTACCATTGAGGCGGATGTATTCAAGGCTGGTGAGGAGTATAAGTTGACTGTCGATGCAACGGGATATAAGAGCCAGAGTATCGCATTTACATACGATAAGGTGCTGGAAAACGATTTATCGCTGACCGTTGATTATGCGGATGATAAAGAGGCGTTTGCAGCTGAGAAAAAAGAAGATTCTAATAAGACTTACTATTTTGCAGATGCTGAATTTACCGTTAATGGCAGCAAGGGAGATTTCCTGAAGAACCTGAAATCTGTTACCCTGCTTTCTGACGAGGAAGATGCGGTTGAGAGAAATATCTACACGAAGGGCGTGTCCAGCAGCAACGATGTTTACTATGAAGTATCCGGGGATGGCAAGAAGCTGATTCTCCATCAGGTTCAGCCGGGAAGCTATAAGCTGACTCTTCGTTCGAATTATTACACGGAGGCGCTGAGATGTGAATTTGTGGTTGAGAAGGAAGAGGAAGAAATTCAGGAAGAGATGGCAGCTCCAGAAGTAGTGGAGTTCAGCAAACATAAAGCCAGTTGGTCATTTGATCCAGATTTTGGACGTGCTTCTTTTAAAGCTTCAAAGGGAACGAGTGTAAAAGATTACCTGGCTAAGATTACATCCGTGAAAGTTGGAAATAAAGAGTATACGAAAGCAACTTACAGCCTTAGTTCGTATAACCCTACATGGAAGATGACAGATGCAGATGATCCAGATAACAATGTACAGGATTTTGATTGCATCGATTTCACTTTAGACGGTTTCAGCACCGAAGAAAGCACCGATGTAACGATCCAGGCAGAAGGATACGAAGAGCTTACCTTTACAGTTACAAAGGATATGAAGTTAGCGGGTGACGAAGAGAAACTGCTTCCAGCACCGAAGCTGACAGGCAACACTACGGTTGATGAGGGAGAACCGCTGGTTCTGACTGGTGATGAAGAGTATCTGAAAGCAATTAAGTCTGTAAAAGTAACTGGCAATGATGAGGAGGAAGATGTTGCACTTGAATTTGCAGTAAATGGTACAACATTGACAATTCAGACTGGCACACTGGATAGTGGCTTGAATGAGATTGTGATCGAAGCAAAAGGTTACAAGAATCAGTCGATCACGGTTACAGTTGAGAGCCAGAAAGCAGATACAGAAATTGAGGTTTCTAGTGTTGTAAAAGAGAGTAATTGGACAGGAGATTATTTACTGATTCGCTTCAATGGAGTTGAGGGAGAAAAGTTAAAAACTTTCTTAAAGGAGATTGATTCGGTTGAGGTGAATGGAAAAGAGTATAGCAAGGCATCCGTTTCCTCGTTCCTTGGAAGTGGTGAGTTTGCACCGCATGCAACGGATACATCTTATAGCAATGATAATTATGATTGTTTAAAGGTTTCAGCGTCCGGATTGAGTGAAGAAGAGGATAATGAAATTCTTATCTACACTAAGAATAACGGAACGATTGAGTGCAAACTTGATAAAAACTGGAAATTAATCAAGGAATCCAAAACGCTTCTTGCCGACGAAGTCCTCCCAAGCGAGATCGTCACCACCCCAACCGAGGGAGTAACCACACCGGAGCAAACACCGGCAGAGCCGAAGACGAATGACGAAAACAAGGCAGATGTACCGGATGGCGATAAGAAGAACGAGACAGACGATGCGAACAAGGCACCGGAAGTAGACGAGGACAAGAAAGAGGATTCGGACGAGTCCAAGGATACTTCGGATGAGAAGGAAGACGAAACTTCAGATAAAGGCGATGCTGACAAGGATGATTCGAAAGATGAATCCGGCGAAACTGGTGACGATTCCAAGAAGGATGAGACCGGTGACGTAAAAGATGATACTTCTGATAAGGAAGAATCCGACGGAGGTAAAGGCGATGCTTCTGAGAAAGAAGAGTCTGTTTCCGAAGAAGAGTAGTTGTATTTAAAGGAGTAAAAATTGAAACAGAAGTGGTGGATTTTATTAACCCTGCTGCTGTGTGGCTGCGGTGCTTCATCGCAGCCGGATCAAACGGGGGCGGTTCAGAATGACCGTCCTCGTTTATCTGCGTCTATGGAAGAGACGGCAGAAAATGTGGCAGCAGTAGAAAAAAACGAAAATTTAGAGAAAAATCCCTCAAATTCGAACCAGAATCCGGGAGAGGGGCAGAATTGGACAGTGTTTGCGATGGATACTGTGATGCAGTTTGACGCCTACGGCGGAAGTGCGGCTTTGCAGGAAAAAGTGAAACGGCGGGTGGAAGAGCTGGAAGGGGAGCTTTCGACAACGCAGGAAAACAGCGATATTTTTCATCTGAACCAGGAGAAAACAGCGGAACTTTCAGCGGATACGCGTTATCTGATGCAGGAGGCGCTGGTGCTGGGAGCGGAAACAGATGGTGCGCTCGATATTTCGATTTACCCGGTTGTGCAAAGCTGGGGATTTACAACGGGAAATTACCGGGTCCCCAGTGAGAGCGAGCGGGAAAGCCTGCTTAAATCGGTCGATTATCGTCTGGTCGGTTTAGAAGCAGATACGGCATCGATCGAGCCAGGAATGATGGTGGATCTAGGCGGTGTCGGAAAGGGATTTACCGGGGATGAGGTGGTAAAGACTATGAAGGAGGACGGCGTGACGAGCGCACTGTTCAGTCTTGGAGGCAATATCCAGACGATCGGAACAAAACCGGATGGCGAGAAATGGTATGTCGGCATCAAGGATCCGGAGAGCGACGGCTATCTGGGCGGAGTCAGGGTGCAGGATGAGGCGGTCATTACCTCCGGCGGCTATGAGCGCTATTTCACGGATGATGACGGAACAATTTACTGGCATATCATGGATCCGTCCACTGGGGCGCCGGCGCATAGCGGGCTGATTTCTGTGACAATCATCGGACCGTGCGGACTGCGCTGCGATGGGCTTTCGACCGCCCTGTTTGTCATGGGACGGGAAAAGGCAGCGGCACACTGGGCGGCGCATCAGGACTATGAGGCAGTCCTGGTTGACGAGAGCGGCACGATCTGGCTGACGCCGGGCTTAAAAGACCGATTTATTCCGGTGGATCAGGGGGAGACGCGGGAGATTCGTGTGTTTTCATTGACGAAGTGATAAATTCCATTTACAATGGCGGTAAATCGACAGATTTGCTGTTTTTTCAAATGAAAGCAAAGAAAGCAAGCATATAAGGACAATGAAAATGAATCAAAATAGTGTAAATGACAGGAATGTAACAATGCAGGAACAGGATTTTCAGAAGCATCTGCTTCGCTTCGAACGTACCCTTTCCACCCTTGAGGGCTACGAGGGCTGGATGATAGGCACAACTACACTTCATCTGGACTGGCATCCCAAACAGGGGGAGAATGAGTTTTGCCATACCAAATTAACTCCAGAAATCATCAAAAAAGGTCGCTCGGCAATCCGGGTCCGCATAGCGGTAGCGGAGGAGGAAAAGGAACGGGAAAATGAGGAGATGGAAGTGCTGCTGGTAAAACCGCGCCAGAGCGTCCTTGTCCCGGAAAAAGAGAAAATGCCGCTCATGAAAGCAATTACGGAACTGGGAAGTGAGGATGATGATACGCTGGCATTTAGCCGCAGCCAGATGGAAGAATATCTCCGGGAGGCGGCAGATACCAATCCGATCCATCAGGGAGAAGCGGCAGTTCTGCCGGGGTTTCTTGTTATGAATGCCTGCCTGCTTCGTCTGTGGAAGAAGGGCTGGATGAAAGGACAGACCGCTCTGGAAGTACGTTTTCTTGCCCCACTTCGTCCTGATGAGGAGGTATATCTGTCGGATTCGGGGCAGGAGGGAAGAAACGCGGTGTATCTGAGAACGAAGCAAGAGGGAAAGGAAATTCTTTCGATTACAGAAAAATAGGGATGCCGATGATAAAGTGGGTGCAGAGGAGCTATGGATGCATATGTAAACCATTTATAAAAACAAGGTTGACAATCCTCTGAAATTCCGATATACTCTTTTCTAGCAAAGATTCTCTGTGTGTGATTCATAGGAAAATGCATTACACGGCTTAGAATTTTATCACTGAGGAGGTATATATAATGAGTTCAGAGACAAGTGCAGTGAACGTACACGGCGCATGGAGCGCGAAGCGGCTTACACTTTTGGCGATGATGCTGGCTCTTATCAGTGTGTCTTCGTATATCGCGATTCCGCTTCCGTTTTCGGATGCAAAGATCACAGCGCAGACGATGATTGTCAACCTGATCGGTCTGCTGATTGCACCACAGGATACCATTTTAGTTATGGCGAGCTGGCTGCTGTTAGGCTTATGCGGCGTGCCGGTATTCAGCGGCGGAAGCGCAGGACCGGGAAAACTGCTTGGACCGAGCGGCGGTTACTATATCGGATTTCTGGTTGTAGCGTTCCTGATTTCCCTGTTCTGCCGGAAATGGAAAAATGTTGCATTCCAGACAGCGTTCCTGATTGTAGTTGGTATTCCGGTGATTTACGCATTCGGTGCAGGCTGGATGAAACACGTGACCGGACAGCCGTGGGGTGCAGTTATCGTGCAGTCGATAATTCCGTTTATTCCGCTGGACATCGTTAAGTGTGTGGCAGCGGTAGCACTTGGAAAGGCGCTGAAGCGGACGGGCTTATTTGGAAATTAGATAGAAAATAAAGATGGGATGTGGTAGTGAACAGAATCAGCCTTTTAGTGCAGAAATGCAGCCAGGAGGCATGAGGAGTCCGTTGCCGCATCCCTTTAATTTTAATTAGGAATAGAAGAAAAACAGGAGAAAAGTATGAATCACGTATATATTCTGGGCGGTTTGCGCAGTTACATCGGGGTGAAAGATGGAATGTACCGTCATATCCCGGCGGAAAAGCTGGGGGCGGAGGTGCTGCGGGAGGTGGTTTCGCGATTTGAGCTTCCAACCGATGCGATCGACTATATAATAGGAGGAAATGCGGTCGGGGGAGGCGGCAATATCACGCGTCTGGCGGCACTTTCGGCAGGGTTTCCAGAGCGGATTCCGGCGGTTACTTTGGATCTGCAGTGCGGGTCGGCGCTGGAGGCGATCAGCGCGGCAGCAGCCAAGATTGAGAGCGGGATGGCGGATCTGGTCATTGCCGGGGGAATGGAGAGTTCTTCGGTACAGCCGTACCGCATGATGTCCCCGAACCATCCGGAGTATGACGGTGGAAAGGTGTATACGGTTGCACAGTTTGTGCCGGGAAAGCGCGGCGAGCAGGTTATGTTAGAGGGCGCGGAGGAGACTGCGATCCGGGAAAATGTCTCTAAGGAAGAGATGGACACCTGGGTGCTCCGGAGCCATAAGAGGGCGGCGCAGGCGCGCAAAGAGGGAATATTGGAGGATATAACGGTTTCCATCGACGGCAGCAGCCGGGATGAGGGAATCCGTCCGACAATGAGCCAGCGTCTGATCGACCGCCTGCCGTATCTGCTTCCAAATGGCACGAAAATCACGGCGGCAAATGCGTGCTTGATGCACGATGGTGCGGCATTTGTGGTACTTTGTTCGGAACGGTTTTTGCGGGAACAGGGACGGAAAGCAGAATGCCGTTTCCGGGTTGGTACAGCGCTCGGGGATGATCCGATGATGAGCCCAAAATCAGCCGTCAGCGCTGCTAAGGCGATACTTGCAAAAACGGGGCATTCTTATCAGGAGATCGATGCTTTTGAGGTCAATGAAGCGTTTGCCGTTATTGATGTTCTATTTGAACGTGCATTTCCGGGGATTGAAGACCGTTATAATATCTGGGGCGGGGCACTTGCCTATGGGCATCCATATGGAGTCTCCGGCGCAA
>ENA-ORSG01001990-ORSG01001990.1-human-gut-metagenome-genome-assembly--contig:-NODE-1990-length-10331-cov-6.445407_pt1 | contig 10331 bp, 8 predicted proteins | sample MGYA00242189_ERZ509156 | MGnify/ENA primary metagenome ERZ509156 (study PRJEB26280, sample SAMEA2338666) | human gut metagenome | biome: human gut; feature: human-associated habitat; material: faeces...
GTCAGCAGCCCCCGTTTCGTGGTCTGCGTGTAGTTCCTTGTAAACTGACCTAAGGGGCTGTCGAAAAACACGTTTCTGTCATTCCGAGGAGCGAAGCGACGTGGGAATCCGTTGATTTGCCGCCCGCAGGCGGCAAACTCTGCGAGACTTTTTCTGAAAAACAGGGGAGAGGGGCGCGCCCCCTCTCCCTTTGTTAATGCGCCTTTACACGTTGCGCGCATTTTTAACGCCATATTTACGGCAAAAACACTTGAAAAATGTAAAATTGTTGTACTTTACCAAAAAGATTGTTAAAATTTCGGCGAAACATTAATTGTAAACAGGACCGCACTCCTATACAATAGAAGCAGAGACAGCCCGGCCCCGCGCAGAGGCCCGGCCAGGACAGCGGGGGAGGGGACCCCTCCTCCGGACATATTAAAGGAGAGTGAGTCTGTGTTCAAGAAATTCACCAACGGCTGCGTTCGCGTGGTCAACCGATGGCTGCCGGATGCCTTCCTGTTTGCCATCATCCTGAGCATCATCGTTTTCATCGGCTCCATGTGCGCCACAAAGATGGGCCCGCTGCAGGTCCTCAACGCCTGGGGCGACTCCAAGGGCTTCTGGGGTCTGCTGAGCTTCTCCATGCAGATGGCCCTGGTGTTGGTGTTCGGCTCCGCCATGGCCGCCGCCAAGCCCTGCAAAAAGGCCCTGCGGGCCGCCGCCGGTCTGTGCCACAACAATATGCAGGCCATCGTGGTCACCACCTTCATCTCCACCATCTGCTGCTGGCTGAACTGGGGCTTCGGCCTGATCGCCGGCACCCTGCTGGCCAAGGAAGTGGTGCGCCGGGTCCCCACCGTGGACTATCCCCTGCTGATCGCCTCCGCCTACTCCGGCTTCGTCATCTGGCACGCGGGCCTGTCCGGCTCCATCCCCCTGGACCTGGTGGCCGGTAAGGACTTCGGCGGCGTGGCGTACCAGGCTCCCATCACCGACACCGTGTTTCACCCCATGAACCTGATCATGGTGGGCGTGATTCTGTTTGCCATGCCCTTCGTGAACTATGCCATGCACCCCGACAAGGACCACACCGTCTGCATCGACCCCACTCTGCTGGAGGACGAGGCCGAGCGCACCTATGAGGTCAAGACTCCCGCCGACAAGGTGGAGCACTCCAAGATTCTGTGGGCCATCACCCTGGTGGGCGGCTTTGTGTACATCGTCTATTACTTTGTGCAGAACGGCTTCACCCTGGGCCTGAACATCGTGAACATGATCTTCCTGTTCCTGGGCATCCTGCTCCACGGTGACCTGCGCCGCTATGTGGACGCCATCGGCGAGGCTGCCGCCGGCGCCGCCGGTATCCTGCTGCAGTTCCCCTTCTATGCCGGTATCATGGGCATGATGGTGGCTGCCAACGAGCAGGGCGTGTCTCTGGCCAGCGTTATCTCCCAGTTCTTCGTGAACATCTCCAACAGCATCACCTTCCCCATGCTGTCCTTCCTGGCGGCCGGTATCGTGAACTTCTTCGTTCCCTCCGGCGGCGGCCAGTGGGCCGTTCAGGGTCCCATCATGATGCCCGCCGGTGCCAACCTGGGCATCGACGCCGGACGCACCGCCATGGCCATTGCCTGGGGCGACCAGTGGACCAACATGATCCAGCCCTTCTGGGCTCTGCCTGCTCTGGGCATTGCCAAGCTGTCTGCCCGGGATATCATGGGCTATCTGGTCATCGTTCTGCTGTTCACCGGCGTGGTGGCCTGCCTGGGCTTCCTGGCCTGGGGCCTGTGGTTCTGATTTACCCGATCCGCCAATTGAGAAGAGGCGCTGCCGCGGCAGCGCCTCTTTTTTGTCCGTATTCGTCCGTATACGCGTTACTCCCGATAGATGGCGGCGTCAAAGTCTCGCACCAGCTCCTGGCGCTTGGTGTCCATGACCTTCACCAGGTTGAACTCCTCAAAGGCCAGGCGCATGGCGAAGTCCTTGGCCTCGTGGATGTCGTCGGTCTCGAAAAAGGGGAAGAAATTGGTCCCCGGAACGTTTTCCTTTTTCAGCAAAACCTGAAAGCGCATGGTGTGCATCCTCCTGCATATGTGGTGTACCTTTTAGTATACCCCCGCCGGGGGCCAAAAGCAACGGCGGGTTTCGCCCAAAATCCCGCCCCGAAAACCGGCAAATTTGCCGGAGGGGAAAATGCAAAAAGGCCTTTTCTCCCCGGGCGCGGTCGTGTATAATAGTTAGGTTGAAGCAATCACCAGAAAGAGGGAGCACATATGAAAATTGGTTTTGATAACGACAAATACCTGGCCCTCCAGGCCCAGCACATCCGGGCCCGGCGGGAGCAATTCGGCGACAAGCTGTATATCGAGTTCGGCGGCAAGCTGTTCGACGATTACCACGCCTCCCGGGTGCTGCCGGGGTTCCAGCCGGACAGCAAGATCCGGATGCTGGCCTCCATCCGGGACGAGGTGGAGATCGTGGTGGCCATCTGCGCCGGAGACATCGAAAAGAAGAAGATCCGCGGCGACCTGGGCATCGGCTATGACGAGGACGTGCTGCGGCTGATGGACGTGTTCCGGGGCCTGGGGTTCTATGTGGGCTCCGTGGTCATCACCCAGTACGCCGGGCAGCCGGCGGCGGACGCCTTCATCAAGCGGCTGACGGCCCTGGGCGTCCGGAGCTATCGCCACTATCCCATTGCCGGATACCCCTCGGACGTGGCCCACATCGTGTCCGACGACGGCCTGGGCAAAAACGACTATATCGAAACCACCCGCCCCATCGTGGTGGTGACGGCCCCCGGCCCCGGCAGCGGCAAAATGGCCACCTGCCTGAGCCAGCTGTACCATGAGAACAAGCGGGGCGTCCGGGCTGGCTACGCCAAGTATGAGACCTTCCCCATCTGGAACCTGCCTTTGAAGCACCCGGTGAACCTGGCCTATGAGGCGGCCACGGCGGACCTGAACGACGTGAACATGATCGACCCCTTCCACCTGGAGGCCTACGGCAAGACCACCGTGAACTACAACCGGGATGTGGAGATTTTCCCGGTGCTCAACGCCATGTTCCAGCGGATTCAGGGCACATCCCCCTATCAGTCCCCCACGGACATGGGCGTGAACATGGCGGGCTTTGCCATTGTGGACGATGCGGTATGCCAGGAGGCCTCCCGGATGGAGATCCTCCGCCGGTACTATGCCGGTATGGTGGACCGGGTCCGGGGCAAATGCGACGACGATGTGGTGCGCAAGCTGGAGATCATCATGCAGCAGGCCGGTGTCACGCCGGATATTTGTCCCGCCGTGGCGGCCTGCCTGAAAAAGGCGGAGGAGACCGCCGCCCCCGCCGGGGCCATGGTCCTGCCGGACGGCCGGGTGGTCACCGGAAAGAACAGCTCCCTGCTGGGACCCTCGGCGGCGCTGCTGCTGAACGCCATCAAGGCCCTGGCGGGCATCGACAAGGATCTGGACCTGCTGCCGTCGTCCATCATCGCCCCCATCAGCGACATGAAGATTTCCCACCTGGGCCACCGGAACCCCCGGCTGCACTCCGACGAGGTGCTCATCGCCCTGTCCATCTCCGCCGTCACCAACCCCCTGGCGGAGCGGGTGCTGAAGAAGCTGGACGACCTCCGGGGCTGCGACGCCCACTTCTCCGTCATCATCTCCGAGGAGGACGAGAAGCTCTATAAGCGCCTGGGCATCCACGTCAGCTGCCAGCCCCGGTACGAGATCAAGCGCCTGTATCACAAGTGAAAAAACCGGGACGGACAGGCTCCGTCCCGGTTTTTCCCCGGAAGAAAGGAGTATTTTATGCCCACCATTGCCGAAATCCTGGCCCGGGAGCTGGACAAGCCCCTGGCCCATGTGCAGAACGTCATCGACCTGTTGGACCAGGGCAATACCATCCCCTTCATCGCCCGCTACCGCAAGGAGCTGCACGGCAGCATGGACGACACCGCCCTGCGGACCCTGGAGGACCGGCTGAGCTATCTGCGGAACCTGGACCAGCGCCGCCAGGAGGTGAAAAACGCCATCGACGGCCAGGGGAAGCTCACCGACGAGCTGTCCGCCGCCATCGACAGCGCCGCCACCCTGGCGGAGGTGGAGGACCTGTACCGCCCCTATAAGCAGAAGCGCCGCACCCGGGCCACGGTGGCCCGGGAGAAGGGCCTGGAGCCCCTGGCCCTTCTGCTGCTGGACCAGGGCCGGGACTGCCCGGCTCCGGAGGAGGCCGCCCGGGACTATGTGGACCCAGAGAAGGGGGTGGAGACTCTGGCCGACGCCCTCCAGGGGGCCAACGACATCGTAGCGGAGCTGCTGTCGGACGATGCCGCCATCCGCAAGACCCTGCGGGAGCTGCTGCGCCGGCAGGGACATCTGCGGAGTCTGGCCGCCACGGAGGAGGACACCGTTTACCGGCTGTATTACGACTTTGACCAGCCCATCGCCAAGCTGGCCGGGCACCAGGTCCTGGCCATCAACCGGGGCGAAAAGGAGGGCGTCCTCTCCGTCACCGTGCTGCTGGACCGGGAGCTGGGTCTGATGACTCTGCGCCGGGCGGTGGTGCGACCCGGGTCCCGGGCTATGGAGTTTATCAAGGCCGCCTGTGAGGATGCCTATGACCGGCTGATCTATCCCTCCCTGGAGCGGGAGGCCCGGTCCGATCTCACCGCCTCCGCCTGCGAGGGGGCCATCGCCAACTTCGGCCTGAACCTGAAGCCCCTGCTGATGCAGCCCCCGGTAAAGGGCCACGTCACCATGGGCCTGGACCCCGGCTATGCCCACGGCTGCAAGGTGGCGGTCATCGACGGCACCGGCCGGGTGCTGGACACCGCCGTGGTATATCCCACCTTCGGTCCCCGCCAGAGGCAGGGGGGCCATCGCCCGCCTGTCCCAGCTGGTACGCCGCCATGGCGTCACCCATATTGCCATCGGCAACGGCACCGCCAGCCGGGAGACGGAGCAGATGGCGGTGGAGCTGATCCGGCAGCTGGGCGGCGGCGTCAGCTATATGATGGTCAACGAGGCCGGGGCCTCCGTATACTCCGCCAGCAAGCTGGCGGCGGAGGAGTTTCCGGAGTATGACGTGAACCTGCGCAGCGCCGTGTCCATCGCCCGGCGGATGCAGGACCCCCTGGCCGAGCTGGTGAAGATCGACCCCAAGGCCATTGGCGTGGGCCAGTATCAGCACGATATGCCCCAGAAGCGGCTGGACGAGACGCTGTCCGGGGTGGTGGAGGACTGCGTCAACGCCGTGGGCGTGGACGTGAACACCGCCTCCGCCAGCCTGCTGGGCCGGGTGTCCGGCCTGAACGCCGCCACCGCCAAAAATATCGTGAAATACCGGGAGGAAAACGGCGCCTTCACCGGCCGCCGTCAGCTTCTGAAGGTGCCCAAGCTGGGGCCCAAGGCCTTCCAGCAGTCGGCGGGCTTCCTGCGGGTGCCGGAGAGCAAGTCCGTGCTGGACAACACCGGCGTCCATCCGGAGAGCTACGCCGCCGCGGAGGGACTGCTGGCCCTGTGCGGCTATACGCTGGCGGATGTGTCCGCCGGGAGGCTGGCGGACCTGCCCCAGAAGGTGAAGGCCCTGGGCTGGGAGGAGACCGCCGCCCGGCTGGACATCGGCGTGCCCACCCTGCGGGACGTGGCGGCGGAGCTGGCCAAGCCCGGCCGGGACGTCCGGGACGACCTGCCTGCCCCCATTCTGCGAACGGACGTGCTGGACATTAAGGACCTGGCCCCCGGCATGGTGCTGACGGGCACCGTCCGCAATGTGGTGGATTTCGGCGTGTTCGTGGACATCGGCGTCCACCAGGACGGCCTGGTCCACATCTCCCAGGTCTGCAACAGGTTCATCCGCCACCCATCGGAGGTGGTGTCCGTGGGAGACGTGGTAAAGGTGACGGTCCTGGAGGTGGACGAAAAGAAGCGCCGCATCAGCCTGTCCATGAAGCAGGCGTCAAAGCAGTAATATAAAGCAGCAGGGCCGCCCTTCCGGGCGGCCCGGCTCAGCTTGCAAGCCTTTTTGGACAAGCTTTTAATAGCCCCGCTTCCGGTCCACCCGGTGCTCCAGGGGACGGCCGGCGGCGTAGTTTTCCAGATCCCGGCAGAACATGTCCACGTTGATGTCGCAGGTGTAGCCCAAGGACATATTCCCCGAAATGTGGGGCGTCAGCAGCAGGTTCCGGGTACTCCACAGGGGGTGCTCCCTGGGCAGCGGCTCCGGCACCACCACGTCCAGGGCCGCCCCGGCGATGCGCCCGGCGTTCAGGGCCTCCATCAGGGCCTCCTGGTCGATGGCGGTGCCCCGGCCCACGTTCACCACAATGGCGTCCCGGGGCAGCAGGGCAATGCGCTCCCGGCTGAGGATGCCTACGGTGTCCGCCACCGACGGCAGAGCCATCACCAGGATCTCCGTCTCCGGCAGCACCTGGTCCAGCTGCTCCTGGGGCAGCATCCGGTCATAGGCGGGGTCCGGGTTCCGGCCGCTGCGGGACACGCCGCAGATGTGTCCCGCTCCCAGGGCCTTGGCCCGCCGGGCGAAGTTGGTGCCGATGTCCCCGGCCCCCAGCACCGTGATGCGGCTGCCGTAAATGGACCGCATAGGCAGCTCCGACACCCATTCCCGCCGCCGGACGATGTCCTGGAACTCCGGCATCCGCCGCAGCAGCATCAGCGTCACCATGAGGATGTGCTCGCTGATGGTGAGGCCGTAGGCTCCGGAGGAGTTGGACAGCATCACGTCGGGGCTGGCGTACAGGCTGTCGTCGGACAGCTGGTCCACCCCGGCGAAGCCGCAGCAGTACCACTTCAGCCCCGTGGCCCGCTTCAGGTCCTGGGGATTGCACCAGCCGTAAATGATCTCATACTGCTCCAGACCCTGGGCCGGGGCCGCGCCCCGCCCGTAAAAATCCACCGCAAAGCCGCACTTTTCCGCCGTATCCAGCACCTTTTTCCGGCGCTCCGGCGTCAGGAAGTCCTCCATCACCGCGATTTTTCTCATTTGCCGTATACCTCCCATATTTTTTCCGCGCAGCGCATGCCGTCGGCGGCGGCGGACAGGATGCCTCCGGCATAGCCCGCCCCCTCGCCGCAGGGGTACAGCCCCCGGACATTGCACTGACCGCTATCATCTCTTATAATCCGCACCGGCGACGACGACCGGGTCTCCACCGCCGTCAGCACGGCGTCCCCCTGGGCATAGCCCCGGACCTTTCCATCCAGCATCGGCAGCGCCAGGGCCATGGTCTGCCACACGAACTCCGGCAGACACTGCCGCAGGTCCGTCCACCGGACCCCGGGCCGATAGCTGGGGATCACCCGCCCCGGCCCCGTGGAGGGCCGCCCGGCCAGAAAATCCTCCACCCGCTGGCAGGGAGCCGCATAGCCCCCGCCGCCCAGGCGGAAGGCCGCCTCCTCCAGCTGCCGCTGAAAGGCCACCCCCGCCAGGGGATGCCCGCTTCCAAAGTCCTCCGGCGTCACGTTCACCAGCAGGCCGCCGTTGATGTTCTCCCGGTCCCGGGCATATTCGCTCATGCCGTTGGTGACCACCCGGCCCTCCTCCGACGCGGCGGCCACCACCTGCCCCCCGGGGCAGACGCAGAAGGAGAAGGCGCTGCGCCCGTTTTCCGGGTGGCACGACAGCTTATAGCCGGCGGCGGGCAGGCACGGGTGCCCGGCAAACCTCCGGTACTGGGCCGCGTCCATATCCGCCTGCCGGTGCTCGATGCGCACCCCCACGGCGAAGGGCTTCTGCTCCATCCGCACCCCGGCGGTGTGGAGCATTTCAAAGGTATCCCGGGCGCTGTGGCCCAGGGCCAGCACCGCATGCCGGGCAGGCAGCACATACGGCCCCTCCGGCCCTGTAACCTCCAGCCCCTCCAGGGCCCCGTCCCGGACCCGCAGTCCGGTGACCCGGTGGCCGAACCGCACCTGGGCCCCCAGGTCCAGCAGCTGCCGCCGCAGGTTCACCAGGGTCACATGGAGCATATCCGTGCCCACATGGGGCTTGGCGTCCACCAGGATGCTCTCCGGCGCGCCGCAGGATACCAATTGCTCCAAAATCCACCGGTGCCGCCGGTCCCGGGTGCCGGTGTTCAGCTTTCCGTCGGAAAAGGCCCCGGCGCCGCCCTCGCCGAACTGTACGTTGGACTCCGGATCCAGCACCCCGGTGCGCCAGAAGGACGTCACGTCCCGCTGCCGGGTCACGGCGTCCTGTCCCCGCTCCAGCACGATGGGCCGCAGGCCGCACCGGGCCAGAACAAGGGCCGCGAACAGGCCCCCCGGACCGGCCCCGATGACCACCGGCGGCGTCTCGGGGGCCGCCAGGGTCTCCGGCAGCCGGTATAGCTCCGGCGTATACGGCGTTACCCGCCGGTCCCGGATCCGCCGCAGTGCGGCCTTCTCCTGCCGCAGGGTCACCGCCGCCGTATAGACAAAGTGCAGCTCCTCCCGGGCGTCGATGGCCCGGCGCAGCACCTGAAGGGACAGAATGTCCCCCTCCGGCACCCGCAGCAGCCGGGCGGCCTTGCCCCGCAGCAGCTGCTCATCCTGCCCCGGGGCCAGCTTCAGCCCCTCGATCCTGACCATGGGCTTCCGCCCCCTTTCTTCATAGAATGTTCAAATTTTTCCGCCGTTTCTTAAAGCTTCGCTTAAGGTTTCCGCGTATACTATAAACCATCGGAAGGGAAACCACAGCGGCGGCGGAGCATGATACCACATCATACCACATTCCGCCCCGCCCGACAATAGGAGGTTCACAGTTATGTATAACGGTGTCAACGACGAGAACAATCAGGGCGCTTTCAACGATGAAAACAGCCTGTATCACTACAGTTATTCCAAGGACCGGGAGCCCCAGCCCGGACAGCCCGACCCCAGCCAGACCAGCTGGCAGCCGGCATCCCGGCCGGAGGATCCGGTCTCCCCGGAGGAGCCTGCGGCCTACACCACCGGCACCTGCCAGGATGACCCCCAGCCCCCCAAGCCGGAAAAGGGCTCCTTCTGGAAAAAGACCGGTACCAAGGTCACGGCTCTGGTTCTGTGCTGCGCCCTGATCGGCGGCCTGTGCGGCTTCGGCGGCGCGTCTCTGGCCCGCCGGGGCGGCAAGGCCACCATTCAGGAGTCCGGCCGCACGGCTTCCGCCGTCAGCGTCAAATCCGTGGACGGCCAGACCCTGATGACCCCCGCCGAGGTGTACGCCTCCACGGTGAACAGCGTGGTATCCATCAACTGCTCCGCCGTGTCCACCAACATCTTCGGCCAGAAGGTGCAGTCCGCCTCCTCCGGCAGCGGCTTCGTCATCACCCAGGACGGCTATATCGTCACCAACCAGCACGTGGTGTCCGGCGCCAGCAGCGTCAACGTCACCCTGTATAACGGCGATACCTATCCCGCCACTGTAGTGGGCGGCGACAGCGACTATGATGTGGCCGTGCTGAAGATCGAGGCCACCGGCCTCCAGGCCGTGACCCTGGGCAAGAGCGCCGACGTCAACGTGGGCGACACGGTGATGGCCATCGGCAATCCCCTGGGCGAGCTGACCTTCTCCATGAGCCAGGGCATCGTGTCCTGCTGCGACCGGGCTATCAACGTGGACGGCACCCCCTTCAACATGATCCAGGTGGACGCCTCCATCAATCCCGGCAACTCCGGCGGCCCCCTGATGAACCTGTACGGTGAAGTGGTGGGCATTGTGTCCGCCAAGTATTCCAGCTATTCCGACACCACGGTGGAGGGCATCGGCTTTGCCATCCCCATCAGCGATGTCCAGACCATCATCACCGACATCATGGAAAACGGCCAGGTCACCGATAAGGCCTACATGGCCATCAAGGCCGGCAGTATGACCGAGCAGATGGCTGCCCAGTACAACATCAACGTGACCCAGGGCGTGTTCGTCTACGCCGTGGAAAAGGGCGGCGCCGGTGAAAAGGCGGGCCTGCAGCTGGGCGACGTCATCACCAAGCTCAACGACACGGAGATCACCTCCATGAGCGACCTGTCCATGGCCAAGAAGGGCTTCAAGGCCGGCGACACCGTCACCCTGACGGTGTGGCGCGGCGGCCAGGAGATCACCCTGAGCCTGACCTTCGACGAGCAGCCTCAGACCACCGGCACCGAGGACGATTCCCCCAACCAGAACCAGGGTCAGCAGGATTCCTACGGCGACCTGTACGACTACTTCTTCGGCCGGGGCAACGGCGGCCGCGGCAACTAATACGGCGTGACGGCTTCTTCGGAAGCATCACTGGATATATTTCGCATTTCCCTTTTACTCTCTCTTTCTTCTTTCATCTTTCTTCCTTTAAGCACCTCAGGGGTCCCGGATATCCGGGACCCCTGAGG
>ENA-ORSG01001992-ORSG01001992.1-human-gut-metagenome-genome-assembly--contig:-NODE-1992-length-10324-cov-5.488168_pt1 | contig 10324 bp, 6 predicted proteins | sample MGYA00242189_ERZ509156 | MGnify/ENA primary metagenome ERZ509156 (study PRJEB26280, sample SAMEA2338666) | human gut metagenome | biome: human gut; feature: human-associated habitat; material: faeces...
TCGGGCTGGCGAAAAAATACGGTGGCAAGTGCAACCTCCGTTTCGACGATACGAACCCCGTCAAGGAGGATGTAGAGTATGTCGATTCGATCAAGCGCGACATCCAGTGGCTCGGGTTCGACTGGGCCGTCGAACGCTATGCGTCGGACTATTTCGACCAGCTCTACGACTGGGCGATCGTACTGATTAAAAAAGGGTTGGCATACGTCGACGACCAGACACAGGAGCAGATCCGCGAAAACCGCGGTACGGTTTCCGTACCGGGCACTCCGTCGCCGTGGCGCGACCGCTCCGTGGAGGAAAACCTCGACCTGTTCGTCCGCATGAAAAACGGCGAATTCCCCGACGGGGCCAAGGTGCTGCGCGCCAAGATCGACATGGCGCACCCCAACATGCTCTTCCGCGACCCGATCATGTACCGCATCATCCATGCCGAGCATCACCGCACGGGCAACAAGTGGTGCATCTACCCGATGTACGACTATGCCCACGGCCAGAGCGACTCGATCGAGCAGATCACCCACTCGATCTGCACGCTCGAATTCGACGTGCACCGTCCTCTCTACGACTGGTTCATCCAGGCGCTGGAGATCTACCCTTCGCACCAGTACGAATTCGCCCGGCTGAACCTCACCTACACGATGATGTCGAAGCGCAAGCTGCTCAAACTCGTGCAGGAAGGCGCCGTGATGGGCTGGGACGACCCCCGCATGCCGACGATCTGCGCTTTGCGCCGCAAGGGCTATACCCCGGCCTCGGTGCGGAACTTCGCCGAGATGGTGGGCGTCGCCAAGCGCGACAACGTGATCGACCTGGGCAAGCTCGAATACTGCGTGCGCGAAGACCTGAACAAGATCGCAGAGCGCCGCATGGCAGTGCTCAACCCGCTGAAGGTGGTCATCACCAACTACGAGGAAGGCAAGACCGAGCTCTTCACGGCGATCAACAACCCCGAGGACGAATCGGCCGGCACGCGGCAGGTGCCCTTCTCGAAGGTCATCTACATCGAGCGCGACGATTTCATGGAGGAGCCTCCCAAAAAGTTCTTCCGCCTGGCACCCGGCGGCGAGGTGCGCCTGCGCTATTCGTACCTGATCAGGTGCGAGGAGGTCATCAAGGATGCCGCGGGCAACATCACCGAGCTGCGCTGCACCTATGACCCGATGTCGGGCAGAGGGTCGTCGAGCGACGGCCGCCGCGTGAAGGGTGTCATCCACTGGGTATCGGCCAAAGATGCCGTGGAGGCCGAAATCCGCCTGTTCAACCCGCTCTTCACGAAGGAGAACCCCGACGACGTGAAGGAAGGACAGACCTGGGAGGACAACCTCAACCCCGAATCCATGGTCAAGGTCACGGGCTACCTGGAGCCGTCGCTGCGCGACATACCCATAGGGCAGGCCGTGCAGTTCGAGCGCGTAGGCTACTTCTGCCCCGACACCGACTCGACACCCGAACACCCCGTGTTCAACCGCACGGTGACGCTCAAGGATTCGTGGGCGAAAATCAACAAGTAGGAAAACACGGAATACTATTTATAAAAACAAGACCTCCCGGCAGAACCGGGAGGTCTTGTTTCAGGTTATTTCACCGGAAGGCAGATCTCCGTCCTGAGCTTTTCCGCCGGGTCACATCATCCGCCCGAAGGTCTTTCGCCCCAAAAGGTAACGCAGGAGTACGGAACCGCGGTAAACCTTCCCGGCGACCGTTCCCCTGCACTGCTGCCGAATCTCCTTCCGCTTGCACGACAGGCTGCCGTGCCAGCGGAGGAAATCGCGCCAGGCGCGGAATACGGCACGGAAATTATCGCCCCGTCCCTGTGCCAGATACGACAATGCCGCCATCAGGTCGAGCACGGGGCGTACGATGGCCACGACGGCACGCTGTACGGGAGAAGCACACTTGTAGAGCATCGCCAGGTTATTGCGATGGTTGTAGAACACCTTGGTCGGGGAATCGGTCGTCAGCGTCCCGCCGCCGAGGTGGTAGACCGTACTCCCGGGCACGACCCGCACGCGGTAACCCGCGAGCTGCATGCGCCAGCAGAGGTCGATCTCCTCCATGTGGGCGAAGAAATCGTCGTCGAAGCCCCCTAATGCGCGGAACACGTCGGCACGGCAGCAAAAAGCCGCTCCGCTGACCCAGAATACGTCGCGGGCATCGTCGTACTGCCCCTCGTCGGCCTCGACCCGCTTGAGGATACGCCCCCGGCAGAAGGGATAGCCCAGGAAGTCGATAAAGCCCCCGGAAGCCCCTGCGTACTCGAATCTCGTACGGTCGAGCCACGAAACCAGCTTGGGCGAAACGACCGCCACGTCGGGCTCACGCTCCAGAACGCCGAGGATCGGCTCCAGCCATCCCCGGGGTGTCTCGACATCGGAATTGAGCAACAGGTAATAATCCGCCTCGACCTGCGCCAAAGCGCGGTTGTAACCACCCGCAAAACCGTAATTCCGGTCGAGGCGCACCACGGCGACGGTCGGGAACTCCTCCGCCAGCACCGCCAGCGACCCGTCCGTCGAACCGTTATCAGCGACGACGACCCCGACCCCGGCGGGAGCCGCGGCCCCGAGGAAGCGGCGCAGGTGTTCCGCGCCGTTCCAGTTGAGTATGACGATTTTAACGATTGGCATTCGTGCGTTTGTGTTTCCAGCGGCGGTGCGACCACATCCAGAGCTCGGGATGCTCGCAGATCATGGCTTCCAAACGTCTAACGTAGCGTTCCGTGATTTCGTATTCGGCGACCTCCTCCACACCGTCGTAGATCGGTTCGAACGACATCTGGTAACGTCCCCGCTGCAAGCGCTCCATCCGGACGAAATAGACCGGCAGGTTACAGCGCAGCGCCAGTTTCTCCCCGCCATCGAAGAAGATCGTATCCTGGTTGAGAAAGCGGAACCAATGGCTGTCGGGGCGGCGCGGCGGGTTCTGGTCGGCGATAAGCCCCATCACGAGGTTCTTGCCCTCGATGCCGCGTTCCCTGTTGCGCAGGTAGAAGCGCAGCGAATCCTTCATCGCCACGGTCATCGAATTCTCGTAGTTGCGCAGGCGCTGGTAAAGGCGTTCCATCACTTTGCTGCGCAGCGGGTGGTAAACGGCCACGAGCATCTGCGAGCGTTCGTAAAGCCCCCAGTAGGAGCAATACTCCCAGCAGCCGAAATGGGCCGTCATGGCGATCCAGTCACGGCCGTGCACCTTCGCATAATGTTCCTCGAACCCTTTTACGGTGAGTACCGTACGGCCTTTTTCCTCGCTCATGTGGGCCATATTGACCGTATCGACGAAAATCTCGGCAAGCGTACGGTAAAAACTGCGGCAGACGGCCGCCCGTTCCTGCTCGCTTTTTTCGGGGAACGAGTTCCGCAAATTGGCCTTCACGACCTTCATGCGGTAGCGCAGGCAATAATAGAGGATGAAAAAGAGCAGGTTTTCAACAATGTAGTACTTGAACCAGTAAGGCATCACGGCAAATACCCGCGCCCCGAGCCACAGGAACTCCAACCATATCTTTTGTATGAAATTCAGCTCTGTACGTTTCATCCGGCAAATCAACGGTTACGGTTCGACGAAAAGTTTTACGTTGGCGACCTTGGTGCGGATTCTCAGCCAGTTCGCAAGTGTCGTCCGGTCGATGGAATCGGAAGGGACTTTCGGCGTGACCACGCAGACGAGCGTCGTATCGAGCGGCGTGCCCGAAACGTCGAACGTAATGCCCTTCATAAGCGATATGGCCCTGACGTTCGTGGTCATGGCGCCCACCTCGCGCGAAATGTCGTCCACCTCGACATTCGTGACACGGTAGCGTTTCAGCTGCGCAGCCATCTCGCCGATGCGCCTGTTCTTCTCTTCCAGGAGTTCGAGGTAACTCTGTTGCAGCGACGCCACGTCGATCTTGTCCGTGGTGTTCGCCTGGCGGACGACCAGCTCGGCCTTGTCGAGCCCGAAGCTGCGCATCTGGGTGCGGGCGTTCTCGATCGTCCCGTCGTCGAGCGGCTCCCCCAGGAGCAGCAGTTCGATCTGCGACGGATGCCCGCGGTGCGCGTAACGCTTATTACACTCGATCACGCGCGTATGGGGGAAATTGAAGACCTGCGAGACATATTTGTCGGCCGCCGCTTCGAAAAGCGACACCCTGACCATGTGGAACCCGATGACAACGCTCGGGATGAAGGTCACCAGCGTGATGACCATCATCAGCCGCTTCACGTTGCGCTCGCGCACCTTGTCGATGAACGCCTTTTTCTCGTATTTCAGGAACCGCACCATGGCATAGGTCGCCAGGGCGATGAATACCGAGTTGATGAAAAAGAGGTAGAACGCCCCGAAGAAGAAGCGCATCTGCCCCGTGGCAAGGCCGAAGCCCGCGGTACAGAGGGGCGGGATCAGCGCCGTAGCGATCGCCACGCCCGGGATCACGGTCGACGTGCGATCCTGCCGCGTCTGCGCCACGATGCCCGCCAGGCCGCCGAACAATGCGATCAGCACGTCGTAGGTCGTCGGCACGGTGCGTGCCAGCAACTCGCTGCTGTTCGACGACAGGGGCGACACCAGAAAATAGACCGTCGAGGTGACGATCGCCACGACGAACATCAGCGCATAATTGCGCAGCGACTTTTTGAGCAGTTCGAAATCGTTGATACCCAGCGAAAGGCCGATGCCCATGATCGGCCCCATGATGGGCGAGATGAGCATGGCGCCGATGATCACGGCGGCCGAGTTGACATTCAGGCCCAGCGAGGCGATCATCGTCGCAAAGATCAGTACCCACAGGTTGACCCCGCGAAATACCACCCCCTTGGAAATCGACGCCACGACCTCGTCGCGCTGCGCCTTGTCCTCATCGAGGCTGAAACGCCCCCGGAGGAATTCACGCATCTCTCCCAGCCATGCCGAGGAAGAACGTTTGATCCGATGCGTATCGTTGTTGTTTTCCATTTTCCAGTCCTTTATTCAGTCTCCTCATCCGGTAATTCCCTCTTCGGTTTGGGTTTCCCGGCCAATACGATCACAAATTCGCCTTTGGGTTCCGTCGTACGAAAATGTTCCAGCACTTCGGCGACAGTGCCCCGCACGGTCTGCTCGAACTTCTTGGTCAGCTCACGCGATACGGACACCCTGCGTTCCGATCCGAAAACTTCGGCGAACTGTTCGAGGCATTTCACCACCCGGTAGGGCGATTCGTAGAATACCATCGTGCGCTCCTCGTCGGCAAGCGACTGCAACTGCTTCGCCCGCCCCTTTTTCTGGGGCAGAAACCCCTCGAAACAAAACCGGTCGCACGGGAATCCGCTCTGCACAAGAGCGGGAACCAGCGCCGTGGCACCGGGGAGCGTCTCGACCTCGATGCCGGCCTCGACACACGTCCTGACCAGCAGAAACCCCGGATCGGAGATCCCGGGCGTCCCGGCGTCCGAGACCAGCGCGGCATTGCGTCCGGCGGCAATCGACCCGGCCACCATCTTGACCGTGGCGTGTTCGTTGAACTTGTGGTGCGAATGGAGTTTTTTCTCGATACCGAGGTGTCTGAGCAGGAACGACGTAGTACGCGTATCCTCGGCGAGGATGAAATCCACCTCGCGCAGCACATTGACCGCCCGCAGCGTGATATCGTCGAGGTTCCCGATCGGGGTAGGTACGATATAGAGCTTGGCCATGGGGCTATGCGAATTTACGTTCGAGCAGTTCCATCAGGAACTTCGCGCCGTCGGAATTGGCATTCCAGACATAATTCTCGGCAATGTAAATCATGCAGTCGTCGAAATCGCCGAAGGCATCGAGCTTGTCGAGCGCCGCTTCGTAAGCCCGGGCATCGCCGTCGAACAAGTCGCGGATCATCAGGAACTTGTCGTTGATGCCGATGGCGCGCCTCAGGTCGGTGACGGGCTCGCTGCGGCGCAGTTCCGAGGCCATGTCGCGCGGCGGCACAATCGTATCGGCCAGCGTCTGTTTGTCATGGTTGATCACTTCGCCCAGTACGGCCCCGTTATTCGGCGCCCCGTTCCCTGCAAGGGTAATCTCCTCGAAATCGGGCTCTTCGTCGTCATTCCCGGTGTCGGGCACGGGTGCCGGACGCTGCGACACGGACGCCGCATACACCCCTTCCGCAGGAGCTTCATCCCCGGCGAACATACGCTGGGTGTCCGGGACAGAAACGCCAGGGCCGGATACCGGTTCCGGGCTGTCGGTTGCCAGACTGTCGGTTGGAAGCTGCGGCCGCCCGGCCGCGGTTCTTGCGGCGTCCCCCGCGGCAGGTGCCGGAGCAGGCTTTTCGGCCGTCGGCCGTGCAGCCGTGGGTTCGGGATTGTAAAGCGACATGATTACCCGCTGTTTATGGCGGTGGCGCTGGGTCTCCTCTTCGATGCCGAACAAGGTCGGCGCGATCGGCTGCGGCGCTGCCGCAGGATGCGTCCCCGCTCCGGGAGCCGGGTGGGTAACGCCCGTTTCCGCCCCTGATCCGGCAATTGCTTCCGGTTCGGGCATCCCCGAGGGTGCTTCCCGGTGTGCGGGCTCGTCCCGGGGGGCGGTTGCCCCTTGCGGCCCGGATGCCCCCGGCACACGGGCAAGCTCCTGCGAACCGGAATCCCCATGCGATTCGGATGCCGCCGCAATATTTTCAGCCGGCACTTCCTTGCCGGCGCTATTTCCAGTCGATTCGGGCGCAGGAATTTCTTCCGCAGCCGGGGTTTCAGGATCGGAAACCAGCCCGGCAACCGGGGGTTCAGCCTCCGCAATCGGCCCCGCAGCCGGTTCAGCCGGGATTTCGGCAGGTTCCGCAACAACCCCGGCCGGCTCTTGTCCGTCCGCCGGCACGGAATCCAGCACGGATTCGGCCACCGTTTCCGCCGCCGCGGTATCGCAATCGGGGAAATCTGCCCCGGACTCCGCCAGGGGCGCAATGAACCCTGATTCGGGTTCCGGCCCGGATCCGGAGAGCGACGGCAATTCGGGTTCCGCCACGGGCAGAGGCTCGATCGAAAGCACTTCGCCGAGGTCTAAGCTGACCGGAATCTCCGTCGGGAAGGGTTCCTGTTCGGAGGCATCTGCCGCGGGAGGTTCCGCCTCCGCATCGAAACGCACGGCCTCGTAGAGTGTCCGCAACTTATCGAGTACGAGATCCCGCTCGAGGGAGCCGATCTCCTGGTTCGCATTCCAGCCTTCAACTATTTCCGAGAGCTTGCGCAATTCGCTCCGCACGTATTTCAAATCCATAATCCGCACACTTTTTGCCTCCAAAGATAGAAAAAAATTTACGAACACACCGTGCAAAACCCGAGATAATATCCCCGAGGGCCTGCGGCGCCGCTGCGGGGCACAAAAAACGGGGATCGACACACAGCCGATCCCCGTTCGTATGCGGGAGTAGTCTACTCCCCGAAAATATGCCGCGCATAATTATACCCGCAGGCATCGTAGATCCGCGCCAGGCGGCGGACACGGTGCAGATAGCCGGCATAATCCTTCCGGTCGAGGCTCCACCCCACTTCGGCCAGCGCGCTCAGGCGCGGCAGAAGCATATATTCGGCATGGGGCCATGTCGCGATATACTCCGTCCACAGGTTGGCCTGCACGCCCAGGATACAAGCCTGCTCGGCAGGCGTCAGCTGCTCGTAAGGATCGAGTTCGTAGACCTTCTCCACAGGTAGGTACCCGCCGATGGCAAGGGGTTCGCGGGCCGTATCGCGCGTCTGGTAGTAATCCAGGTAGCAGTTCGTGGTCGGCGCCATGATGGCATGGTTGCCCTGCCTGGCGGCCTCGATCCCCCCTTTCGCTCCGCGCCACGACATGATGGTCGCCGTCGGGGTGACATCGCCTTCGAGAATCTCGTCCCAGCCGATCAGGCGGCGTCCGCGGGCATTCAGGAACTTCTCGACGCGCGCCGTGGCGTAATTCTGCAACTGGCGCGGACGCCTCAGCCCTTCGGCCTTCATGCGCGCCTTGCAATGCGGGCACTTCTCCCACATCACCGTCGGGCATTCGTCGCCGCCGATATGGATGTATTCCGACGGGAAAAGGCCGACGACCTCTTCCAGCACCCCCTCGATGAATTCGAAGGTCGTCTCCTTGCCGATGCAGAACACCCTGTCGTCGATGTCCCAGGTCTGGCGCACCTCGTATTGTTCGCCCGTGCAGCCGAGCCACGGATAGGAGGCCAGCGCACCCACGGCATGTCCGGGGAATTCGATCTCGGGGATCACCGTGATAAAACGCTTCGCAGCGTAGTCCACGATGTCGCGGATCTCGTCCTGCGTATAGTAACCGCCATAGGGCGTTTCGTCGAACTTGCAGTTTTCGTCGTACTCGCCGCCCGGGTCGCGGCCGATCAGCGTACGGCTGCGTACGGAACCCACCTCGGTCAGTTTCGGGTATTTCTTAATCTCGATACGCCACCCCTGGTCGTCGGTAAGGTGCCAGTGGAACACGTTGAGCTTATGCAGGGCCATGATGTCGAGCGCCTCCTTCACTTCGTCGACCGTGAAGAAATGGCGGCAGACGTCGAGCATCATGCCCCGGTAGCCCAGGCACGGTTTGTCCTCGATCGTCACGACGGGCAGCTCCACGGCACGCACGCCGGTCGCGTCGTAAGCCGCAACGGGGATCAGCTGGCGAAGGGTCTGCACCGCATAGAACGCCCCGGCAGCGCTCCCGCCCACAATCTCGGCACGTCCGGGCGTAATCTCCAGGCGGTAGCCATCCGCCGGCATCGCCGCGTCGCACGAGATATTCAGCGCCCCGTCGAGGGGCACGTCGGCATGCCGCACCCGCAACCCTTTGCCGAACACCGGTTCCAGCACTTCGTCGAGCGCCCCGGTCACACAGGCCAGACTGTCGTCGCCGGACAGCAGCACCGCTTCGGTCGAAGCGGTCAGCAAAAAGGTTCCCTGCCCTTTCACGACACGTTCGGGGAGCGGCACCACCGCGACTTCATCGTCGGCGGGGATTACCTTACCGCAGCCGCAGAGGGCCGCACAGAGGACAACGAGGGGTATAAGTCTCTTCATATCGGGCTTGTTTTAAATGGGGTTGCTCAGGAACACAAGGTAAAAATAAAGCAAAAAACGGACAAATCAAAACCCCGGCCCGTTATTCGCACGCCGAAGCCCCCAGCAGCCCCACGTGTTCGACCGACGAACAGCAGATATGGAGCCGTTCGACCGTCTTGGCATACGGGAACTGTTTCAACTGCTCGTACATCGCCTCCCGGAAAAACCCGAAGGCATGGGCGATGCTCCCGCCGAAAACGATCGCTTCGGGGTCGTAGGCATAGAGGATCATCATCACCAGCCGCCCGATATGTCCGCCGAATTCGTGCCACAGCGCCAGCGCCGCGGGATCGCCCGCCAGGGCACGCTCGTAGGCTTCCTTGCCCGTCGTGCCGCGGCCTACGAAGAAACGGCTGCTGCAATAGTATTCGTAATCGCGGTCGAGGTACGGAATGCTCCCGATCTCCCCGGCACCCGTATCGTGCCCGCAATAGAGTTCGCCGCCGATCACGATCCCTGCGCCGACACCCGTGCCGAGCGCCACGCACACCACGTCGCTATATGCGCTCGCCTCGCCGAAGCGGCTGACGCCCAAAGCAAAGCAATTGCAGTCGTTGTTGACATATACGGGGACACCGAACCGTTTTTCGAGCAGGTCTTTGAGGTATACCTCGCGCCACGACGGGATGCCTACGACATTGTAGACGATCCCGCGCGCCGCATCCACGACCGACGGCACGCCGATACCGATGCGGGCGACGTCGGGGGTGATGAGCTTCCCGATGAGCGAGGCAATTTGATCCACGACCTCCCCTTCGGGGCGGTCGGCTTTGCAGGGTTCGGAGAGCAACCGCACGATGCGGCCATCCTTCACCAGGCCGGCGCGCACGTTCGTGCCGCCTAAATCCACACCAATCCTCATCGTGCAATCAGTTGTTATTTTTGACTTTCGCAACTTTCCCGCCGCGGAATTCCACATGGTCTGCAATCCGGCCGTCGCGCTCGTGTATCCACGTCTCGAAGCCTCGTTCGCCCTCGGTCAGCACGAGGATGCGCACCCCCGGCCGCAGGTTGTTGTAGGTCGTATCGTCGCCCGAAAAACGGCCGTAACCGAGGGCGATACCCTTCTCGGCCACCACATAGTCGATGTCGTGGTCATGCCCGACGAAAGTGCCCATCACATCGCCGCACTCGGCCATCGCGGCGAACATGCCGGGGTTCAGCGCCCCGGGGCATTCATCCTCGGCGGCACGGCCGACATGCGTATTGTCGGGGTTCCGCCATGCAGCGACGTATTCGGGCAGGGCGATATGGAAAAACGCCAGCGCCGGCAGCGGCTTTCCCCC
>ENA-ORSG01001996-ORSG01001996.1-human-gut-metagenome-genome-assembly--contig:-NODE-1996-length-10312-cov-2.547236_pt1 | contig 10312 bp, 8 predicted proteins | sample MGYA00242189_ERZ509156 | MGnify/ENA primary metagenome ERZ509156 (study PRJEB26280, sample SAMEA2338666) | human gut metagenome | biome: human gut; feature: human-associated habitat; material: faeces...
ATCTAGCAACGGTTTCCAAGTCTACTAGATTGGGGGGACGGGAGCCAAGCTGCAATACCCCCAAGACACCCGTCTATAGGTCGTGACGTCGTCTATAAACAGGCTCACCGCCCGCGGAATAAAATTCGGCGCAAATCGTTTGAGCAGGCGACGCGCGGAAGGAGCGTGTAGGGCGGCAATATACTGACCGTCAGCCGCGGCATCCTCACGGAAACCTAATTGCCGCCGGAATTAAAGTCCCCGGTGCGGACTCACCGTATCTCCCCGGCGCGGGCTCGATATCCTCTCGGATATCTAATCGTCTTGGACTTTTACCCACCCAAGCACAGTACAGCTTTTACGTGCCGCCACGCAGAGCCTAGCCCGGAACTATTGTCTAAAACATAGGCCTTCAAAGCAACTTAGGTTCAAGTACGGACATGCAAATACGGGCACTGGATACAGGTCTTGACTATCAATGGTTATCAATCGCATGTGTTTCTGGCAAATTACGCCCGGCTTATGCGTGCGATACAATCAGTCTCACCGAACACCAAACCAGCAACCCGAAGGGACCAACGTGCTAACAATTCACTATGGTGATATGGAAAACGTTATCTACAATACGTCGGTTTACTTCGATAACGTCTATTCGCCCCAGTGGTTTCAAGATGCCTTTGCGCAAAGGATCATCAAATCCATCGATAAAGGTATTGTGGTTGGACCATGCGCAATTGATACCAAGATACTAGGTATCATCCCTCCTGAAAGGCTATCGGGAGGCACTAAAACGTTGCTGCTCATGTACTTTATGCCTCAGAACGTATACAACGCCACAACCTGCAGCGATAATTGCGCTTACTGGATCCTGAGAATCGCTGCGCAGCAAGACCTGACAATCAACCTCTACCATCTAATGGATTTTGGAAACGGCAGGTTCACGGCAACTGTTGCAAACACGGGTGATGTCGTTCACACGATGTTCGACCTTGTCCCTATAGCTGCAAAATGCCTAAGGGAAAAATCCTGACACGCGCTTTCGTTAGGCTCTGTTAGACCAAGATTGACATACATATGTCATCACGGTGCCATATCGTTAGCCCCGTAGACCGCGACGATGGGGGCATCATGAACGCCGAGGACCTGGTAATCGCCTTCAAACGGGACATGGCGAAGCTGAGCGGGACCGAGCGCCGCCGCGCGATTGAGTCCGTCAGGGACGTGATCCGCGCGGCGGCGTTCGACGACGCGGCCGGCTCCGCCTACGAGGTCGAGCGCAGCCGCGTCTGCCTCAAGACCGCCTACACCATGCGCCATAGGCTGATCGAGTGCCTCTCGGCCCACTGCCCCCATTCAGGGCCGGGCGGGGCTGCGGCGGCGAGCTCGACGAGATCTACTTCCCTGAGTCGTTCAAGGGCAAGGGCAACCGCGCGAAGGGGTTGTTCGCGATGCCGTCGAATATACCGGCCACGACGATCCGGATCGACCCAGAGGCCAAAAAGGAGGCCACGGCCATCCTTGACGAGCTCGGCCTGTCCATGTCCACCGCCGTCAACGCGTTCCTCAGGGCGCTCGTCCGGGAAGACGGGATGCTGTTCGAGATGAAGGTAAAGGCGCCGGCAATCGACTTGAAACGGTAGACCCTTCACGATTAACCCGACCGATCTTGAGCGCATCGCCCCCCCCTGCCGGATTCAAACCCTGCAAGGGGGCGATAACTCTGCACTTTCAAAATACGATTGGGCAGAATGACGATACCGGTCTAACAGAGCCTTAGTTTTTTAGATATTGCGTCAATGTCCATTTCGTCTCTTTTAGCGCTGAATACCATGTATCGGGTTCATTTTCTCATGCCTTATAAGGAATATATGAGACGACTGAATTCGTAGATGCCTGTTGTAAATGAATGTATGTGAGAAAGCTAACAACTACTTAATAAGAGTTGCGTTTGGCATCAGGCAACGAAAACCGTTGCATTTTGTCTCTTGCAACTAAAAGGGTTGCGTTTGGTATATAGCAACGAAAACAGTTGCATTATGTCTCATGCAACTAAAAGGGTTGCTTTTGGTGTCTAGCAACGAAAACAGTTGTGCACGGGCAAGATAACCCTCACGCTTTGCGAATGATATCTTTGTTCCTGCAAATTAAAACACGCAATGTTATAGATAGACGAAATCTGATTAGCGGGCGACGATGAATGCCACATCTCTATTATCACGGGGATTGTCGCCCCAGAAAAACCCGATATGGCAATCGACGCTGATAGCAGTCTTAAAGAACATGACGTCGCCCTCACTCGACCTAGAACCGTTCGAGAATCTCCTCGGCATTCTCTCGCAGATAGATATCTAGGTCCGGCACGGCAAACTGTACGTAGCCCCTCTGTGGTGCCTGAATAACCTCTCTTTGTAGCAATTTGGCCCTAATAGAGCTGATCTCATTGGTTTTTTTACCCATGCGCTTAGCAATCTCGGCTGATTTGGACTGTTGTTTATCCTCGCACATGGCCAAAAGGTATTTGATATCGTTGAGCCCCAGTCCAGAAATCGCGGGCTCGTGAACAACATCGTGAAAACGAGCTTCTGCCAGCGCAATGCCTTCGGAAACATCGCGCTCACTCACGATGGCACTTTTGTCACGATGCAAATTGGCGCGCTGCCAAATGGAGTAACCGACCAGTTGCACCAGATAGGCATAGCCCTTAGTGGCCTTAGCGGATTTCGACAACAGATCGTCATCTATGGTCAAGCCGGTCGCAATAAAACTGTCGCCCATAGAAAGCGCCACCTCCACCTGGTTGATAGGCGCCAGATCTTCGGGGAGGGCACGACGCAAGAACGTAAGCGCCTTGCCGTTAATAAGATCCATAACACCAGCGGGTAAACCGGCAAAGGCAAGTGCGATATCTACTCTTTCCCCTATCAAAAGCTGAACCGTAGACGCAATGGTACGCATATCGTCTATCGGGGCGTCCTGAACTTCATCGATGGCAATAAAAAGACCCTTAGACGACTTCGCTGCCGAACTCAGCAACTTTCTAAGGCTCGGCTCTTGGGGCGCAACGTCAACTTTCGCGGAAACAAAGCCGGCGTTTACGCCGACCGAAGCATTGGCCGCAAGGGAAGAATCAGCAACCTGATCCCACAAGTCCAGCAATAAGTTAGGGCCAGCAGAGACAATAGCGGTCTTCCATCCAAGCTCTCGAGCACGATCCCTAAGATCGCAGAGCAAAACAGTTTTTCCGGAGCCCCTCGGTCCAGCAATGCGCATGAGCCTCGCAGGTGCACCAATTCCCGCATTCAAGCTCTCGGTAAACTCAAGGGCAATATCATCACGACCAATTATGCGCGGAGGCTCAGCGCCGGCAGTGGGACGAAACGGATTATGGAATGCTGTGGCGCTCACTTGTTTGCCTTTCTAGGGAATCGATTAACAGCCAATCATCGTTTAAATAATTATCGCAGACTATATCGAATAATATCGAGCTGTATAAGTCCGTATAAACTTATCGCGGAAGTATCGAGCTTTCGTAATTTGTCTTAGTTAGTAGCCTACCATTGCTTTCTTCCAAGCCCATAGCGAAAGAAAGTTAAAGACTTCCTAAAAACCATTGCCTTAGACCGAGAAATACTCACTCTCATCGGATAAGTTCGGCCCCAACCACGGATCACCATCGAGGAAAAACTCCGGCCAGCGTTGCATGAACAGTGCCTGCTCGCGCTTCCAGCGACGCAGCTTTTCCTCGTTGGCCTCTTCCCTGCCGCGCGAGGTGAACTCGTAGTGGTACAGCTCGGCATAGGGCGTAAAGATAGTGCGGAAGCCCGCCTCCCACGCGCGCAGGCAAAAGTCCGCGTCGTTAAAGCCGACGGCGAATTCCTCGTTGTAGCCGCCGACCCGCTCAAATACGTCGCGTCGGACCATCTGGCAGGCACCCGTTACGGCGCTGAAGTTACCGGGGCGCACAGCGCGGGCAAGATAGCCCTCGCGCTTTGCCGAGAAGTCCTGGTTGGCATGGGCAAGTGCACCACGCACGCCAACCAAAATGCCGGCATGCTGCACCAGATGATCGGCAAAGTAGAGTTTGGCGCCCACCACGCCCGCATCAGGACGCTGCAGATAGCTCATCATCTCTTCGATAAAGTCGGGGCTTATGACCTCGGTATCGTTGTTGAGCAGCAGCAGATAGTCGCCCTTGGCATGCTCCACGCCAAAGTTAATGATCTGGGAGTAATTGAACTCACCCGGCCAGTACACAACGCGCGCGATACCCTTGCCTTCGGATGCCGCAGCCACGCGTTCCGGCAGGGTTTCGTAATACGCAAACGTCTCCGGGTCTTCGCTGTTGTTCTCCTCCAAAACGAGCTCGTAGTTGGTATACGTTGCCTTCTGGGCAATCGACATCACGCAGGCGTCGAGCGTCTCAATGTGATCCTTGGTCGGAATCACAATGCTCACCAGCGGCGCAGGCTTCGGCAGCGCATAGTGCATGCGGTAGACAAACGGCGTCTCGGTCTCCTCGACCGTTCCGCAAATGCCCAGCGCGTTAAAGTGGCGCTGAAGCGCAAGGCGCCCGGCTTCAATAGCATACGGCTTGCTATCAGCAGAACCGTCGGCGGTCGATCCCGGATGCACGCGCCAGTGATACAGCACATGCGCAACGTGCTCAAACCGCGCGCCGGCTGCAAGGCAGCGAAGCGTCAGGTCGTAATCCTGGGCACCCGCAACGTCTTCTGGAGACGTGCCAATGTGATCGATGAGCGCCTTCTCCACCATCAGAAAATGCGTCACGCAGTTATGGCTATAGAGCAGATCGACATTGAGCCGCATCTTAAAGACCGGCTGACCCCACTCCCCCGTTTTCTGAAACATGTCCTCGTCGCAGAACAGGACCTGGGGGCGCTCGCCCTCGGCCGCCTTATTCAGCGCGGAAACATAGTGGAATAACGCGTCCGGTTCCAGAATGTCGTCATGGTCCAAGAACGTGATGTAGTCGCCCATCGCCTGCTCAATACCTGCGTTGGTGTTGAGCACAATGCCGCCGTTGCCAGGCAGCTCAATACGACGAACCCGCTCGTCGTTGACACCTGCCGCAAGATTGGCCACCGCGTCCCATTCGGGCGAGGCGTCCATAAGGAGCAGTTCCCAGTTGTCATAGCTCTGGGCTTGCACCGAGTCCAGCAGCTCGCGCAGGTAGACCCGATCAGTCTTGTAGCACGGCACCACAATGCTCACGAGCGGTCTATAGGCAAAGGCCGCCGAAGCGACACGCTGGCACGCCAAATCGCCCGGCTTTGCGCGATGTTGCTCAAACCAACGTCGATAAGCTGCGTCGTCTGCACGCGCGTCCTTCATGCGGTTCCAGCTGTCATCGAACATGCCGTTGTACAGGCGACCATCCATGGCGCAAAACCCGCTCTGGATCTGCTCCGTGGGATCGCTCACAATCGCGACAAAATCTCGTATATCCTGGGGCATCTCAACGCTCAGATACGTTTTATTGACGCGGCAACCGTTGCGCTGCGGCACATCGACCTGCGATTCAAACACATGCACAGTGACATCGATGGCATTCATATGCGTATCGAAGATCTGGAGCTCAGGTGCGCACTGGGGGTCTCCCGCCCAGGTAACCTCATAGCGCCACACCGCGCCGGCGTCTGCCAGCAAATAGCGAATGGCATCGATCTCGTAGCGACCGCAGCATTCGCCACGCTGTGCATCGCGAACGAGCGCGCACAGCGCAGGCTTTGCTTTGTAGTTAATCTTGGATTCCAACTTGGCCACGCGGCTATCGAGACGAATGGAGCCCAACCTTTGACCACCGGATGCAAAAACGACATCCATCGACGAGCCATCCAAAAACGGAAGCACCAAGACGGCGAGCTCGCGCTCGTAATCGGAAACGGAAGGGCAAAACGCCAGCACACGGCCATGATCGACTGGGAACACCAGCAACGGCACACAAGAACCGCTCGTCGTCGCATGGGCAAACGCTTGAGAACCCTCCTGCTCAATAAGCGCAGCGACATCCTGACCGGCAAAACGAAGCAGCACAAACAGACGGCCCTGACTGCGGCAAAGTGCCAAACGCTTGATACTCATCTACACTTCTCGCTTTCCCAGGGCGTTCGCCGCCATGCGCTTGCAGGCACCCAGACGCCCAAACCTCAAGACGTCGTAATCGAACATGAGCTTTTTGCACGCACGGGCATTGGGGGCCTTACTGGTAAGCGCCGCGCGCACCATAGCGGCAACAGACGGGGCACATTGTGCAAGCGCAGCATCGCTACCCACAGCAGAACCGGCAAGCGCTGTGGCAACGGCAGCAAACACCTTGCCGCAGTCCGAACCCAGCAACCTGAGCGCATCGTACAGCACCAGATCGCATAGGAAGTACGCCAGGTCCTCGGCATGCTGGACATCGAGACCGTCGCGCTGCCAGTCAGCCAGCACCGCGGAGTAAATCTTCACGTGCTCCAGCAGGCGCGTCTCGTCGTCGTAGCGCATGGTGTCCATGAGCGAACCCTTGCGCGCCACGCGGTAGTCATACAGCTTGTTCGAAATAAGCGCGGTCTTGCGCGAGCGACCGTACACGGCAAAATCGAAGACCTGGTCCTCGCCATACTTAACGGTTTCGTCGAACACGATCCCGTTACCCAGCAAAAACTGACGCTTGCAGGCGGTGCGCCATGCAAAGGGGCGAGATGCTTCCTTAAACAGTAGGTCGGAGCTATAGCCTTCAAACGACACATCGCGCGGGCTCAGCACATAGTTAAGCCACGGATACCCCGCCTCCAGCGGATACGGATTCGCACCAAAGGTCAAAACATCACAGCGCTCGCGCTCAAAGGCATCGACGATCACGCGGCATGCATCGGGCGTAAAGCGGTCGTCGGAATCCAAAAACGCGACGATAGGCGCCGTGGACCCAGCGATGCCTGCATTACGCGCACTCGACAGGCCGCCATTGGGCTTATCGACCAGCGTGAAGCGCGCGTCTTTTTCGCAATAGGCGGCCGCAATATCGCGCGAGCCATCCGGCGAGCCATCGTTGACCAGCACGCCCTCCCAATCGGGCATGTCCTGCGCAAGCAGGGAGTCCAGGCACCAGGCCAGGCACTCCTCCACTTTATAGATGGGAACGACAACGGAAATCTTGGGGTTAGCCATAGTCACTCGCTCCTACTGTGCGGCCGGAACGTCATCGGGGTGCGGGTTGTCGCCGTAGGTGCGCTGATACGTCAGCACGCGCCAGACCAGCGACAGGCCGCCAATCTTAAAGTAATGCTTAAACGTATTGAGCTTGCCCGGCTTCTTAAAGTCAAAGCGCGAATCGATATAGGCGCGGGGCGACTTGACCATCAGACGCAAGTCGGTCTCGCCACGCGGATCAAACAGCGACAGGTCAAAGCGACCGGCATCCCAATCGGCCTTGAGCTCGGGAGAGGCCTTCTCCCAAAACTGCTCGCGCAGCTCATCGACCAAACGCTCGTCATTCCAACGATACGTATCGACCTTCATGCGCATTAAAATCCCCTGGAGCTGAGCCTTGAGCTCGGGACGCTCATCCAAAAAGCGCTGCATCTCGGCATATTCGTCGCATACGCAAAACACCTTGTTGGGCGAATTAACGGAGCTCTTCTCGTTATCCTGGCGATAGCACAAAATGGGGTCCGCAATAAACGCGGCGCGCTCGGCGCAAGCCCAAACCTTAAAGTTAAAGCCTGCGTCCTGATACGAGGCACCCGGCGTGGGAAGAAAGCGAATCTGATTGTCGTTAAGAAACGCGCGACGATAGATGGCCGACCAAATAGAAGGCTTGCGGTAGAAAATGCCGGGGCGATCGGCAGGACGATACGCGGCACCCGTCATGTACTCATCGATGATTCCAAAGAGCTCGCGGCGCTCGCCGGGCGTGGACCAATACAGGTAAAAATCGCCCTTTACGACATCGGCATGCTCGGCGTCTGCCTTGGCGACCAGCTTTTGGAGCGAATCCTCAAACATAAAGTCGTCGGACTCAAGGATGCCCACGTACTCACCGCGCGCCATCTCCAGGCCGCGGTTCATCGAGTCGCCGTAGCCGCTGTTGGCTTTGTCGATCATCTTTACACGGGAGTCGCGCTCCATGTACTCGCGGATGATATCTGGCGAGCTATCGGTGGAGCCGTCGTTGATACAGATGATCTCGATGTCCTTGAGCGTCTGCGCCACGGCGGAATCGAGGCACTCGCGCAGGTAGCGCTCGACATTGCAAATGGGGACAAGCAGTGAAACTTTAGGGGTATCAGAGTTCTGCAAGAGAACCTCCTGTTGAATAGCGTGTAACAGGGTTATTTTAGCAGCCGAGTTGCGGCGGGCGGCAGCGCTTGGAATTAGAGAAAGCGCTCCAGGCAGGCTTTGAGACCGCGAGTCGAAAGATAGAACAGCGTGGCGTCTGCCATCGAAACGTCCGAGGTCGCCGCAGCGAGCTTGTGGGCAACACGGCGAACGGCGCCCTTAGCAGGCATATCCGCCCACTCCGTTCCCAAAAACGTCGTGAGGTCCAAGTTGACGCGAGCCGCCACGCGATGGAAGTCATCGGCATCCAAGCGCGCCAGGTCGAACACAATGAGGTCCAAAAACCAAGTTATCAGCTCACCGGGACACAGGTCCAAAAGACCGTAGGCCGCCCAGTCCTCCAAGACCTCCGCGAGCATCCTCATGTGGGCGTTAAGCTTTTTGGCGCGAGCCCCGGCACTGTTGAACTCGTGCGTCGCCGATTCGCTCTCCATCACGTAGTGGTAGAACTTGTCCGGCATGACGACGGTCTTGCGGGCAAGCGCATAGGCCGCAAATTGGAAGACAACGTCCTCGCCCAAAGCCAAACCGGGGGCGAAGCGAATGCCTTCGCGGTTGAGTAGCTCGCGCGAAAAAGCCGCACGGCAGGCATAGGGCTGCGCATTCGAATGGAACAGCAGTTGGGGATCACGGGCGCCGAAGGTACCGGCTTTGGGGCTCATGAGTTGCTGGACACGTTTAGGGGCAGCATCGGCTGGCTCACAGACGCCGCCAAAAACGGCGGCCTCGGCATCTGCAGACTCCATGGCATGCAGCACGCGCTCGACCGTCTGCGCATCGATGTAATCGTCGGCGTCTACAAAAAAGACGGTCTCGGCCTCGGCGGCATCGATACCGGCGTTTCGAGTGCACGAGACGCCCGCGTTTTCCTGGTCAATCACCAGTACACGATCGTCGGTCTGCGCGATTTGTCGCAGGACACGCAATGAATCGTCAGCCGATCCGTCATTGACGCAAACAACCTGAATCGAACGCTCAGACTGGGCCAACAGCGAATCGAGGCATCGCTGAATGGAGCGCGACGAATTGTAGACGGGAACGACAATGGTCGCTTTGGGGGTCAAAGTCTCTCCCATGTCGACCTACCCCCTCAGCGATTCGATGAGGAAGGCAGCAACCACGCCTGGGCCTCCAACCGAGGCGTAATACTTGGCGCGCCCCAAGGCACCATCCGTCGCAAAACTCGGATGCTCGTCAACCCAGCCCTCAGGATCTTTGAGGATGGCAGCGAGATTCGCGCGCTTCCACGGCTTAAGATCGTCAAGCGAAAACTCCCCCGCGTCCAAGGCCGCCTGAAATTCCTTGGCCATCTGCGCCAGGAACTCCTTATAGAACTTAGGCGCCAGGCGCACGTAGTTCCACATGTACGAATCGTACTTAATGAGCTGATTGAACTTGAGCATGCGCGCGACATCGCCGCTTGCGTGGTCGCGGGCATAATCCTCTCGAATCCAACGCTCAATCTCGGCATACTCGGTATTGACGCAAAAGACCTTAGCCGAAGAATTGACCGAGGAATTCTCGTTGTCCTGGCGATACGACAACACGGCATCGTGCAGGTAAATAGCCTTATCGGCGCACGCGATCACCTTAAAGGCGAATGACGTGTCCTGAAAGGATGCCCCCGGAGTCGGCAGGAACTTGATGCCGTTGCGCTCAAGAAAATCGCGACGGTACACGGCCGACCAAATCGACGGCTTTTGCTTAAAGAACCGCGTCGTGTCGCTCGGGTGCACCGGCTTGCCGCAGTCCTTGGCCTTAAACATCTCGTGCAGCGAACGGCGCTCCTCGGGCTTGGACCAGTAGAAATCAAAGTTCGCCTTCGCAAAGTCGGCATTATTGCTATCGGCGGCCGAGACAAGCTTTTCGAGTGCGCCGGGCGCCATAAAGTCATCGGACTCCAGAATGCCCACGTACTTGCCGCGCGCCATATCGAGCCCGCGGTTCATCGAGTCGCCGTAGCCGCTGTTGGCTTTGTCGATCATCTTTACAC
>ENA-ORSG01002011-ORSG01002011.1-human-gut-metagenome-genome-assembly--contig:-NODE-2011-length-10270-cov-4.414488_pt1 | contig 10270 bp, 10 predicted proteins | sample MGYA00242189_ERZ509156 | MGnify/ENA primary metagenome ERZ509156 (study PRJEB26280, sample SAMEA2338666) | human gut metagenome | biome: human gut; feature: human-associated habitat; material: faeces...
GAGCTGTCGAGCGACAGCGAGACTGAGAGGTTGGGATGTGCAACAGCCCGTTTTTGTTTCTCGTTATAATTTCAGTTCCAGCTCTGCCTTGTGCTCTTTCCAGTAGGCTTTCGCCTCGTCGATGACCTTCTTGAAAGGGCCGGAGGGGTAAGTGCTCTCGGCAATGTCGATGAGGAATTTGTAGAGCTGGGGCCGCACCTGCTCATACATCCCAAGCCGGGTGTAGAGGTCCTTGTAGTAATGGAACACCTGGATCTTGTTCTGCACCAGAGTGGCAGGCTTTATCTGGGTGTGGCAGATGCTCTGAGGGTTCTGGACGTAGTAGTAGCCGGGCTGCGGGATGGACGCAAAGACTTCAGCGTACTGGATATACTGCATGTTGAACACGAGGTCTTCGGCCCAGCGCATCTCGCTGGTAAAGCGGATGTCGTGCCGGGTGAGGATGTCGCGGCGGTAGAGCTTGTTCCAGAGCACGCTGTAAAAGTAAGAGGCGGGCTTATCCATCAGGCGGCGGGCGAAGGTGTCCTTGTCATAGACGCCCTCGGGCAGGAAACCGTATTCCCGGTTCTCCGGCGGGCGTGCAACATGCATGACGCCGAGGTCGTCCTGGATTTTTTCCAGCACCTGTTCCGGCTTCGACGCCCCGGCTGGGATGACCATGGTGTAGGGCGAGATGACGAGGTCGGCACCGGTCTTCTCTGCCGCCTCCACCAGCCGGGCGGTGTAGTCCGGGGCGATGTAGTCATCGCTGTCCACGAACTGGACGTACTTACCGCCGGCAAGCTTCAGGCCGAGGTTCCGGGTGTCGGACACGCCGGAGTTTGCCTTGTCCACCAGCAGGATGCGGCTGTCCTTTTTGCGGAACTCCTCGCAGACGGGCAGGCTCTTATCTTTGGAGCCGTCGTTGATGACGATGAGCTCGAGGTTCTTGTACTCCTGCCCGCAGATGCTTTCGAGGCAGCGGCTCAGGTGGCTCTGGGCATTGTACACAGGGACGATGATGCTGACGAGAGGCATTTCCATAGCAGTTTCTCCTTCTGTTTTTTATAGCAATGATACTCCCGCCGGGCCGAAAAAGCAAGCGCCGGCGGCAGGCCCGAAAGGGGGCTTCGGAATGATATTTCATATCGCGGTGTGCAGCCCGGACAGCGTCCTCCGCAGCCGGGTGGAGCGGCAGTGTCTCGACTATTATGCCCGGCGGGACGACGCCTGCATCATCGAGCAGCTGGACAGCCCGGAGGCCCTGCTGGCCCGGGACGACGCCGGGGAGCGGTACGAGCTGTACCTCATTGAGCTGCCGTCCGCCGCGTCGCTGCGGGCAGCGGCTGCACTCCGCAGCCGGGGGCGGCGCAGCCCGCTGGCTTTTCTGGCCCATACGCCCGCCCACGCCTACAGTGCCTACCGGGTGGACGCCATGCAGTATCTGCTGCAGCCGGTGCACCAGCCGGAAGTTTCTGCCCTGCTCAAGCGGGCGGTGGAGCCGGAATACGGCCCCACCCTTACCGTGACCACCGCCGACGGTGTGCGGGCGCTGGCCTATGCCGAGATCGAATATCTGGAATGCACCCATCATATCGTGCACTTCCACCTGACCACCGGGGAGGATGTAGCCTCCCTCTCGCTGCGGGTGCCCTTTTCCGCCGTGGCGCAGCCGCTGCTTGCGGACGGCCGCTTTGTGCAGCCGCACCGCTCCTATGTGGTCAATCTGGAGGCGGTGCAGCTGCTGGCACCCGGCGAGGTACGGATGCGCAGCGGGGCGCGCATCCCCATCCCCCGCAGGCGGGAAGCCGCCGTCCGGGAGGCTTTCTGCACCCGGGTAGGGTAAAAAGCAAAAAAGTCGCTGCACATTCGTGCAGCGACTTTTTTGCTTAACGATTTATTCTTCCTTATGCCGGGGCTTTTTGCGGCGGGCGTGCTTTTGGGGCTTGCGGCGGGGCTTTTTGCGGGAGGGCTCGGGCTGGACAGAGGCATCGTTCAGGCGGGACATTGCATCCAGCAAAGCACCCTGCAGGCTGTCCGAGGGTACCCCGCTCTCCGAAAAGGCGAACAGGAATTTGTAGATCTGGGGCTGCAGCTCCTCGTACAGCCCAAGGCGGGTGTACACCTCCTTGAACAGCTGAAAAATCTGTGTCTTGTTCTCTACGATGCCGCGCAGGTCGATCTGGGTATGGCAGAGGCTTTTGGGGTTCTGGATATAATGATATCCGGCCTCGGGGATGGAAACGAACACCTGTGCGTGCTCGAGATACCCCATGTTGAAGATCAGATCCTCGGCCCAGTGCACATCGGGCGCAAAGCCCAGCTGGTTTTGTGCAATGATCTCCCGGCGGTAAAGCTTGTTCCACAGCACACCGTAGTAAAAGGAGGCGGGCTGCTGCATCAGGCGGCGGGCGTAGTCCTCCCGGCTGTAAACGCCCTGCGGCAGAAAGCCGTACTTGTGCACCTCGGTCTTGGGGGCTTCCGGCTCGATGCCAAGGGAGGTCTGCAGCGTTTCCAGCGCGTGCCCGGTCTTGCTGGAGTTGGAAGGGATCACCATCCAGTATGGGGCGATCACAAGGTCGGCGTTGTGCTCCAAGGCAGCCTGCACAAGGTTCTGGGTGTAATCAGGGTCCAGTGCGTCATCACTGTCCACAAACTGGATATAGTCGCCCTGCGCAAGGGTAAGCCCGGCATTCCGCGTGCGGGAAACGCCCTCGTTCTCCTTATCCACCACCACGATGCGGGGGTCCTTGGCCCGGAACTGCTCACAGATGGCAAGGCTGTCATCCGTAGAGCCATCATTCAGCACGATGATCTCCAACTCCTGATAGGTCTGGCTGCAAATGCTTTCCAGACAGCGGGAAAGCCCCTTCTGGGCGTTGTACACGGGCACAATGATGCTGACGAGAGGGTTCGTCATGGCAGGGCCTCCTTTTTTGACGACAGAATTTGAGTATTATTATTATCATACTCCTGCGGCGCCCGGATTACAAGAGCGCCGCACTGTGGCAGTTTTGTGAAACCTTACGCCTGCGCCCAGTCCAGTGCAGTCCAGTCCGGCAGGAACTGGTCGCAGATGCGGCGCAAAGCGGGGGCGTCGGCGGCGCTGGTGGTGTCCTGAATGCCCACCAGATAGAAGCCGGCGTCGTGGGCGGTCTGGGCAGCGTAGAGCGCGTCCTCGCACACGGCGCACCCGGCGGGCTCCGTGCCGCCAAGGCGGTGCAGCGCTTCCATAAAGGGAGCGGGGCTGCTCTTGCTCATAGCACCCCGCGCCTCAATGTAAAAATCAAAGTATTCGTCGATGCCAAGGCGGGTCAGAACGGTGCGGCACTGGCTGCTCCATGTGTTGGAGCAAACGCACATCCGTGCGCCCTCGGCCCGCAGCCGGGCAAGGGTGTCCCGCACGCCGGGCTTCAGTTCCACCTTCTCGTACAACTGGGCGATCACCTCGCGCATCACGTCCAGATAGCCGTTCCTGTCCAGCGGCAGCGCATACTCCCGGATGAGGTACTGTGCGCCGTCCTCCATGCCCATGGTCAGCAGGGTCTCGTGCAGGTCTGCCTTCGGGGTGCGGCCAAAGCGTGCCAGCAGCGCCTCCGGGGCGCCCTCCCATACCACCACCATGCTGTCGGTCAGGGTGCCGTCCATATCAAAGATCCATTGTTTGCAGTGCATACGTTCCTCCTGTTGTGCGCCCTCCGGGCCGCTTTTATACTCATCTCCGGTTAGTATAGCACGAAACTTTCACAGGAAAAAGGCATGATCTCCGAAAAATCGGGAGAATTTTACCTGAAAGTATGGTATAATTATAACAATTTTAGAAAATACCGGGAACGTGCACGGGAGGGCTTGATATGGAACGCAGAGAACCTACGCAAAAGGCGCTGGTGCTGGCAGGCGGCGGTGCGCGCGGCAGCTATCAGGTAGGCGTCTGGCGGGCTTTGATGGAGCTGGACTGGCACCCGCAGATCATCACCGGCACCAGCGTGGGCGGGCTGAACGGTGCCATGTTCGTGCTGGATCTGTACGAGACTGCCCGGGATATGTGGCTGACTATCCGCAGCCGGGATGTGATGGAGCTGCCGGAGGAAAACGCAGACCTTTCCGCCCTGCACCAGTTTCTGCGCCGGGTTGTAAAGGAAGGCGGCATGGATGTGACCCCGCTGGAAGAGATCGTGGAGCGGGTGCTGGACGAGGACGCGCTGCGGGCAGCGCCCATCCGGTTCGGCCTCGTGACGGTGGAGCAGCGCGGGCTGCGTCCCCGGGAGCTGACGCTGGAGGATATCCCTGCCGGGCAGGTGCGGGACTACCTGATGGCTTCGGCAGCCTGCTTCCCCGCATTGCGGGCGCGGCAGATCGATGGGGTAAAGTTTCTGGACGGCGGGTACAGCGATAATATGCCCACCGGCCTTGCCAAGACCATGGGCGCAGAGGAGCTGGTCTGTGTGGATCTGGAAGGTGTGGGCATCACCCGCCCCAACCTGACCGGCCTGCCCACCACCATGATCCGCAGCTACTGGGAGCTGGGCGATATCCTGCACTTCGACCCCGACACCGCCAAGCGCAACATGGAGCTGGGCTACTACGACACCCGCCGCGCCATGGGATACCTGCGGGGCTGCGCTTATGCTGTATCCTGTGACGCCCAGAGCTGCGAGGATGCCGCCGCTTTTGCCCAGAAGTTTAGTCAACTGCAAAAGGCCGTGCGGGAAAAATATCCCGTGACCCTGACGGCAGATGTGGCTCTTAAACTGGCCAATATGACAAAGGACGCCCAGCTTGCCCCGCTGGAAGCCGCCGCCGAGGACGCCGGGGTGGATCCCACCCACTTCTACACCACCCGGACGCTGGCCCAGGCGTTTCTGGCCGCGTGCGACAAAGACCGCATGGAAAGCTTTGCCCCGCTGTTTACGGGCAGCAGCACCGCCGGACAGGCGGCGCTGGCCGCTTTGCTGCCCAATACATTCTTACAGGCGCTGGTGTGGCGCACTTTGACCGCACCGGCTTTGCCGGAGGTGACAGAAGATGAAGGTTTATAAAGGCGTATCCGCATCCCCTGGGCTGGTGCTGGGTCAGGTGAGCCGACTGGAGCACCATGTGGAGACCTTCAGCCACGGCCCTTTCAACCCGGAGCGGGAGCTGCGGCTGCTGGCAAATGCCGTGCACACGGCGCAGAACGAACTGGACTCCATGGCGGAGCGCGCCGCCCCCACCGAACAGGCCATCTTTTTGTTCCAGAGCATGATGTTGGACGATGAGGGCATGATGAACGAGGTGCGCTTTTGCATCAATGCGGGCATCAGCGCCTCGGCGGCGATACATCAGGTGGGGCAGCGCTACGCCGACCAGCTTGCCAACATGAAGGATAACCCCTATATGCAGCTGCGCAGCGTGGATATTCTGGACGCCACCCGCCGGGTGATCAACATCCTGACCAACCGCCCCCGGGTGTGGCTGGCGCTGGATCATCCGGTGATCCTTGCCGCCGACCGGCTGATGCCCACCGACCTGTTCAGTGTGCCCTCCGGCATGATCTTAGGCGTCATCACCGCCGAGGGCAGCGGCCAGAGCCATGCCGCCATCATTGCCCGGGCAATGAACATCCCGGGCATCGTGCAGGTGGGCAAGGATTTTCTGGACGACTGCGACGGACGCACCGTCATTCTGGACGCAACCAACGGCAACTGCATCCTGGACCCGGACGCCGCCGCCCGCCAGCAGGCGGAGGCCAGCATCTGCCAGCTCCAGCGCGAGGACGCGGAGATGAAGCAGCTGCACAGCCTGCCGGACGAAACGCGGGACGGCGAACCCTTTGAGCTGCTGGCCAACTGCTTCGGCCCGGAGGATATCGACACCGCCATGCAGTCCGGCGCCAAGGGCGTTGGGCTGCTGCGCAGCGGCTACATGATGCTGCCCGGGCGCATTCTGGACGAGCAGGAGCAGTATTTCTTCTATTGCTCCTGTCTGGCGGCGGCAAACGGCTGCCCGGTGACCGTGCGTACCTTCGACTTTGGCTCCGACCGCACCGTGGCCGATGCCAATCAGGGGCCGCAGTCCTCCAAGCTCGGTCTGCGCGGCATCCGCAACAGCCTGCGCCAGCCCCAGCAGTTCCAGACCCAGATCTGTGCCTTGCTGCGCGCCGCCGCCCGGGGGCCACTGCGGGTGATGTTCCCCATGGTGACCGATGTAGAGGACTGGGACGCTGCCATGAGCATCGTGGAGCACTGCCGCCAGAGCCTGCGGGAGCGGGGCGTGCCCTTTAACGAGAACACTCCGTTCGGCGTGATGCTGAGCATCCCCGCCGCCTGCCTGACCGTGGAGGACTTTGTAGCCCACGGCTGCGATTTTCTGGTCATCGGCACCAACGACCTGACCCAGTACACCCACGCCGCCGACCGGGAGCTTGCCAGCGCGGAGCACTACTACCGCCCCGCCAGCCCGGCCATGAAAAAGCTGATCACCATGGTGATGGATGCCGCCAGCGCGCACCACGTCCCGGTGACCATCTGCGGCCTTGCCGTGGGCAACCCCGCCAACACGGCGCAGTACCTGCATCTCGGTCTGCGCAGCTTCTCGGTAAGCCCCCAGAACCTGCTCAAGGTAAAACAGGCTCTGCTGGACACCGATGCCCACCCGGATGCAGGGGAAAACGGCTGAAAATGCTTTACAAAACGTAATATAACGCAAAATAATAAGAGGCTGCTGCACAAAACCCTGTGCAGCAGCCTCTTTCACTCTTTTTTGTTATAGCTGTCGTTTTTCTTTACGACCCCCTTCCGTGAAAAAGCACCCCGGGAAAATCCGCAGATTTTCCCGGGGTGCCAATTTTAAATAATTATTCCGCTGAAGATGGTCAGAGCAAAGCGGAGACCATTTAAATCGTCAAGCGTCTTACTCCAGATTCCCGGTCAGGGTCATGACGGCGGAGAGCACCGCCAGCGGGGCGGTCTCGCACCGGAGGATGCGGGGGCCAAGACCCACCGTTTTTGCCCCGGCTTTGGCGGCCATTTCGGCTTCCTCGGCGGCAAAGCCGCCCTCGGCACCGGTCACGATGGCAAGGCACAGCTTCTGCCCATCGGCGGGCTTTGCCTCCGCCAGCAGCTGACGCAGGGGTGCGCCGCCGCACTCGTAGCAGAACAGCACCAGATCGTACTGGTCAAAGCTGCGGCACACTGCCCCGAAGTTCGGCAGCGGCAGGGCTACGTCCGGCAGAACACCCCGGCCGCACTGCTTGGCGGCTTCCAGCGCAATGCGGTTGTAGCGCTCGTTCTTCTGCTCTTCCTTTTTGGGTGCAGCCACGCAGTAGCGGCTGAAGAAGGGTACGATGTGGGCAGCGCCCAGCTCCACCCCGTGCTTGATGATCTGTTCCAGCTTGTCCTGCTTGGGGTAGCCCGCCAGCAAAGTCACCTCCACGGTGGGCTCGGCGGCGCTGGGATAGCCCGGCTCTACGGCAAAATCTACCCTGTCCTCCCCAAAGCCGGTGATGGTGGCGGTGTACTCCACGGCGTTGCCGTCGCAGAGGATGACGGTATCCCCCGGCTTTGCCCGCATCACCCGGGCAAGATGATGGGCGTCCGCCCCCCGCAGGGTGGCGGTGCCGTCAGAGATCTCGGTGGTAAAGTAGCGGTGCGGCATACTGTGCGCTCCTTCTTACAATATTTGAATCTCAGGCCTTTTTGCAGATGATGCACTCCCAGCCGCGCTTTTCCTTGACTTCTGCCACGGCGAGGCCGGCCTTTTTCAGCCCGGCGATCACCTCGTCCTTGCGGCTGTCGATGATGCCGCTGGCAATAAAGGTGGCACCCTCGGCCATCAGGCCGGGCACGGCGGGCGCAAGGCTGAGGATAGCATTGGCCACAATGTTGGCAGTGATGATATCATAGGTGCCGCTGGCCTTGTCGGACAAATCGCCCACCAGCACGGTCAGCTTATCCTGCACGCCGTTCAGGGCTGCGTTCTCCCCGGCGGTGCGCACCGCCACGGGGTCGATGTCCACGCCCTCTGCGCTGGCAGCGCCCAGCTTAAGGGCGGCAATGGCAAGGATGCCGCTGCCGGTGCCGATATCCAGCACCCGCTCACCGCCGCGCACCTGCTCGTCCAGCGCCTCAAGGCAGAGGCTGGTGGTCTCGTGACCGCCGGTGCCAAAGGCAAGGCCGGGGTCAAGGATCAGCTTGACCCGGTCGGTGTCGTACTGCTGCCACGAGGGCACCACAGCCAGACGGCTGCCGATCTCCATGGGGTGATAATATTTGCGCCAGCCGTTCTGCCAGTCCTCCTGCTCCACGCCCTCGGTCTCCACGGTGTAGGGGATGCCGGCGGCTTCCATGCGGGCAGCGATGAGCGCCAGCGTCTCCACCTGAGAAGCGCCCGGCTCCAGATACAGATGGATGATCACGGTATCCCGGGGCTTGTCCAGCAGCTCCTGCTCGATCAGGTCCACATGGGCGATCTCGGCCACCTGCTGCTCGATGTCGCTGTAATCCTCGATGTAGATGCCGCCCTCGGCGATCAGGGTGGCAACGGCTTCGGCGTTTTCGGCATCAGCCTTGGCCACGGTCAGGCGGATATCGGTCCATTCCATAGTACAAGTCTCCTTTTATCTGCTTGCCCTTCCGGCAGCGCCGGAGGGAAAAAATTCTGTCACCTGTATAGTACCCGATTCTGCGCCCGGATGCAAGCCCCTCGGCAAAACCGGCGGCGCTGGTACAATGTTTGCACAGATTGACTTTCGGTAAAACATCCGGTATGCTATACTGGACAGGAAAAAATATGATGCTGCGCAAAGCGGCGTCGGAAAGGGATCTTTATCGTATGTGTACCAAAACCTTCACATGGCGGCTGCTCACCGGCCCTGAGCTGACCGAGGTATATCTGAACGAGATGCGCCGGGATTTCCCCGCCGGGGAGCTGAAGCCTTTGAGCATGATCCTGACCAGCGAAGCGGAGGGCACCGCCCACACATGGGGCGTGTTTGACGGCGACACGCTGGCGGCTTATCTTTTGATGGTGCGGCCGGAGGGCTGCCGGGTGAGCCAGCTGGATTATTTTGCCGTAGTGCCTGCCTACCGCGCCCACGGCATCGGGGCACAGCTGCTGGCACAGCTGCCCGCCCAGGAGGGCGATGCCGAAGCGATCCTTATTGAAGCCGAAATGCCGGAAAAGGCTGAGGACGCCGCTATGGCTGTGCGGCGTCTGGGCTTCTACGCCCGCTGCGGCGCATGGGATACCCACTACACCGAGCATCTTTTTGACGCATGGTTCCGCATTCTGGTGCTGGACTGCCCGGGCTGCGCCTCCCTTGCCCCGGAGGCTGTGGTAGAGGCACTGGCCGACTGCTACCGCCGCACCATCAGCCCCACCCAGTGGCAAAAGCACGTTCAGTTCTTTGCCCCGGACGGCAGTGTGTGCGGGTAACCAAACCATCAGATGCGCGAGGGCGCGGAGGGAGCTGCCATGAGTGAATTTTCACACCTGAAAAACAAGCTGCTGGCCGAGCAGGTGGAGGACCAGATCTACCATTATATTCTGGACGAAGCGCTGGAGCCGGGGGCAAAGCTGCCCAACGAGTTTGCGCTGGGCGAAAAGTTTCGGGTGGGGCGCAGCACCATCCGCGAGGCGGTCAAGCTGCTGTCCAGTAAGGGCATCGTGGAGGTGCGGCAGGGCTCCGGCACCTATGTGGTGACCACGGTCAAGGGCCTTTCCGACCCGCTGAACCTGCGCAGCGTGCAGGACAAGAATGCGCTGACTTTTGATCTGGTAAACGTCCGTCTGCTGCTGGAGCCGGGCATTGCGGAGATGGCGGCGCAGAACGCCACCCCGGAGGATATTGAGCGACTGCGGCGGCTCTGCGAGCGGGTGGAGACCAAGATCCACGAGGGCGACCGCTACATCGAGGATGACATCGCTTTTCACACCTGCATCGCCGAAAGCAGCAAAAATCTGGTGGTGGGGCAGCTGATTCCGGTCATCGATACAGCGGTGATGATGTTCGTGAACGTCACCCACAAAAAACTCATCGACGAGACCATCATGACCCACCGCATGATTACCGAAGCCATTGCCAACCACGACCCCATCGGTGCAAAGGCTGCCATGGTGATGCACCTGAACTTCAACCGCAGCTACATCAAAAAGGTCTACGACGGCGAGGACCCGGATGACGGCACCATCGGCATGGCGGCGTATGTCAATTGATACACAAAACTGATTGAAAATGCGCTCCGCTTTGCTCTGCGCATAATCAGCGGAAAAATATTTTTTATAGAGCAATGCCGGAGCGTCTGCGGACGCT
>ENA-ORSG01002018-ORSG01002018.1-human-gut-metagenome-genome-assembly--contig:-NODE-2018-length-10221-cov-7.069447_pt1 | contig 10221 bp, 9 predicted proteins | sample MGYA00242189_ERZ509156 | MGnify/ENA primary metagenome ERZ509156 (study PRJEB26280, sample SAMEA2338666) | human gut metagenome | biome: human gut; feature: human-associated habitat; material: faeces...
GGGGGGAGCCATACCTGCTGGTAACGGCGGGCCGTGAGGCCCACAGCTTTGAGCCCACGCCCCTGGATGTGATCCGCATTTCCCAGGCGGACGTGTTCATCTGCAACGGCGGCGAAAGCGAGACCTGGGTGGACGACATCCTGGACGCCGCCGGGGAGAGCATCGGCTCCGTGGTGCACATGATGGACCACGCCCACGTCCTGGGGGAGGAGTTCTCCGAGGGCATGCAGGGCGGTCACGATCACGACGAACACGCCCATGACGAGCATGACGGCCACGACCACGACGGCCATGAGGAGGAGATTGAGTACGACGAGCACATCTGGACCTCCCCCCGCATCGCCATGGACCTGTGCCGGGTCATCGCCGACACCCTGGCCCAGGCGGACCCCGCCCACGCCCAGGAGTATCAGGACCGGCTCGCGGCCTATCTCCGGGAACTGACGGACCTGGACCGGGCCTTCCGGGACACAGTGGAGGCCGGGCAGCGGCATCTGCTGGTGTTCGGCGACCGGTTCCCGCTGCTGTATTTCTGCCGGGAGTACGGCCTGGACTACCGGGCGGCCTTCCACGGCTGCTCCGGCGACACCGAGCCGTCCCTGGCTACGCTGAAATATCTCATCGACAAGGTGAATCAGGAGGACATTCCGGTGGTATACACCATCGAGCTCAGCAGCCAAAAGGTGGCCTCCGCCATTGCCGAGACCACCGGGGCCAGGATCCTGACCTTTCACTCCTGCCAGACCCTGACCCGGCAGGAATTTGACCGGGGGGAGACGTACCTCTCCCTGATGTGGAAAAATGTGGACGTACTGAAGGAGGGGTTGTCATGAGCGAACCCAAGATACTCATAGACTGCCGTGACGCGGCCCTGGGCTACGAGGGCCGCCCCATCTGGGAGCATCTGACCTTTCAGGTGCGCCGGGGGGATTATCTGTGCATCGTGGGGGACAACGGCTCCGGCAAGTCCACCCTGCTCAAGAGCATGCTGGGCCTGCTGCGGCCCCTGTCCGGGGAGATCCGCCTGGACGAAAGCCTCCGCCGGGGGGCCATCGGCTATCTGCCCCAGCAGACCCGGGCACAGAAGGACTTTCCCGCCACCGTCAGCGAGGTGGTGCTGTCCGGCTTTCTCAGCGCCCGGGGGTGGAAATTCTTCTATACCCCGGCCCAGAAGTCTCAGGCCCTGCAGCACATGGGCAAGCTGGGCATTCTGGAGCTGAAGGACAAGTGCTATCGGGAGCTGTCCGGCGGCCAGCAGCAGCGGGTGCTGCTGGCCCGGGCCCTGTGCGCGGCAGGGGACCTGCTGGTGCTGGACGAACCGGTGACGGGCCTGGACCCCGCCGCCGCCGACGACCTGTACCGCACCCTGCGGTATCTCAACCGCACCGAGGGCATGGCCGTGGTGATGGTGACCCACGACATCCGCAGCGCCCTGCGGGACGCTGCCGCCATCCTCCACGCCGGGCGGGACCAGTGGTTCCTGGGCACTCCCGGGGAGTATCTGGCCTCCCCCTACGGAAAACGCTTCGGAGGTGACCTGTCATGAGCCTGCTGCTGGAAATGTTTACCTATCCCTTCATCGTCCGTGCCTTCGTGGTGGGCATCCTGGTGTCCCTGTGCGCGGCGCTGCTGGGAGTACCCCTGGTGCTCAAGCGGTATTCCATGATCGGCGACGGATTGAGCCATGTGTCCTTCGGAGCGCTGTCCATTGCCGTGGCCTGCGGCTGGGCCCCGCTGCCGGTGTCCATCCCGGTGGTGATCCTGGCGGCCCTGGGCCTGCTGCGGCTGACGGAGCGAAGCCGCATGGGGGCCGATGCCGCCATTGCGGCGGTGTCCGCCTCGTCCCTGGCCGCCGGCGTCATCGTCACCAGTCTCACCACCGGCATGACCACGGACGTGGACAGCTATATGTTCGGCTCCATCCTGGCCATGGACCGGGCGGACGTGGCCCTCAGCGCCGGGCTGTCGGCGGCGGTGCTGCTGCTGTTTGTGCTGTTCTACCACAAGCTGTTTGCCATCACCTTTGACGAGAGCTTTTCCCGGGCCACCGGCGTCCGGGTGGGGCTGTACAACACGTTTCTGTCGGTGCTGACGGCCCTGACCATTGTGCTGGGTATGCGGATGATGGGCGCCATGCTCATCTCCAGCCTGGTGATCTTCCCGGCTCTTTCCGCCATGCGGGTGAGAAAGAGCTTTCGGGGTGTGGTGATCCTGGCGGGCATCCTGGCGGTGGCCTGCTTCTGCGCGGGGCTTACCGCGTCGTACCTGCTCAGCACCCCGGTGGGCGCCACGGTGGTCATTGCGGACCTGGCAGCGTTTCTGATCTGCTGCGTCATCGGGAAAAAATAAAAAACAACATCCGGACCGTCTGGCCCGGATGTTGTTTTTTCAGATGTTCATATACCGGTAATCCCTCCGCAGGATGTTCCGGAAGAAGGGGATGGCCAGAACGATGTCGGCGGCGATCCAGGCCATGGGGTCCGCCGCGCACAGGGCGTAAAACGCCAGAGGATTTGCCTGGGCGCTGACGACGCCTCCGGCCACGGCGGCGGGAAGGGTCAGGCACACGGCGATCCGGGCCACCAGCTCCGCCGCACCGGCCCCCAGCACGAACCGGGACCGGCCGATGCCCTGGACGCAGTTGCGCACCACGAAAATGAAGCCCAGGAACAGGTACATGGCGTAATCCACATACAGGAAAGTGTTGCCGTATCGCACGGTGTCCATCGTGATCTTGTCGGCGGACAGGAAGATCCGCAGATAGGCGTTGCCCAGGGTCAGCAGCAGGCCGATGCCCACGGCCATCGCCGCCAGCAGCGACACCATCACCAGGGACTGCAGGGCCCCCTTGCGGATGCGGTCGTGGTTTCCGGCTCCCAGGTTCTGGGCGGTGAAGCTGGTCATGGCCGTGCCCAGGGCGTTCATAGGCGTTGCTGTCAGGTTGAACAGCTTGTTGGCCGCACCGAAGCCCATCTGGGCGGAGGAGGACACCATGACGCCGTCCAGCATGTCGAACTGCACCACCACGCTCTGCATGACGATGATGCCAATGGCCAGCACCGAGAATTGCAGCCCCAGGGGCACGCCCTGCACCACATGGCGGCGGATATCGCCCCGGGTGATCTGCATGTCCTCCCGGTGCAGCCGCAGCTGAGGATACTTGGCAAAGGCATAGATGAAGCACGCCACCGTGCTGATGAGCTGAGCCGCCACCGTGGCAATGGCCGCCCCGGCCACGCCCCACCGGAACACCATGATGAACAGCAGGTCCAGCCCCACGTTCAGCACCGTGGAAAACAGCAGGAACAGCAGCGGCGTCAGGGAGTCACCCATGCTGCGCAGAAAGGCGCAGATGAAGTTATAAAACAGCTGGGCCCCGATGCCCGCGAAGATGATGAAGCAGTAGGTATAGGCCGCCTGATACACCTCGGCATTGTCCGGGGTCACGTTGATCCACGCCAGCATGGGATTCAGCAGCGCCAGGGCCAGGGCCGTCAGCAGCACCGTCAGCGCCGCCGACAGAATGATCTGGGTGGCCAGGGACCGGCGCACCCCCGCCTGGTTCCGGGCCCCCACCTGGCAGGACGTCACCACGCAGAAGCCCGCGCTGACGCCGAAGGCGAACTGCAGAAAGATGAACACCAGCGACGTGGTGTCGTTGACCCCGGCCACCTCCTGGGCCGTCAGGGTCTGGCCCACAATGGCTGCGTCACTGATGGAGTATACCTGCTGCAGCAGATACGACAAAATCACCGGCAGCGAAAAGATCAGGATCGTTTTCCAGCACGTCCCTTTTGTCAGGTCCATGGGCCCGAACAGGGACTTTTTCGTCTTTTCCATATCAAAAACCTCCGATTCAAAGGAACAAATGATTATAGCCCCGCCGCCCCCGGGTCGTCAAGCAGCAGAACCCACAAGAATTTTGTCATTTTCACTGAAAAAACAGACACTTTTATGGCGTATATCCACAATAAATATTAGGCATGCTAATATCAGATATGTGAGATTCATTCTTTACTTCTGACCGTCCATTGGGTATAATAAGGGGCTGTTGGCGGTGGAAACCCGCCAAAAATTCTGTTATAATATAGATGAGGAGACGAAGACATGTCAAATTGCGCGATCGTGGGTATCAACTGGGGCGACGAGGGCAAGGGCCGCATGGTGGACTACCTCACCCAACAATATGATGTGGTGGTGCGCTATCAGGGCGGCGGCAACGCCGGGCACACTGTCATCAACGAAAAGGGCAAGTTCGCCCTGCATCTGCTGCCCTCCGGCATTTTCCGCTCCGGCGTCATGAACATCCTGGGCAACGGCGTGGCCCTGGACTGCGAGAATCTGCTCAAGGAGATCGACACCGTCCGCCAGGGCGGCGTGGACATCACCCCGGAGAACCTGCTAGTCAGCGAACGGGCCAGTCTGCTGCTGCCCTGGCACCGGGAGCTGGACGCTCTGGAGGAGCAGCGCCTGAAGGATAAGAAGTACGGCTCCACCAAGCAGGGCATCGCCCCCTTCTATTCCGACAAGTACCAGAAGAAGACGGTCCTGGCCGGTGAACTGCTGTACCCCGAGCACCTGAAGGCCCATCTCCAGGACCTGCTGGAGTGGAAGAACCTGATCCTCCGGGAGGTCTATGGGGCCAAGGGCTACACCATGGACGAGATGATGGCCTGGGTGGAGCAGTACGGCCAGCGGGTAAAACCCTATGTAGCCGACACCAGCCGCTATCTCCACCAGGCCCAGGCCGCCGGCAAGTCCATCCTGTTCGAGGGCCAGCTGGGCGCTCTGCGGGACCTGGACTACGGTATCTATCCCTACACCACCTCCTCCAACACCATCGCCTCCTATGCCCCGGTAGGCTCCGGCCTGCCCGGCGCATCCATCGACGAGGTGGTGGGCGTGGTGAAGGCCTATTCCTCCTGCGTAGGCGAGGGCCCCTTTGTCTGCGAGTGGTTCGGCGCCGACGCCGAAAAGCTCCGGGACGCCGGTGATGAATACGGCGCCAAGACCGGCCGTCCCCGCCGGGTGGGCCCCATCGACCTGGTGGCCACCCGCTACGGCGTCCGGATGCAGAACGCCACCAACATCGCCCTGACCAAGCTGGATATCCTCAGCTACATGGACCGGATCCCCGTCTGCGCCCACTATGAGATCGACGGTCAACAGACCGACGAGTTCCCCTTCCCCGTGCTGCTGGACCAGGCCAAGCCCGTCACCGAGTACGTCCCCGGCTGGAACTGCGACATCTCCGGGGTCCGCACCTGGGAGGAGCTGCCCCAGGCCGCCCGGGACTATGTGGAGTATGTGGAGCAGGCCATCGGCTGCCGCATCGGCTATGTCTCCGTGGGCGCGGAGCGGGACAGCCTCATCGTCCGCTGAAAATCACAGAAACGGAGGACCCTTATGTCCCACGACGTTTATGAATCCCCCCTGGCCGGGCGCTACGCCTCGCCGTATATGCTGCACCTGTTCTCTCCGGATATGCGCTTCCAGACCTGGCGGCGGCTGTGGGTGGCCCTGGCCCGGGCCGAGATGAAGCAGGGCCTGACCAGCACCAGCTGGGCCTGCCGGTAACGGAGGAGCAGGTCCGCCAGCTGGAGCAGCACATCCCCGATATCGACTACGATACCGCCCGCCGGCGGGAGAAGGAAGTCCGCCACGACGTGATGGCCCATGTCTATACCTACGGCAAGGCCGCGCCTCAGGCGGCGGGCATCATCCACCTGGGGGCCACCAGCTGCTATGTCACCGACAACGCCGACCTGATCCTGTACCGGGACGGGCTGGTGTATCTGCGGGGCCAGCTGCTGGCGGTGATGAAGAACCTCTCCGCCTTTGCGGAAAAATACGCCGCCACGCCCACCCTGGGCTATACCCACTATCAGCCCGCCCAGCCGGTGACCGTGGGCAAGCGGGCCGCCCTGTGGCTCCAGGATCTGCTGTCGGATCTGGAGGAGCTGGACTTTGTCCTGGGCAGCCTGCGCTTTCTGGGCTGCCGGGGCACCACCGGCACCGAGGCCAGCTTCATGGACCTCTTTGACGGGGACGAGGCGAAAATCGACGAGATGAACCGCCGCATTGCCGCCGAGTTCGGCTTCGACGCCTGCTTCACCGTCTGCGGCCAGACCTATCCCCGGAAGGTAGACGCCCGGATCCTGAACTGCCTGTCCTCCATGGCCCAGAGCGTCTATCGCATGGCCAACGACATCCGCCTGCTGCAGCACGACCGCCAGCTGGAGGAGCCCTTCGAGGAGCACCAGATCGGCTCCTCCGCCATGGCCTATAAGCGAAACCCCATGCGCTGCGAGCGCATCTGCTCCCTGAGCCGCTATCTCATGGCCGACGCCATGAACGCCCCCATGACCGCCTCCGTCCAGTGGATGGAGCGCACCCTGGACGACTCTGCCAACCGCCGCCTGTCCATGCCCGAGGGCTTTTTGTGCGCCGACGCCATTCTGCGCCTGGCCCAGAACGTTACAGACGGCCTGCGGGTCAACGAAAAGGTGGTGGACAAGACCATCCGGGAGTATATGCCCTTCCTGGCCACGGAGAACCTGATGATGGAGGCCGTCAAGCGGGGCGGAGACCGTCAGCAGCTCCATGAGCGGGTGCGGGTAAACTCCATGGCCGCCACCGCCCGGATGAAGGACGGCGAGCCCTGCGACCTGCTGGATCGCCTGGCCGGCGATCCGGCCTTCGGCATGACCCGGCCGGAGCTGGACCGGCTGATGGACCCCGCCCGCTACATCGGCCGCTGCCCCCAGCAGGTCCGCGCTCTGCTGGACCGCATCGCCCCCCTGCTGAAGGACGCCCGGTCCGCCGACGGCGGCGTCAGCCTGTAAAAAGCAAAACAAAGCCAGGGATACCGCCGTATCCCTGGCTTTTGTGCTGGTCCTATAACACAGAGTGCCCCGGCTTTCGCCGGGGCACTCTGTGTTATATCAGTTTCTTCTGTTTCTCTTAATAGGAGCCCAGGTCAGCGGACTTGTCGCCCTGGGGGTCCACACCGAACTTATAGTCGTTGCCGGGCAGGATGGCGTTGAGGATCACGCCCGCCAGGGCGGCGATGGCCAGGCCGGTCAGGGTGACGTCTGCGCCGCCCACGGTGAAGGTGATGCCGCCGGTGGAGCTGAAGCCCAGGCCGCTGACGAAGATCACCGCCGCGATGATGAGGTTCCGGGACTTGGTCAGGTCCACCTTGTTTTCCACCACGTTCCGCACGCCCACCGCGGAGATCATACCGTACAGGATGAAGCTGACGCCGCCCACGATGGCGGTGGGGATGGAGTTCACCAGGGCGTCGAACTTGGGGGAGAAGGACAGGATGATGGCGTACAGGGCGGCCAGGCGGATGACCCGGGGGTCATAGACCCGGGACAGGGCCAGCACGCCGGTGTTCTCGCCGTAGGTGGTGTTGGCGGGGCCGCCGAACATACCGGCCACCATGGTGGCCAGGCCGTCGCCCAGCAGGGTGCGGTGCAGGCCGGGGTCAGCGATGAAGTTCTTGCCGGTGGTGGAGGAGATGGCGGACATGTCGCCGATGTGCTCCATCATGGCGGCGATGGCGATGGGGGCCATCACCAGGATGGCGGTCAGGTCAAACTTTGCCAGGACGAAGTGCTGCAGGCCCACGAAGTTGGCGCCGCCGACCTCGGTGAAGTCCACCTTTCCGGCGATCAGGGCCACGATGTAGCTGCCTACCACACCCAGCAGGATGGGGATGATCTTGACCATGCCCTTGCCCCAGATGTTGGCCACCACGATGATGGCGATGGCCACCAGAGCCAGCCACCAGCAGGTGGAGGCGTTGGCGATGGCGGAGCCGGACAGGTTCAGGCCGATGAGGATGATGATGGGTCCGGTGACGATGGGGGGGAAGAAGCGCATGACCTTCTGGGGACCCACCAGCTTGAACAGCAGGGCCAGGATCAGATACAGGGCGCCGGCCACCACGATGCCGCCCAGGGCGTAGGGCAGCTTTTCCTCGCCGCTCATGCCGGCGAACTTGCCCACATCCAGGCTGGCCACCGCCTCAAAGCCGCCCAGGAAGGCGAAGGAGGAGCCCAGGAAGGCGGGAACCTTCAGCTTGGTGCACAGATGGAACAGCAGGGTGCCGAGACCGGCAAACAGCAGGGTGGTCTGGATGGACAGGGGCAGACCGTACTTGGTGACCAGGATGGGCACCAGCACGGTGGCGCCGAACATGGCGAACAGATGCTGCAGGCCCAGCACCAGCATCCGGGGAACACCCAGCTCCCGGGCGTCGTAGATGGCGTCTTGTCCAAGGTTTTTCTTCATGTGACAGTTCCTCTCTTTCTTTTGCGCTGATCTATGTGATGTTTATTGCTGACGGAAGGGTGGATAATGGCCAAAAAAAATGACCGGTAAAAATACCGGTCAGAAGGGAAAAACGGAAATAAAAACAGCGGGAGCGGAGATTTTGCTGCGCAGAACGTTGAACTTCATCTCAATCACTCCCCTCAGAATTTTCTTGCCTATTATACGGGACCGGAGGGCAAATTGCAATGCATTCTTTTCCCAAGAAAACGGCGCATAAGCGCCGCCTTGCTTGTCTATTCTGCATAATAAAGGCCCCGCAGCAGCCGCCCGGCCATGCGGCGGCCCAGCTGCGGCAGGTCGAACCCGCCCTGATAGATGCGCCACTCGAACAGGGCTCCCCGGTGCAGCACCACCAGCTCCTCCACCACCTGATCCGGGTCGTGGGAGGGGTGGATGCTGCCCTCCTGCTGGCACAGCGTCACCAGCTCCAGCAGCACCCGGAAGTATACCCGCCCGGCGTTTTTCTGCAGCACCCGCTGCTCCGGATACCGCAGCCCGTGGATAAACGCCTTATACAGCACCGGGTCCGACACGCTGATCTCCAGGGACCGGCCCACAAAGTCCAGCAGCTTTTCCCGGGCGGGCCGGGCGGTGTCCGCCAGATATGCCTCCTCCAGCTCGCTGTATGCATCGTCCACATGGCTGGTCACCTGAATGGCCAGCTCGTCCTTGCTTTTGAAATAGTGATAGATGTTGCCCACGGAGCATCCGGCGGTCTGGGCGATCTCCTCCACGGAGACGTTTTCAAAGCCCTCCCGGTCAAACAGGTCCAGGGCGGCGCTCTGGATGCGGCTGCGCATCTCCAGGGCCTGGCGTTTTCTTGCGGTCATTCTCTCGGACATAGTCGTTCCTCTTGCAAATCCTGTGATACATCTATATTATCGCTTTGAACAGGCAAAGTCAAGCCCCCGGGGCCACCGGGCGGTAAGCGCGGCAGCCCCGGGGAAAGGGACTTTGCCCTTGTCTGACGGACTATTCCATCTCCGCCAGGGCGGCGTTATACAGGTCGTTGCGGGGCAGACCGGTGTCCTCCGCCACCCGGCGGACGGCGTCCTTCATCCGGACCCCCTCCTGCCGCAGGCGCAGCACCTGCCGCACCCCCTGGTCCAGAGTCACCGCCGGGGCGGCGGCTTTTTCGGCTCCGGCCACCACCAGGACGTACTCCCCTCTTGGCTCCTTCTCCTGATACAGCTCCACCGCCTGGGCCAGGGTGGTGCGCACCGTCTCCTCGTGGAGCTTGGTCAGCTCCCGGCACAGGGCCACGGGCCGGTCCCCCAGCACCTCCAGCATATCCGCCAGGGTGGGCCGCAGCTTGTGGGGGGCCTCGTGGAACACCATGGTCCGCTCCTCATGGGACAGCTCCTCCAGCCGGGTGCGGCGCTCCTTTTTGTTGGCGGACAAAAATCCCTCGAAGCAGAACCGCCCGGTGGGCAGGCCCGACACCGCCAGGGCGCACACGGCGGCGCAGCAGCCGGGGATGGCCTGCACGGTGATGCCCTCCTGGCCGCACAGGCGCACCAGGTCCTCTCCGGGGTCGCTGATGGCCGGGGTGCCGGCGTCCGTCACCAGGGCGCAGCTCTCTCCGCCCAGCAGGCGCTCCACAATGGCGGGACCGGCGGCGGCCCGGTTGTGCTCATGATAGCTGACCAGGGGCTTGCGGATGTCGAAGTGGTTCAGCAGCCGCAGGGACACCCGGGTATCCTCGGCGGCGATAAAATCCGCCATCCGCAGTGTTTCCACCGCCCGGGGCGACAGGTCCCCCAGGTTGCCGATGGGCGTGGCCACCAGATATAGGATTCCGGCCATGCTTCATTCCTCCTTGTCTCGAAAATACGCCCGGCGGACGTCCTCGGTTTCGCCGCCGTCGGGGCCATGCAG
>ENA-ORSG01002020-ORSG01002020.1-human-gut-metagenome-genome-assembly--contig:-NODE-2020-length-10217-cov-2.682936_pt1 | contig 10217 bp, 7 predicted proteins | sample MGYA00242189_ERZ509156 | MGnify/ENA primary metagenome ERZ509156 (study PRJEB26280, sample SAMEA2338666) | human gut metagenome | biome: human gut; feature: human-associated habitat; material: faeces...
GCGGCGGCGGATTTTGACATGTTCCGGGAAGCTCAATTTGGGATTGCTAATGTATTCACGCCCTCCCACGCCGATGAATGTTTTCTTAAAACGGTATATCATGATTAACGAGTTTTCACATTGGATTTACGAAGCCTCATGCAGCCGTTCCGCACGAAACTCTAACATATTTTGGAGATTCCAAAAATGCATTGAGTTTAAGAATGTTCAACATTTTTCTTTGTTTTTCTGTTTTTTACATTCATACTAAACTCATTTCACCGCAATATATGCCCGGAGACCATGCCGGCCAATCATGTGAAAAGGGCCTACGCGCCCATCGGGAAACTTACCCCCCTTAATCTTTTCCGGATCTCAGCCTTCCATTCCCATAAACAAGAGGGTCTGGAAACAAATTTTCCCTCTTTTCCAGGCGTTCCTTTCCGACGCCGCAAGCTTTCAGGAAACAACTTCTTTCCCTCCGCGATTCCACCATACGGCCTCCCCGAAAACATCCATTTCCGGCAAGAATCCTGAAGAAGGGAGCATGAGAAGACCTCCCGGTTTCATCAACCGCTGACGACACGCCCCTTCACTCCGCCCCCCGCTTCCCCATCCGCGTTTTTTCCGATATTTCCCCCATCATGAAAACCGGCCCAATAAAAAAACCCGGCTTCCTTGCGGAAAGCCGGGTATGGGAAAAATGCCTCAGGGAAGAAGTTTTGCCGGGCGCCCTTCAAAAATCCCGCGCTGAGGAACAAAAATGCGGTCATTGGGCTGGATGGGAATCGCCCTGTCCTTAATGGAAAAATAATCATACGTCACGGTTTTTCCACCGCGCGTCACCTGCACGTAGCGGGATCCCCAGTCCGTGATGTCGCCGGCGCCCACAATCGCCTCCAGAAGCGTCATGCCGCGCCGCCACAAAACATTCTTCTTCATAGCCACACCGCCGCTTACCAGAACGATGTGTTCCGTCAGCCGCGCATCCGAACTCTGCACCTTCACCAAAAACGTAGGGGCCGTGTACAGCTCCGCCTTCTTGTAGGCGGCCATCAGCATGTCTTCAATCTGGCGGGCCGTTTTGCCTACCACGCGCAGCACATCCTGCCCCGGAGGGAGCTGGGGCATGCGTATCGTTCCGTTCCCGTCCAACAGATACTGCCCGGAAATAGCGGTAGCGTCGTCGGCGGGAATGCCGCGCACCTGGATTTCAATGGTGCCCTGGGGCGGCACGGCATCCGGAGACTGGGCGGAGCCCAGCCCCGCCGGGCCCAGCATAAGACAAAGGATGGAACAAATATATTTTTTCATGGAGCAATGGGTTAATACAAATCTTCACTATCATGGGACTGGGTGGCTGCCAGCTCCTTGGCCTTTCCAGAACGTTCCACCTTCTTCATGGAAGAGGCATCCGCGTTCTCTCCGGAGGAAGCGCCATCCGCAGAATAATAGGAATAGTAAGTTGTGTAATACTGATATTGGTGATCGGACGTAATGTCCACATTATTCATCACCACGCCGGCCAGGTTGCCGCCCACGGACTCGATTACCTGCTTCTGCCTCAACAGGGCTTTCAGCGGCAGCTTGCGGGGCTGGACAACCATAAGAGTCATGTCCACCTCGCTTACAATGACGGCGGAGTCACTGACCCCCAGGATGGGAGGGGAATCCACCAGCACAATGTCAAAACGTTGCTTCACTTCCTGCAGCAATTCATTAAACTTGCGGGAATTCAAGGCGCCCGAAGGGTCAAAGGGAGTGGGTCCCGCAGGCATGACGTACAGGTTTTCAATGGGCGTCTGAAAAATGACTTCCTCCAGAGGATAATCTTCCAGCAGGTAGGAAGTCAGCCCTACCTCATTATCCAGCTCATAATACCGGTGAAGCTTGGAACGGCGCAGGTCGGCGTCAATCATCAGGGTGGCATAACCCCCCTGGGCACAAATATAGGCCAGATTGCACAGGGTGGTGGTCTTCCCTTCCCCGGCGCTCCCGGAAACAAAGGTCAGGGAAATTTCTTCCAGCCCTTTCTTATTGAATTCTATGTTCGTCCGCAAAATGCGGTAGGCTTCCGCATCCGGCCCCATGACATCGGAAGAATGCAGAATAGGCACATTCTTGGGAATAATGCCCAAGACGGGAACCTGAAGAGCCCGTTCCACATCTTCCATGGTCTTCACGGAGGTATCCATGAATTCCAGAAGCAAGGCCAATCCGATGCCCAGCAACAGACCGGCACCCGCTCCCACCGCCAGGTTAATGGTCACATTCGGCTTGTAGGGCGCAGCAGGATAGGTCGGCAGCTGATACATTTCAATTGCCTCACGGGGTACGCGCAAACGGGCAATCTCATCTTTGTACCGGGAATCCAGTTCCTTAAGCTGGTCCAGCGCAGCGTCATAATCACGGCTGGCCTGTTCATACATGGGAACCTGCAGGACGTGCTTCTGAAGATCCTCTTCCTTTTGGGCAACGGTCGCCTCCCAGTGCTTCCGGCTTGCGGCAACCATTTCCAGCTTGCTCTTCAGGGAAGAACGCAGGCCTATCAATTCCTTGTTCAGCTTATCCCCCAGAATCCTTTCCGTTTCCAGCAGCGCCAGCATTTTGGGATGCCTGGCGCCGATATTCTGGGATTTCAGATTTTCCTTTTCCTTGAGCTTGTCGGAAAATTCAGCATAGGTCTTACGGAGAGCGTCCGCCCCTACAGTCTCCGCATTCAGCAGGTCGGAACTGATCACGTAATCCAGCAACTTGTCGTCGGGCAGACGCTGCAATTCCTGCACATAGGAAGCCAGTTCCTTTTCCCTCCTTTCAAAATCCATGGCCTGCGCTTTGGCATTCCGGAATTCCTCTTCTTCCATACCGGCCGTCAGGGTGCTGCGGTGTTCACCGTTTCTCCAGGACGTAGGCAGGTAGGAGCTCTCCGCAATCAGCTTTTTGAGAGCCATCATTTTTTCATTGACGGCATCCTCCTGTTCCCGGAGGACATCCTTCAGGCTCTTGATGGCGGTTTCCACCAGACGGTTTTCGCGCATTTCACGGTCCTGCTTGTACGCCTCAGGCACCGCCTTGGCAATATTCTGCACCAGTTTGGGATCCGGACCGGAAACAATGACATCCACAAGGTCCGTGGCACGCACAGGGGCCACCTTAATCATGCCGGCCAGATTAGTCGCCGCCATTTCATCCGTCATCCCCCATTCCGCGGCAAGGTTCAGTTTTCTGGATACCACTTTAAGCACTTCGGCGGAAGTCAGCACGGAATACTGCATGGGAATGTAGTTGGCCGTCACGTTGGAAGTGGCAACCACGTCCCCCCCCCTGCCTATATCCATCACAGGCTTGGGCAGTTTAATCTGAAACTGGCTGGTCGCCCGGTAGGAGGGCGGCATCAAGAAAGTCACTACCACGGAAATGACCAGCACCAGAAGGAAAACAAGAAAGACTTCCTTCCAGCGATTTTTTAAAACTTGCAAATAGTCAATATTGCGTACGATGCGATCACTGTTCTGCTGATCCTGGGCACTCATGGAATATAGTAAGGCAGTAAGATAAAAACTCCTCTAATTGTGAATGAAAATTCGCAATTAGAGGAGTAAAGGCATTAATGGTCAGTCAAGACTTAGAAGCTGTAATTCACGCCGAAGGAGAACACGTTGCGGTTGTAGGAAGGCATCGGGTAGTTATAGCCGCTGTAGGAACCGTTCGTGTAGGAATATTGGGCCGTAAGGGCCAAGGCATTCGTCAGCAGAAGCTTGATACCGGCGGTAGCATTGAAAGTCAGGTTGGACGTGTCACTGTTGCTGATGGAACTCGGACGCGTATAATCGCTGGCAATCAGGTTTACTCCGCAATTCAGACTGACGCGGTGCGTCAGCTTCAGCGTGCTGTGTACCCCGAAACGCCACGTTTCATTGGAGTAATAGCTGGCGCCGTTGTAAGGGATATAGGTATTCACCGCTTCGTTGGAATAACGGACGAACGTTCCGAGCATGAACCGGTCGCTCAAGCGGTGGTTTAAGCCGAATTCCGCGGAGGGATAGGTTTTTGTTCCGTAGTTCTCGACATACTTGAACTGAGGACCTACGCGCAGCGTAGCAGAAGTATTTTCGCTCACCGCATATTCAGCGCCGGCCATGACGAAGTTGGAAAATTCGTTATTGCCGTATTCGCGATTACAGTAGGAACCCGTCCAGCCCAGGGAAACAGCCAGACGTTCCGTCCATTTGTACCGGTTGGTGAAATTCATGCCAACATAATCGCGGTTATCCGTCTTGGCGGAATCCTCCTGATAGTCGATCATGGAGAAATTGGCACCCAGCGTCGTGGAATAGCGGGAAGTCCACGCCTTGCTCACGGAACTGGAAACATACACGTAAATGTAGTCGCCGTCCCGGCGGGCATTGGCAATACCGTTGGAATAGTTGGGTTCCGGCTGCCATGCAAAGGAGACGCTGCCGTTATAACGCAAAGTCTGGTCAAAACTATGGGAAAGTTTGGCGGACAGCGTGGAATTGGAAAGGGCTTCATTCGTTCCGCCATCAAGGTCTTTCAGGTAAAAAATACCCCCCAGCTTGGCGGAGAAAGAATATTGGGTTACGGCATCGTAGTTGGCCAGGGAGCACCCTATGTCCGTACTGATGAATGCGGATTCCTGCTTGTTATAATTGGAGGCGTTGACATTGTCGTCATACCCTCCCGCCAGGTTGAAGAACCACTTGAGAGGAAGGGACTCTTCCAGACCAACCGGACCCGCCAGCGTGTACAGAGACTGCCCGTTGGCATGGACGGCAAACATGCCGGCGGCCACCAGGGAGAGATAAAAAAGACTCTTCATGCTATTTTATTAAATAAGAATCAGGTTAATTGCCAGCAGCATTGGACACGGGAGCGGGGCTGGTGGGCGTGCCGCCCACAGGAAGACCGCCCGGCAGAACCAGGGAGCCCCCGGCAACATCTTCAACAGGCTTTACCAGGCCATGTTCCTGGACAGTTACCCCTGAGAGGGGGTTATCAGGAGTCTGGGCAGCCACGGCCACAGCAATGGAAGGAACAGTACCGGCTACCGGAGAATTGCCCAAAGCTTTTTCAACCGCTTCCGAAATGGGAGCCACGGATGCATACGGATGGGGCTGGGAGGAAACAGCGGAAGCGATCACATTGCGCACCTGTTCTTCCTTCACCCCGGGCCCGTAGCTCCGGACAGCGGCGGAAGCAACGGCAGGAGCGTTGGACGGGAAAGCGCCCGCAGCCATGGATACCATCGCACTCATCACATGATCGGACACACCAGCCTTAGCGGCATCGTTCAAAACTCCGGACACCGCTTTCATATCCAGAGCACCGGCTTTCAATCCGGCCTGAACAATATCTGCCATTTTCTTCATAAAAGCCTTTTCAACAGCGGAGGCTTTAACCTGATCAACAGCCGGAGCGGCTGCCGGAGAAGCAGTTTGCTGAGCCATACCGGGAAGGGTACCCGCAAACGCAAGTGCCAGCGCACTAAGCGCCGCCTTTGTCACGAACCTGGCTTTCATAAAGGAAGTATTTAGCAGGTGAATTTAATAAAAAAATGGAGCGGGTAACGGGAATCGAACCCGTATAATCAGCTTGGAAGGCTGGAGCTTTACCATTAAGCTATACCCGCGCAACGAACGCATTATGTTCAAATCACGGGATAAGACAAGTTTTTTTTCATTACTGCGTCAAAATAACAAAAAAAGAGGATACGTTTTTTCTGTGGTCTTGACATCCGGGCCTTCTGCCGCTAAATAGGCATCCGCATTTCATGCGGGCGTCGTTCAATGGTAGGACGCGAGCTTCCCAAGCTTGAGACGTGGGTTCGATTCCCATCGCCCGTACCAATTTGTTCCGCAAGTTATTGTTTATCAAAGCTTGCGTTTTTTGTTTTCTTGAGACGGCAACATACATGGCAACGCCTGGAAACGGCCTTTCAAGACATTGTCCCACAGGCAGAAGACATGGTTTATCCGTAAAGAAGCCTTGTTCCGTGTGAATAAAAAAGACCTGGCAGCTACTCCCAATACGGGAACAGTCTGGGCAAGATGTCCGCGCCGGAAGCATTCGCCGCCGGCACGGACGTGAATTACAGGGAGAGGCTACCAGCCAAGAACAAATTTTCTCTGGATTTTAGCAAGAAGAAGTACTTTGCGGATCATTGCCCGGGTTTCATTAAGGAGGTTGAGATAGAGAAGCGCCCGTCGCATATCGGAGGCGTCTTCCGGACGCAGAATAATCTGCTGTTTGACGGCTTCCGCAAATTCCTCATCCAGGGCGTCCATGCCTGCCAGGCATTCGTCCAACCCGGTATAGTCATTGCTTTCCATCATTTCCCGGAAACGGGGGTAGAGGGAGGAAACACGGCTGTTCATTCCCCGCAGAAGCTCTATCCTTTCCAAATCCAGCCCTTCATGGTTGTTGTCTATATAGGCATGGCTGGCCGTAGTAATGTTGGAGAGGGATTCAAAGACGGAGGTAGCGTATTCCACCATCTGCACATAGCGCTTGCCTCGGTCGGCCTCTTTGTCCGGGAGTTCACGGACGACGGGCATGACTTCCATCGCCATTTTATCGCTCAGGGAACGGCGGATGCCGCGCGCTTCTTTCCGGAGTTTTTTCAGACGCTTCCTGTCCTCCACGTTCAGGGCCTCCAGATTCATTTCATAGATTTCCGCCATGCGCTTCATCAGTTCAATAATTTCCTCATTGTAGCGTGCGGCGGCAGCCGGATCCCGGTAATTGGCGGCCTGCGCCTGAGCTGCAGCCTGGGTTCTTTTACGATGGAGCCTGGAACTTTTCAGAAGCAGAAAAGCCGCCAGCGAACACATGGCGATGATGCCGAAGAGACCGCCATAAAGGATGCAGGCCGCCACAATGAAGCACATGGAAAACGCGGCAAAGGCCGTAAAAAACCACCCTGAAATCACCGTAATCACTCCGGTGATGCGATACACGGCGCTGTCCCGCCCCCAGGCCTTGTCCGCCAGGGAGGAACCCATCGCCACCATGAACGTCACATATGTGGTGGAAAGAGGAAGCCGAAGGGACGTGGCCAGAGAAATCAGCAGGGCAGCCACCGTCAAATTCACGGAAGCGCGAATGAGGTCGAAAGATGCACCGTTATCCGGCCCTTCCGGCACAGGCCGGAAGCGTTTTTCAATAAACCTCCCGACGCAGGAGGGCATGATTTTTTCCACCGCGCGGGAAGCATTCAGGGCATAGCGCACCGCCATGCGGGCCGGGGGGACGGAGCCGAACCGCTCTACTCCCCCGCCCTGCCTCGCCAGATTGACTTCCGTATCCGTAACGGTTTGCGCCTTTTTGGAGAACATGAGGGCCAGCACCATGATGACGCCCGCCCCCAGCAGGTAACGCCAATCCGCCGTGACGGGGGCCATCAGACCGCCCATGGACAGAGTGGTAAGGTCCGCCCCCTGCGCTGCGGCGGCGGCCGCAATTTCCATAGAAGACTGCCCCGCCATGAAAACTCCGATGAAGTTGACCAGGTCATTCCCGGCAAAGGAAAGGGCCAGGGCCATGGTGCCCGCGAGAACGGATACTTTCAGGATATTGACTTTGCAAAGATTCTGGAGCACGGCCATCAGGACGGTCCAGAATGCCAGGCTGCAGCAAACGTACAGCCAGATATGGGCGTCCAGGTGGCGGATCATATCCTTGGTGACCAGCGTGCTTCCCTTCAGCCCCTTGAAAATGGCGAAGTAAGTGATAGCCGTCAGGGCCACGCCGCACCAGACGGCGCCCAGGTATTTGAAGGATTTTTGATAGTTGAAGGAGAAGATGAGGCGGGAAATCCACATAACCGTTATCCCGCAAATGAAAGCGATAAAAACGGAGGAAAAAATGCCGGAGATGATCGCCAGAGCTTTGGAGGAATTGATGTAGCTGGACAATTCCTGAGCGACGCCCGGTTCCCCGGACCAAATTTTAAAGAGAGCTGCGGCCACGGCTCCGCCCAGCAGTTCAAAAACAATGGAAACCGTGGTGGAAGTGGGAAGGCCGAACGTGTTGAAAACGTCCAGCAGGATAACATCCGTCAACATGACCGCCAGAAAGATCAACATGATGTCATGGAAGGAAAACCGGGCCGGCATGAATACGCCGCTTCTGGCGATTTCCATCATGCCGCTGGAGAACAGCGAGCCGATGATGATACCCAAAGCGGCCACCAGCACAATCGTCCTGCGCGGAGCGGCCTTGGAACCGACGGCGGAGTTCAAAAAGTTGGCGGCGTCATTGGAAACTCCGACAACGAGGTCGAAGCAGGATAACACCAGTATCAGTCCTATGATAAAGTAATAGATCGGGTCCATATGCGTAATAAACGGCCCTCTATTACAGGAGGCCGCTCCCGCACGCCCGTTTTAAAACGTGAACATTCCGTCACATTTTCCCATACGCCCCTGCTTCCGATCCTCAAAAAAGGAGGAGAGCGGATTCATCCGCCCTCCTCCCGCTTTCATTAAATGTAAAAAACAAAAAGCCTAACGATCCACATGAAGGATATTTCCGTCAGGGGCAATCAGCACATCATAATCGTCACGGCTGTCCGCAACTTCCACTTTGTAACGGACAAGTTCTCCTTCAGTAATTTTTTCCGCTTCCTTAATCCGGCATCCCGGATAACGCTTCAAAACGGACGCACGGACGGCTTCCGGAAGAGAGGAAGCAGCTACTTCTTCCTTAATCCTCACAATTTTCCCATCAGGAGCAATCTTCACGTCAAACTGGAATCCGTTAATTCTAAATTCGGCTTCGTAGATCCTTTCCATGCCATGCATTTCAGAGTCCCATTCAATGGGACCGGCGTTCGGATAAGCACCCTTGATACTGGAAACGGGGGCAGCCGGAACGGAAGACTCCGGGATATCGGCCAGGGCAGAAGGCATGGCCAGGACCGCCGCCGCAAACAATATGTTCTTATGCAGCTTTTTCATGTTATGATTAGACAAATATGTTCTATAATCATTCAATATTTTTCTAAATTCTGAACATCCTGTGCAGCTTTTTTCCCGAAACCGGCTCCTGATGAAGCATATTAAAAAAGGCTCCCCGGAAAAACCGGGGAGCCTTGAAGCCGATTGCCTTGGTCTCGAAGAAACGGACGGGGCTTACATCATGCCCATGCCGCCCATTCCTCCCATGCCGCCCTTTTTCGCCATGATCCGCATGACGAGGGAGAACATGAGCATGATGAACACAAAGGGCAGAATGAAGTTGATGGCGAACAGGAGGAGCGGGCTCATCTGAGGCTCATACTTCGTGTCATAGTCTGTTTTTCCGGCCTCGTGCATCCGCTCCACCAGAGTGTCATTAGACTCCATCTTCACGGTAAAGAGCTTCAGCGCCGCAGTATGCTCCTTGCCGTCGGCGTCGGTAAAAGCGTAAACGGCCTTGCCGTCCTGATCCGTGGACTTGGTGTAGGCGGTGCCGTTCTCAGCGGTGTAGACATAGCCGTCCTTGGGGACGATATACAGCAGGCCCTCGGAGAGGTCCACGGTGACGTCCTCCACCTGCTTGCTCTCCATCATGGCGATGAAATCGCTGTACTTGATGTTGATGTTGGAGGCCTGCTTTCCGGCGGACCCCATGTAGCTGCTGGTGCAGTAGAACACCAGCGTCAGCACCAACGCCCAGGCCACCAGCTTGACAGCGCCCAGCAGATTGCGGTTGCCCCGTCGGTTTTTATTGTTTTTATCGTTCTGGTCCATTGAGAACTCCTTTCAGAGTGTGTGAAATTAAAAAGCAGTATAGCACAACCTCCTTGAAACCACAAGGAAAAGAGACTGCCTTTTCATAAACTTTCTGTAAATTCAGACGCGCTAAGGCGGAACGATTTTTCAAATTCATCTTTATTGTGGACCGGTTCTGTGATATACTGTAAAAAGTATACCCCGCAGATTTTGACAAATTCCGATCATGAGAGGATTTCAATATGACAGACGAAAGAAAAGACCAGCTGACCGCTGAGGCCGACGGCCTCATTGAAGGCCGCAACGCGGTGATCGAAGCCCTGCGGACGGAGGCCAGCATCGACAAAATTTTCATCCAGAAGGGTGAGGTGGACAAGACCCTGGGCCACATCGCCTCCAAGGCCCGGGCGGCGGGCATCGTGGTGGTGGAGGCCGACAGGCGGAAGCTGGACGGCATGAGCCGCACCCACGCCCATCAGGGCGTCATCGCTCTGGCAGCGGTGC
>ENA-ORSG01002036-ORSG01002036.1-human-gut-metagenome-genome-assembly--contig:-NODE-2036-length-10147-cov-8.320650_pt1 | contig 10147 bp, 6 predicted proteins | sample MGYA00242189_ERZ509156 | MGnify/ENA primary metagenome ERZ509156 (study PRJEB26280, sample SAMEA2338666) | human gut metagenome | biome: human gut; feature: human-associated habitat; material: faeces...
TCAATGCTGCGAAAGCAAAGCTGATTTATCTGGTTTTCGAAGAGTTTGAAAAGCAGTTGGCAGGAGTGGCGGAAAGAAATCATTGGACGAGAGAGAAAAAAAGCAACTGGTATGAATATAAAGAACAGGCAGATGAATTTTTTTATAAATGGAACACTACCTATCCTGGAATCAACTACATTGTAAATGATGCCCAGATGCCGGATGGAAAGCAGCTCTGGTTCCGTGTGGAGGTAGAACATCGTCTGTTCGCCGGATTCTGTGTCTTTGATCCGAATGCAGAATCGGAGGAAGGACACGGGGATCAGGTGGATGAATACGATGCTGCAACTGTAAAAGCAGTCGGGCATTATCTGAAAATCAGTGCGGCAGACCACAAGGACTGGTGGGCAACCAGGTGGTATCTGCCAGCCGGAGAACAGAAGCCAAACGATTCTGTTCCGAACTTTAAAATCATGAATGATGCAGCGATTGCACTGGCAGATAAAGAGTGCAGGTCGGAGTTTGTATCATTGTGTGTTCGTAACATTGAGGAGATGGTGGAGAGAGTGCTTGCTATTCCGGAATGAAAAAATTATAATAAAATAAGTATGTAGTGGATTGGAAAGGAGAAGCTGTTATGAACAAACGTAAGAAACTTCCAATTGGAATTGAGAGTTTTGAAGAGATGCGGAAAGAAGATTTTTATTATGTTGATAAAACGAGATGGATCGAGCAGCTTCTCGCCCAGTGGGGAAAGGTAAATCTTTTTACCCGTCCACGCCGGTTTGGAAAATCTTTAAATATGAGTATGCTTCAGACATTTTTTGAGGTAGGAGCAGACGCATCACTTTTTGATGGATTGTATATTTCAAAGAATAAAGAAGTCTGCAAACAGTATCTTGGAAAGTTTCCGGTTGTATCCATCAGTTTGAAAGGCGTGAATGGAAACACTTTCGACGAGGCACGGAGCTGTCTTGTAAAAGTTATCAACAGAGAAGCGCGTAGATTGCAGAACTTATCAGAAAGTGAAAAACTGACACAGGTTGATAAGGAACTTTTTGAAAAATTGCTTTCTCAGATGAAGGATGATGGAACGTTAAGCAGCAGCTTATTGGAACTTTCAGAACTTTTGGAAAAACATTATGAAGAAAAAGTGATCGTTTTGATTGATGAGTATGATGTGCCACTTGCAAAAGCAAATGAAAATGGCTATTACGATGAGATGGTACTTTTGATCCGTAATTTATTTGAAAATGTGTTAAAGACGAATCACAGTTTGAAGTTTGCTGTGTTGACAGGATGCCTTCGGGTTGCAAAAGAAAGCATTTTTACAGGATTGAATAATTTTAAAGTTTATTCCATTACGGATGTTGATTTTGATGAAAACTTTGGCTTTACAGATGATGAAGTAAAAGAGTTGCTTCATTATTATGGTCAGGATACACATTATGAGACGGTAAAAGAATGGTATGATGGGTATCGTTTTGGAAATGTTGATGTATATTGTCCATGGGATGTGATTAACTATTGCAGTGATCATATTGCAAATCAGGAGTGTGCACCAAAAAATTATTGGGTGAATACAAGCGGAAATGATGTGATCCATCGCTTTATCAATAGTATTTATGAACCGCAGAAACTCACAAAACTGGAGTTGGAACATCTTGTGAATGGTGGAAGTGTCCAGAAAGAAATCAGTCAGGAGATGACCTATAAGGAATTGTATTCATCAATCGATAATCTCTGGAGTACCCTTTTTATGACAGGGTATCTGACAAGCCGCAGCAATACGGATGGAAACAGGTATGATCTTGTAATCCCGAATAGAGAAATCAGAAATATTATCACAGAACATATTCTGAAATTATTTAAGGAGAATATTAAGCAGGATGGTCAGAAAGTAAACGCTTTTTGTGATGCCTTATTAACAGAGAAAGCGGATGTGGCAGAGAAGCTTTTTTCAGATTACATGCAAAAAACGATCAGTGTGAGAGATACTTTTGTACAGAAGCCGACAAAAGAAAATTTTTATCATGGAATTTTGCTTGGAATTCTTGGGTTTAAAGAAAACTGGCTTGTGACATCAAACAGAGAATCTGGAGATGGATTTAGTGATATCATGATCCAGGTAGGAGATTCTGAGGTCGGGATTGTTATTGAGGTGAAGTATGCCAATGATGGTAATCTGGAAGCAGAGTGCAAAAAAGCATTGAAACAGATTGATGATACAGGGTATGCAGAAGCGTTGCATCAGGACGGAATCTGTAAAATCTTAAAATATGCGATCGCATGTTATAAGAAAACCTGTAAGATTATGTTAGAGGCAGAAAAATGTTAAAAAATAAAATTTTTACATGGATGACATTGGGTGAAATATCTTTGTTATAACATGGTTCAGAGAGGATTTTTTTATGGGAAGTTATCTTAATCCGGGCAGCACAGCATTTCAGGGAAGTCTGCGGTCACAAATTTATATTGATAAAAGCGGACTGATTGAAAAGACGAACACAGTGCTTGGCACAGAGCAGAAATATGTCTGCGTGAGCAGACCAAGACGATTCGGAAAATCTATGGCAGCAAATATGCTTGCGGCATATTATGACAGAGATTGTGATACGAAGGAATTTTTTGATAAACTTAAAATCAGTCAGTCAGAAGAGTATCTGAAACATTTGAACCAGTATGATGTGTTAAAAATTAACATGCAGGAATTTTTGAGCGCAACACAGAGCATGGAGGAAATGTTAAGATTACTGCAAAAGAGGCTGATCACAGATTTGAAAAACAGATATTCTTCATATGAGATAGAAGATAATCTGGTATTTGCGATGCAGGATGTCTATGCCAACACGCACCATCCGTTCATCATTTTAATTGATGAATGGGATTGCCTGTTCCGCGAATATCAACAGGATAAAGATGCACAAAAAAAATATCTGGATTTTCTGCGTTTCTGGTTGAAAGACAAAGATTACATTGCTCTTGCATACATGACAGGGATACTTCCGATAAAAAAATACGGTTCTCACTCGGCATTGAATATGTTTATGGAGTACTCGATGACCGATCCGGGAGAACTCGCAGAATTTTTTGGGTTTACGGAAGAAGAAGTTAAGGGATTGTGTGAGGAATATGCCATGAACTTTGAAGAAGTCAAAGCGTGGTATGATGGATATGATCTGATTTCACATAGTCGTTTTGGCGACAAAAGATATTCAATTTATAGCCCAAAATCAGTGGTAGAAGCGATGCTGCGGTACAAATTCGGCACATACTGGAACCGAACAGAGACCTATGAGGCACTGAAAATATATATTCAGATGAATATGGATGGATTGAAAGATTCAGTGATCCAGATGCTTGCAGGGGAGGGTGTGCGTATTAATACCGGAACATTCAGCAACGACATGACAACTTTTGCAACAAAGGATGATGTACTGACCTTACTGGTGCACCTTGGTTATCTGACATATAACAGTGAGACAGAGAAAGTGACCATTCCAAACAAAGAAGTGTCACAGGAATATCTCAATGCCATCAGTACCATGGACTGGCACGAGGTAATGCGTTCGGTCGAAAATTCGCGTAAGTTAGTGGAAGCATTATGGAATCAGGATGCAAAAGCAGTTGCTGCCGGAATTGAGAATGTCCATGATGAGATTTCAATTCTTCAGTATCATGATGAAAACTCATTGAGTTGTACCATTCATCTGGCATTCTATTTTGCAAGAGAATATTATACGATCATCCGGGAACTGCCGACAGGAAAAGGTTTTGCAGATATCTGCATGATCCCAAGAAAAATACACGCGGATAAGCCGGCAGTGATTATTGAATTAAAGTGGGATAAGGATGCAGAAGGTGCAATCGCACAAATAAAAGAGAAAAAGTACGTGAAATCCTTAGAGGATTACAAAGGTAATCTTCTGTTAGCCGGAATTAATTATGATAAAAAGACAAAGACACATACCTGCGTGATTGAGAAAGTGGAACTTTAACAGATGAAAATTGTCGCAGGTTTAGGAAGTATTGATGAATATGAGACATTTGTAAAAGCGGGGGCGGATGAATTCTTTTGTGGATATGTGCCGTTTTCCTGGGCGGAAAAGTACGGTGTGATCCATCCATTAAACCGTAGGGAAGTACTTTTTTACAATGTGCAGATTGGTTCCATGAGCGAACTGCAAATCCTGAAAAAAATGGTGGACTATTATGGCAAGCCGGTAGAATTGACGTTTAATTCCATCTACTATACAGGGGAGCAGTATCCTGTCATAGCGGAGATCATCACACAGTGCATGGCAGCAGGCTTTGAAAATTTTATCATTGCAGACCCGGCACTGATGCTGTACCTCAGACAGCAGAAAATCAACTGCGGAATCCATTTAAGCGGTGAGACCGCGGAAGTGAACCGGGGAATGTTAGAACAGATGTTACCGTTAGGAATCCGCCGTGTGATTTTTCACAGAAAAAATTCGCTGGAAGATATGCAAAGTTGTATTAAAGAGGCAGGTTTCCCACATGAATATGAAGCCTTCATTTTGAATGAACTCTGTCATTTTTCCGGGGCATTCTGTAATTCCCTGCACTGTGATGAACTGACACATCTTTGCAGAGTACCATATGAACTGGGAAATCTGCACAAGAAAGAAGAGACAGATGCTGCGCAAAAAGATGTGGCAGAAACAGACAGAATACAGGAAAAAGAGGGGAAGGGACTTCCTTTGGATGAAGATGGTTATCTGACCGGCAGTACCGGCTGTGGGCTCTGCGCACTTTACCGCATGAAACAGGTCGGCATTACCCATTTAAAACTGGTTGGTCGTGGCAATTATACCGATTTTATGGAAAAGGATATAAGGCAGTTGCGGAAAGCTCTGGATATTCTGGAAAAATCAGACAATGAGTTGCAATATCAGAGGGAAATGAAAGCGTCACTTTTTCCGGATGGATGCAGTCAAAACTGTTATTATCGGTGAGAAAAGAAGATCTGAGGAACATTTTTATATATTTGAACAGATAATTATTAGTCATATCGATAAAATTCATTAATAATAATGACTTTTCAGGAAAAGAGAACCTATGCTATACTGCTATCGGATTATAGGAAAAACAGGATGAAAATATATGCTGGCAGATAGAAAAAGCCACTTTTTTCATACTGTCTGGAACAAAAGTAAAAATAACAGGAGTTTAAAAAATGGAAAAAACAAAAGAGTACACATCCCCTTATGAAATGGACGGAAGAATTCCATGGCCGAAAGCGATCGTTTATGGTTTGCAGCATGTTCTGGCAATGTTTGTCGGAAACCTGACACCGCTGATCGTGATCTGTGGTGCATGTGGTATTGGAGCAGCATCTGACTTCGCAGAGGTTTATGTGGAATTATTACAGAATGCAATGATTATTGCCGGCGTTGTCACATTGGTCCAGCTTTTTGCAATCGGTCCTGTCGGTGGACGTGTTCCGATCATTATGGGAACGAGTTCCGGTTTTATTGGTGTATTTAAAAGCGTTGCTGGTGTTATGGGTGGCGGAGTGATCGCATATGGCGCGATCATGGGTGCGTCGATCATCGGTGGTCTGTTTGAGGGCGTGCTTGGATTTTTCTTAAAACCGCTCCGCAGATTTTTCCCTGCTGTGGTGACAGGAACAGTAGTTTTATCGATCGGACTTTCCCTGATCAGTGTTGGTGTCAGCTCCTTTGGAGGAGGATCTTCTGCGGCTGACTATGGTTCATTGGAAAATTTATTCATCGGTCTTGTTGTGCTGATCATTATTCTTGGGGTAAAACACTTTGCAAAGGGAATGGCAAGTTCTTCCTCCATCCTGATCGGTATTATTGCAGGATATGTGTTATGTTTTATTATGGGAATGATCCTTCCGACAACGGGCGTAACAGCAGATGGTGTGGAATATACAAAAGCCTGGGTTTTAAATTTTGATAAGGTAAGAGAAGCCTCCTGGTTTGCATTGCCGAAAGTAATGCCGGTAAAACCGATTTTTGATATGCGTGCGATCGTGCCGGTACTGATCATGTTTATCGTGACAGCCGTGGAAACGATCGGTGACATTTCCGGTGTTATGGAAGGCGGACTTGGACGTGAAGCAACAGACAAGGAACTTTCCGGAGGTGTTATGTGTGATGGACTTGGTTCTTCGCTTGCTGCGTTATTTGGTGTACTGCCGAATACCTCTTTCAGCCAGAATGTCGGACTGGTTACAATGACAAAGGTTGTAAACCGCATGGCACTTGCGTGCGGAGCAGGAGTATTGATTCTCTGCGGACTGTTTCCTAAGCTTGCAGCATTGATCTCTATTATGCCGCAGAGTGTTCTCGGTGGAGCAGCAGTTATGATGTTTTCCTCTATCGTAGTCAGCGGTATCCAGCTGATCACAAAGGAAAAACTGACCGGAAGAAATATTACGATCGTATCTGTCGCACTGGGACTTGGTTATGGACTTGGAGCAAACAGTGACATTTTAAGAATGCTGCCGGATACCATGCAGTTGATCTTCGGTGGTTCCGGAATCGTTCCGGCTGCAATTGTTGCACTGGTCTTAAATATTGTGCTTCCTAAGGATGAGGCTTAAAAAGTATAGGTAATAAAAAAGAGAAATCGTACAGATGAAATATGATTTCCTTTGCGAGCTATGCGAGCAGGAACATCATATTTTGTCTGTACGATTTCTCTTTTTCTTTATAGCAGTATCAGAAATAAACTTGTGGAAGCCTTTAAAAATAGTGTATAATAGAAAGACAGAGCTTTAAACAAAGGAATTAAGATACATGATTTTAAAGAAGAAAATTCCAAATGATTTTTATAAATTATTCCGCACAAAAAACAGGGAAGCATATATGCAGTTTGTCACAGCCATTTACGAGGAAAACAATGAAGTATATGCTTCTCTCGGCCTTACGCAGGAAGAGTGTGCGCTTATTATTGAGAATACGATCGAGAAATCAAAGATCGTGTGGCAGGAAGAGGACGATATGGAGGAAGGAGAAACGCCGGATGCATTATTTCCAAGTGATTCTCCTTCCGGCATGTTAAACCACCTGATCCGGTGGGGATGGCTGAAAAGCGATTTTGATGAGAAACTGAATACCTGTGTGATCTCTTTCCCAGAATACAGCCAGTTGTATGTCGAGCTGTTTAAAAAGCTGCAGAGTGATGATGACAGCCGTGAAAGAGAGAGCATGCTTTCCATTTACAGTGCGTTGTTTACCTATCATTCTGACAATGAAAAAAACAATGATATTTTAAAAAGTGCACTGCGCACATCCAAAAGTCTGGGGCAGCTGCTGTCCAACATGCAGGATGGAATGCGTTCCTATTTTGATGAGCTTTCCTCCCAGAAACATTTTATCGGGATTCAGCAGGTGCTTGTGGAGGAGATCAACAACAGCGACAGCAAAAAATATGCAATCCTCACGACGACGGACAGTTTTTACCGGTACAAGGAGGCAGTGAAAGAACTTATCAGTGAAATTTTAAACGAAAATGATGAGAAAAAAGCGGTGCTTCTGAAAGAAAAAAATTCTCTCGAAACAGGCACACTTTTACAGAAGAGAAATGAGTACAGATTGCAGTATTGTGAGGATACGAGCAGGATCGTGATGCAGTTGGAGCGGGAATTTGACATGATCGAGCGCAAATACAATAAACTCATTGAGCAGAAAACCGTTTTTGCAAAGCGTGCGCTGGCCCGCATCCATTACATTTTGCAGGAGGGCGTCAGTGAGGAAGATAACATCATCAAACTGATCAATCTGTTAGACCGCAGTGAGAAAAAAGATGAGATTTTGGTGGAAATGAGAGAGCGTATCCGTTTTTCTTCGCAGTTTAAAAATATTACAGATAACAGTTTTGCCGGAAGGAGAGACCGCGGGGATGGAGCGTTTACACCGGTGATGCTGGACGAAGAAATCGACGCAAAGGAACAGCACATGACGGATTTTGTACCAAAGCCGTTGTATACAAGAAATGAGTTACAGAGTTTCCGAAGGAAAAATACCGTGGATGGAATCTTTGTGGCAACAGAAGAGACCGTACAGTCCGTGGAAGATCTGGAAAAACTTCTTTTTCTCTGGCAGGAAGAGACGGAGGAGCGTCTTACGGAAGATACAGTGTCGGTGGATGGCGAGATACGGAGTGAGGACGGACTAACTTATTCGAGACTTGTGATCGGGCAGAATCAATAAAATTGAGTTATGATACAGGAAAGAGGGCATTGGAAAAAATGTTACAATATATGGAAACTGTCTCACAGGGCGAGGCAGAGAATATCAGAAAAACGATACAGGATTTATTCCGGCAGACCTGCATTTTACAGGTGAAATGTGACCCGGCAACTCTGGTACAGCACGACAATCCGAGGTATCAGGTGTGTCTGCGCCACAGAGAGTTTATCGCGGACTATCTGTCTGTGCTGGACTGCGAGCTTGTGCATGATCCGCAGGAACACATTTTCCGGATCACGGGGGATGGCGTTATGACAGAGCGTATGAGCCTTATGACGACGAAGCTGGTCATTCTGTTAAAAATGATTTACCGTGACAAAATCATGGGGGAAGGTCTGCATGCAACAACCACAAATCTGGCAGAGATCCGTGAGTATGGAAAAAATACAAACCTTATCACAAGACGTCTCACGGGGCAGGAGTGGAACGATGCACTTGTTTTGATGAAAACGCATCAGATGATCGAACTGCCGGGTGCCGTTGCCAATCTGGAAGATTTTACCCCGATTTATATTTACAGTACCGTAAACGTGTTCTGCTCTGCGATGGATATCAACGAGCTGGTGCGCACCTATCAGGACGAGGTGGAAGAACTTCTGACAGAAGAGGAAAAAGAGAATTAGATCATTGACAAAAGGAGCAGTACATTTGAGCCAGGCAAAGAAAATTTTCACCCGCATGTGTCTGAACAACTGGGGTGGAATTAATCATAAAGTATTAGAATTTAATGAATATGTGAATCTGTTCAGTGGAAAAAGCGGATCTGGAAAATCGACCGTTATGGATGCAATCCAGGTTATTTTATATGGAAGCTTCAGTCCGAGCTTTTTGAACAAGGCGGCGGATGATGCCAAAAACCGCAGAAGTGTCTTAAGCTACCTCCGTGGTGAGCAGAAAGATGGTTCTGCAAACCGTGGAAACTGCGATTTCTGCTCGGTCATTGCGTTGGAGATCGAGGACACGGGAACGCACATCACTACGTGTGTGGGCATTGCGTTTGAAGTGAGAAGAAATGATTCTGAGATCAAAAAGTTTTCCTATTTCAGCCATTCCGGAAAGATGCCGGAACAGGGGTATATCACGGAGGAAGGCTTCTGTTATTCCAATCAGGATATCAAAAGGCTGGTAAATGAGAGAGCCGTATCGAAGGACAACCGCGGAAAAGGGGATGTCAACCGTATTTACGCCTCCAAGGAAGCTTATCTTGGAACATTATATGATGTCATTTTAGGTTACATCGATCCAAACCGTTTTATCACGATGGAAAAGAGCGCGATTGCACTGAAAATGACAAACGGAACAGGACAATTTATCCGTGATTACATGTTTCCAAAGAGCACGTCAGACACGATCGGAACGATCAGTGAGCAGTTAGATGCCTACCGCCAGATCAAGGAAAAAATTGAAGATATGCGGAAACGTATAGAACTTTTGACAGAAGTAAAAGAGACCGGGCAGGAGCTGGTGACACTTCAGACCGATATGATCCGTGCAGAGAGTTTTATCCGATGCATTGATATTGAGGATTTCCGTGCGAAAATAGAAGCCACTGAGGAGGACAAAAAAAGAATCGAAGAAGAGCAGGCACGGCTGCAGCAGCAGGCAGACAGGCTTGCCGAAGAGCGTGGAGAGGTCGAGCAGGAGCTGATCCGTGTGAGTGCAGATTTAAAAGCCAGCGATCTTGGAAGCAAACAGCAGCAGTTAGAGGAATTAGAGCAGAGAAGCCGGATGCTGACCGATAACAGCAGACAGTGGCGCAAAATCGTTCAGGGATTGAAACAGTGGGAAGAGGATGAGGTCATCACCGATTATATCAGCAATCCGGTTTTAAATCTCATTGAAGCGATCGAGAACGGAAATGTGACAGAGGAAAACTGTCAGGAACTGCATTTGAAAATAGAGTCTGCAAAGCAGGATAT
>ENA-ORSG01002041-ORSG01002041.1-human-gut-metagenome-genome-assembly--contig:-NODE-2041-length-10143-cov-2.734239_pt1 | contig 10143 bp, 13 predicted proteins | sample MGYA00242189_ERZ509156 | MGnify/ENA primary metagenome ERZ509156 (study PRJEB26280, sample SAMEA2338666) | human gut metagenome | biome: human gut; feature: human-associated habitat; material: faeces...
GCCACCAGCCATTTTCTCTGCATCATGGCAGCAAAAATGGGCGCATGCCAGACACATCACGCCCACTTTTATCTACTTACACCCGGAAGTTCCGGCTCTTAAACACATACACATGTGCGAACAGTGTCACCAGCACAACTGCCGCCAGCACCAGATCGCCCGTACCGCCGCCCAGATGAAACGCCATACCAAACAGCGACAGCGTATCAATCGCAAACAGCCATTTTTCAACCGCATACACCTTTTTCAGGTTATATTTCTTCGGATCGATCGAATCCGATATGAAAATCAGGAAATCTTTGCCGCAGAACAAATCAATTGTCTCTGCCAGTCCCAGACACCCCGTTAAAAAGAACAGTATATCCATCCGTATTCTCCTCCCCTAGAACCGTTTCCAGGTTTCCCTTGAAAACAGCAGAAGTAGCGGAAAAATCTCCAGACGTCCTGCCAGCATATCAAAGATTAAAACCACTTTTGAGAAATTACTGAAAAATCCAAAGTTTCCGGTCGGTCCGACCAGTGCCAGACCCGGTCCGATATTATTAAACGTAGCCGTAACCGCCGTAAAATTCGTCACCAGATCGTATTCATCCAGAGAAATCAGTAGAACAGATACCGCAAAAATGAGCACATACGCAACCATAAACACATTCGTCGAGCGCACAACCTCATGCTCTACGATCTTTCCATCCATTTTGATCTTCTCCACTGCACTCGGATGCAGGTACTGCTTCAGTTCCTTTTTTACCGATTTAAGCAGAATCAAGACGCGCGACACCTTGATACCGCCGCCTGTACTGCCCGCGCAGGCGCCGATAAACATCAAAAGTACCATAATCGTTCTTGAAAGCTGCGGCCATTTATCAAAATCCACCGTGGCATAACCGGTCGTCGTGATAACCGAACCGACCTGGAATGCCGCATCCTGGAATGCCTGCAGTGCATTGCCGCAAAGTGATACCGTATTGACTGTAATGATGCCAACCGCCGATGCAATGATTAGAAAATACGCCCGCACCTCCTGCATTTTAAAGGCCTGTCCTATTTTTCGCATCAGCAGGAAGAAGTAAAAGTTAAAATTCACTCCGAACAGAATCATAAACACCGTCACGACATTTTTCTGAAATGCCGTGTAGCTCGCCAGACTATCATTCCGGATTGCAAAACCACCCGTACCTGCTGTTCCGACCGTGATCGTGATCGCGTCGAAAATCGGCATTTTCCCAAGAATCAGAATCACAGCCTCGAGGATCGTCATTCCCAGGTAAATCTGGTATAACAGCTTCGCCGTCATCTGGACCTTCGGAACGAGACGGCTCACGATCGGTCCTGGGCTCTCCGCCTTCATCAAATTCATATGGGAACCGCCCACCATCGGCAGGACACTCAGAAGGAATACCAGAACGCCCATACCGCCAATCCAGTGCGTAAAACTCCGCCAGAATAATAAGCAATTCGGCAGCTGCTCCACACTGCTCAGAATACTTGCACCGGTCGTCGTAAAGCCCGATACCGTCTCAAACAGGGCGTCGATCGGATTCGGAATATAGCCGCTTAATACAAACGGCGCTGCTCCCATCACACTGAGTAAAACCCAGCTTAGAGAAACCGCCACAAAGCTCTCCGCCACATAAAAGATCTGATTTTTCGGTTTTCGGCGTACCAGAAGCATACCAACCATCAGGCATACTGCCATCGTTGCCAGAAAGCACCATACCTCCGACTCACGGTAAATCAGTGCCACTGCCGTCGGAAGCGCCATAAAAGCCGCCTCAAAATTCAGGATCCAGCCTATGATATAAAATACAATCGAATAATTCATCTATGCCGCCTACTTTCTCAGGATGTCACGGATATCCCGCAGACCTTTCTGGCTCGTCAGGACAATCACTGTATCGCCCTGCTGGATGCAGTCCTGTCCACGCGCGATCTTGATATTGCCGCTGCGGTTGATGCATCCGATCAGCAGGTTGCTCTTGAGATTCAAATTCATCAGCGGAATGCCCGTCACTTCCGACTCCTCGCGGATCACAAACTCCAGCGCCTCCGCCCGACCGTCGAGAATATGGTACAACGTCTCCACATTGCTGCCGATCGTATTCTGCATCGCGCGCACATACTGTAAAATGTAGTCCGCCGTGATGTATTTCGGATAAATCAGACTTCCCAGGTCCAACTTGCTGATCAGCTCGTCAAAGGCGATCCGGTTAACCTTCGTCACCAGCTTCGCGCTGGAATTTTCCTTCGCATACAGCGCAAGGAAAACATTTTCCTCATCCATATTCGTCAGGGTGACAAATGCCTCCGCCGTCATCAGCCCCTCTTCCAGAAGAAGCTGCCGATCCGTTCCGTCGCCGTTGAGGATCAACGCAGCGTCCAGAAGCTCTGTCAGAACCTCGCAGCGCGCTTTATCTTTCTCCACAATTTTAACCCGGATCTTCATCGCCGCCAAAAGTTTCGCCAGATAATAAGCAATCGTACCGCCTCCGACAATCAGCGTATTTCTGACCTGGTTTGTCTGGATGCCGATCTTGCGGAAAAATTCTGCCGAATTTGCCGGGGAGGCGATAATCGACACCATATCCCCGTTTTTAATCACAAATTTACCATCCGGGATCGCCACCTCATCGCCGCGCTCAACACCGCCGATCAGGACATCGCAGCGGAATTGGCTGTCAATATCCATGACCGAAAGCCCGTCCAGCTTAAACTCCGGTTTTACCTTAAATTTCAGAAGCTCTACCTTTCCCTTGGCAAATGGATCGATCTTGATCGCTGACGGAAAGCGCAGAATTCTCGAAATCTCCGTCGCCGCCGCATATTCCGGGTTGATAATCATGGAAATTCCCAGCTGCTGCTTGATAAAGGTAAGCTCGTTGCTGTAAATCGGATTCCGCACACGCGCAATCGTGTGGCAATGCCCCACTTTTCTCGCAATCAGGCAGCAGAGAAGATTCATCTCATCCGACCCTGTCACGGCAATCAGCATGTCCGCCGTCTGCACACCTGCCTCGATCTGCATGGAAATGCTGGCACCATTTCCCACCAGCTTGATCGCATCGATATCATCTGACACCCGCTGCATCCGCTCCGCAGACGTATCGATCATCACCACATTGTAATCCTCCCGGACAAGCTGCTCCGCCAGCGTCGTACCAACCTTGCCGCATCCGATAATGATTATATCCATAGTTTCCTCCGTTATTTTCTGTTTATCCGCCATACCGATACAGAAAATCTCTATTTTATATACAAAATAAAAAATGTGCCTTAACACTTTCCTATGACGGAAAAAGGGTGCCTGAAAACCGCGCCCTAATCCATACGGAATTATTATAACACCTTCTGCGAGTTTTTGAAATATAAATTGTGTTAAGAGGGCATTTTTGAAAAGTCAAGCAATAAATGCAAAACTTTACTTGCGAAACATCATTTCATCATTTTGCACAACTATGTTTGCGTTTTGTTGGTAAATTTGCACAGACTGCCCCTCTTTTCGTTTTGCTCTCTGCTTATTCTACTCTTTTTATGCCAGTCTCGCCAGTTCTTTCTGGAACAGTTCGCCGGAGGTTTTCCATCCGAACATCTCCCTTGGGTAGTCGTTGATCCAGTCCTCTACCCTCTGGATATCGTCCTCTGTCCGGTCATCGAAGTTCTCTCCCTTTGGTATCTTCCTGCGCACCAGTCGGTTCTGGTTTTCGTTGCTGCCACGCTCAAAGGAGCAGTATGGGTGGCAGTAGAACACGGTCACTCTCTTTTCGGACTCATCTGCTGCCGACTGCTGCATTCCCTCCCAGTCAGCGAACTCCGAGCCATTGTCCACGGTTATGGTCTTGAACACCTGCCCGAATCGCTCTCCCCATTCCGCTTCTAACTGATCCAGTCGCTTGCAGACCTGCTCAGTCGTGTGCTCATATAAAAGGTATATGAGTTCGTTCCTGGTCTTTCTCTCTGTCAGTACCAGAAGGCTGTGTTTACTTTCCCCTCTCTTGCCTACCACTGTGTCCATCTCCCAGTGTCCGAATTCCTCTCTGGTGTCGATGTCCTCTGGCCGCTTCTCTATGCTTGTACCTGCGTTGGCTCTCGCCTGTCTGCGGACTTTCTTATTCTTCTTTTTCCGTCTGCCTTTTACTGGGAGTTCCTTATTTGTGATTGTGAGGAATATCCCCTTGTCGATGTAACTGTAAAGGGTCGGCTTGCTAATCTCTGTTTCAAACTCCAACCCCTTGGCTTTAATTTCTCCGAGGACTGCTCCGGGCGAGTATCCGTCCTCTGCTATCTTTGTTTCTATGTACTCTGCCAGTCTGTGGTCTTTGCCTATCTTAAGGTCTGGGCCCTTATCTCGCAGGTTCTGTTGATACTTATCCTCTGCGATGTCTGGGGAGTACCGTTCTTCCTCTGTCAGATCTGAATTGGTATGTGTGTATGTTCCTCTCTTTATCTCACGGTATATGGTGCTGACATGGACTCCTATCTGGTCAGCGATTTCCTGTTTGCCGTGTCCTGCTTTCAGCAGTGCTTCTAATTTCAGCCTGTCGGCTCTGGATAACTGTTTAAATCTGCGCATGGCAGCACCTCCTTGTCTCTTTCTACTATTATCGGTGTTAAAGTTATAAATTTCAATAACAAAACACTTATAAATAAGGATAAGATACCAACAAAGAAGTGGTGCTTTTATGGTTATATTTTTGTTGAATTTATGGGTTATAAAAGACTTGAATACCTCCGCAACCCAAGGTAATATACAGACAACCTAAAGGAAAGGAGGTGCATCCGATGAATTTGGATGATTTGGTTTCTAAAATAAATAAGCTGAGTAAAGTTGTTCGAGCCCTTACTCAGCTTGCATTGGAAATCGGAACGCTCGTAGCGGTTATCCGATTCATCATCTTATGATGATGGCTTGGGGGAGGGGTCCACCTCTCTCCCTTGCTTCTCAAAATATACCACACGATTGGAGGTCTTGTCAATGAAACGGTTATGTGTTTCAGTTTCGGTTCTGGCTTTTCGGATAGCGGGGTTGCTTATCGTGGTTTCTGGTCTGCTTCTCCTGCTTTCCAGAATGTAGCCGGTCCGTCCGGGGCAGTGCATCTGCTCCGGCTCTAACCCACCGATGTCTGGTCCCAAGTCCAGAAGGCGGAAGCGTGAGGGGAGCAAAGGACAATGCCATGTCTGAGTGATGTCTGACAAGTTTGCCTGGTTTTTAATGTGAAAGCCTTAAAGGTAGGAGGAGTTATTGGTTTTTACCGATTGCCTATCGCAACTCGTTGATTTTGTTTCCTGCGTTGCAGAGAAAGGGTTAGGTGATGTGTAGCCGAGCACGAGGTCTTATCTGGTGTACCGTAACACTGGACGCTCTCTCCAGTCGGGCGAGACCGATGGGCGACATGGCTTATTGTTCCTTTTTAAAAAACGGCGATAAATTTCCGGCGGTAAAACTCCGGCGATAAAATCTGAAAGGATCTGATAAAATGATTTATATTGATAAGTGCCGCACCGACCTCGGTGTTACCGTGGACGAGTGGGCGGTTGATGATAGATGTCGGTTCTCTGATTCCGGCAAGGTCGGCATAGGGACTGGTGTTCGTGTGCTCGATATTACTGACAAGTTTGGCGATGTTCTGGTTCGCCTTGTGATTTCGGATTCCTGCCCTGACAATGTCAGCAGGTTCTCCTGCAGGGAGGTGTTGTCTCATGAATAAAGAATTGCTTGAGCCGATCATGCGTGCTCACGGAGATAAAAATAAGGACTTGGCTGCGGCCATTGGTATGTCCGTTCCGAACTTCTCCACCATCTGGAATGGTCGTGGCGAATTCGCTCTGAAGTATATCCGTCTCATTGCCCGGAGGTATTCTCTTACCCCGGAGCAAGTCTATAAAATCTTTATCTTTCCGCAGGGGTAATCATTGCCCCTGCTTTTTCTTTGGCTTCCAAATCTGCCCCATTTGGGCAATAAAAAGACCCAGTGGGTGTTTGTTCCACTGGGTTGCTTTTCGTCTTATTCTGGCTGTCACGGTGCGCCACGCTCTGGGTTCTGCGTTGCGGTGTTCCCGACATTTATGTCGGTCACATCGTCCGGGTGCTTACCCCCTTTAGAACCCCCTCTGCGGCACATCATACCTCCACTCTTTTTATAAGTCAATCGCCAATTACAGAAGTTCATTGACCTTCTTCTGCACGGCTGCGTAGTCGTATCCGGCTGCCTTCAACTTCTGCTTTCTGGTTTCGCCGTTGCCCCACTTACCTGCGATCACTTCCTTGGCTACCTCAGTAACGCTTTTCTGCGGTTTTACTCCAAGCTGTGCATTGACCTCTTTCTGGACTGCATCGTAGTCATATCCTGCTGCCTTGATGCGGTTCTTTCTGTCATCGCCATTTCCCCACTGTCCTGCAATGACTTCCTTGGCGATTTCTGCCACGCTCTTTTTCGGTGCGGATGTTGCTCCTGCAAGGCGGTTCACTTCTGCCTGCACCGTTGCGTAGTCATATCCGGCAGCAGCCAGTCTATTCTTGCGGTCATCTCCGTTTCCCCAGTCTCCTGCGAGCACTTCCTTTGCCACCTCAGTGACGGATTTCTTCTCGCCCTGGTTCTCTTTGGTTTCCTCTCCGTAGTAGTAGTCCATATCTACCTTGCCATCGATGCCGCTTACTGTTCCGGAACTGGTGTACTGGTGGAATGCGCAGTCATAGTCCGGAGATCCTGTGTAATCTGCGAGCCAGTACACATACTTGGAAAGCACTTCGTCCGAATACATATTTCTGTGGTAGTCGATGTTGGAATAAACACCTGCCTTGTATCCGTGGCTTTCCACGTACTCACAGAATGCCTTTGTGAATGCGATGCACTCATTCTTTCCGAGGGTCACTCCCTTTGCCTTGGCTTTCTTTACGGTGTCGTACTCAAAATCGTAGAATACGATCACATCTTTTCCGAGACCTGCCTGTTCCATCTGCTTGATGCAGAATGCCGCCTCCTGCGCTGCCTGTTCTGCGTTGAGTGCATAACTGAAATGATATACTCCCTTGATCTCGATGCCATTCTTTCTGCAGCCATCCACATACTGGCGGAACTTTGCGTCTACCGTCTGTGCGTATCCTTCACGGAGGATTGCGAACTTGATGCCGTCTGCTGCTACTCTGGCAAAGTCTACATTGCCCTGCCAATATGAAATGTCCATACCTTTGATTGCCATATCTGTTTCCTCACTTTCTGTAATAAAATAGGGCAGCCTACTGGCCGCCCTGCTGCGTATGTTTCCTGTTACTGTTCCTCGGTATCATCCGAAGCACCGATGTTGGCGGAGTCGGTCAAGCCTTCCCCGATGATGTAAGCCACCACGGACGCCTGCCATAATCAGTGCAGTTACCTGCGTTGCCGTGTTATCTGTTCCGCCTGTGGCGAGGATCATCATTGAGACAAATGATGCCACTGCCGTCCACAGTTTTCTGCTTGTGAGTTTTCTTACCCAGTCGATTTTCTTCATTGCTTTGTCCTCCTGTTATACAATTTGTTTAAGTGCCTGTTCGTTCAAAAAGTCCTTCTGCTCATGCTTGACTTTCTGAGCGTAGTCGAGTGCTGCGTGCATATCCCCATTGCAGTGTGCGTCCGGGATTCTCTGCACCGCTCTGGCTGTCGCTTCTCCGAGTGCCAGGGAAGCATTGACGCAGTTGATGATGCAGAGTTCATTCTTCTCTCGGATCTGCTCTCTGGCATCTACTTCCTTCTGCCGTTCTTCCCGCTCTGCTTTTTCCTTGTCGGCACGCTTCTGTATACTCTGCTCGATGAGCCAGAAAAAGAAGCCAGTCAGTGCCGATGGGATACTCGCTGCCACGATGATTGCTGTCACATCCATGCGCTGCACCTCCTCTCTAAAAAGACCGCCCTGTCCGGACGGTCTTTAATTCTGATTTAATTTCTCACACCGCTTGCATGGGTACTGCGTCATCGGTATGTGGTAATTTGTGCAGTGGGCACAGGTGCCGCTTTCCTTGCAGTCGAGGTCACATTCTTTCATGTGCTTATGGCAGTACCTGCTCCCATGTGCGTGGGTACATTGGAAGTTATTTTGCCTTGGTTTCTGCCTTGTACTTCTCGCCTGTGATTTCCTCGTACTCTGCTTCATCAATAGTTCCCTTCTCCACTCTGGCTGCGATCTGTTCCTTTGTCAGCCTGCCTGCGGCATAAAGTCTTTTCAGACTGTCGATTAATAGTCTCATTATAACAATCCCTCCTCGATAAGCTGTGCGGTGTAATCATCAATCGCCTTGTCGGTGTTGATCTGCTTGATGGATTCCAACATCTGGTATTCCGATACAGTGATTTCCCTGCTTTCGCACTCCCAGTCGGTGTAGGCTTCCATGCCCTCGGTTGCTTCGTGCTGCACTTTCTCGATGTTCTTTCTCTGGATGTAGATGCCGTCAGCCACAAGCTGCAGCTCCTGCGGCTCCTCGGAGCATCTTTCCTTGGTCCATTCCTTCATGATTCTGCCTCCTTTTGATTTTTGATATTATTTTCTTAAGCCGGCCCACATGGATATAAGGTTTTATCCTGCTCTGGTAACAGTCGTATGTGTCCGTGCAGGTAAACCATCCCATGTACGACAGCATGGCTTCGATGTGTCTGTGAAAGTATCCACGGTTTGCTTCCTTTGACCTCTCCATCTTCTTTGCCAACCGTGTTGCGGATAACATGATGTTCTTTCTGATCAGCGTCTTGTTTCTATAAAATATAAAACCCATGAAGTCCAGTGCCCTACCTATCTTCCGCTTGCCCTTCTCGTAGTAAAATATGCATACCTGGTAGTTGTGCTTCAGCTTTAATCTGAAACGCTGACCGAGCATCTTCCTTATCTCCACGATGGCTCTCTGGAGGACTTTCTTGCTGCTTGCGAATATGACGATATCGTCCATGTACCTTTGCAGCTTTGGCAGACCGAGCACCTCTGTGATCAGTCGGTCGAGTGGTTCTAAGAGGTAATTTGCCAACCACTGGCTGATGTAAAATCCGAGAGGGATTCCTTTATTAAATCCCTGCAGGCATAATTCTATGATGTATAAAAACCAGTCGTCCTTGATTCGGATTGCCAGTTCATTTATCAGAATTTTCAGCCGGATACTATCATAAAAGTGCCGGATATCCATCTTTGCGAAGCACCGTGTTCCCTTCGGGTCATGCAAAAGCCACCGCTCTATCTGTCTCTTTCCGTAGTGTGCTCCACGCTTTGGGAACGAACCGCAGGAGTATGGATAGGCTGTGGCTGTGATGATTGGCTCTAATACTAGAACGATGATGTGGTGCAGCCATTGTTCATGGATTTCCGGCATATAAATTTTTCGTCTTTTCCCATGTTCGAAGATGATCTTCGGGGTTCTTTTCTTTGGTTTGTATGCCAGTTCCGGGTGTGGGACGTCCACTCCCTCCGGCTTTGTGTTTAGGATCATGTCGTACATTTTCTGCACCTCATCATCGAGGTGTGCGTCTATGTACTGGATCTCTTTTCTCTTGGTTTTTCCTTTGCGTAATTTCTTATATGCTTTCCGAATGACATCATCCTTCAGCATTTGTTGATACAGATATTTGTACTCTTTGTGACCGTGTTCCGGTTCATTACGCAGATGGATTTCTGTGTGTGTTTTTCGCATTCTGCTGAGTACTCCTATAAGATATTTTTTCTTCTATCTCCTACGCACGGCAGGTGCGACCGCTTTACCGTGCGTCCTGTGTCGGACTCATTTCCACTCATCTTCCCAGTAATGGTGAGTAAACCTTGTTTCAAAGGTCAGCGGTGTAGGAAGCAGGACTGCTTTGGGTTGTTATTCCGTTTAAGATAGAATAAGGCGGCCCCGATGTTCCAGTTGGCATTCCCGGCAGTGTTGTTCACATTCAAGTAGCGCAAACCATCATTCGTACCGTTGTTGCAATTACCGAACCGAAGGGCGACCGCCCGAGGTGACGCAGTCCTGCGCCCCTGTTATTCTTCCTTACGCTATTAAAATCCGATTTTGTTCCACTGGGGGAATTCTGCTGACGCAGACCCCCAGACCCCCTATCACGGTGTCTTGCTTACGCTGCGACCCCGACAGGTGGTAAAAGAAGGACGGCGGCCCCGAGGTCCCAGTAGGCAATCCCGGCAGTGCAGTCC
>ENA-ORSG01002065-ORSG01002065.1-human-gut-metagenome-genome-assembly--contig:-NODE-2065-length-10032-cov-5.762654_pt1 | contig 10032 bp, 7 predicted proteins | sample MGYA00242189_ERZ509156 | MGnify/ENA primary metagenome ERZ509156 (study PRJEB26280, sample SAMEA2338666) | human gut metagenome | biome: human gut; feature: human-associated habitat; material: faeces...
ACGTTGTTTACTTATATGTTCACTCATTTTGACTTCTTGCATATCTTGTTCAATATGCTTTGGTTGTATTGGTTCGGGGGATTGTTCTTGAATTTCTTCAGTGAGCGGCAGTTGGGAGGCTTGTATATATTGGGAGGTCTTGCCGGTGCGGTGTTGTTTGTCCTTGCTTATAATATTTTCCCTTATTTCCAGAACGTGGCCTCTTTTAGCTATTTGATGGGGGCTTCGGCATCTGTTATGGCAATCGTTTTCGCCGTGTCGTTTTACCGGAAGGATTTGGAGATTAATTTATTCTTGATCGGAAGGATCAAATTAATTTATTTGGCTATCTTTACGCTGGTGATCGATTTGTTGGCGATGACTTCTGATAATGCGGGAGGACATATCGCCCATATCGGCGGGGCTTTGTTTGGTATGTGGTTCGCTTCCCGTATTCGTAATGGAAAGGACTTGACCGCTCCAATGAATCGGTTGATCGACTGGTTCGTGAATTTGGGCAAACGGAAACCGAAGATGCGTGTGACTTATAAACGTAACGAGACGGATTATGAGTATAACGCACGCAAACATCAGGAGTCGGTGGATCTAGATACTATACTGGATAAATTGAAACGTTCCGGTTATGAGAGCCTTTCCGCTGAAGAGAAAAAGCGACTTTTCGACGCCAGTAAGAAATAACAGATACTTATGAAAACTCTACGGATTTTTCTTCAATTCTTATTCGTCGTAGCGAATGTGGTGGCTGTCGTATTGTTGATAGTCTCGGCTTATTCGGATCGGGTGTCTCCTGAGACGAGTATGACGTTATCTTATCTGGGATTAGCCTTTCCTGTCTTATGTGTAGTCAATCTTTGCTTTATTATCTATTGGCTGTTCTTATGGGAATGGAAGTTCTTATTGATCGGCATATTCTCCTTCTTGTTATGTTGGGGTCCCGTGAAACGCTATTTTCCGTTTCACTCGCATAAGGATGTTCCTCGGGAAGAGGTACTGAAGGTGCTGACTTATAATGTGATGGCTTTTGGGTACAAGAATCATACGAAGATAGCTCCGAACAAGATTATCCAATATATCGCTAACTCGGACGCAGATATTGTTTGTTTGCAGGAATATGCCACGGCTAAATCAGAGAAGAGCCTTACTGCCTCTAAGATCTATGATGCGTTGAGCATGTATCCTTATCGTTCCGTATTTTATCAAAGCTCCACGAAATTCCAGAGTTTCGGCATCGCTGTGTTCTCCAAATATCCGCTGTCGAATTCCCGGATGGTGAAATACGATTCGGATTATAACGGCTCTTCCGTACATGAAGTGAACATCAAGGGAAAGAAGTTGACCTTGATTAATAACCATTTGGAATCGTTTAAACTGACGATGGAGGATCGGACCCGTTATTCATCCCTTATAAAGAGCTTTAGCTCGGATGGGTTGGACGATTTGAAAGGAGCGTTCGAGCAAAAGCTAGGACCTGCTTTCCGGATTCGGGCTAAGCAAGCGGAAGCGGTATCAGAAGAGATTAAGAACGCGAAAGGAGATTATGTCTTGGTATGCGGTGACTTTAATGATACGCCTATTTCTTATGCGCACCGTACGATCCAAGGGGATTTGACGGATGCCTTTGCCGAGTCTGGCCGGGGAATGGGTATTACCTATAATCAAAATTTCTTCTGGTTCCGTATCGATAATATCCTGCATTCCCCGAACATGACCTCTATGAATTGTTCCGTGGATAAGGTCGCTTATTCAGACCACTACCCGTTATGGTGTTATCTGAAACTTGAATAAAAGGGTTTCATCATTCGGATTCTGCGTTCTGCGCAGCGTCAAATACGTCGGCGAACAAGTTCTCGACAAAGAAGAAGGTAGCGTTACAGAATAGCTTAGGATCTTTGATCAGCGCTATCGTATTGCTATCCCCATTATTGGCGATCACATCTTCCGCTTTATAGGTCTTGTACTTTTTATCGTTTAGCGGATCGTATTGATATACGATATCGCTCGCCTCGATCGTGTACCGGTTGTCGAAGCAGGTGATACGCATTTTATATTTAATGATAGTCTTGTCTGTATCATTCAACAATAATTCAACCTTAGAGCTTACGAAGATGGTCCCTTTGTTCTTGTTCGAGTTTACGTTGGATAAGAAGACATCTTTTCCATAAGATTTCTTAGCCCATGCGTTAATAGCGTTGAATATTTCTAGTTTAGAGGTATTCTCGATCTCTACATCATCACTATAGCATACCTTCCCGTTTTTCATGGGGGCGCATTCGTCTACCTCGCCTTTATGCCCCTGCGCCATGACTAGCACAGGGAACATCATATATATTAATAATAGAATCTTTTTCATAAATGCAACTCTCTTTTTCGTTATTTGATCCATACATTCGTAATCTCGCCGATTAACATCGTTTGCTGTCCTTCGGAGGTCTCGCCTTGTTTACGGCACTCGATAATAATCCATGGCGCATCGGCAGATGTGCCGGGCTTGGAGAAGGATAATCGATATACGTCGTTATTGCCAATCGCTTTATAAGCAGGACTATCTTTGGATATGGAGATTGTACTGATCGTTTTACCGAACATATTGCCTATGCCTTTCCATTCAACGTTTGCGTCGGTCGTATTTCCTTTTACGGCTTTGATCTGTAAAGCGTTGTCCGGTAACATTTGGAGGATCGTGCTAGGTATTTTGTCCGCTTGGAACGCTACGAAACCTTCCATCGGTGCCACAGGTCGTGTTTCCCGTTGCGGAGCGGATACTGGTTCTACCGTTGCGGCTGTCAGCAACTGTGCGCCTAATGCGTTGGCTGCGCTATCGAACGTCTTATCCGCGAAGTCAATCGTGGCCTTACGGAACTTACCGCTGATACGGTTCAATTTCGTCTTGCTCTTATTCAAGGCATACTCGTCCGTGATCCATTCCTCGGCTAGGTATTTCTCCGGCTCGTTCTGGTAAGACACGTTATATTCATATCGGATGCCCGCAAGTTGCAGGGTACAAGCATGTTCCTTACATTCAATGATAATACGGTATTTCATCATCGCCCGATCGAGGGATAAGGCTGTGCTGGAGAATACTATATATTCTTCCCCGATAATGGCGATCTCGCCTTTTGCCTCATTTTGATAAGCTACTCTACTGTCCTTTGTGTTAAAATTTTCTTGTCCCCATTTTAATAGTTGTTGGTAGATTTGTGCCTTGCTTAAAGAGGGGGCATTAATCTCTCGGGTAAAAACGACTTTACCGTCTGCAACCGGAACGGCCCCTGCCAGATAGTGTTGATCCTCTTGCGCGAATAGCAGGGCGGGGATAAATAACAGAGCGAATAATAACTGTTTCATGGTATATTTTCCTTATTATTTTAGCCCCAAAGATATACATTTGCGTTTGAAATAAACTATGAGCGTGACAAATAATTATACTAATTGCTCTTTATCAAAGAAAAAAAGTCTATATTTGCACCCTGTGAAAAAACGAATATAAATAATGTAATAACATAAACCTAAGATTCAGATGCAAAACAAAGGATTTGTAAAGGTCTTCGCGGTGTTACTTACGCTTGTCTGTTTGTTCTATTTGTCGTTCTCGTTCGTGACGCAACATTACAACAGTAAAGCCGCTGAGTATGCGGGTGGAGATCCTGCGAAAGAGAGTGCTTATTTAGACTCACTATCTACTCAGAAGGTATGGTTAGGCTATACGCTTAAGCAATGCCGTGAAATGGAAATTAGTTTAGGTCTTGACTTAAAGGGCGGTATGAACGTTGTCCTTGAGTTGAACGTGGCGGATGTAATCCGTTCGTTGTCTAACAACAACCAAGACGAGAATTTCAACAAGGCGTTGGATTTAGCTTACGCGCATCAAGCGACTAGCCAAAAAGATTTCATCGACCTTTTCGCTGAGGAGTATAAGAAGTTGGATAGCGGCGCACGTCTTTCCGCTATTTTCAGTACATTCGAGTTAAAAGATAAAATCACGCCCCAGAGCTCAGACGCTCAGGTTGTTTCTGTTTTGAAACAAGAGTTGCAAAGTGCGATTGATAACTCATTCAACGTATTGCGTACTCGTATCGACCGTTTCGGTGTGGTTTCTCCGAACATCCAACGTTTGGAGACCGCAGGCCGTATCTTGGTTGAGTTGCCGGGTGTGAAAGAACCGGAACGTGTTCGTAAGTTGCTTCAAGGTAGCGCTAACTTGGAATTCTGGGAAACTTATAAGTTGCCGGAAATCTATCAACAATTGGTTGCCGCTGATAATGTATTGGCTACTATCCTAAGTAAGGAGACTTCCGCTGATTCTGTAGCTACCGCTACCGGTAATGTAGAGAAAATCGCTGATGCCGCTGACTCGAATGTAAGCGAGGCCGATTCTTTGTTGGCTGAGCTTGGTCAAGATAAAAAAGATACGGAGGCTAATCAAAGTATGGAAGAGTTCGCTAAGCAACATCCATTATTTGCTTTATTGCAGATTAGCCAGTACAACGGCCAGTTGTCTCCGGGTTCGACGGTAGGTATCGCTCATGCGAAAGACATGAATAAAATCAGTGAATACCTGAACATGAAACAAGTGAAAGAGGTATTGCCTCGTAACTTGGCTTTGAAATGGGGTGTTAAGGCGATCGATGATAAGGAGCAATTCTATGAATTATATGCCTTGAAGGTAACGAACCGTGACGGAAGTCCCGCTTTAGGTGGTGACGTGGTAACGGATGCTAACGCTGATTTTATGCAACAAGCCGGTCGTTCAGAGCAAATGGTTAACATGGTTATGAACGCCGAAGGCTCTAAGGCTTGGGCTCGTTTGACGAAAGAGAATATCGGTCGCCAGATCGCTATCGTTTTGGATGAGATGGTTTATTCCGCTCCGAACGTAAACGATGAGATTACGGGAGGTCGTTCACAGATCACCGGTCATTTTACACCGGAAGAGGCGAAGGACTTAGCGAACGTATTGAAATCTGGTAAGATGGCCGCTTCTGTACAGATTGTTCAGGAAGATGTGGTTGGTCCGTCTTTGGGACAAGAGGCTATCAATGCCGGTGTGATTTCTTTCGTTTTGGCATTGGTGCTGTTGATGGTTTATATGTGCGCATTCTACGGATTGATTCCGGGATTGATCGCCGACGGTGCTTTGGTATTGAACATCTTCTTCACGATGGGTATCCTTGCTTCTTTCCAAGCCGTTCTTACCTTGCCGGGTATTGCCGGTATGGTGTTGACGCTGGGTATGGCAGTCGATGCTAACGTATTGATCTATGAGCGTACGAAAGAGGAACTTCGTGCTGGTAAGTCTTTAGGAAAGGCTATCGCTGACGGTTACAGCAATGCGTTCTCCGCTATCTTCGACTCAAACTTGACATCTATCATTACCGGTATCGTATTGTTCTATTTCGGTACGGGCCCTATCCGTGGTTTCGCTACGACGATGATCATCGGTTTGTTCGCTTCATTCCTTACAGCCGTGTTCTTGACTCGTATTGTTTATGAGGCATTGTTAGCGAAAGATAAATTGAAGAACGTGACATTCACGACTTCTCTGACGAAAGACTTGCTGACAAATCCGAAGATCAATTTCTTGGGTGCTCGCAAGGTCGGTTATTTGATTCCGGCCGCTATTATCGTATTGGGTGCTATTTCTATGATGACGATCGGTTTGAATAACGGTATCGATTTCACGGGTGGACGTAATTACGTGATCCGTTTCAATCAAGAGGTGAAGACTGACGATGTTCGTAATATGCTGGACGCTCAGTTAGACGGTTCTGTTAGTGTTATCCAGATCGGTACAGCAGATCAAGTACGTGTGTCTACCAACTATAAGATCGATGATAACGATCCTACGGTAGATCAAGAGATCGAGAATAAATTGTTTGAGGGCGTGAAATCCTTACTTCCGGAAGGAACTACATTAGATGAGTTCACGACTACTTTCATTCAGAGTTCGCAGAAGGTGGGTCCTAGCATGGCAGACGATATCAAGAATAGCGCTATCTTAGCGGTAATTTTCGCCATGATCTGTATGGCCGCTTATATCCTGCTTCGTTTCCGTGATGTGTCATTCTCTGTTGGTGCGTTCGCCTCTGTTGCTACGACTACATTGTGTATCATTTCTTTCTATACCTTGTTATGGAAGGTTCTTCCGTTCTCAATGGAGGTAGACCAGACGTTTATCGCCGCTATCTTGACGATTATCGGTTACTCTATCAATGATACCGTGGTTGTATTCGACCGTATCCGTGAGACAATCGCTTTGTATCCGAAGCGTGATCGTTATCAAGTGATCAATGATGCGTTGAACTCTACCTTGTGTCGTACATTTAATACATCATTGACTACGTTGGTGGTTGTATTGTGTATCTTCATCTTGGGCGGTAGCACGATCCGAAGCTTTACGTTCGCTATCTTATTAGGTATCATTATCGGTACATACTCTACTTTGTTCGTCGCTACTCCGATCGCTTACGAGTTGCAGAAGAAGAAGATCAATAAGAAAGCTGCTGCTGAGAAAGCCGGAAAATAATATATTTCTTTAAGGATTTTATGAAGATCCTCTATCTTTCCCGTGTAAACGGAGAGATAGAGGATTTTTTTATGTATTAATTCTTAAGGAGATAAAGTATGAATGAGAATGATTTTGTGGTGGGTGTACTTACGTATATCACCTGCCTGTGTGAGAAAAAGCGTTATTCCACGGCGAAGAGTTATCAAGATGCGTTGAGGTCGTTTAAATGTTTTTGTGGCCGGGAAGAGATTCCTTATGCGTATATTAATCGGGATACACTTTTGCGTTATCAATCTTGGCTGTTGGCCAAGGGATGTGCTCGTAACACGGTATCTACTTATATGCGCCGGATTCGTCACATCTATAATTTAGCGGTAGAGGTGGGTGAGGCTGCCTATATTCCTCATTTGTTTAAGAATGTGTTTACGGGGGTTGAGAGTAAACGTAAAAAGGCGTTGCCTTCGGAAAGCTTACGCTTGCTGATGACAAGCCCGGTGACAGATCCGCAACAGAAGAGGACCCAATCAGCCTTTTGCCTGATGTTTTTGTTTTGCGGGATGGCTTTCGTAGATTTGGCGCATTTGCGAAAGGAGGATATCAAGGAAGGGATCTTGTCTTATTATCGGCAGAAAAGCGGATCCCTTATACAGGTGGAGATTCCAGCGGAGGCACAAGGGCTGCTGAATGAGTTGGCAGCCGATACAACCGAGGATTCGCCCTATCTGTTTCCATTTTTAGAGGGAATGAAGACCGGTGAGGATGCCTACAAGGAATATAATACCGTATTAGGAGGTTTTAACCGCAGATTGAAAATACTGTCGGAATCCATTGGCATTCATACTCGGGTTACCTCATACACGATTCGTCACTCTTTCGCAACGACCTTGAAGGAGCAAAACGTACCGATTGAGATGATCAGTGAACTGTTAGGGCATAAATCTATCAAGACTACGCAAATATACTTGAAGAGTTTCTCTTTAGAAAAGCTCTCAACCGTAAACAAACTTTGTTTCGAGAGTGTGTATAATTATGCGCCGAAAGTAGGGTGAAGAAAAGTACGCTACTTGGCGAGTAGCGTTCATTTCATGCCGCAAATGTAGTAAAAAATAACATAACACAAGCAAACATTAGGCTTTGTTTGTGTTTCAACCTTAATTCTCTTTAAATCTTCGTTCTTATTTCTGATGTATAGACATGGCAATAGAAACGAAATGGCCTCGTTATTCCCGAAATCATCACGTTATCCGAAGTAAATTCCATATAACATCATGTAGAGATGGAGCGTGCTCCGTCTCCCACCGCCTGATAGTAACTAAAATACCATTGTAAGGGGATGAAACGGGACACGCTCCGTCTCTACAACTAAGGAATATCCTTTCACTCCTCTTGTTAAGGCTACTCGCCAAGTAGCAGTCAGTTTGGCTACTCGCCAAGTAGCATGAGTATTGAAGGGATGCAAATTTTCAGTAATTCCTTTTTATTTTCACATAAGTATTTGTTTATCATGGTATTACAAGAATATCTTGATAAGGCTCTGAATTATCTTCCTCAATGAATATCATGACAAGTAATAGCTCTGATAGAGCTATGGTGCATATACGCAATCGCCGTAGTCAGGAGGCTGTACGCTGGTACGTACTGACGCTTCCTACCGCCGTAGGGGGACGTGATAATATTTATTCGTCAAAAGGATTAGATGCCGAGCTTTCTCGTCGTAAACGTTGTGGGGAACCCTTGTTCGAGTACTTTGCCCCCTCGTATGTCGAGGCTCGCAAGGTGGGAGGCAAGATGGTCAATACGAGGAAGCCTCTTTTATACAACTATGTGTTTATCCATGCTTCGGAGAATGAGATTTTCCGTTTGAAACGTATCATGCCCTTGTATAATCTTCTTCCTCGGGTATCCGTGGGCGAACACTCTTATTTCCCTTACCTGTCAGATCATGAGATGGAGACCTTACGCTGGATGGCAGAATCTTATTCCAATGAGCTTCCGGTGTACGTACCGGATAGCGGTCGCTTGCTGAAAGGTGACCGTGTACGTATCACCTCGGGTTCTTTCATGGGGATGGAGGCTGAGGTGGTGGTGCAACCGGGTGGAGGTCATAAGGATGTCATGGTACGTATCCTTGACTGTATGTGGGTTCCTCTATTTGAGGTAAGGCAAGGCGAGTATGAGCTGATCGAGTTGAATACGAAAGGCAAGCATGTTTATACCCATTTGGATAACGATCGTTTATCGGAAGGTATGCACAAGGCGTTGGGGCGTTATTATCTCTCGGGCAAATTGGGAAAGGAAGACGAACTTTTGGTTCGTGAGGTGCTGAAGGGCTATGCTTCTCTTCGTGTGGAGACCGACGTGATGCGTTGCAAGGTTTACTCATTACTCCTTCCGGCCTATAAGCTGTTGGCTCAGGAAGAGGAGTTTGAACGCTTGCATTCCACCCTACGCAATATGCTTCCATTGGTTAAGGCAGTGAATTCTCGTGCCTTACTGCTCGTCACGCTTTACGGCTGCACGAATAACAACCTGTATTACCGTATGGCGCATGAGCTGGTAGATCCCTGGCGGGATGACCCTTCGCCTAAGAGAAGCAAGGCCTTGTTGATACAGCGTTTACACGATTACGATATTTGGCTAAAACATTAAATAGTAGACTGTCATGAGAAAGGAAAGCGAAATTCCCTCCGGTATCCGTTTGATGCTATTGCTGAAAGGGCATTTGAGAGAGATCATGAATCGTGAGTGTGCGAATCAGACCTCGATCCATTTATATTGTACGGGATCTTATTGGGTCGCGTTCGAACGTTCCGCTTATCAATTGCGTCGTGCCTTTCCGGATAGTGAGATCACGCCGATGCGCCTGTACGCTTATCCTTTTCCGGTTGTCATGGTTTCCGTAACGGATCGTTCCCTTCGTTTGTATGAACGAAAACATATAGCTAAGCAGAACGGGGCGGATTACAAGTTATTGACTGTACCTGAACTCTCCGCTCCCGCCTACCAAGCGTGGCATACGAGGGAGGTGAAGGGACTCCCTGCGTTAAACTAATCGGAAAACTCGTTCACGACATTAAAACAGGGACAGGATTTCGACGGGTCCAAGTCTTGATGTCCCACGATTAGGGCTTTGGGGAATCGCTGATGCAATTCACGAAGCAAACCCTGTAGGGCTTCTCGTTGGGCTTCCGTTCGGGTATCCATGGGAGTCTTTCCATCGTTGGCGAGTCCTCCGATATAGCAAACCCCGATACTGTACCGATTGTGGTTCTTACAGTGAGCGCCCACTTGTTCAAGGGGCCTACCGGTCTCGATCGTACCATCGGTCGGGATGACAAAGTGATATCCGCAGCCTTTCCAGCCGAGATAGCGATGCAGACGGTCGATGTCCATCATCCGTAAAGTGCTGCCCTGCCTATTGGCAGAGCAATGCACGATAATCAGCGTGATGGTTCTCATCCGATCCAACCGCTAGCGGCTCCACCGGCAGCACCGGTGATGACCAGTTCGACAATACGGATGATGTA
>ENA-ORSG01002085-ORSG01002085.1-human-gut-metagenome-genome-assembly--contig:-NODE-2085-length-9974-cov-2.454885_pt1 | contig 9974 bp, 8 predicted proteins | sample MGYA00242189_ERZ509156 | MGnify/ENA primary metagenome ERZ509156 (study PRJEB26280, sample SAMEA2338666) | human gut metagenome | biome: human gut; feature: human-associated habitat; material: faeces...
GCTTCGCGCGAGTGCGCATCCTCGCGGAGCGTTTTTTGTTTCATAGGACGCAATTTCCTATGAAACAAAAAAGTCTTATGAATGTAATGTATCTTCATCCATAAGACTTTTATTTTCATGCTCAAGTTTACTCCATGCAGCCCTGCTGCCGGGTTTTATTTGGCGTACTCGGTAACTCTCGATTCACGGATTACATTGACCTTGATCTGTCCCGGATACTGTAACTCTTCCTGAATCCGCTTTGAAATCTCTCTCGCCATCAGAACCATATCATCGTCGCTGACCTGTTCCGGTACAACCATGATACGCACCTCGCGACCTGCCTGAATTGCGTAGGATTTATCAACACCCTTATAGGAGTTCGTGATATCCTCCAGCTGTTTCAGACGGTTGGTATATGTTTCCAGAGTCTCTCGTCTTGCACCTGGACGTGCCGCTGAAATCGTATCAGCTGCCTGTACCAGACATGCAATCAAGCTCTGTGGCTCTACATCGCCGTGATGGGCTTCCACTGCATTGATAACGGTTGCGGACTCTTTGTACTTCTTACAGAGCGCCACACCCAGTTCTACGTGGGTTCCCTCCTGCTCGTGATCGACTGCCTTTCCAATATCATGTAATAAACCTGCACGTTTGGCGGTCCGTACATCGACGCCCACCTCAGCCGCCAGAAGTCCGGCTAACTGTGCAACCTCAATCGAATGCTTCAATGCATTCTGACCGTAACTTGTCCGGAATTTCATCTTACCAAGCAGCTTGACAAGTTCCGGATGGATACCATGAATGCCAACTTCCAGAAGAGCCGCTTCGCCCTCCTCGCGCATCATGTTTTCCACTTCTTTCTGTGCCTTCTCTACCATCTCTTCGATTCTGGCTGGATGAATCCGTCCATCCACAATCAAACGTTCCAGTGCAATACGCGCTACCTCTCTCCGGATTGGATCGAAGCCAGACAGGACAACTGCCTCCGGCGTATCGTCGATGATCAGTTCCACGCCCGTCAGAGTCTCCAGTGTACGAATATTTCTTCCCTCACGTCCGATAATTCGTCCCTTCATCTCATCATTCGGAAGCTGTACGACTGATACGGTTGTCTCAGCCACATGATCCGCAGCACAGCGCTGAATCGCTGTCACCACATAATCCTTGGCTTTCTTCTCTGCTTCCTCTTTAGCTTTCGCCTCGAGATCTTTGATCAACCTCGCCGTATCATGCTTTACATCTTCTTCCACGGAACGCAGCAGATATTCCTTTGCCTGTTCAGAGGTTAAACCGGAGATCTTCTCCAGTTCCAGCATACCTTTCTCATAGAGAGCCTCTGCCTCCGCAGTCTTTCTCTTGAGTGCCTCCTCCTTGACATTCATACCCGCTTCACGCTTTTCCATCGCTTCTGCTTTTTTGTCCAGGTTTTCTTCTTTGCTCAGTACACGTCTTTCATAGCGCTGAAGCTCAGCTCTTCTTTCCTTTGTTTCTTTCTCAAGCTCATTCTTTGTCTTTAACGACTCTTCCTTCGCTTCAAGGAGAGCTTCTCGCTTCTTTGTCTCAGCAATTTTCAATGCTTCATCTATTATTTCCCTGGATCGTTCTTCTGCGCTTCCAATCTTCGCCTCATATGTCTTCTGGCGATGCTGGTTCGCAACGATCCAAGTAATAGCTGCTACAATAACACCTGTAACGATAACCGCAATTATTACTTGTGACACAGGAGCACCTCCTTATTTAGTTTTCATTGTACGAAAATACAATACTATAATTTTAAACGGTTTTATACAGTATGTCAAGCAGAATAAGCGCTTCCTACCAGCTTCCTGAGACACCTTCAGACAACGTTCTGTTCTGTTTCATAATACATTTGCACGTTCACAGTCATGAAACAGAATCCATTCAAAATCATCTTTGGTAAATGACTCTGCGCCTGAAAGTCAACTAAGCGCATCCTCCTGCTCCTTCATCTCTCTCCGGATATCTTCCCATGAAAATCCCCGCCTCATCAGATAGGCAATGATCTTTTTTTCCTCCTCCGGCGCTGTCTCTCCCGCCCTGTAATGCTTCTTCTCAAGCAAGACGCGGATTGCCTCGCCCGAATCATGTTCTGTCTCTTCCAGCTGCTCCCGGATGATCTCGCGCGATATGCCTTTTCGCTGCAGGTAAAGCTTCAATTCCGCCTGGCTTTTCCGCTTTCCATGAACCTGCAGGTAATTCGCCGCATATCTGGCATCGTCCACAAAATGATATTCCTGCAAAAATCCAATCGTCTCCTGCACGATCGAATCCGGATACCCGTCCTGGAAAAGGCGGCGGCACATTTCTCCTTCCGTCCGGTCCTGCACCTTCAAAAGATTCAGCGCCCGCTCATGTGCCCGGCGGCTTAAAAGATCCAAAAGCTCCCTCTCCGTTCTTTCTTCCAAAACCGCGCCCTCACAGACACCGTATTTTTCTAATTCCCCATTATATAAAAGAAAGGCAAAGTCCTCATCCGTGAAAACTTTGCACTTTCTCTTATCCAGGGATTCTACGCGTTCAATCCGCATATACAGCCCCTTTTCATAGCTACAGTTCACACGTTGCCAGCTGTAACTTTTCCTGTTACTGTTCACACATATGTGCCCTGTAACAGGATTTTGCTCTATTTTTCGTCCTCTGCGTCCACTCCTACCGGCGGAAGCTCCGTCGGTGCTTCCTTGGACGCCTCCGGCATCATCGTGTCTTCGGAAAGTCCGTATTTGACACGTACCTTGTTCTCAATCTCAAGGCAGATTTCCGGATTTGCTGCCAGGAAATTCTTCGCGTTCTCGCGTCCCTGACCGATCTTGCTGCCCTCATAAGCATACCAGGCGCCGCTCTTCTCCACGATGTTCTCCTTCGCCGCCAGATCCAGGATATCGCCCTCACGGGAAATACCTTTTCCGAACATGATATCAAACTCTGCCTCACGGAATGGCGGAGCAATCTTGTTCTTCACAACCTTGATGCGGACACGGTTTCCAATCACTTCGCCGCCCTGCTTCAGAGACTCAATCCGGCGGACATCCATGCGGACAGAAGAATAGAACTTGAGTGCCCGTCCACCGGTCGTAACCTCCGGATTTCCGAACATGATACCAACCTTCTCACGCAGCTGGTTGATAAAGATAACGATACAATTTGAACGGCTGATTGCTGCGGTCAGCTTTCTGAGTGCCTGCGACATCAGACGTGCCTGCAGACCTACGTGGGAATCACCCATCTCGCCGTCAATCTCTGCCTTCGGAACCAGTGCGGCAACCGAGTCCACAATCACGATATCGATCGCACCGGAGCGCACCATCGTCTCGGTAATCTCAAGCGCCTGCTCGCCGTTGTCCGGCTGGGAGATATACAGATTATCGATATCAACACCGATCTTCTTCGCATATGCCGGATCGAGTGCGTGCTCTGCATCGATAAATCCAGCGATACCGCCTCTCTTCTGTACTTCTGCCACCATATGCAGGGCAACCGTCGTCTTACCACTGGACTCAGGTCCGTATACCTCGATGATTCGTCCCTTCGGAACACCGCCCAGTCCCAGTGCAATATCCAGGCTCAGGGAGCCGGTCGGAATCGTCTCTATATTCATATTCGCACCAGAATCACCCAGCTTCATCACTGAGCCTTTTCCGTATGCTTTCTCAATCTGTGTCAACGCAGCATCCAATGCTTTCAGCTTGTCTTCTTTATTCATCTTTCCCTCCAAAGCGCCGCTCCGCGGCCAATCACGAACAAATGTTCTAAACTTAGCTCTATCATAGCGGATCCGGCTGTAAATGTCAACTGTTTTCTTTTGGTTTTCCCCCGGACGCACTGCAGGATGCTGCCGGATCTATAACCTGATTCTGCGATTCAAAGTATCTACAATTATATCATTTTCCGGCTGGTTCTGTCTATTATTTTGACGAGAAAAGCTGCTGCCAGAACTGTATCGTACGGAATTTTCAGTTCAGGAAATTCCGTACGATACAGTTACGCTGCCACCATTACTGTTCACACAAAACCTTCCGTTGCAAAAATGCCTGCCTGTACACGTCATCTGGCACCGCCCCGCTTCTACTCTAACAGCCGCCCGATATCCAGCGCCCCCCAGCCCTGCTGGTTGCGCGGCAGCCCCAAATCCACTGCCCGCTCTTTAAAGCGAAGCTTCACATCCCGGTTCGTCATGTCCGGGTTCTGCTCCAGCAGAAGCGCCGCCGCCCCCGCGACAAGCGGCGTGGACATGGACGTCCCGCTTTTAAAACGGTCCCCGTTCCGCCGCAGGTTACAGCTCACAATCCGTGATCCAGGCGCCACAATATCCGGCTTGCAGATGCAGGAGCGTGTGGGGCCGCGGCCGGAGTAGTCGGACATCCGGCTGCCTGCCACCTCTACCTCCCGGTCATCATCCGCACATCCCACCGTGATGACCTTCCGGCTGATCCCCGGCGTTGTGATCGTGTGCGCGGCTGGACCATTATTTCCCGCTGCCACCACGACCACATACCCGGCATCCCACGCCGCATCGACACCGCGCACCAGCGCCGAATCTTCGCTCATTCCCTTCGGTGTAAAGGAGCCAACCGATATATTGATAATCCGGATCCCGTACTGGCTGCCATTCTGGCGCACCCAGCGAAGCCCTGCCAGCACATCCGATACATACCCATTTCCCCTCTGATCCAGCACTTTCAGGCAGACCAGCTGCGCCCCCGGCGCCACACCCTGATAGCGTCCCGCCGACGCCGTGCCGCTGCCGGCAATCATCCCTGCCACATGCGTTCCATGCCCATTGTCATCATACGGCTGCTGTTTTTTCTTAAGGAAATCCCGAAATCCGTAAACGCAATTTTCCAAATCCGGATGCAGAAATACCCCTGTGTCCAGGATCGCCACCCCGACGCCTTTTCCTGTCAGTCCTCGTCTGTACGCCTCATTGCAATGAATCCATTCTCTCGCCCGGTTCACAGGAAAAAGCCCCCATATTCTTCCCTTACTGTTAGAATATGGGGGCTTTCGCCGTATGTGAATGCAGCCTCTTATTTGTGGAAGCTGTAATAGACGGTTCCGCCTGCCAGTCCACCGCGGAACTGCGCCAGCTCACTGACCGTCACCAGCTGATAGCCACGCTCCACAAGCGCCGGAATGATCGTGACTGCCGCGTCACCGGAAGCATTGTAAAGCTCATGCATCAGAACCACCGAGCCATCTTTTACCTGGTTTAACACGGTCTGCACCGATGAAGCCGCATTGCGCGTCTTCCAGTCCAGCGTATCCACATTCCAGAGTACGATCGGCTGGCTGATATTGGCAAGCACAGTGCTGTTTTTTCCACCGCCCGGAAGACGGACTGTTTTCGGTGCCTCGCCTGTGATCGCGGCAACCGCCTGATTGCAGGCCTCCACCTGCTGACGAATCTCCTGTGCGCCTAACTTCTGGAGATACTTGTGATCCTGCGTGTGATTTCCAATCTCATGCCCATTGGCATACATCCGCTGAATCTCACTCTTATAGGAATTCACACGGTTTCCGACCACATAAAAGGTCACACGGCCGCCGTACTGTTCCGCGCAGTCCATGATGCGGTTTCCAACCGGGGCATACGGACCATCATCAAAGGTCAGTGCCACCATCGGTGCATTCGGATCGATATAACGACCGCCGCTGGCTACCATTCCATCCGGAACCTGGCTGTCCCCCTGCTCCGTTCCCTGTGTCTCAGAAGCAGTCTGTCCGTTATTTCCTGTCTCCTGGTTCTCTGTTGTCTGCTGTCCTTCCGCTGCGCCAGCATGATTCTCGCTGCCAGCAGCTGTCTGTGCATCCCCCGCCTCATTCTGGGAACCGGACGCCTGCTCCCGCCTCTGAATCAGCTCCATATCCGATGCCGGTCCGGACGGCACATCATCCGCATACGCCGCAAACGACGCCCCTACCGTACAGACCGCCGTAAGTAACAGTGCTGCTGCTCTCATTTTCCATGTTTTTCTCATACCTCTCCCAATCCTCCTGATTTGCTTGATTCCGTCATCCTGCTGCCCCGCATCCGATGACGTTCTTGTGGAATATATCCCATTTCTGCTGTAACGGAATCACCTTGTATAAGGTCTAAAACTTCCACTCAACCTATGTACTATAGTACCATACTCTTTCCTTATTAAGAATACTTTAGGTCCATTTTACTTCTTACATTTTTCTAACAAAACATAAAGAATATTTATAAGTATATTTAATAAATATTTCATATTGTGTAACACACCTAATATATGCTATGATAAAAATAGTGCCGTTACTGTCACTGACACTTTGGAAAGAAAAAGTGCCGCGCAATCATGTAATGGCAGCCGAATTTGCCGGATTAGAATGCAAAACCACGGCAAATCCCGTCCCTGAACACACTCGTGAACAGAGACATGGAGTTTATTGACAAATGAGTTGAAAGGAAGTAACAAATGGGCGGATTTTTTGGTGTCACATCAAAAACAAACTGTACACTGGATCTTTTTTTTGGTACGGACTATCATTCCCATCTGGGAACACGCCGCGGCGGTATGGCGGTTTATGGAGAAAACGGTTTCAGCCGTTCCATCCACAATATTGAGAATTCCCCGTTCCGTACAAAATTTGAGCGCGATGTCGATGAAATGCAGGGTAACATGGGCATCGGCTGTATCTCAGATATGGAACCGCAGCCTCTGTTAATTCAGTCGCACTTAGGAAGCTATGCCATCACCACAGTCGGCAAGATCAATAATGAAAAAGAGCTGATTCAGGAAGCATTTAAGAAAGGGCATATTCATTTCATGGAAATGAGCGGCGGCAAGATCAATGCAACCGAGCTGGTCGGCGCCATCATCAGTCAGGCAGATTCCCTTGTTGAAGGTCTGAAACTGGCACAGGAAAAAATCAAGGGTTCCATGACCATTCTCCTGCTGACCCCGGAGGGCATCTATATCTCCCGCGACCGCCTCGGACGTACCCCGGCGATCATCGGACACAAGGACGGTGCGTTCTGTGTTTCCTTTGAAAGCTTTGCATACATCAACCTTGGATACACGGACTACAAAGAACTGGGACCGGGCGAGATCGTCCGCATGAACGCCGACGGCGTAGAGGTACTCAGCCCGGCACGCAAGGAAATGAAAATCTGTTCTTTCTTGTGGGTTTACTACGGTTATCCGACCTCCTGCTACGAGGGAATCAACGTCGAGGAAATGCGGTACCACTGCGGTCGTATGCTTGCCAAACGCGATCATTCCGACGCCGATCTGGTAGCCGGCATCCCGGATTCCGGTATCGCGCATGCAGTCGGCTACGCCAATGAATCTGGCATTCCATTTGCCCGTCCATTCATCAAATATACCCCGACCTGGCCGCGTTCCTTCATGCCGACCACCCAAAGCCAGAGAAACCTGATCGCACGTATGAAGCTGATCCCGGTAGACGCATTGATCCGCGACAAGAGCCTGCTCTTAATCGACGATTCCATCGTCCGCGGCACCCAGCTCGGCGAAACGACCGAATTCCTGTATCAGAGCGGTGCCAAGGCAGTACATATCCGTCCGGCTTGTCCGCCGCTGCTGTTTGGATGTAAATATCTGAACTTCTCCCGCTCCAATTCCGAGCTGGACCTCATCACACGCCGCATCATCCGCGACCGTGAGGGCGACAATGTTTCCCAGGAGCTTCTGGATGATTACGCAAACCCAGACAGCCAGAATTATAAGGAAATGGTCGAAGAAATCCGTAAACGCTTAAACTTTACCTCCCTGCAGTTCCACCGCCTCGACGATTTAATCGAATCAATTGGTCTGGAACCGTGCAAGCTGTGTACGTATTGCTGGAACGGAAAAGAATAATGTTGTAGAATACGTTTCTATGATAACCAAAATGGCAGCCCATCAATTTCTGCTGATGAGCTGCCATCTTTATTCTGTTAATTCTCTGCCAATCGTTTTATCAGCACCGTGCCTTTATAGTTTATACAAGCACACCGCCAATACCCACATCACTTCTGACCTGTCACCATCATATAACGGTTATGTGCGTCCTTCAGACAGGCAATGAGCGGCTTCTGAGTCAGTGCAAAATACCTTTCCCGGATACTCTGCTGCATCTCGTCCAAATCCGTTTTCAAACTCTTTCCAAGCAGCATCGACACAACAAAATTGCGCGTCACCGACAAAATCGTATTGCACTCCAGATCAAGAATCTTTCCCGTCGCCCGTTCTACCACAAAACTCACATAAAACTCGCCGTGCAGGCTGTAAATCGCGTCCTCCTTGCTCGGTTTCGCCTGACCTACAACCAGAATCGTATCATCCTTATACATTATATCGTTTCCCCTTTTCTTCGAAACTGCCCTGATAAAAGCAGTTTCATCCATATACTGGTTTTATGATACCATGTTCTTAGGAAAGGTACAAGCTACGCTTCCTCGGAACCATATAAAATATGCAGGATTACAATACATCGTAAAAGGAACAGAAGAAACCAAACGCTCTCACATTATTTTTACGGATGCCGAATGGCTGCGGACTGATTTTGAAAAATCAATATTTTTTAGAATTTCCCAGCCTTCGCAGCTTCCTCGATACCTACCGCAACCGCCACAGTAGCGCCGACCATCGGGTTATTACCCATACCGATCAGACCCATCATCTCTACATGAGCCGGTACAGAAGAAGAACCTGCGAACTGTGCATCAGAGTGCATACGTCCCATGGTATCAGTCATACCGTAAGAAGCCGGACCTGCTGCCATGTTATCCGGGTGAAGGGTACGTCCTGTACCGCCGCCGGATGCTACGGAAAAGTATTTCTTGCCTTTCTCTACGCATTCCTTCTTATATGTACCTGCTACCGGATGCTGGAAACGGGTCGGGTTGGTGGAGTTACCGGTGATGGAAACGTCTACGCCCTCTTTCCACATGATCGCCACACCCTCGGTAACGTCATTTGCACCATAACAGTTTACTTTCGCACGAAGTCCCTTGGAGTAAGATTTTCTCCACAGTTCTTTCACTTCGCCTGTGTAATAATCCATCTCTGTCTCTACATATGTAAAGCCGTTGATACGGGAAATGATCTGAGCCGCATCTTTGCCAAGACCGTTTAAGATAACGCGAAGCGGTTTTTTACGAACTTTGTTTGCTTTCTCTGCGATACCGATTGCGCCCTCAGCAGCAGCGAAGGATTCGTGTCCTGCGAGGAAGCAGAAGCAGTCGGTCTCTTCCTCAAGGAGCATCTTACCGAGGTTACCATGTCCAAGACCTACTTTTCGCTGGTCAGCAACGGAACCCGGGATACAGAAAGCCTGAAGACCTTCACCGATTGCAGCAGCAGCCTCAGAAGCTTTACGACATCCTTTTTTGATTGCAATAGCTGCACCTACGAATGCACAAAGGAGAAGTGTTGCTCCTGCTGTTGATGCGTTTGCTGCACAAATAAGTGCCATTGCGAAACCTGCAAGAAGGAATCCCCACATTTCTCCGGACATCATAACTTTCATCAGGATAGCAAATCCAACGAACTTCATAGCGCCGCCTGCTGCATCCAGACCTGCCATTACCCATGAGAACTGGTAAGAGAAGTCTTTCAGTGTTTCACCAAGAGCTGTTCCGCCGTAAAGTCCTGCTACTGCAAGAACTCCGAACAGACATCCAAGTACTGCCATCTCAAGGAAGTTGATGTTGCGGATACCTTTAACATTAGCTTCCTCAGCGTACTTGTCAGCTTTAGCCATCATACCGGACATAAATGTAAATGTCAGTGTAACTGCATACTGTCCGAATACTGCGAACGGAATTGCAAGACCCATTGCTGCGCCTACACCGTCTGCTGTAGCTTCCATGTCAAGTGAAACTGCGAAAATAGTTGCCATAATACCACCAAGAATTGCGTTTGGCGGCTGTGCTCCACCGATCGGCATACTTCCGATCTGAATAAGCTGGTAAGCACCACCTACTACGATACCAAGCTCAAAGTTAC
>ENA-ORSG01002087-ORSG01002087.1-human-gut-metagenome-genome-assembly--contig:-NODE-2087-length-9957-cov-2.618562_pt1 | contig 9957 bp, 9 predicted proteins | sample MGYA00242189_ERZ509156 | MGnify/ENA primary metagenome ERZ509156 (study PRJEB26280, sample SAMEA2338666) | human gut metagenome | biome: human gut; feature: human-associated habitat; material: faeces...
AATTTTGGGGGCTGTATAGGCAGGAAAATTCTGGGCGTATATGAAAAGAGGGCGAGGGGGCTGACTGGAAACAGAGACAGCTGCCTCGTTTTTTATAGGAGGAAATGGCGATGGGAGAGAATACGAACCGATCCGAACCTTTTTTTGATGAAGATGTTGATTTGGTAAAGCTGCAGTTTACCGATATTTTTGGACAGTGCAAAATGGTCCAGATGACGCGGAGGCAGGCGGAAAAAGCGATGAAAGAGGGGTATGCAATCAACCGGTTTGCGCTCGGCGGCTTACAGAAAGCTGGGATCGAGGGCGCGGCGGCGCCGGAGTATCTGACGGACCAGAGCGAGAGTGTGGAATTGTACTTGAAGCCGGATGCATCAACGTATCAGATTCTTCCGTGGGATTCCGGGCAGGAAAATGTAGCGCGCGTGATCTGCCAGGTCTGCAATGCGGATGGGACGCCGTCCTGGACGGATTCGCGTCATATTTTACAGGAAACGGTAAAACGTGCCGAGAAGATGGGACTGGACTTTGATTTTGATTTCCAGTGTGAGTTTTATCTGTTTCACACGGATGATGATGGGAGACCGACGACGGTGACGCATGAGGTTGCCGGGTATTATGACGCGGGGCCGATCGATCTGGCAGAGGGCGTCCGCCGGGACATGGTTCTGAGCCTGGAGGAAGCAGGATTTGCGGTCGAGAGCACGCATCATGGTCTGACTGCCGGACAGCACAGCTTCGTCCTTCCGGCGCGCCGGGGCATTGAGGCAGCAGATTATTTACAGACGTTCAAGGCGGCGGTCAAACGGATTGCGAAACGCCATGGTCTGCATGCGACTTTTATGCCGAAGCCAAACATGAGCGGCGACGGCTCGGGGCTTCATGTGGGCGTGTCGATCTCTTCCAGACGGGGCGCCGAGGCGATGGCGCAGGCGAAGCAGTTTGCGGCAGGCGTGCTTAAAAATCTGAGCGATATGATGATTTTCACGAATCCGACCGTCAATTCATACAAACGTCTGGCGGCGGAGCGGAGCACGGTGTTCCAGCCGGAGTTCCCGGCGGCTGTGTGGGAAAAAGGAAGTGAAAAGGCAGTTCATGTGAAGGAAGACCGGAACGGACGTATTTCCGTGGAAGTGCAGTTCCCGGATCCGTCTGCGAATCCGTATCTGGCGCTGACGGCGATTCTGGCAGCAGGACTGGAAGGAATCGAGAAGGCGCTGGTGCTGGATGAAGAAGCGGGCGATGAGGATGCGCCGCGGTTCCCGGAGACATTGGGGATATTGCTCCAGAAGCTGGATCAGAATGAATTTGCACACCGTGTATTTGGGGAAAAGTTCTGCCGGATGTACGGCGAGGGCAAGAAAGAGGAGTGGGAACGCTTCTGTGCCTATGTGACGGATTGGGAAACAGCGGAATATCTGTATCGTTGTTAGGGGGTACGAAATCGCAGTGAGGTGAGACCACGTGGGAAACATCATAGTAGCATTTTCGAAGCCGCAGGACGGACGAAATATTAGAAATATACTCGTAAAACATGGAATACAGGTCACAGCCTCCTGCACATCGGGCGCGCAGGTTTTAGCGTTAACCGATGATTTGCGAAGCGGGATTGTGGTGAGCGGCTACCGGTTTGGTGATATGACCTGCCGGCAGCTTGCCGACCAGCTGCCGCCGGGATTTGATTTGCTTCTCATTGCTTCCCCGAGCCGGTGGAGCGGCGAAGCGATGGGAAGGATTGTCTGCCTGCCGGCGCCGTTTAAAATGGGAGATTTAGTTTCGACGGTCCGCATGATTGAGCAGACGCAGGCGGAAAAAAGACGGCGGATGCGCCGCCAGCCGCCGCAGAAGCGCAGGGAAGAGGATCAGAAAGCGATCGACACCGCAAAGGCTATTTTGATGGAGCGGAACCGGATGACGGAGCCGGAGGCGCACAAATATCTGCAGAAATGCAGCATGGACAGCCAGGTCAGCCTTATTGAGGCGGCACAAATGGTAATCAGTCTTTACAAAATGGCGTAAGATCCTTTACAATAGGATCAAAAAGGCAGAAGGAGCAGCAAAAACGATGAAATTTACAAAAATGCAGGGACTTGGCAATGATTATGTCTATGTCAACTGTTTTGAAGAAACGATAAACGATCCGGAGAAGCTGGCGATTGCCGTCAGTGACCGCCATTTTGGAATTGGTTCCGACGGATTGATTCTGATTACCCCATCCGAGGTGGCAGACTGCCGCATGGATATGTACAATCTGGACGGTTCCCGCGGCGCGATGTGCGGCAACGGCATCCGCTGTGTGGGAAAATATGCGTATGACCACCATATCGTGGACAAGCCGCAGATTTCTGTTGAGACATTGTCCGGGATTAAATATCTGGATATGAAGGTCGAAAATGGCAAAGTAACGGCGGTCACCGTCGATATGGGCGAGCCGGAGCAGACTTCCGAGCTTCCGGAGAAGATCGAGGTAGATGGAACGGAATACGAATTTACCGGAATTTCCATGGGAAATCCGCACGCCGTTCTGTTTATGGATGAGATTGATTCCCTGGAACTTGAGACGATCGGACCGAAATTCGAGTTCCATAAGCGTTTCCCGGACCGTACCAACACCGAGTTTGTCAAGGTCGTTGACCGCACACACGTAAAAATGCGTGTCTGGGAGCGCGGATCCGGCGAAACGATGGCATGTGGAACAGGTGCCTGCGCGGTTGCCGTTGCATCTATTCTGGCAGGGCATACGGAGGATGAGGTTGAGGTCGAGCTGCTGGGCGGCTGCCTGCAGATCCGCTGGGACCGCGAGAAAAACCGCGTGTTCATGACTGGACCGGCGGTGGAAGTGTTTAGCGGGGAGTATGAGGAATAATTAAACAGGAAACTTTGGGACTTCTTTCACATATGGTAGTAGTACAACGATATGTGAGAGGAGTCTTTTCTTTTGGAAGAAAAAAAGAAAGTGATGATAGATGCCGGGCACGGCGGAACGAAAGATCCGGGAGCAGTATTTGAGGAGCGGATGGAAAAGGACGATACCCTGCGTCTGGCGCTGGCAGTAGGGAGGATTCTCGAGGAAAATGGGGTGAATGCCGTCTACACGCGGTCAACGGACGTCTATGACACGCCCTACCAGAAAGCAGAGATGGGAAATGAGGCGGGCGCGGACTATTTTGTTTCCCTGCACCGCAATGCGGCGAGTGATCCGGGAAAAGGTTCGGGCGTCATGACGCTGGTGTACAAGACAGGCAGGGAATCAGAACAGCTGGCGGATTCAATCCAGAGAGAGCTGGCGCGCACCGGATATGTGGATCTCGGCGTGATCGAGCGCCCGGATTTGATTGTGCTGCGGAAAACGCAGATGCCGGCGGTTCTGGTTGAAGCCGGATTTATCGACAATCCGGAGGATAACAAGCGGTTTGACGCGCAGTTTGACGAAATTGCGGCGGCGGTTGCATCTGGGATTCTAAATGTAATCGATGACGACATGGATCGCCGTCCGGTGGAAGAGAGCGACTATTATTACCAGATCCAGACGGGGGCGTACCGCATCCGATCGCTGGCAGAGCAGCAGTTAGAAGAACTGCGCCGTATGGGATTCCCTGCATTTCTGGTGTACGATGGGACGTATTTCAAGCTTCGGGTCGGTGCGTTTAAAAATCTCGACAACGCTGTGCGGATGGAACGGGAACTGCGGAAGGCGGGATTTCCGACGGTGCTTTTGTATGAGAGGGAGGTGAAGTAGGGGAGAAAAGCTGAAAAACAGGCACTATCTGAAAATAAGAATAGAATGACTTATTTGATTGATTTTTGCTGAGCTTTTTGTAAAAATGAATGGAAAAAATCCCCTCATTATGGTATGCTGAAGATGGAAAGCAACATGCATTTTCTTGTAGATAAAGGGAGGGGTTTGGTATGTCAGAGAAGAAGAAAATTATCATCACGATTGCGAGGCAGTATGGAAGCGGCGGTGCGGATACGGGCAAAAAGTTGGCGGAAGATCTGGGGATCAGTTTTTATGATAAGAACATTCTCCGTATGAACTCAGATGAGAGCGGTATCAAAGAGAGCTATTTCCATCTGGCAGACGAGAAGGCGGGCAACCGGCTTTTATACAAGATTATCAATACATTGACACCGGAAAAGGGCGCACCGTCGTTCGGTTCCGATCTCATTTCAGCCGACAATCTGTTTCGCTTCCAGTCGGAAGTGATCCGGAAGCTGGCGGCGGAGGAATCCTGCGTCATCATCGGCCGATGCGCGGATTATGTGCTGGACGGCACCGAGGGACTGATTCGCGTGTTCCTCTACGCGGATATCAAGGTGCGCGAGGAGCGCGTGCGTGAGCGGAATCTCTATGCGGACAAAGATGTCCTCAAAAATATCCACCGGATCGACCGGGAACGCCGCGATTATAATCGTTATTATGCAGGGCGCGACTGGGAGAAGCCGGAGAATTACGACCTTTTGATTAATACGACGCAGATTGGTGTGGACGGGGCGGTTCAGTTGATTAAGGATTATTTAAAAATGAGGGGGCTTTTGTAAGGGAAAAAGAAAGACTTCCACTTGCAATTCAATATAGTATCGTGTAAAATGGCACATACAGCCGGGCGAATACGAGAGTGTTTGGACGGCTGTATGTGCTGTTTTGCTATTATTATAAGTAAGGGGAAAATATGAAATATCAAAATGATATTGACAAAATGAATACGAACCGGAATTTATTTCTGATGTCGCTGCCGATCTTCGTGGAGCTGTTATTGCAGCTTTTGGTCGGAAACGTTGATCAGATGATGGTAAGCCGGGTATCGCAGCCCTCGGTGGCAGCGATTGTCAATGCGAACCAGATCATGAACCTGGTAATTATCGTGCTGAGCATGGCATCGACGGCGGTTACCGTGATTTTGTCCCAGTATCTGGGCGCGCAGGATGAAAAAAATGCATCCCGGACCTGCATGGTTTCGATCGTGCTGATCGGCGGCGTCAGTCTTGCGGCAACGATCCTGGTTTTTGCCGGGCACACGCCGCTTTACCGGGCGATCCATGTGCCGGAGGAGGTTTTTGATGAGGCGTCGCTGTATCTGCTGATTGTCGGCGCATTTATTCTGGTGCAGGGATTGTATCTGACCTTCTCAGCGATGATCCGTGCATTTGCCATGGTAAAGGAAGTCATGATTATATCAGTTATCATGAATGCCATGAATATTGTGGGAAATGCGATTTTAATCAACGGCTGGTTCGGAATGCCGCAGCTTGGGGCGGTCGGAGCGGCGATCTCGACGGATATCAGTAAGTTAGTTGGTCTGACATTGATGATCGGAATGTTTTTCAAGAGCCGCCGCGTCAAAATGGGAATGAGTTATCTGCGTCCATTTCCGGTGCAGATTTTAAAAAATCTCTGCCTATTGGCAATTCCGACGGGGGTCGAAAGTTTTTCGTACAATCTCTCCCAGATGATAATTCTGGGAATTGTTAATTCCTTTGGCACGCTGGTTACTGTAACCAAGGGATATTGTACGATTTTTGCCAATATTGATTATGTTTATGCGATGGCGATCGCGACGGCAACCCAGATTGTGCTGGGCTACCTGATCGGAGCGCGCCGTCTGAATGATATACAGAAACGAGTGAATGCGACACTGAAGGTTGCGATTGCGGCGTGTGTCGGGATGGCGGTGCTGATGTGCCTGGGAGGTAAATACATTTTCCTGATTTTCACAGACAACCCGGAGATCATTGCGCTTGGACGGCGGATTCTGGTGATTGAGATTGTGCTGGAGATCGGGCGCGCGGTCAACATTGTTATGACCAAATGCCTGATTGCGGTCGGCGATGTCCTGACCCCGACCACGGTCGGAATCACCTTCCAGTGGGTCGTAGCTGCCGCCGGCTCCTGGTTGCTCGGCAGCAAGCTCGGCTGGGGGCTGGAAGGCGTCTGGATTGCAATGGCAGCCGATGAATGCGTGCGCGGACTCATTTACGCGGTGCATTTTAAGAAAGAACGTTGGAAGAAGAATTTTAAGGGCGTGAAGACGGAAGCAGAGTTGGGAGAGGCGTAGAAGATAAGCGAAGAAAGAAAGTGTGAGAAAAAATGAAAGAAACAGGATGGAAAAAGACAGCAGGGAATGGTTCTGATGGAAAAAGAACGGAAGGAAAGAAATCGTTTGGTCAGGGGGAGAAAACAACTGGATTTTCCAAGAATAGTGCAAAAGTGGGAGTCAATGGGGAAAAACAGGGAAAATCTGCTCGTAAAGTGTCTGGAGTTGAGGATAAATGGGGCACACATGGGGACAGGAAACGAAATGTAGGGGAAAAAGACGGTCAGAAAACGGTTCGTGGTGGACAGCGTGGAAAAACAAAATGTCCGATTTACCGTGAGTGCGGTGGCTGTCAGTATCTCCATTTAACCTATGATCAGCAGTTAAAAGAAAAACAGAAGCGCATGGAAGAACTGCTGGGCGGTGTCTGTCCGGTTCGTCCGATCATTGGAATGGAAGAGCCGTATCATTACCGCAATAAAGTTCATGCGGTATTTGGATTGGATCGGAAAAACAATCCGATTTCTGGCATTTACAAAGAGGGGACACATCGGATTCTTCCGGTGGATTCCTGTCTGATTGAGGATCAGAAAGCAGACGAGATCATCGTGACGATCCGGAGTATGCTTCGTTCGTTCAAGATCCGTGTTTTTGATGAGGACACCGGATACGGTCTGCTGCGTCATGTATTGATTCGCCGCGGCTTCACAACCGGCGAGATTCTGGTCGTTTTGGTGACAGCATCCCCGGTATTCCCGTCGAAGAACAATTTCGTCAAGGCGCTTCGTGAAAAGCACCCGGAAATTACTACGATTGTCCAGAATATCAATGGCAGAAGCACCAGTATGGTACTGGGGGACAAAGAACATGTACTGTATGGAAAAGGATATATCGAAGATGAACTCTGCGGACTCCGGTTCCGTATTTCGTCCCGTTCCTTCTATCAGATTAACTCAGTTCAGACTGAGAAGCTGTACGGAAAAGCGATGGAACTGGCAGAACTTACAGGCAAGGAGACGGTGCTGGATGCTTATTGCGGCATCGGTACCATCGGACTTATCGCCAGCAAGCACGCAGGCAAGGTGATCGGTGTAGAGTTGAATCAGGATGCAGTGCGGGATGCGGTGCAGAATGCGAAGAAGAACGGCATCACCAATGCACAGTTCTTCTGCAATGATGCAGGCCGGTTCATGTCTCATATGGCAGCCAGAGGCGAGAGTGCAGATGTGGTATTTATGGATCCGCCGAGAAGCGGAAGTACCGAGGAATTTATTGACGCGGTAGCCCTTATGCAGCCGAAACGGGTGGTATACATCTCCTGCGGTCCGGATACATTGGCACGCGATTTGAAAGTATTCGCAAAGCATGGTTATCGGGCGAAAGAAGCATGGCCGGTGGATTTGTTTGGGTGGACGGGGCATGTGGAGACGGTATGCCTCTTAGTTCTGAGAAACCCGGTGACACATATCAACATTGATGTGGATGTGGAAGAAATGGTGCAGGATAAAAGAGGACTGGCAACCTATGAGCAAATCAAGGATTATGTTCTGGAACACAGCGGATTGAAGGTTAGTAGTCTTTATATCGCGCAGGTAAAGCAGAAACACGGCATTATTGAGCGAGAGAATTACAACAAGCCCAAGTCCGAGAATGCTAAACAGCCGCAATGCCCGCCGGATAAGGAAAGAGCCATTACGGAAGCACTGAAGCATTTTGGAATGCTCTAAAAAAGGAGGTGCTTCATGTATAACCCACAACTTGAGACTTTTCTCCGCGTGGCGGATGCAGGCAGCTTCAACAAAGCCGCCGAAGAAAGCTACATCACGCCCACGGCTGTCATCAAGCAAATCAATCTTTTAGAGGAATCCCTCGGCGTGAAGCTATTCGACCGCAGTCACCGTGGGCTGACATTGACAAAAGCTGGACGCTCCATGTATCAGGATGCCAAATATATCATTCGATATTGCCGGGACTCCGTGACACGGGCAAAAAACGCCATGCAGGAGGATGAGAATATCATCCGCATCGGTTCCTCGCCCATGACTCCGGCACAACTCCTGATGGAGCTCTGGTCAAGAGTCCAGGCCCTGCACCCGGACATCAAATTTCAGATTGTCCCCTTTGAAAACACCCCGGAAAATGCGAGAGAGATCCTTGCAAATCTCGGAAAGAACATTGATGTGGTGGGCGGCATTTTCGATGAGACCATGCTGAAGTTGCGGGGGTGCGCAGGACTGGAGCTTGTCAGAGGCCCGTTCCACTGCGCTGTTTCCATTCACCATCGACTGGCAGCAAAGGATAAATTACAGATCACAGATCTTTATGGCGAAAATCTCATGCTGATGCACCGGGGTTGGAGCCATTATGTGGATCAGCTCCGGGATGACCTCTGGCAGCACCATCCGCAGATCCATATCGTAGATTTCGACTTTTACAACATGGATGTGTTCAACCGCTGTGAGAACACCAATGACGTTTTGCTGGCTATTCCCGGTTGGGCAACTGTCCATCCGCTTTTGAAGGTAATCCCAGTGGAATGGAATTACAGCATTCCCTATGGCATTCTCCATTCCCCGGAGCCGACACCGATGGTACAGCTCTTTTTGGATGCAGCCAAAATCATCAGCAAAGAGCTGTACAGCTGATTATAACCCAAAGGTATATACTGATGAACGAAGCGAGACTTCTCTTGAAGTCTCGCTTTTTTTATAATGATGACAGAAAACAAAAGGTGGTCGAACCTATGAAACCAGTCTCATACATGGCAATGGTTCTATGCGCCATGCTGCTCTTGACCGGATGCAGCTCCGGCGCGGTAGACAAGGAAGTGAACGAATCCGTGCAAAACAAAGCCGAACCCTTTACCCGCAATACAAAAATCGAAGAGGTTATCAATGCTCCGTCCTTTGACGGCTTTGGACGGCTGCTGTTCCCGACAGATGACTACTATTACAGCGGCGACACGCTGGAAGAACTTCAACTGACCTACTACAGCCATATCGATCCGGACGAAACGGTGGAGATCGTGAACACCCTGCGAGAGCGGGCAGCGGACGGCCAAACCATCTTCTATGACATCTACACCGATGAGGAAAAGGCCGCTGACCCTGCCAAAGAAGATACAGGATTGTTTTTCTTCAAGGGAACTCCCGGCGAGAAGCTCGCCATCTGCAATGCGGGCGGTGCGTTCGCCTACGTGGGTGCCATGCAGGACAGCTTCCCTCATGCGCTGGAACTTTCCAAGAAAGGCTATAATGCCTTCGCTCTTATTTACCGACCCGGCGCACAGACCGCCTGCGAGGACTTGGCAAGAGCCATCCGCTTCATCTTTGACCATGCGGATGAACTGGAAGTGGACACCGATTGCTACTCCCTATGGGGCGGCTCGGCGGGAGCGCGAATGGCGGCGTGGCTTGGGTCTTACGGTGCAGAAGCCTTTGGCGGCGGCAATCTGCCCCGTCCCGGCGCGGTCATCATGCAGTACACGGGACTGAGCGAGTATTCCGAAAGTGATCCGCCCACCTATGCCTGTGTCGGTGACAGGGACGGCATCGCCAACTGGCGCGTCATGCAGGCGCGGCTCGAAGCCATGCAGCAGGCCGGGATCGACACGGAGTTTCATGTGTATTCCGGTCTGGGTCACGGTTTCGGTCTGGGCACCGGCACAAGTGCCGAGGGCTGGATCAACGATGCCGTTTCCTTTTGGGAAAAGCAGATGAAGAAATAACATTTGGAAAGGATGAGTTTTTATGAACAACTTTATTTTTGAGAATAAGACCAAGGTGTATTTCGGCAAGGGCGGCGTGAAGGAGTATCTGGGCTGCCTGCTGGATCACTACGGCGACACCGTCATGCTGGCTTATGGCGGCGGCTCCATCAAGCGCAATGGTGTCTATGACGAGGTGATGGGCATTCTGAACGCCAA